>JADMIO011545312.1_pt1 | contig 87770 bp, 81 predicted proteins | sample 8958161 | NCBI WGS metagenome assembly JADMIO01 (sample SAMN16585339, study PRJNA669376) | soil metagenome | isolation source: Crop rotation soil | place: USA: Cullars Rotation, Alabama | collected 2011 | reverse complement strand
GCGACTTCAAGTCACGTGAATTCCAAGCTTCGGATCCCACTGTGCTGGAAAGAGTGGTCAGTTGCAACTGACCCGCACAACTGACCACTGTCAGGTCACGGCGCGCGCGGCGGACCAACCTGCCACAGCCGAGCACGGCGCCGTCCCGGCTCGCCGAACGATCAGATGACCACTCGTGAGAATCAGCGCGGCGGGCGGTCGTCGTCGATCGGCGGCAGTTCCGTGGTGTGCTGCTCGCCGTCGTCGTACGCGTGTCGCGACAGCTGCTCGACGGGCGGCAGCTGCGTGGTGCGCTCGGCGTCATCGGGTGCGGAATCCCTCGTCCACGGCGAGGGATTCGACACCGGACCGGGCACCGCGGCCGGCGGGGCGCTCCACGGCTCACGTCGCGCCGGACCGCCCGAGGTCTCCGGCGCAGCGACCGCGGGCGCGCTGACGACCTCGGTGCGCCGCGTGCGCACGCCGACGACGCCCGCCACCAGCGCGACCACCAGGCCGAACACCAGGCTCGCGAACAGCGTGACCGCACCAGGGCTGTACGCCGAGAAGAAGATCGTGGTCGGCCGGTCGTTCTCGCCGGGTACGAGCTGACTCGAATCGATCACGGCCGACCGCACGTAGGTGCCGACCTGACCGGCGGCGACCACCGCAACCCACGTGGCCATGAAGACCTGCCAGAACGTTCCGCGGCCGCGGGTGACCACCGCTACCAGCAGCAGCACGAGAATGAGCACGGCGATGTCGGCGAGCAGTTGGCCGAGGTAGAGGTGCGCGGGGTCCGGGCTGAGCCGGCCGAGATCCCAGCGGAACGCCGTCAGCGCCACCAGCACCCGGCTGAAGAACCCGTTCGACTCGAGCGCGTGCCGATCGATCGAGTCCGACAGGCTCGTGTTGTCGACAGCCAGGATCAGCACCAGCATCGTGCCCATCGCAGCGAGTGCGATCAGCCAGGGACGAGCGTTGGTGACCGACACCGCCGGCGGTGCCGGTGCATAACCCGGCCGGGCGTACCGACCGCCCGACTGCGGCGCCCGCTCGGTGGTGCGCTGATCATCGCTGGGCTGCATGGTGTGGACCCTACTGACGCACCGGCCGGGTGACGACCCGGAGCAGCCATAGACTGCCCGATATGAGCGAGCAGCAGGAGTCCGTGTCGCACGACATCCCGATGAGCGACTACCTCAAGCAGGCACTCGCGCAGGACTGGGATCCCGCACCCAAGATGCCCCACCCGGCCCGTCCGGACATCGCACCGTACACCGCCCGGCGCCGCACGGCGTTGTCCGAGCGCTTCCCGGGGCAGCTGATCGTGGTCGCGGCCGGTGCGACCAAGGTGCGCGCCAACGACACCGACCACGCGTTCCGCGCCGACAGTGCCTTCACCTGGCTGACCGGTGAGACGGTCGCCGACGCCGTGCTGGTGATGACACCCGAGGGCGGCAGTCACGAAGCCACGCTCTACATCGGCGTGTACGCCCAACCGGGTGAGCCGGCGTACTTCGCCAGCCGCACTCACGGCGCGCTGTGGGTCGGCAACAGCCCGGACGTCGCCGACACCGGCAGCACGCTCGGCCTCGAGACCCGTCCGCTGAGCGACCTGGACGCCGAGCTGGCTCGCTTCGCCGGCGCCGCCCGTCCGAGTGCGACCGAGCTGCGCCGCACCATCGACGAACTGCGGCTCGTCAAGGACCGCTGGGAGATCGACCGCCTGCGCCACGCCTGCGACGCGACCGCGCGCGGATTCGCCGACGTGGTACGCGAACTCCCGAGCGTCGTCGGACGCCAGGACCTGCGCGGCGAGCGCTGGCTGGAAGGCACCTTCTGGCGTCGCGCCCGCCTCGAGGGCAACGAGCCCGGCTACACGGCCATCGTCGGGGCAGGACGCCACGCCACGACGCTGCACTGGACCCGCAACCACGGCGTCGTCGAGCCGGGCACGCTGTTGCTCGCCGACATGGGCATCGAGACCGACGAGCTCTACACCGCCGACGTCACCCGCACCATGCCGGTGTCCGGCGAGTGGTCGCCCGACCAACTGCGCGTCTACCGCGCCGTCGAGGAGGCCCAGGCCGCCGGCATCGCAGAGGTCAAGGCCGGTGCGGATTTCCTCGCCGCGCACCAGGCGGCGATGTGGGTGCTTGCCGATCACCTGCACTCGTGGGGCGTGCTGCCCGTCCCGGCCGAGGTGTCCTGCCATCCCGACACCGACCGGCCCGGTGCCGGGCTGCACCGCCGCTACACGCTGCACAGCACATCGCACATGCTCGGCATCGACGTGCACGACTGCGCCCACGCGCGCAACGAGCTGTACAAGGGCGGCCCGCTGCAGGTCGGGCACGTGCTCACCGTCGAGCCCGGGCTGTACTTCCAGGTCAACGACCGCACCGTGCCAACCGAGCTGCAGGGCATCGGCGTCCGGATCGAGGACGACATCGTCGTCACCGACGGCGATCCGGTGAATCTGTCGGCACAGCTGCCCCGCGATCCGGACGAGATCACCGCCTGGATGCGCGAGACGCAGAGCACGCAGCGCGCGATCTAGGCCAGCGCGCGCCGGAAGAAGTCGATCTCGCGCTGCAGCAGGGCCGAGTAGACCGTCGGGTCGGACGCCATGTGCGTGATGCCGGGCAGCAACAGGCAGTCGTGCAGCTTGCCGCGCACCAGCAGCTCGTGCGACATCGCGAGCGAGTGCCGCACGATGACGTTGTCGTCGTTGAGCCCGTGGATCAGTTGCAGCTCCCCCTGCAGTCCGTCGGCATCGCCGAGCACGGACGACCGCTCGTACGGTGCCGGATCGACATCGGGACGGCCGAGGTAGCGCTCGGTGTAGTGCGTGTCGTACCAGCGCCATTCCGTCACCGGCGCGCCGGCGACAGCTGCGCGCACGATGTCGGGACGGCGTAGCACGGCCAGCAGCGCGAGGTAACCGCCGAACGACCAGCCACGGATGCCGACGCGGGCGAGGTCGAGATCGCTGTGTTCGGCAGCGACTGCCTTGAGTCCGTCGATCTGATCGGCCAGGGGCGCGGAGGCCAGGTCGTAATGCACGGCGCGGTCCCAGGCCGGACCGCGACCCGGCGTGCCGCGCCCGTCGATGACGACGACGGCGAAGCCCTGATCAGCGATCCATTGCGAAAGCAGAAATGCTGACCGCATCGCGCGCACCCGCTGAGCATGCGGCCCGCCGTACGGGTCGAGGATCACCGGCAGTGACGACCCCGGCTCGTGGTCGGTCGGATACAGCACGGCCGTCACGAGGCCGCGCTCGCCGCCGCGCACGAACTTCGGTGCAGGCGTGAGCTCGGGCTCCTCGGCGTGCGAGGTGAGCTCGACCGACGCCGGGCTCAACACGCGCGTGACCGGCGAGGTCTTCGAAAGGGTCGAGGAGACGATCGCGATCACCTCGCCCCGTACTGCACAGTCGTGCACGCCGGGCTCGGTCGTGAGCGCTTCGACCGTGCCGTCCCAGCCCACGCGGTGGACGTGGGCCTGCGCCGGGTCGGTCGAGGCCACGACGAGCGCGCCGCCGGTGGTGAGGCCGCGCACGGCCCGCACCTGCAGCCCGGGCGGCGTGACGAACTGATCGGCGAAGCGCAACCGGTACGTGTCCGTGTCCGCGTCGGCGCTGACCATGACCACCCGACCGTCGGGAGTCACGTCCGGAGTGCCCGGCACGAGCTCGACCCAGTCGGCGTCGTGATCGCTCGCGATCGCGGTCGTCGCGCCCGATGCGGGATCGACGCGCAGCAGCTCGACGGTGCACTGGTCACGGCTCTGCACGAGAAGCAGCGGCTCGGCCTGCTGATAGGAAACCGCTGCCAGATAAGGGAATTGCTCGTGCTCCCACGGCACCCAGGTCTGCGTGCCGTCGAGACCGACGAGCGCCAGCGAGACAGCTGCGTTCGCCGACCCGGCCACCGGGTAGCGCACAGTTGACGGCGCTGCCGCCGGATTGTCGGCGTCGGCGATGTGCCACAGTTCGACGCCGGCCTCGTCGACCCGCGCCGCGAGCACGCGCTGCGAGTCGGGCGCCCACCAGAACCCGCGAATCCGGTCCATCTCTTCGGCAGCGACGTGCTCGGCCAGGCCCCAGCTGACGGTTTCGGCGTTCTCGCCGGCGAGCTCGGTCTCCTTGCCGTCAAGGTCGCTGACCCACAGCCGGCGGTCGCGCACGAAGGCGATGTGCCGGCCGTCCGGCGCGATGCGCGGGTCGACGGCGGGAGCGGCGATCGGCAACTCGAAGGCATCCGAACCGGGCCGGGCGACGAAAAGCCGGCCGAACAATGCGAAGCACACCGTGGTCAGGTCGGGCGTGGCGGAGTACGCGACGATGCCACTGCCACTCTCACGCGCGCGTTCGCGGCGGGCACGCTCCTCGGGCGGGATGTCACCCTCGTCGCCGAGCGTGCGCGGATCGCAGACGATCGTTTCCTGGCCGGTCGCGAGGTCGACATTCCACAGCGCGTGCACCGGATCGTCCGGCCCGGAGCTGCGCACGAACAGCGCCCGGCTGCCGTCCTCGGCCGGCTGCAATCCCCGCGGCACACCGTTGCCGAAACGGCGGGTCTGCGCGTACCGGACCGGGAAGTCGGCACCGGTCACGACAGCACCCCGAGTTCGCGCGGGCGCTTGTTCAGCCGCTCGCCGTGCTGCGCGCCGCAGACCACGATGTCCTCGATCCGGGCACCGAACCGGCCGGGGTGATAGATCCCCGGCTCGATCGAGAACGCCATGCCCGCCTCGAGCGGGGCGTCGTTGCCGGCGACGATGTACGGCTCCTCGTGGGTGTCGAGCCCGATGCCGTGACCCGTGCGATGGATGAACAACTCGCCGTAGCCGGCCTCGGCGATGATGTCGCGGCCGATCGCATCGAGCTCGGCTCCGGTGATCCCGGGACGGACCGCATCGCACTGCGCACGCTGCGCCCGCAGCAACACCTCGTAGGAGCGGGCGAACTCCGCGGGCGGCTCACCCACCACGTACGTACGCGTCGAATCGGAGCAGTAGCCGTCGGGCATCGTGCCACCGATGTCGACCACGACCGGATCGCCGGCGTTGACGACGCGGTCGGACACCTCGGCGTGCGGGCTGGCGCCGTTCGGCCCCGAGGCCACGATCACGAAGTCGACCGTGCGATGCCCGGCCGCCAGGATCGCATCGGCGATGTCGGCGCCGATCTCGCGCTCGGTACGCCCGGCCCGCAGCCAGTCGCCCACCTGCGCGTGCACCGAATCGATGGCGGCGCCGGCCCGGCGCAACGCCTCCACCTCGGCGGCGGACTTGCGCATGCGCAGCTGCTTCATGATCGACGCGGCGTCCACCTGTTCGACCTGCGGCAGTTTCGCGCGCAGCGCGAGGGAGCGGGCGGCCCACATGCGCTCGTCGACCGCGATGCGGCCGACGCCCGGCGGCAGCAGGTCTACCACCCGCGCGATCGAGTCCTCGGTCTCCGTCCAGGCCGTGATCGGCAGCTGCGAACCCCCGCCGACGCTTTCCCGCGCCAGCGGTTCCTCGAGCACCGGGGCGAGCAGCCGCGCGCCGTCAGCGGTCACCACCAGACACGTGATCCGCTCGGTCTCCGGATCACCGTGATAGCCGGTCAGGTACTGCAGGTTCGCGCCAGGCGTGATCACCAGCGCGTCGAGTTCGTTGGCTCGCAACAGTTGCTGCACGCTGTCGATCCGTCGGGTCTGTTCGCTCACCCGGCCAGCCTAGACAGCGCGCTAGCGTGGTTTCGTGCCCGATCTCGTGCTGCGACCCGCGCGCGGGATTCCGGACGGATTGATCATTCCCGACGCCGAACTCGTCGAACGGTTCAGCCGCTCGTCCGGCCCCGGTGGGCAGGGTGTGAACACGACCGACAGCCGGGTCGAGCTGCGCTGGGACGTTGCCGGGTCGAGCGCGCTGAGCGAGCCCCAGCGGGAACGGGTGCGATCGCGGCTGGCGAACCGACTCGACGACGGCGTGCTGTCGATCGTCGCCGCCGAGCACCGCTCGCAGTGGCAGAACCGGGTGGCGGCCCGCGCGCGGCTGGTCGGTCTGCTGACCGAGGCCCTCGAACCCCCCGCGCCCGCCCGCCGCCCGACCCGGCCGTCGCGGGCCGCCAAGCAGCGCCGCGTCGACGCCAAACGCCGTCGCGGCGAGCTCAAGTCGACCCGCCGCCGCCCACCGGACGAGTAACTACTTGACCCGGTCGAGGGTGAGCCCGCGCACCGCGGCGACCCGCTCGGCCTCGGCCTCGACCGCCTCGCGCGGAACCGGCGCGAACTCGTCCAGGGTGATCGTGAGTTTCTTGCCGGACGCCTTGGCCCGCCAGGTGCCGAGCACCTCGCCGTCGACGAAGATCGCACCGGGACGACCGAGCACCGGCCACAGCGCCTTCTGCGCGGCCTTGTCCGGGACGATCAGGTCGCGGTCGCGAGCCTGCAGGTACGGGTCGAAGCCGCCGAGCAGGCGGACGAGCTCCGGCTCGGGGGCGTTCTCGAACTGGACCACACACTCCGCCGGCAGCCACGCGGTGGTCTTGCCAACCTGAACCTCGACCAGGTCGTCGGGCCAGGCCCGTTCGAGGTCGGCGCGGCGCACGTCGTAGTAGTTCGCCACATGCGTCGACGTGGCCGGACCGAGCAGCGCGAGGTATGCGCGTGCCAGCTTGGTCAGCGCGGCCGGGCGCGGTGAATCGGCGAGGGTCGCGCCCTTGCGGCGCAGGAGCACCGGCGGCGACGTGCTCGGCCGCAGCTCGAGCCCAGCGGCCAGGAACGACGAGCGCATCGCCGAGTCGGAGACGTGGCTGGTGCCGCACGCGCGGCACTCGCGCAGCATCACCTTCGGGATCGCCCGGGACACCGCGGTGCTGACCGCGCCCTTCTCGGCCGGACGGGTCACCGCGGCCCGCATCGCGTCGACCGCCGTCGAGAACTGGTCGAGCGCCGCGATGCCGGCCCGCTTCACCGAGGGTCCGGTCTCGTTGAGCCGCTGGGCTGCGTCGGCCTCGGACAGCGGGTACAGCGCCGCGGCGATCGCGTCCAGGTCGGCCCGCTTGTGCACGTACGGCGCGCCCCGCAGCGACCAGACGAGGGCGAGCGGGGTGTCCGGCCCGATCGCGTCGGGCGCCGGCGGCTTCGGCAGCCGCGCGTCGAAGGCGAGCCGCGCCGCCTCGCCGCCGGATTCCTGCACCCCGATGGCCAGCACCGCGAGCCCGCGGACGGTTTTGCCGCTGCGGTCGAGCTGCTGCGCGGCGACGCGGTATGCGATCACCTGTTCGCGGGTGGCCTTCATCGGCGCCATCCTCCTACAGCTCGTAGTCCAAGGTCAGGATGTACTCCATCGCGTCGGCTGCATAGCTGCCCGATCCGCTGATCCCGGCGAGCCCGCCCGTACCCGACCCCGGCACGATGCGCACCTCGGTACGGGCGACGGCGTCGGTGTGCTCGCCGGAAGCAGCCAACACGAACGTCCCGCGCCGCTCGTCGATCGTCGCGTGCACCTGCTCGTAACCGACGTACGGGCCGACCAGGGTCTCGGGCTGGTCGGCCTGGCCACCCACGTAGCTGATCAGCAGCCAGCAGGTGGACGTGCCGGTGATGTCGCCCGCCCACTCGGTGGTGAACCTGGCCTGTGCGACGGCGTGCTCGGCATCGACCTCGCCGTCGCGGCTTTCGTGCCAGGTCTTACCGGTGATGGTCACTTTCGCTGTTGTCATGCCCCCGACCCTGGCACCCATACCTGACAGCTTCCGTCAGCTTTTACGAGCAGAATGGGCGGCGTGCGGGCAAGCAGACTGCTGTCGATCCTGTTGCTGCTGCACACCCGCGGCCAGGTCAGTGCCCAGGAACTGGCCGCCGAGCTCGAGGTGTCCGTACGCACGGTCTACCGCGACGTCGAGGCCCTCGGCGCGGCCGGCATCCCGGTGTACGCCACCCGCGGGCGCGCCGGCGGGTTCCGCCTGCTCGAGGGCTACCGCACCAAGCTGACCGGGCTCACCGCCGACGAGGCAGGCGCAGTGTTCCTCGCCGGCCTGCCCGGCGCCGCCGCCGACCTCGGCCTCGGCAACGTCATCGCCGCCACTCAGCTGAAGCTGCTCGCGGCGCTGCCTCCCGAGCTGCGCGCCCGCGCCGAGCGCATCCGCGACCGGTTCCACCTCGACGCGCCCGGCTGGGAGCGTGCCGCCGACTCGCCGCCCTACCTCGCCGCCGTGGCTGATGCGGTGTGGACCGACCACCGCATCGAGGTCCGCTACGAGCGCGCGACCCGCGAGGTCGTCGACCGCGTGCTCGATCCGCTCGGGCTCGTGCTGAAGGCCGGTGTCTGGTATCTCGTCGGCGCGCCGCCGGAGGGCTCGCCCCGCACGTACCGGCTGTCGCGCATGCAGGCGGTGACGGTGTCCGACGAAACGTTCGAGCGCCCGTCGGACTTCGCGCTCGAACCGCACTGGCAGCAGTACCAGCGCGACTACGAGCAGCGACTGTTTCATGGCCTCGCGACGGTGCGCCTGTCGCCGCAGGGACGCCGGCTGCTGTTCCTCATCGGCACGGTCGCGGCGCGCGCGGGCTACGCGGCGATGGGCGAGCCCGACACCGACGGCTGGGCCGAGACCACGATCCCGATCGAGTCGGTGACCCACGCCCAGCACGCGCTGATGCAGCTCGGCGCCGACGTCGAGGTGCTCCACCCGCCCGAGCTGCGCACCGCCGTCGTCGACAGCGCGGCCGCGATGGTGCGCCGCTACGGCGACGCTTCGGAGTTCGGCCCGCGCGGTTCCGACTGAGCCGGATCCTCAGCAGTGGCAGGCGATTCGGGTGCGTCAGGAAGCTGGGTCGCCTCATTGGCGGACCCGGGCTCGTCCGACGGGAAGTTCTCGCGCACCCGCTTGAGGTGCTTCGACATCGACTTGAACAAGAAGTACGCGGCGATGCAGAGCACGAGGATCACAGCCAGGCCGATCGGCCCCGACTTGACGCCTTCGCCGCCCTTCGCCCGGGCGAGAATCTCGAACGCGATCATCGGATACCTGCGAACAAGTCGTCTTCGGGGATCTGTGAATCGACCAGCGAGCGGGCCAGCTCGAAGTCCTCGGTCGGCCACGCCTCGCGCTGGATCGCCAGCGGCACCTTGAAGAACCAGCCGTCGGGATCGACCTGCGTCGCGTGCGCGAGCAGCGCGGCATCGCGCCGCTCGAACCAGTCGGCGACGGGCACCCGCGTGGTCACCTTCGGCGCCCGCCAGGTGCGCTCGTTCTTCTCCCGGTTCTCACGCCACTGGCGCATACGCTCTTCGTACGGCGACTCGAGCCCCTTGGCGATCATCGCCTCGTGCAGCGCGGTGAACCGCTCGGGGCTGAAGCCGACGTCGTAGTACAACTTCAACGGCTGCCAGGGTTCGCCCTCGTCAGGGAACGCGTCAGGGTCTGCCGCCGCATCGAAGGCCGCGATCGAGACCTCGTGGGTGCGGATGTGGTCGGGATGCGGATAGCCGCCGTTCTCGTCGTAGGTGGTCACGACGTGCGGCTTGAAGTCGCGGATCTCCCGGACGAGGCGGCGGGTGGCCTCCTCGAGCGGAGCGAGCGCGAAGCAGCCCTCCGGCAGTGGCGGCAGCGGATCCCCCTCGGGCAGCCCGGAGTCGACGAACCCCAGCCAGTGCTGGCGCACGCCCAGAATGGCGCGGGCACGGGCCATCTCGTCGCGGCGGATCTCGGCGATGTTGGCCTCGATGTCCTCGCGGTGCTGCAGCGCCGGGTTCAAAATGCTGCCCCGTTCCCCGCCGGTGCACGTGACGACGAGCACATCGACCCCCTCGTCGATGTAGCGGGCCATCGTGGCCGCACCCTTGCTCGATTCGTCGTCGGGGTGGGCATGTACTGCCATCAGGCGCAACTGCTCGGAACTCACGCCTTCATTGTTCCTGATACCTGTGACGGCCAAATTTTCGCCCGGGGGAGGCGGGCGGTGTTAGGTTCGAGGCTTCGCATCGAGCCGCTCAGGCGGTCCGATGAGGACCGGACCAGCCCAGCACGGGCCCACTGAACCGCGATTTGGAGTACCGACGTGTCTTCGACCGACGACGCCGTCACCTTCCTGACGCAGGAGGCGTACGACCGCCTCTCGCACGAGCTCGACGAGCTCATCGCCAACCGCCCCGCGATGGCGAAGGAGATCAACGACCGTCGTGAAGAGGGCGACCTTCGCGAGAACGGCGGGTACCACGCGGCACGCGAGGAGCAGGGCAAGCAAGAGGGCCGCATCCTGCAGCTGCAGGAACTGCTGCGCAACGCCAAGGTCGGCGAAGCGCCGGTCAGCGAGGGCATCGCCGGCCCGGGCATGGTCGTCGAGGTGCGGTTCGACGGCGACGACGAGACCGAGACCTTCCTGATCGGCTCCCGCGAGGAGTCCGAGACGGCCGCGGTCGAGGTGTACTCGAGCGCGTCGCCGCTCGGCAAGGCGCTGACCGGTGCCCGCGAGGGCGATACCGTCGAGTACGAGACCCCGAACGGCAAGACGATGAAGGTCACGCTGGTCAGCGCGAAACCTTATACGGGCTGAGCATTGCGAGCCCGACACCTCATCGTGGCCGCGCTCGCAATAGGCACGCTGTCGGCGTGCTCGTCGAGTGTGGCGGGGACCGGCACCGGAGCCGGTCCTCGCACCGGAGAGACCGGCACGGCCGGTACTTCGTCGGTGGCGCCGTCCGGCGGCGCGCCGAGCACGCGCCCGTCCGGCGGGCATCCCGTCCCGTCCGCGCCGCTGCGTACGGTCCGGATCCCGGCACAGGGCGGCAGCGCCGGCTACGTGGTGAAGGTGTGGGCGCAGACCGAGGTGCGCAGCTGCGCCGCGCACGCCTACGGCGCGGTCGTCGGCTTCCTGCGCAGCCACCCGTGTTTCGGCCTGAAGAGCCTGCTTGCAACGACGACGGTCGATGGCCGTGCGGTCGGGTTCGCGCAGCGCGAGATCGGCTTCCGCGGCGGCATGAACACGAGCTATCGCGCGGCCGGCGAGTTCCGCGACCTGGTGACGCGCAGCGGCACGGGCAACCTGAACGACCTGCTGCGCGAGGGGTATCGGTTGCCGAGCGGGCCTACGTCCGTCCCGCTGCACAACGCATTCAGCGCGCTGGGACAGGACAACAGCGTGACCGTCGTCGAGGCCTGGTACCTCGACGGTGCGACTCCTGACAACGATCCGCCGCTGGTCCGGATGGCGCAGGACATCTTCCTGCGGGTCTGAGTCCTCGGACCGTGGCGGCATCACCACCCACGACGTAGCGTCGATCAGGTGAGCGCACCGAGCATCGAGACACTTGGCGACCTGCGCGAGTCGGGGCATGTGCACCGCAGCGTCAAGACCGAGATCCGTCAGAACCTGATCGAGCGGCTGGCCGCGGGCCTGCCGTCCCTGCCGGGCATCGTCGGATTCGACGACACGGTCGTCCCCGAGGTCGAGCGCGCACTGCTCGCCGGGCACGACATGGTGCTGCTCGGTGAGCGCGGGCAGGGCAAGACGCGCCTGATCCGCACGCTGGTGGGGCTGCTCGACGAGTGGACCCCAGTGGTCGCTGGGTGCGAGATCAACGACCACCCCTACGCGCCGGTGTGCGGGCGCTGCCGGGCGCTGCTCGAGACCGAGGGCGAGCTCATGCCGATCTCGTGGAAGCACCGCAGCGAGCGGTACGGCGAGAAGCTCGCGACCCCCGACACGTCCGTCGGCGACCTGATCGGTGACGTCGACCCGATCAAGGTGGCGCAAGGGCGCACGCTCGGCGATCCCGAGACGATCCACTTCGGGCTGGTCCCCCGCACGAACCGCGGCATCATCGCGGTGAACGAACTTCCCGACCTTGCCGAGCGCATCCAGGTGGCACTGCTGAACGTGCTCGAGGAACGCGACATCCAGGTGCGCGGCTATCAGCTGCGCATGGATCTCGACCTGCTGCTCGTCGCCAGCGCCAACCCCGAGGACTACACGAACCGCGGCCGGATCATCACTCCGCTCAAGGATCGCTTCGGCGCGGAGGTGCGCACGCACTACCCGCTCGAGTTGTCCGACGAGCTGGCGCTGATCGCGCAGGAGGCGGCGGTGCTGTGGAGCGACGCCGATTTCGCCGCGCCGGTCGTGCCCGGACATCTGCTCGAGGTCATCGGGCGCTTCGCCCGCAACGTCCGGGACGCGCCGCAGGTCGACCAGCGGTCCGGTGTCTCGGCGCGGTTCGCGATCGCGGCCGTCGAGACGGTGGCCGCGTCGGCGGTTCGGCGCGCGGCGGTGTCGCGCGAGCCGATCGCCGTTGCGCGCGTGGCCGACCTGCCGGCGGTCATTCCGGCCTCGCGCGGCAAGGTCGAGTTCGACGACTCCGACGAAGGCCGCGAGTTCGAGGTGCTCGAGCACCTGCTGCGCCGCTCGATCGTCGAGACGTACCGGTCGCGGCTGGCCGGGCTCGACCTGCGTCCGCTGCAGGAGCGCTTCGACCAGGGCCTGACCGTCGAGACCGGGGACGCGGTCGGCGCGGAGTCCGTGCTGGCCCAGCTCGGCCCCGTCCCGGTGCTGTCGGCGCTGCTCGAGCGACTCGAGGCGGACGGGATCGGCGAGGGGCCGGCCGCCATCGGCATCGCCGCGGCCGCGCTCGAGTTCGCGATGGAGGGGCTGCACCTGAACAAGCGGCTGGCCAAGGACTCCGACGGCGTCCGCACGATCTACGGCAACTGACCCCTCGTCCCGCACTTACCTTTCGCCGACTGGTCACTTATGGCGCGAGTGGTCACCGATAAGTGACCATTCACTGCATACGTGACCACTCGTTGTGATCGAGGAGGGATCGCGATGCGACGTCAGTTCGTCCTCGCCGCGACCGCGTTGCTGTGTGTTGCTGCGCCCGCGCCGGCCTCTGCTACGGCGCGCACGCACGCGGTGTCGCGTCCGGCTGCGCTGATCCGCGTCGACCAGTCGGGCTACCTGCGGCACCAGGCGAAGTTCGCGGTGCTCATGTCCCGCACGGCGCGACCGCACGCTGTCGTCGCGGTGCTCGACAGCCATGGCCACCGCGTCGCGACCGCAACGCTGCACCGCCGCGCCGCGTGGAGCAAGGCCTACCCCGCGATCTACGGCGTCACCTTCACGCGGCTGGCCGCGGCAGGCCGCTATCGCCTGGCGCTGGTCGGCACGCCGGTGCGATCACCACGCTTCTCGGTCACCACCGCGCGGCCGATGTGGACGCGCGTGCTCAAGTACGGCATCCGGTTCGACCAGCTGCAGCGCGACGGCCGACACGTGATCGGCTCGGTGCTGCACCGCAAGCCCTCGCACCTCAACGACGCGCACGCCTCGGTGTACCGCTGGCCGCACTTCCAGCCCGACTCGGATGTCATCAAGGGCACCCACCTCGTCAAGATCGGCGGTCCGGTGGACGTCGCGGGCGGCTGGTTCGACGCGGGCGACTACCTGAAGTTCACCCACTCGACGGCCTACGCGGACGTGCTGCTGTTCACCGCGCGACGCGATCTCGGCCGAGCGGCGCCGGCGCCCCTGGGCCGCGAGGCTCGGCACGGCCTCGACTGGCTCACGAAGATGTGGCGCCCGCGCAGCAAGACGCTATTGCTGCAGGTCGGGATCGGATCCGGGAACGCAGCCGGCACCTTCTTCGGCGACCACGACGGCTGGCGCCTGCCGCAGCGTGACGACGGCAATCACGCCAACGCCTGGCGCTATGTCGCGCACCGGCCGGTCTTCCGCGCTGCGACCCCCGGGCACAAGATCAGCCCGAACCTCGTCGGGCGCACCAGCGCGGCGTTCGCGCTCGCGGCGCAGGTCGATGCGAAAGCCGCTCCTCGCCGTGCACGCCACGAGCTCGCGCTGGCGAAATCCCTTTATGCCATGGCGAATACGTCCGCACCGCCCCGTCCGCTCGTGACCGCCCTGCCGAACGCGTTCTATCCGGAGTCGACCTGGCACGACGACATGGAACTCGGTGCGGTCGAGATCGTGCGCGCGTCGCGTCGGCTGCACATGAATGCGGCGCACTACCTCGCGGACGCCGGCAGGTGGGCACGCGACTACGTCCGCTCGGACACCGGTGACACCTTCAACCTCTACGACGTCAGTGCGCTGGCGCATCGCGATCTGCTGCGCACGATGGGATCCGCACATCTGGCGATCACGCGGCACGCGCTCGTCGGTGATCTGCACCGACAGCTCGAGAGTGCCGCGCACCATGCGGCGCGCGATCCGTTCGGCGCCGGTGTCAACGACCGCGATTTCGACGTCGACTCCCACACACTCGGTCTCGTCGCGACCGAAGGCTGGTACGCCGGCGTGACTGGCGATCACAGCTTCGACTCGCTGGCCGCGCGGCTGCGCGGTTGGGTGTTCGGGCGCAACGCCTGGGGGACGAGCTTCATGGTCGGCATCGGCACGACCTTCCCGCACTGCATGCAACACCAGGTGGCCAACCTGGTCGGCAGCAGCGACGGGCGTCCACCGCTCGCGCTCGGAGCCGTCGTGAACGGACCGAACGGCGTGGGCCAGTTCGCGGGCGGGCTCGGCGGGTTCCAGGACGGCATGAAGCACTGCGCGGCCGGACCGCGGCGCTACAACGGATCGGGCAGCGTCTTCCTCGACGACGTGCGCGCGTGGCAGACCGACGAACCCGCGCTGGACATGACCGGCGCCGCGATCATCGCGGCGGCCAGCCAGCTCACCACCCGCTGACCGTCCCCACTGACAGTGGTCAGTTTGCGGGCACAGTGGTCAGTTGTAACTAACCACTGTCGCTGAAACTGACCACTGCCGTCCGGGGCTCAGCCGCAGGTGAGCACCGGGCCCGCCCAGTCGCCGTGGTCGAGGCCGTTGCCGTCCCCGCCGTCGCCGACGACCAGGTCGAGCACCTGCGCCCCGGCCACGGACACGTCCAGATGTCCGGCAGCCTGCTTGCCGTGCAGCGTCGGCGACGTGGCCAGGGTCTTCCCGTCGGCCGCGACGCTGAACGTGACCGACCCGCCGCCGTTGGTCTCGTCGTCGACGCCGACGTCCGAGGTGAAGTGCGAGCACTTGCCGCCCAGGTAGATCTGTACGTCGCTCACCGAGTTGGTGCCGAGCCCCTTCGCGTAGTGCACGCCGTTGATGCTGATCGGACGTCCGTCACCGGCCGCCTGCTCACCGTTGCTCGTGTCCCGCTCGACCGGGCCCCAGCCGTTGCTCGCCGACAGGAACGGCAGATCGCTCACGTCGTGGGTGCCGGGCGAGGGCGCCGGCGGGATGGAGCGCACGATCCGCTCGTCCGACGCGGTTTGGGCGCTGTTCGGCTGCTGGTAGGCCACGTCGACGCTGATCGGAGCCGCCTGCGGCAACTGGTCCGGGGCGGTCACCGACCACGTGAAGGTGGTTCGCTCCCCCGGGCTGACCCGCGCCACCGACGCAGGCGTCGGCGCGCTCGCCGTCCACCCGTCCGGTACGTGCAGCGTCGGCGTGACCGCGTTCGTCGGCGGGGCCGACGCGTCGACGGCGAACGATGCCTTCGCGGTGAAGGTCTGGCCGGGCTGCACGCCGTCCGGCACGTCGAGCGCGACGGACGCACGCGGCGCGGCCGGCATCGCGTACTTGGCCGCGTCGTAGCGCGGGCTGTCGTTCTGCGCGACCTGCAACGGCGAGGTCCAACTGCCGTAGTTGGTCAGCTCGACCTTGCCGAGGCCGCCGGAGGAACCGTCCAGGTTCCACACCGCGATCGCGATGCTGTTGCTGCCGTTCGGGTTCAGGATCCCGTTCGGCACCGGGAACGAATGTTGCGGACCGAGGTAGTTCACGTAGTTGCCGACCTGCCAGCCGTTGACGAACAGCGTGGCGCGGTACTTACGCGACGGGTCGTCGGTGAAGGCCAGTCCAAGCGAGGTGTCCTGGCTCTTCGGCAGATCGAGGGCGACGTTCGTGCGATACCACGACACGCCCGGACGAGTGCTGGACGTCGGCAGCGTGACGGTCGACCAGTCGCCGTCCGGGTAGCCGGGCAGCGACCAACCCGCCCGCTCGCCGTATAGCCCGCCCGTCGACAACGGCCCGCGCACCGGGTCGATCTCGTTCTCGCCACCGCGCACGCCCTGCACCCGCCAGGTCACCGACGTCAACGGGCTACCGGTGATCGTCGCCGCCTTCAACCCGCGCGCGGACTTGTTGCCGTTGCTCGAGTTGTAGTCCTCCTCGTGGCCCATGTTCACCGTCAGGACGGACAAAATGTTGTCGCCGTCCGTCTTCACTGCGCCGGCCGGGAACGCGAAGTCGGCGCTGCCCGAGGTCGAGCTGCCGAGGAACGTCCCGTTCAGCCACGCGGAGAACGCCTGCGCGCCACCGCCCGAGTCGGACTCGAGATGGACGCCCGTTGCCGAACCGTCGCTGTGGAACCGGCCGCGGTACCACGTGTTGCCGGTGTGGAACCCGTAGTCGTCGGCGAACAGGACGGGACGGCTCCCGGTGTCGCTGATGCTGTTGGTCGACATCTTGTCCGCGACCGCCCACCGCGAGTCGTCGAAGCCGGGCTGCGCCTCGGGCGACTCGTCCTTGTGCTTCCACCTGGTGAGCGCAGGCAAGGTGATCGGTTGCGCGGTCGGAATGGTCGCGGTGAACGATCCGGTCGCAGTGCGTTGCGTGTGCAGCGCCTTGCCGTTCCACGACACCTGGCGCGCGCCGGTGAAGATCTCGATGTTCGGATCGGTGCCGTTGTCGCCGGTCAGCGCCACGGTCGAACCGCCGTCGCTGCTCGTCGCGGTGCGCAGCAGATGGCTGCCCCGGACGAGCACCGGGCCGGCGGCGGTGTCCTGGCGCCAGAACGTCTTCGCGGTGTCCTTGTCGGCGAGCAGGAGCAGCAGCGGCCCGGACCCGCCGCCGGTGATGGTCACCCGCTGCAGTCCGGTGTGCGTGTAGTTCAGTCGCAGGTCGCCGGTCGCCGCGTCCCAGGTCGAGGTGACACCGGCGGGCGCGGACACCGTCGGCTTCGAGGCGTAGTTCAGCACCGTCTCGCCGTCACTACCGTCATCGCCGTACAGCACCGCGATCTCGCGCCCGCCGATCTGCTCCTGCGTCATGATCTCCGACGTCGAGTACTGCAGCTGCGAGTCGCCGAGCTTGTAGTTCGCGACGATGATGTGCGAGTCGCGGCCGTCCAGGCTGATCGCCGTACCGGGCTGCTGCGGCACGGTCGGGTAGGTAGGCTGCGACGTCTGCGACGAGGTCGGCACGTCGATCGCATCGATGGACACGTAGTTGTCGGTCGAGCCCGAACTGTGCGAGCCGTCGACGACGATCTTCAACGTGTGCTGACCATCGGCCAGCCCGGTCTTCTGGAAGATCACGGCCTGGTTCTGGCCCCCGGAGTCGTCGACCGTGGCCTGCTTGACGCCGTCGACATACACGTCGGCCAGGCCGTGGTTGTTCGTGCGCGGGCCGATCCAGCGCACCGCCGTACCGCTGAACGGCACGGTGAGCGTGTCACCGGCGACCTTCGAGAACGACTCGGTGTTCTTGTAGTCACCACCGGTGTAGCTCTGGTTCGCCACGTGTGACCAGGTGCCGGCGTACTGCAGCGCGGAGTCGGTGTCGTCGTAGGTGTACGAGATGTTCTGGACGGGCACCGCGTTGAAGTCGATCGAGATGTGCGTCTTGTCGTTCGCCGTCGACGTCGAGTCCGCGTGTCGCAGCACATGGAACTGCGTCTTCGTGTCCGGGTTCATGCGCGCGGTGTCGACGATCGCGCTGTTGTCCGGCGGCGTCGTCGCGATGCGATCGGTCTTGGTCAGGGGCGCGACCGACTGCGTCATGTACCCGATCAGCTTGTCCTCGTAGTACTTCGGGTCGAGCTGGCGCGTCTCGCGGATCGCTGCACCGTAGTCGTAGGACGTGTAGTTCTCGGGCATACCGAGCCAGCCCCAGTTCGTCCCGCCGTAGGTCATGTAGAAGCTCTGCGCGGTCGCGCCCACGGCGATGTTCTGCTTGTAGAAGACGTTCGCGAACTGGTCGTTGATCAGTTGTGCGCACTTGTCGTAGCCCGGCCCGCCCCACGGGTCGAACGCGCCGCCCTGGAACTCCGGCGAGTACAGCGGACGGTCGGCCGGATGGTCGTAGCTGATGTCGGGCACGCCGCTCCAGTGCGAGGGGTTCGAGCAGTTGAAGCCCTGCGGGTACGAGTCGGGACCGTCGACGTCGAGCTTGCCGACGCCGTCGTTGAACGTGCCGTTGTTGTTGCCGGTCAACGGCACGGTGATGCCGTCGGCACGCGCCTTCTGCTCGAGGTGCTGCATGTACTGCCGCCCCGCCGCCGAGCCGTTGTAGTACTCGTTCTCGACCTGGTAGGCGATCACCGATCCGGTGCCGTTGGTGAGTTGGTGCCGGGCGATGATGCGATCGATCTGCGTCAGCCACTCGTCGGCGTACTTCAGGAAGTTCGGGTCGGCGCTGCGGTTGTTCTCGTCCTTGGTGGTCATCCAGTCGGCGAGACCGCCGCTGTCGACCTCGGCGTTGATGTAGGGCGCGGGACGGGCGATGACGTACAGCCCGGCCTCGGCGGCCATGTCGAGCACCTTGTCGACATCACGTACGCCGGTGAAGTCGTAGACGCCCGGACGGGGCGAGTGGTAGCCCCAGTCGAAGTACAGCGAGGTCGCGTTGAACCCGGCGGCCTTCATCTTCTGGAAGATGTCGAGCCACAGGTCGGGGCTGGGCAGGCGGAAGTAGTGGAACTCGCCCGACCACAGGTAGGTGCGCTTCCCGTCGACGAGGAACGAGTAGCCGTCGAAGCTGACCGTGTGCGCCTGACCGGCTGTTGCGCTCGCGGCGGGAGGTGCCGACGGGGTGTGGGCGTTCGCCCCGGCGGGCGCGCGCACGAGCGTGAGCGCGAGCAGGCCGAGAGCGAAGGCGGTGGTGGCGCGCGCTGCGCGAGCAAGCCGAGTCATGGCTGGGTCCCTTCTGGACCAACGCGAGGAATTACCCATGAATCCCCAAAGTCGGACATCAGGGACCGTACCGATCTCAGCTGATTCAGACAATGGTGAATTTTGGGCGATTATGTTCCACGGAAGGAGTCATTGATCGTTTGGATCTGGTGAAATCTCCACATGCGGCGCCGGTGTGGGACAGTGCCGTCGTGCTGCCTCGCCGACCGCGGACGATCGCCACGACGGACTACCACACTGCGGGCGAGCCGTTCCGGATCGTGGCCGACCCGCCCGTCCCTGTGGCCGGCAGCAACGTCGCCGACCGCAGGGCGCGCGCGATCGACGATCCGGACGTGCAGTGGCTGCGCGCGGTGCTGTGCTCGGAACCGCGCGGGCATGCCGACATGTACGGCGGCCTGATCGTTCCGCCTGACGACGACGGCGCCGATCTGGGGGTGCTGTTCTGGCACAAGGACGGTTTCTCGACTGCGTGCGGGCACGGGACGATCGCGCTCGGCGTCTGGGCGGTGGAGTCGGGGCGGCTGAGCGCGCCTGCGTCCGGCACCGTCGACGTCGTCATCGACGTCCCGTCCGGACGGGTCACCGCGCGCGTGCACCGCTCGCACGACCGAACCGTCGCGGTGGACTTCGTGAATGTGCCGAGCTGGATGATCGCGACCGATGTGCCGGTGCTGACTTCGCGCGGCGAGGTCGTCGTCACGGTTGCCTACGGCGGCGCGATCTACGCGACGCTGCCGGCGGCCGCGCTCGGACTGTCGGTCGCGCCGACAGACCTCGACGACCTCATCGCGATCGGTCGCGAGATCAAGTGGGCACTCAACGACTCGCCGCATGCGGTGCATCCGAGCGACGAGCGACTCAACGGCATCTACGGCACGATCTGGTTCGACGAGCTCGGCACGCACGAGGGGCGGTTGCACCAGCGCAACGTCACGATCTTCGCCGACGGCGAGGTCGATCGCTCGCCGTGCGGGTCCGGTACGTGCGCACGGCTCGCGGTGCTCGATGCCACCGGCGCGCTGGCGCCCGGAGCCGAGCTACGGCACGACTCGATCGTCGGCAGTAGTTTCACCGGTGTCGTCCTCGACTACATCGAGGTGGATGGACGGCGCGCGGTGGTGCCGCAGGTGACCGGGATGGCTTATCGCACCGGCACGCACGAGTTCTCGATCGATCCGCACGACCCGCTGGTGCCCGGCTTTTTGCTGCGCTGACGGAGCGCTGGTCCCGCCTTCCGCCACCACCGACGTCCGCGTCACGCTGTGCTCACGCTGCCCCGCTCCAGGTGCCCCATTCCTGCTTGCGAAATTTGGCCGTCTCGGCGGCGACGAACGCCTCGGTGGACCACCATTCCCGCACCTGGTCCTCCCCCAACGCGGCGAACAGCTCCGCGGTCTGACTGGCCTGCGCTCGCAGGGCGACCATCTTGCGGTCGACGGCTGCGGGATCCAGCTGCAGCGACACGGCAAGGTCCGATACGCGCGTGCGCAGCGGCAGGCCGTCGGCGAGGAAGATGTTGAACCGCTCGCGAGAGGGTTCCCATGCCTGCACGAACTCCTCGGTCGTCGTCGCGTACAGCAGCCGCGCTTCGGGCGAGGCCGCAGCGTGGGCGGCACTCGCCCAGGCGGACACGACCTGGTGGTCCTCGTGGCCGGTCATCCCGTCGGGGCCGAAAGTGACGATCGTCTCCGGCTCGACATCGTCGATGATCCGGGCGAGTTGGTGGATGATCGTTTGCGCCGACTGGGCTGCGAGGGTGCCGTCGGTGAGGCCGAGCAGGTGGTGTTCGGTAACCGCGAGTGCGGCCAGCGAGGCCCGCAGTTCGTGTTCGCGGACGGCTGCCAGTCGGCCGGGTGGCCACCGCGCGGGCTCGTCGGTGCCGTTCTCACCGAGGGTGGCAGTCACGCAGACGACCCGGTTGCCCGCGTCGCGGGCAGCGGCCATGAGTCCGGCCGTCAGGAACGCTTCGTCGTCGGGGTGCGCCCAGATGCCGAGCACGGTGCCGAGGCGTGCGGCGTCAGCAATCGGGACCGATCCGGCGGGCGGGTCACGAAAGGCAGGCATGAGACACGTCCTCGGAAAACGTAGGTAACGGTTGTGGGTACGAACGGCGGGAATCGCTGCTGGGCCCGAGGCGATCTGGTGGAGGGCAGGGCAGGTCCTTGTACCGGCTCGCGAAGAACGTGATCAGAGACGTGGCAAGGATCTGGATCCCGCCCAGCACGATGAATGTGCCGGCGCGGATGGCAATGGCGCGAATTGTGGTCAGCAGCGACGCCAGCAGCCATATCTCGAATGCGCGTCGGCTGATGCCCGCCGCGCAACGCGCTGCGACGAGACGGGAAATCTGCGGTATGTAGGCCGCTCCGGCCAGTCCGGTACCGACGATGCCCGCGATCTCTGTGTTGATCATTTGGCAGCTCCCGTATTACACGCGGCGATGTTCGCGCCGCGGAGAAGCCGCGGAGACGGCGACGCGAACATGCTGCGGATCGGTCAGCCGCGGGCCACGTCGATTTCGACGGGAACCGGGTTGCTGACAATGTCCCGCACGGGCGAGTAGCGGATAAGACCGGCGAGTTCGGCGAGTTGGGCGTCGTCGAAGTCGCCGTTGGCCTTGATGGTGACTTGGATCTGCTGATACCCCGGACGGACGTCGCTGTCGAGGCCCAGGAAGCCGCGCAGGTCCACGTCGCCGGAGATCGTGGTCTCGAGGCCCTCCAGTGCGATGCCGCGGGCGGCGGCGTGGTAGACGATCGTGCCGGACAGGCACGCCGCGAGGGCGTGCAGCACATACTCGGCGGTGTTCGGTGCCCGGTTCTCACCGAGCAGGACCGGCGGCTCGTCGGCGTCCACCGTGAACGGGTGGGTGCGCGTGACGTCTTCTTGGCCGGCGCCGTAGAAGTCCTTGATCGTGGTGCGGCTGTGGCCGCCGTCGATCCACTGGTTGCGGGCCCGGAACTGGAACCGCGCCAGCGCGGGGTCGGCATTGATGTGGTCGATCGTTGCGGTGAGGCGGTCGAGGTCGACCCCGTTCACGACGTGAGTGACTTGCATGGCGAGCTCCTTGCTCGAACTGGGTTCTCAGGTAGCGGGCCACCAGAGATAGCACGATCGGTCGTACTATGTTCAGAAAGTACGACCGATCGTGCTATGTTGTCAACGTGACCGACACGAATTCGCGCAGCCGGGCGTCCCGACGCCCACGGGCCGACGGTGCACGCACCCGCGCTGCGATCGTCCGTGCGGCGGCATCGCTGGCCACCGTCGACGGCCTGGACGGGCTGTCCATCGGGGATCTCGCCGCCGCGACCGGCATCAGCAAGAGCGGCCTGTTCGCGCATTTCGGATCCAAGCAAGAACTTCAGCTGGCTGCCGTCGAGGAGGCAGAGCGGATCCTCGACGTCGAGGTCGTCCAGCCCGCGCTCGCTGCCCGTCCCGGCGTGGCCCAGCTCGCCGCCGCCTGCGACGCCTTCTTCAGCTACGTAGAGCGCCGCGTCTTCCCCGGCGGCTGCTTCTTCGTCGCCACCGCGCTGGAGATGGGCACCCATCCAGGGCCGGTCAAGGAACGCGTCGCCGCCGTCCAGTCGAACTTCACGGCACGGCTGCGTGCCTTCGCGGCCACCGCACTCGAACAACACGAGCTAGCCGCCGGTGAGGACCCCGACCTGCTCGTCTTCGAGCTGCACGCGATCATGCTGGGCGCCGACGCCAAGTTCATCCTGCAGGACGATCCAGCGGTGCTGGACATGGCCCGCCGGATCGTCCGCCGGCGGCTGGGCGGCGCCACCGGCCAAGGCGACGATCCATCGCCTCCGGCGGTTCCGGTCAGTCAGGCAACCTGACGTGTTGCGGCGATGACCATCGGCTGACGGCGCGGTCACGTGCCGTTGTCCGGCGGGATGTCGTCTCGTGAGCTGGGATTGCCGTCGCGGTTTCCGGCACGAAGCAGGTCGTGAGAGTGTCCGAACTTGGGTTCGTCAGGGGTTGAAGGATGTGACGTGGCCGAGCACGGACAAGTCCGTGTGATGGTTGCTGAGGCTGGCGTCGGTGGACCGGAACGTTCGGGCATTCAGGACCCAGATCATGTACTTGACGGTTCGGTTCGTCGCACCGGGCGGGCCGGTGGTGACGGCGTGGAACACGGTTGCCGCGGTGAGTTCAACGACCCAGACCGGCTCGGCACCTGAGACGAGGTCGTCCATGGTGGCTTGCACGGCGCGGCGATGAGTGCTGTGCACGACTTCGACCCGAGCGACCTTCCCACCGCCCACTTCGTGTTCTGACTTGCGCACGAGACGGAGGATCCGGTGACGGGCCGCGCGATCGAGCGAGTCGGCGACACGCACGGTGCGAGGTGAGTGGCTCGGAGACGACGCGTGAGACCGGGCGTGTACCGCCACGTCGGTCGCTCGTGGCAGCCCGGACGGGCGATCTGCTCCGCCGGCACAGGCAGCAACGCCGAACAGCGGTAGCGCGACGGCGGTCATCAGTAGAGCGTTGCGTCTCACACTCAGTAGACGATCCAAGCTCGGGATCGGGTTGCGCAGATCTCGTCCGACGTGCGCGCTGACCGCGACAGGATGCGGTCGGTTGCGGAACGCGACAAGCCGCCCGCGGCCGGCGGGCTGATCAAGCGGCTGTGAGGTCGATCTCGTATCGCACACCGGCGGCGTGCTCGACCCCGACCAAGACGCTGCATGTCCGGTCGTGGCCGTTGCGTCGAGTGGACGCCACTCGACGTCTCGTCTCGAGCGGACGATTCGCCCCGTCAGCGGCGCGATCTAGGGTGCGCCGATGGAACCGAACGTGCCGTCACCCACGCCCGCCGTACGCGTGCAGTTGGGGCGTGCGCTTCGTGCGGTTGCGCCTCGCTCGAGTTTTGGTGAGTGGTGCCCGCTAGCCGACCGGCAGGATCCGGTGGAGATCCTGGTGACGCAGACCGCCCAGCGGGTGTCGGAGTTGGCGCCGCTGCGGTATGCCCGGATGACCGAGTCTCCGTTTGCCTTTCTGCGCGGCGCAGCCGCGGTGATGGCCGCCGATCTCGCCAGCCTGCCGAACACGGGGCTTGGCGTTCAGGCGTGCGGCGATGCGCATGTGAACAACTTCCGGTTCTTCGCCAGCCCCGAGCGCAACCTGGTGTTCGACATCAACGACTTCGACGAGACCTTGCCGGGCCCGTGGGAGTGGGACATCGCGCGGCTGTGTGCCAGCCTGCGGGTGCTGACCAATCAGCGCCACTGGAGCACCGAGGACGGCGACACCGTGGTGCGGGCCGCCGCACGTTCTTACCGGCGCCATCTTCGCGATTACGCCACCTGGGCAACGCTCGATCTGTTCTACGAACGCACCGAGATCAAGCAGGTCATCGAGCGGTTCCCGGGCCACTACCGGGCCCAGGTACACCGCGACGTCCGGCGGGCGCGCCGAAAGGATCACGTGCGAGCGGTTGCGAAGCTCACCGCAGTCGTGGACGGTCACCGAACCTTCATCGAGGACCCGCCATTGGTTGTCGGTCTGGAGCACACGCCGCACGAGATGGACGAGGTACTGGGGCTGATCGAGTCCTATCGGGCGACGCTGAGTGACGACCGTCGGCACATGTTCGACCGCTACCGGCTGCTCACCGTTGCCCGCAAGGTCGTCGGCGTAGGCAGTGTCGGCACCCGGTGTTGGGTCGGACTGTTCGAAGGTCGTGACGACGCCGTCGGTGACTTGATCGTGTTGCAGGCCAAACAGGGTCTCGCCTCAGTGCTCGAGCCACACGTCGGCGTGTCCCAGCTGGACCACGGTGGCCGCCGGGTGGTCGTAGGACAGCGGCTCATCCAAGCCGCCGGCGACGTCTTCCTGGGCTGGGCGACCGGGCCGAAGAGCGGACACCACTACTACGTACGGCAACTCTGGGACGCCAAGGGCAAAGCCGACCCGATGCTGATGGCGCCGAAAGTGCTCGCCCGATACAGCGAACTGTGCGCCTGGGTACTCGCCCGTTCACACGCACGCACCGGTGACGCAGTCCAGATCTCCGGTTACCTCGGCAAGAACGACCGGTGGGAGAACGCGATCGTCACCTTCGCAGCCCGCTACGCCGATGCCACGCAAGCCGATCACGCCGCCCTCAGCGAGGCGATCGCCCGCGGAAGCGCCGGTCTTCCCCAACGTGCCCGAGTTCCCGCAAGCGCCGGCAGCTCTACGCACTAGCTACCGTGTTGGCTCATGTTGGAGGCGCAGGAGCGTTTCGTGAGCTCCGGACCGTTGCGGCTCTGGACCGAACGGGCCGGCCATCCCGATGACGCGGCCGTCCTGCTGATCATGGGGTCAGCCGCGCAGGGCATCGCCTGTCCCGATGCACTGGTCGCTCGGCTCGTCTCTCGGGGCGTGCAGGTGATCAGGTTCGACCACCGTGACACGGGGCGCTCGAGCGTGGTCGACTTCGATGCTCATCCGTACGCACTCGCCGACCTTGCGCGCGACTGTCTGGCCGTGCTGGACGGCTACGGGTTGGCCGCCGCGCACCTGGTCGGCACGTCCATGGGCGGCATGATCGCGCAATGGTTGGCCGTGCATGAACCGTCTCGCGTGCTGTCTCTGACCGTGCTGGCCAGCTCCCCGATGGGCTACCGCCCGGGGCCGACCCAGGCCAATGGGCAGCCCGCACCGAACGACCTCCCGCCACCGTCGCCTCAGCTTCTCGCCCACCTGGCTGCCGGCCATCCGCCGGGCGTCGAGTCCGACGTGGCCCTGTTCCGCATCTTCAACGGCCCGGTCCGCCCGTTCGACGAGCGCGCCACCCGCGCGATGCTCGAGCTGGCCTTGTCGCGAGCCACCGACCCGGCCGCAGCCGCCAACCACCGCCGTCTGGCCGACCAGCCGTATCCCCCTGACGTACTTGTCCCGCTGGCGTCGATCACTGCTCCGACCACGGTCGTACATGGCGACCAGGACCCGGTCTACCCGCTCGCCCACGGCGAGGCGCTGGCCGCCGCGATTCCGGGCGCCCGCCTCGAGGTCGTCGCCGGAATGGGCCACGCCTTGTTCTCCCCCGGCCTACCCGAGGAGATCGCCGACCTGATCCGGCTCTGACCCGGTGCGTGAAGCCCGCCAGACCCAACGGCGGCAGTTGGACGCGGCCCCTAACCTTGGTGCCGGGCGGCAGCGCCGGTTGCCCGTGGTGGCATGCCGGTCAGCTTGGCGCGACCGTGCTCCCTCTGGTCTCAACGAAAATGATCTCTCCGAATCGAGCGTAGAGCGCGTCCGCGGCCGCCTTCGAGTAGCGGGACAGGGTGATCCGGATCCGGTTGATGTCGTGGCTGGGGCCCATCACGCTGATGTAGACGCCATACGGTGCGACCAGGTCACGCGCTTCGCGCAGGCGCGGCATCGCGTCCAACAGTTGCTGGTAGGTGTATTCGACCGACATCGCTGCTCCCCGGTCGCCCGGCCAAGATCTCGACGATTGAACCGCGATCGGCACAGCGGCACCATCCGCTCATCGGGCCGATGCGTGCGTCCCGCGGAGCGCGCCGGCCGTAGGTCCCGTTCTCCGACGACCGGAGCGATTGTGAACTTGTCTACGGCCGTAATACAGGTCCGGCCACGCACGCCGTTTTCGATGTTGTCGGGCTCGTCAGAAAACGTGGCGCTTGTGACTGATCCGTGGGTGGCTGTTGATCACGTTTGCCTCCAGGATGTTCGGTTTCGGCGACGCAAACCGAACATTCCAGAGGAAAACCTGATCGTTTGGCAGGGCGGGTCGGCTCATCTCTGCCCCGCCAACGCACACAGAATCGGCGGAATTGCGTGCACACGCGGGGGCAAAGATGGCGTGCGCCGGTTCCGGAGGGCTGATCAACACCGAGTTGCTGCCATCGGTAACGCCAACTCGGCGTTGATCGAAGTCAGGGCGCGCCTGGCCGAGACCCAGCAGCGCGAACCAACCACTTGAGGAACTCACCCCGTCGCTGCGTCTTGAACCGGACCCACAGCGCAGCGCGACCGGCGCCGGTGCCTGCATCACTGATGCTGCTGCATCCCTATAGCGACGCCTCGACATCACCGATGCACATCGCCGGCCCGACTCGCCGACCCACGGATCGGTCAGTAGAGCCGAAGATGTTGATCAAAGATGCAACGGCCGATCTTGCGCCATATCGATACTTCGATCAAGCGCATGACGCTCGCCGCAGATACGCGCTGCGCGCCGGTCCGGAGGCTAACGACGCCGGCGGCCGGCGCGGTCCAGTCGTTTTTCGAACCAGTGGTGGGCATAGGGTTCATCGTTGAAAGCAGCGACTTCCTGGTATCCGGCGCTGCGGTACATGCCGATGGCCTCGGTCAGTGCGTGATTGGTTTCCAACCTCAACACCCGCACCCTTCTGCGGCGGGCGTGCGACTCCAGTTCGGCGAGGAGTCGGCGGCCGAGCCCGAGGCCCCGGGCCGCGGGCGCAACCCACATCCGCTTGATCTCGGCGATTCGTTCGTCCTGGTGGAACTTCAGCGCGCCGCAGCCCGCCGGCTCGGAGTGAACGGTGGCGACGAGCAATAACCCGGCCGGAGGGGTCAGCTCGAGGTCGTCAGCTGAGATGCTTGCCGCTGGATCGAACCCGTTCTCGAATCGGTCGGCGAGTTCGGCGAAGTAGGAACGGATACAGAAACGCGCGTGCGGATCGGCTGGCGGGCGGAGCTGGATTTCGACCATCGAAGCAACAAGGAGCCGCTCGACCTCGCTCATCGCCGCGACAAGCCGCTCCCGCTGCTGTGGGGTCAACGGAGCGAGGATCGACTGCGCGAGGTCGTCGGAGCGGGCGTCGAGCACCGACCGTTCTGCCCGACCCGCTGCGGTCAGGTGCGCGATGCGTTCGCGCCCGTCGTCCGAACTCGTCCGGACCACCACGAGCCCGTCAGCCTCGAGTGCCCGCAGCATGCGACTCAAGTAACCCGAGTCCAGATCCAGCCGCGACCGCAGTGACGCCAGCGGCGCTCCTGCCAGACCGATCTCCCAGAGCAGGCGCGCCTGGCCGAGCGGGCGGTCGCGCGACAGGTACGACGCCTGCAACGCGCCGACCCGCTGCGTGACGGTCCGGTTGAACCGGCGGACCTGCGCGACCGGGTCATCGCCCATAGCCTGACTTTAGTCAGGTAGTCCACCCGAGGGGCGCTGGCGGCTGGACGGGATGGCCAATCACGCCGTGGTGGCGGATTCGGCTATCGGCTCGGTAGCGAGCGAGGTAGCCCGAACCACGGCAGCACGCTGGCCTCGAAGCGGGTCATGCCGCAGACCTGGCCGCCGGTAAGGGTGAGCACGTAGAAGGCGGTCGCGTGGCGGATGCCGTCCGAGCCGCGCAGATATGCGCCGAACGCGGGTTGGCCGTTGGCCCGGGTCGGGACCAGGTCGAACCTGCGGCCCGCGGCGAACTGGCGGCCGCAGTAACGGGCCACGAGTTCTCGGCCCTCGTACCCGAATGGCTCGGGAGGCATTGCGATGAAGACGTCGTCGGTCAGCAGGGCCACCAGCGCGTCGAGGTCGGCCGACTCCCATGCGCGGGCGAATTCGGCCACGATCGCATCCTCGGCCAGTGAGCCTGCGGCCGGCGGACGTTCGCCGGCTGGCGGCTGCTGTCGACGCTGCAGGCCGGCGCGAGCTCGTTTGAGGGCGCTGTTGGCCGATTGGACGCTTACGTCCAGCATTTCGGCGACCTCGCTGGCGTGGAATCCAAGCACGTCTCGCAAGATGAGGACGGCGACCTGGCGCGGGGGCAGCAGCTGCAGGGCGGTCACGAAGGCCAGCGAGATCGCCTCGGTCTGCTCGTACCGGGCTTCCGGCCCGGACGACATGCCGACGGCGCCCTCGAGGAGGGCGTCGGGAAACGGCTGCAGCCAGACGGGCTCGTCACGCGGGGTCGGCACGGGCGGTTCGAACCGCGACACATCCCACTCCTTGACCGGGCGGCGGCTCGCCGCGCGGCGCGCGTTGAGGCATCGGTTGGTGGCGATCTTGTACAGCCAGGTGCGCAGCGACGCGCGTTCCTCAGTGAACCCGCCGATGCCTTGCCAGGCAGCCAGCATCGTCTCCTGGACGGCGTCCTCCGCGTCGGCGAACGAGCCGAGCATCCGGTAGCAGTGCACCTGCAGCTCCCGCTGGTGCGGCCCGGCCAACTCCCGGAATGCCTCTCCATCCCCGGCCTGCGCCCGTGAGAGCAGATCGGCTGTCACCATCCTGCGTGCCCTCCTTCCGCACCACGTCGTACCTCCGCCCGGTATATACACCGCCCACGGCACGAACTGGGCGGTCCGCGGGCGCCCATTTTCGCGGCGACGCGGTGTATTCACTGCCGACCGCCCGGACGATCCGAGTCCCGGATCGCGCCGCCCATCCCGTCATGCCCACACATCCATGCCGAGGACGTGCACATGTTTCCCGTCACCTACAGCGCAGAGCTCGCGCGCGCCCACCACCGCGAGTTGCTCGACCAGGCAGCGCACCGTCGAGTGGTGCGCGACGCTCGCCGCGCACGCCGGTCAACGCGTCCACGTCGGTGGTGCGGGCTCGCCGGCTGGCGGACGGGGCTGTCGAGGCCCGTCATCGTTCTTCAAGCCGGCACTGCGGCCAACTACTTCGGCACCGGACTCATCCTTCCCTTCGAGATCATCTACCTGCACCAGGCCCGCGGGTTCCCGACGGCGACTGCCGGGCTGGTGCTGGCCGCGGTCATGATCACGGCGGCGGTCGTTACTCCCTTTTCAGGTGCGCTGCTCGATCGGTTCCGTGCGAAGCCGATCCTGATCATCGGCAATCTCGTGAGCGCAGTGGGCTACGCGGGTTTGGCCTTCGTCGAGCGTCCCTGGCAAGGCTTCGTCTGCGCGGCCGTCGGCGGCGCCGGGTTCGGACTTGCGAACACCGCGAACCAGGTGCTGAGCCTGACCCTGGTCTCAGCGGAGCAGCGCGCCTCTTCGATCGCGCTCCGCCGAGTGGCAGGCAACTTCGGACTCGGCAGTGGCGCGACGGTTGCGGGCTTCATCGTCGCTTCGGCGGACAACCCCCGCACGTTCCAGGCGCTCTACCTGTTCGACGGCCTCACCTTCGCTGTCTTCGCGCTGGTTGTGCTCATGGCAATCCCGAATCCTCGCACTGCGAATGCCGCGTCTGCGGCGGACGGGGGAACAGGTTTCCGAGCAGTTGCTCGCGACCGGCTGTTCATCGTCCTGATCGCCGCCAACATCGTGCTCGTGATGACGGGCGGCGCGCTCTTCTCCAACATCCTCGCCCCGTTTGCGAAGGCGCACACGCCTGCCGGCCCGGGCGTGATCGGCGCGGTCATTTTCATCAACACGTTCTTCATCGTCGTCGCGCAGATTCCAGCCACTCGGGTCGTCAAGCGGATGCGCCGCACACACGCTCTTGCGGCGACCAGTGCGCTGTTTGCAATCGGCCTGCTCGCGGTCCTGCTCGCCACGCTGACGAGCTCGGCGCTCACCGCTGCCGCCGTCTTAGCCGGCGTCGCGATCGTGATCGCGATCGGTGAGTGCGCGCAATTCATCGTGCTCGGCCCGATCGTCGCCGACCTCGCGCCGCCCCATCTACTCGGCCGCTACATGTCGCTCTACGGCCTCAGCTTCACAGCAGGCGTGGCTCTCGGCCCCGCGGTCGGCGGCGCGCTGCTCACAACCGCACCTGACGCCATCTGGTGGGGCGGCGCCCTGACACTCGCACTGACCGGAGCCGGCATGCTGCGACTCGGCGACCGGATACCCGACCCACTCCTGCAGACGCAATACCCTCCGTCCGAGCCGTCAGCACAGTCGGGATGGAGTCCGCCCGCGAAAAGGTGCCCGCACCCGGGGTCACCGGACAAGACGATGTCTGCTGCGACACACGGTGGTGCCGCGCCGGGCACAACCAGTTGGACCTGAACTCGCGACAGGCGACACGCTCGAGACGGCCGCGGTGCTAGTAGTCGTGGAGCTTGTTTCGTCGTGGGATCTGTTCCGGGTCGATCCAACAAAGAGCGACATCACAACCGCAAGACGACAACGCAAACGCAGCAAGCGACGGCCCCCGTTCTGGAACGGCAAGCCATACTGGCGCGATGCGCCCGTTCCACTTCCTCGCCGACGTCAGCGAGATCGTCACCGGCCCCGAACTCGCCGCCCGCGCCAGGCGCGCCGAGGCCATGGGTTATCACGCAGTCGTCGTGCCCGACCACCTGCTCGGCCAGCTCTCCCCCGTGGTCGCCATGGCGACAGTCGCCGCTGCGACGACGACGTTGCGGATGTCCGCGTTCGTGCTCAACAACGACCTACGGCACCCGGCCGTGCTCGCACAGGATCTCGCCAGCATCGACGTCCTCTCCGGCGGACGGGTCGACATCGCGATCGGCGCCGGCTGGAACAAGCCCGAGTACGACGCGATCGGTCTGTCCTTCGACCCGACGCCGGTACGCCAGGCGCGGCTGGCCGAGTCGATCACCGTGCTCAAGGGTGCGTTCCGCGGCGAGCCGTTCAGCTTCGCCGGCGAGCACTACACGATCACCGACTACACCGGTCAGCCCGTACCGGCACAACGTCCCCACCCGCCGTTCTTCATCGGTGGCGGCGGACGACGCACCCTCACGCTTGCGGGTCGCGAGGCCGACATCGTCGGACTGGCGCCGCGCGTGCTGCCGGGTGCGAAGGTCGACGCGCATTCGCTCACGTGGGCCGGCACGAAGGAGAAGATCGACTGGGTACGCGAAGCCGCGGGCGACCGGTTCGAGTCGATCGAGCTGAACATCTACCCCTCGGGCTGGCCGGTCACGGTCACCGACGATCTGCACGGCGAAGCGCGCCGCGTTGCCGACCGGATCAAGGAACGTACGGGCGTCGAGTTCAGCGAGCAGGACATCATCGACTCGCCGCACGTGTTCATCGGCTCCGTCGACCGGCTGGTCGAGAAGTTCCTGCAACTGCGTGCCGAGCTCGGGATCACGTCCGTGCTGCTCGGCGACATCGACGAACTCGCGCCGGTGTTGGAGAAGTTGTCCGGCAGCTGACCCGCACTGTCACCACCGCGTGGTTAGGCTCGTACAGAGCGAGACACGGACGACGCGGACGGGGGTGCTCGCGTGGTGAAGCCGCGATTCCGGTACGGCGCCTGGCACGGCGGGCCAGATCCGCTCGCCGCGCCGTACGACATCCGCGAGGCGCTCGACGAGATCGGTGACGACGTGCTCGCCGGCTCCTCACCGCGCGCGGCGCTGAACCGAATGCTCCGCCGCGGCGCCGACGGCCGCAACGGCCTCGACGCGCTGCGCCGCAAGGCCCGCGAACGCGCTCGCGAACTGCGCCACAGCGGGCGGCTCGACGGCACCCTCGACAAGGTCAAGGAACTGCTCGACAAGGCGATCGAGGCCGAGCGTCGCGAACTGTTCCCCGATCCGGCCGACAGCGCACGCATGGCCGAGGCCGAACTCGACAACCTCCCCAGCGACACCGCCCGCGCCGTCCGCCAACTCGCCGACTACCAATGGCGCTCGGACGAAGCGCGCCAGGCGTACCAGCAGATCCAGGACATGCTGCGCGACGAGGTGCTCGACGCCCAGTTCGCCGGCATGCGTCAGGCCCTGCAGAACGCGACGCCCGAGGACATGGCGCGCATCCGCGACATGCTCAGCGCGCTCAACGACATGCTCGACGCCGACGCGCGCGGCGAGCACACGCAACAACAGTTCGACGACTTCATGCAGCAGTTCGGCGACTTCTTCCCGGAGTCGCCACGCAATCTCGAGGAGTTGATCGACTCCCTCGCCCGCCGGGCCGCCGCGGCACAGCGCCTGCTCGACAGCCTCACCCCCGACCAGCGCAACGAGCTCGAGGGTCTGATGAGCCAGGCCATGCAGCAGGCCGGGCTGGCCGAGCAGATGGCTCGCCTGCAGCAGGGGTTGCGGTCCGCCCGTCCCGACCTGCGCTGGGGCGGCCGGCAGCGCATGGACGGCGAGAGCGGCATGGACTTCTCCGACGCGACCGGTGCGCTCGCCGAGCTGGCCGACCTCGACCAGCTCGACGACCTGCTCGGCCAGGACTACCCCGGCGCGAGCCTCGACGACATCGACGAGGAACTGATCGAACGTGCGCTCGGCCGCGCCGCCGTCGACGACGTCGCCCAACTGCGCCGCATCGAACGCGAGCTGCGCGACCAGGGCTACCTGCAGCGCGGCAGCGACGGACTGCGACTCACCCCGCGCGCACTGCGACGACTCGGATCCACCGCGCTGAAGAAGGTCTTCGACGTGCTCGAGTCACGCGGTCGCGGCGGGCACGACGTCCGCGACGCCGGCGCTGCCGGTGAGGTGACCGGCGCGAGCCGCGAATGGCAGTTCGGTGACGAGCAACCGCTCGACGTCGTGCGCACCGTGCGCAATGCGGTGCAGCGCACCAAGGCGGCCGGGCTCGAACTCGGCCTCGCCGCCGAAGACTTCGAGGTCGTCGAGACCGAGCGGCGCTCGTCCGCCGCCGTCGCCCTGCTGGTCGACATGTCGTACTCGATGGAACTGCGCGGCACCTGGGGCGAGGCGAAGACGACCGCGCTCGCCCTGCACGCCTTGATCAGTACGAAGTTTCCCCAGGACGCCATTGAGATCATCGGGTTCAGCGACTACGCGCGGGTGATGACCACCAACGCGCTTGTCGAGCACGACTGGGACCGCGTGCAGGGCACCAACCTGCAGCACGGGCTCATGCTCGCGCGCCGGCACCTCGACAAGCACCGCAATTCCGAACCGGTCATCCTGGTCATCACCGACGGCGAACCCACCGCGCACCTCGCGCGCGACGGCTTCGCCGACTTCGCGTGGCCGCCGACCCGCGAGACGATCGCGGCGACCCTGGCCGAGGTCGAGCGGTGTACCCGGCGCGGCGCGACGATCAACGTCTTCATGCTCGACGACGACCCACGCCTCGTGGAATTCATGCGCGAGGTCGGGCGCCGCAACGGCGGACGGCTGTTCCTGCCCAAGCAAGGAGCGCTCGGCGAGTACGTGGTCGCGGACTACCTGCGGTCACGCACCGGACGTCGCCGTGCCGCCGGCTGACCTCGAGCTCCGGCCGTCCCCGATCGCCGGACGTGGCGTGTTCGCCCGTACCGCACTCGACGAGGGCATCGTGGTCGACGGGCCGCTCAATCACAGCTGCGACCCGAACGTGTGGTTCGTCGGCGCGCGCCTCGTCACCCGCCGACCGATCGCGGTCGGTGAGGAACTGACCTACGACTACGCCACCGGATCGTCCGAGTTCACCTCACTGTTCTGCCACTGCGAGACCTATCGCTGCCGACAGATGATCGAATGTTCCGACTGGCAGATCCCGCAGTTGCAGCAGCGCTACGCAGGTCACTTCGGCCCGAACGTTCAGCGCTTGATCGATGCCGCCCAATAGGGTGGGCGCCATGCGTGCGCGCTATGCCTACCTCGGTCCGGCCGGGACGTTCACCGAGGCCGCGCTGCGCACGATCGCCCGGCCGGACGAGGTCGACTACCTGCCTCAGCAGCACGTCGTCGCGTCGCTCGAGGCCGTCCGCTCGGGAAAGGCAGACTTCGCCGTCGTCGCGATCGAGAACTCGATCGAGGGCTCGGTCAGCGCCGTCCTCGACACGCTCGCGACCGGCGATCTGGTCGTCACGCGCGAGATCCTGCTGCCGGTGAACTTCAGCCTGGCCGCGCGCGACGGCGTCAGCCTCGCCGACGTACGCCGGATCGCCGCGCATCCGCATGCCTGGGCGCAATGCCGACGCTGGCTCAGCGCGAATCTGCCCAGTGCCGAGCACGTCCCCGAGACGTCGAACACCGCGGCAGCCGCGCTGCTCGTCGATCCGTCGGCGCCCGTCGACTTCGACGCCGCGCTCGTACCACCGGCCGCCCTCGAGCACTATCCGCTCCACGTGCTCGCCGACCAGGTCGTCGACAACGCCGCCGCGATGACCCGATTCGTCGTCGTGGGCCACCCGGGTGAGCTACCCGCGCCGACCGGTGCCGACAAGACCACGCTGGTCGTGCACCTGCCCGACAACGAGGCCGGTGCCCTGCTCACCATGCTCGAGCAGTTCGCCACCCGCGGGGTCAACCTGTCCCGCATCGAATCGCGACCGATCGGCGACGAACTCGGGCGTTACCTGTTCTCGATCGACGCCGAGGGCCATCTCGCCGAGGCACGCATGGCCGAGGCACTCATGGGGCTGCACCGGGTGTGCCCGGTCGTGCGGTTCCTCGGCTCGTACCCGAAGGCGGACGGCGTCGTCAACGACATCCGGCCCGGCACGAGCGCCGCGGACTTCGCCGAGGCCCGCCAGTGGGTGCGCGACCTGCGCTCGACCTGATCCTCAGCGCACCGCGCGCAGCAGGCTCGGCAGCGGCGCCGGCAGGTGGCGTGGGTACTTGGTCACGGTCCCATTGGTCACCTTGGCCTGGGTGCAGTCCGGGGCGACCGTCACCGGGGCGCCCGCCGTGCCGCTCGCGTCGTACACACGCAACTGCACCGTGCCCCGGCCGTCGAACGGCGCGACGCAGTTTCCGTGCCGGTCGGCCGGACGCTCCGGGGCCGAGTCCAGGGCGCGGGCCATCGCCTGGGCCGCCGTCCCGGTGAGAAAGGCGCCGCCGATGGTCGTGCCCTTCGCCGGATATCCGCACGCCGAGATGGCGCCGACGTCGGCCGGGAAGAGGTTGTGGTCGGCCGTCGTCGTCCCGCCGGGTCGGAGCACGTGGACGGGCGTGGCCGGGCAGGCGGGGGTGGACCTGTCGTTGCCGCCGTGCCGCACCGCGCGCGACGGTGCCGGAGCCGGCACGACAGTCGCGTTCCCGCTGACGGCCCCGCCGGCGACGGCCTGCGTCCGGGCCGCCCCCGTGCCGCCGGCACTCTCGTTGTTCGACACATTGGTACCGATGAGCGCGCCGGCGGTGCCGATCACGCCGACGACCGCGGCAATGCCGAGCCCGGTGTTGATGCGGCGGTGGCGCTCGCTCCGGATCCGGGCGGCGTTCGCGATCAGGCGTCCGGCGTCGACACCGTCACCCTCGCCCTCGCGCAGGGCCGCACGCAGGTCGAACTCGCTCGGGCTCATTTGCCGACCCCGATCTCGACGCGCAACCGGGACAGTGCACGCGAGCAGGTGCTCTTGACCGTGCCCACCGGTACGCCCAGGGTTGCCGCCGTCTCCTGCTCGGACTGGTCGCAGTAGTAGCGCAGCACGATCACGGCGCGCTCGCGTGCGCTGAGCCCGGCGAGCAGGCGGCGCAGCTCGTCGCGCTCGTCGGCCGCGCCGACGTCCGTACTCTCCGGCGCCGCGACTTCGGGCAGGATCTCGGTCGGCCGCTCACCCCACCACCGGCGCCGGGTCGAGTCGATGTGCGCGGTCACCATCGCCTTGCGCGAGTAGGCGAGCGGGGCCTCGATGCGACCCCACTTCAGATACACCCGGGTCAGCACGGTCTGCACGAGGTCCTCTCCTCGATGATGGTCGCCGGTCAGCAGGCGGGCAGCATGCAGCAGTGCCGCGCCGTTCGTCTCCACGAACGCGCGGAACGCCGCTTCATCAGCCACGCAGCGACCTCCTGGCCAATGGGACGAGGTGACAATGCGTCCAGGTTCCCGCAGCTCGCGGATCAGTGCCCGGGTTGGTAGACCATCAGGAAGACGATCGCAGCGAACACCAGACCGACGACGCCGCCGGCCGCGGCGACTCGCGGCGTGAACGTGGCGACCGACGACTGCTGTTCGATGAGCGCGCTCGCCTTCGTGAGCGTCGGCACGATCACGGCGAGGACGATCGCGATCGCGACCAGCCACAGCAGCAGCGACAACCAGATCCACAACTGGCTGAACTCGCCGAGCTTCTTGCCCTTCTCGTCCGGATCGTCCATCGACATCAACGCCATCCCGGCGAGCACGACGAGCACCGAGGCGTAGGCGTAGATGCGCAACACGCGCGCCGACGACGCGGTTGCCACCCCGTTGGCGGTGCGCACCCCGCGTCCGGCAGTCGTGGCCGCGTGGACGAGCGGACCGATCGCGAAGATGGCGAACAGCAGATGCAGGGCAAACACGAAGTTCGTCACGTCTGCGAGGTTATCCACCCGGCCCGATGCACTTTTGGCGGCAGGCCGTGACTATTCAAGTCCTGCCGCCAAAACTGGCCCGGTAGGGGCGCTACAGCCCGCGCAGCCGCCGCGGACCGGTGTCGGCGCGCGCGGTCGCCGGCGCGATGCGGCCGCTGAGGGTGCTGACGTGCACCCCGATGGGTGTCGCGAACGCATGGATGTTGCACTCGGCCAGTTCCGGGAGCGCATCGGTGAGCGCCGACAAACGCAGCAGCAGGTCGATGAGTGCCAGCAAATCCATCGCCGGCGAGCCGTGGTAGCCGGTGAGCAACGGCGCGGCCCGCGGTGCCGAGACCAGTTCCTCGGCGTCGGCGCTGGTGAGTGGGACGGGCGCATACGCACGATCGCCGAGCAACTCGGTGGCGACACCGGCGATGCCGAACCAGGCGAGCGCACCGAAGGACGCGTCGTCGCGGGCGCCCAGCACGACCTCGACGGAGTCCGGCGGCACTTCGTACGACACCTTGATGCCGACGCAGCCGAGCAGCCGGCCGGCTTCGTCGGAGTCGAGCACCCGGCCGTCCGGCGTGTCGCCGAGCACCGTCTCGACGAAGGCCCGGGCGGCGTCGAGATCGAGGTCGGCCAGCTCGGGCACCGTACTCATCGGACGCCGCCGCCACGCCGAGTATCGCCAGGCGCGGGCCAGCGCACGCACGGCGCGTTCCGGCGACGCGTACGAGGGAACCGAGCCCGGTGCGGGCGAACTCGCTCCGCCCGCAGCCAGTCCTTGGGGCACGCCCTCGAAGCCGAGGAACGTCGACACGATCGGTTTGCGGGCCGCCCCCGCCGCGCGGCGCACCGCGTGGGCGACCTGGTCACCACCGGCCGGCTGCAACGGCGGCACGAACACCGTCACCACGGCATCGATGCCCTCGTCGTCGAGCACCTCGCGAAGCGCCGTCTCGTACTCGTCCGGCTCGGCGTTCACGCCGACGTCGACGATGCGCTCGAGCGACAATCCTTCGGCAGCGCAGGCATTGCGCACCAGCACGGCGAGCGCTGTCGAGTTGCCGACCACGGCGACGCGAGGGCCCACCGGCAGCGGCTGCGACGTGAGCAGCAGCGCGACGTCGAACAGGTCGCCGACCGTGTCGACGCGGATCACGCCCGAGCGCTCGAACAGGGCGCGGGCGGTGTCGTCGGGCAGCTGCGTCGAGGTCGATTCGAGGCCGGGCACGACCGTGCCGGCGGCGCTGTTGACCGCGACGATCGGTTTGGTGCGGCCGAGCCGACGGGCGAGCCGGGCGAACTTGCGCGGGTTGCCGAACGACTCGAGATACATGAGCACGACGTCGGTGTGCTCGTCGGTCTCCCAGTACTGCAGCAGGTCGTTGCCGGACACGTCCGCACGGCTGCCTGCGGAGACGAACGTCGAGACGCCGATCCCGCGTCGAGCCGCCTCGCCGAGGACGGCGACGCCGAGTGCGCCGGACTGCGCGAAGAAGCCGGCTCGTCCGGCCAACGGCGGGAACGGTGCGAGCGAGGCGTTCAGTGCCACGGCGCGGTCGGTGTTGATGATCCCGAGGCAGTTCGGCCCGACCACCCGCATACCGTTCGCCCGTGCCTCGGCGACCATGCCGCGTTGCAGCGCGCGCCCGACGGTGCGCTCGTCCTCGTCGCCGCGTTCGCCGAAGCCGCCGCTGAGCACGACCAGGCCGCGCACATCACGGCTCGCGCACTGGTGCACCACGTCGACCGTCGCCGCTGCCGGAACCGCGACGACGACGAGGTCGAGTTGTTCGGGGATGTCGAGCACGGACTTGTACGCGGGCACCCCGCCGACATGCCGCGCCTCGGGATTGACCGGATACAGCGTGCCGTCGAAGCCGCCGCGCAGCAGATTCGCGAACACCGCGTGGCCGATCTTGCCGGCGTCGTTGCTCGCGCCGACGACCGCGACCGAGCGCGGGTACAGGAGTCGCTGGATCGAGCGCGCCTCGGCGCGTTGCTCGCGCTCGCGCATCACGGCTTCGGTTACCGAAGTGGCGTCGATCGAGAACTCGAGATTGACCTCGCCGTGTTCGAGGTGCCGCTTGGTCTCGTACCCTGCGTCCCGGAACACCCGCACCATGCCGGTGTTCTCGGCGAGGACGACCGCGTTGAACCGTTTGATGCCGCGCTCGCGGCCGGCCGCGGCGAGGTGCTCGAGCAGCACGGAGCCGATGCCGCGACCCTGGTGCTCGTCGGCGACGACAAAGGCGACCTCGGCTTCGTCGGTGCCGGGGGCGCGTTCGTACCGGCCGACCGCGATGATCTTGTCGCCGAGGAGGGCGACGAACGCGACCCGGTTGCTGTGGTCGACATGCGTGAACCGGACGAGGTCGCGCTCGGGAATGCGCGGGTACGCCGAGAAGTAGCGCAGGTAGCGGGTGCGGGCCGAGAGCCCGGCGTGGAAGGCGACGATCGCATCGCCGTCGCTCGGACGGATCGGGCGCAGGTGCACGGTCCCGCCGTCGGCGACGACGACGTCCGCCTCCCAGTGCGCAGGAGGTTCGGGGTCGGTGCCTTGCTCAGTCACGGGGGTCGTCCGGGTCGAGGCCGAGCAGCGGGAACGCCGCGCGCCGCGTCGCGCCGATGGCTCGGTCCAGCCAGGTATCGCCGCCGGGCACCCAGGCGTCGGGTTGCGGTTGCCGCCCCTCGCCCATGCGCTGCGGCAGGTCGCCGCGGGCCCCCCGGCGGCGCAGGTCGTCCGTCCATTCCTGCGGGATCTCGGTGGCGGGGTCGATGCGCACGCCGGTCGCTTCGGCGAGCAGGTGCGTCCAGGTACGGGGTACGCAGCGCACGAGGCCATACCCGCCGCCGCCGTACGCGACCCACTTGCCGCCGGTGACCTCGTGGGCGAGTTGGTGCAGCTGTCCGATCGCCTGGCGTTGCCCGTCGATGGACAGCTCGAGGTTGGCCAACGGGTCCTCGTGATGGGTGTCGCAACCGCACTGGGTGACGAGCACTTCGGGCGCGAACGCGCGCACCGCGCCGGGAACGACGGCGTCGAACGCGCGCAACCAGCCGTCGTCGTTCGTACCGGGCGGCAGGGCCACATTGACCGCGGCGCCCTCGCCCGCGCCCGTACCCACCTCGGTCGGCAGGCCCGTACCCGGAAACAGCGTGCGCGGGTCCTGGTGCAGGCTGATCGTCAGCACCCGCGGATCGTCGTAGAAGGCGGCCTGCACGCCGTCGCCGTGGTGCACGTCGATGTCGACATAGGCGATCTTCTTCGCGCCCGCGGCGAGCATCGTACGGATGCCGAGCACGACGTCGTTGAACACGCAGAAGCCGCTGGCATAGCCGCGCATCGCGTGGTGCAGGCCGCCGGCGATGTTCACCGCGTGCTCGGTCGCGCCGTCCCAGACCTGCATCGCGGCCTGCGCCGAGCCGCCGGCGATCAACGCGGACGCGTCGTACATGCCCTCGAACACCGGGTCGTCGGTCGTGCCGAGGCCGTAGCCGCTGTAGGTCGGGTCGCTGCTGGCCGCGCGCACCGCGGCGAGGTAACCGGCGTCGTGCACGGTGAGCAGCTGCTGCTCGTCGGCCGGCCGCGGCGCGATGATCTCGACCCGGTCGAGCACGCCGAGCGCGCGGGCGAGCCGGATCGTCAGGTCGAGCCGGACCGGGTTGAGCGGGTGGTCGCCGAAGTCGTAGGCGAGGTAGCCCTCGTCCCAGATCGCACTCGCGGAGCACGCCATGCCCAAAACGCTAGCCCGCCGACCCCGCTCGGACGACAGTGGTCAGTTCGGGCGGTCAGTGGTCAGTTGCAACTGACCACTGACCCGCGAAACTGACCACTGTTGGCGGTCTCGGGTGGCTAGGGTCGGCACGTGGAGCGGCCGCGGTACCCGATCGAGACCGATCGCCTGTTGCTGCGCCCGCTGCTGCCGTCCGACGCGCCTGCCCTGCACGCGTACCAGTCGCGCGAGGACGTGTGCCGCTACATCCCGTACCAGCCGCGCAGCCTGGCCGATCTCGAGCAGCGGCTCGGCACGCCTGAGTTCACCCGCTCGGCGGTTGACGAGCCCGGCCAGGCGATCCTGCTCGCCGTCGAGCGACGCGACGACGGCGTCGTGGTCGGCGACGTGATGCTCGCCTGGGCCAGCAAGGAGCACCAGGGCGGCGAGATCGGGTACGTGTTCAATCCCGATCACCAGGGCCACGGCTACGCGACCGAGGCGGCGAATGCCCTGCTGCGGCTGGGTTTCGAGACGCTCGGGCTGCGCCGCATAATCGCGCGCGTCGACGCACGCAACACGGCATCAGCCGCCGTGCTGCGTCGCATCGGCATGCGCCAGGAGGCCTACCTCGTCGAGAACGAGTGGTTCAAGGGCGAGTGGACCGACGAGATCGACTTCGCGATCCTGCGCGACGAATGGCTTCAGGCCAACGCCTGAGCGAGATCGGCCAGCAGGTCCTCGACGTCCTCGATGCCCACCGACAGTCGCACCAGGTCGTTGGGCACCTCCAGCGGCGATCCGGCCACGCTGGCATGGGTCATGCGGCCCGGGTGCTCGATCAACGACTCGACGCCGCCGAGCGATTCGCCCAGCGTGAACACCTCGACCAGTTCGCACACCTTGAGCGCCGCCTCGTCGCCACCGCGCAGCCGGAACGAGACCATCCCGCCGAAGCCCGACATCTGCCGGGCCGCGATGTCGTGACCGGGGTGCGACGGCAACCCCGGGTAGAGCACCGTCGAGACGGCCGGGTGCCCGGTGAGCAGTTCGACCACGCGCTCGGCGTTCGCGCAGTGCCGGTCCATGCGCACGCCGAGCGTCTTGATCCCGCGCAGCACGAGCCATGCGTCGAACGGGCCCGCCACCGCGCCCATCGCGTTCTGGTGGAACGCGAGCTCTTCACCCAGCGTCGTGTCCGCGCTGACGAGGGCTCCGCCGACAACGTCCGAGTGCCCGCCGAGGTACTTGGTCGTCGAGTGCACGACCACGTCGGCGCCGAGCTCGAGCGGTTGCTGCAGGTACGGCGAGGCGAAGGTGTTGTCGACCACCAGCCGCGCGCCTGACTCCTGCGCGATCGTCGCCAGCCCGGCGATGTCGGCAATGCCCAGCAGCGGGTTGGTCGGCGTCTCGCACCAGATCACCTTGGTGGTGGGACGGACGGCAGCCCGTACCGCGTCGAGATCGGCGAGCGGTACCGGCGTGTACTCCAGGCCCCAGTTGGTCAGCACCCGCGCCACGAGCCGGAACGTGCCGCCGTAGGCGTCGCCGGGCAGGATCACGTGATCGCCCGGCCGGCAGACGGTGCGGAACACGGCGTCCTCGGCAGCGAGGCCACTGGCGAACGCGAGCCCGCGCGCGCCGCCCTCGAGCGCGGCCAGCGCCTCCTCGAGTGCGGTACGAGTGGGGTTCGCGCTGCGGCTGTACTCGTAACCGCCGCGCAGCCCGCCGACGCCGTCCTGCTTGTACGTCGAGGTCTGGTAGATCGGTACGGCGACCGCGCCGGTCAGTGGATCGGGTTCCTGACCCGCGTGGATTGCCCGCGTGTTGAAGCCCGTGCTCGGGTGCGTACTCGCGTGTTCGCCCATGGATGAGACGCTACCGAGTCCGTACTCATCCCGGTCGATCGATTGGCTTACTTTGATCTGCATGCTTCCTGTCCGCCGCCTGCTCGGCTGCACCGCCGTGGTGTGCGCTGCGGTCACCGGATGCACGTCGGGCGCGGCGGTGAGCACGGACTCGGCGGCGATGTCTGGGGCCCCGGTGCGCACCGGCGCGCCGAGTTCCGCGCCGGCCGCCCCGCTGTCGACGGCAGCGACGTCGGCCGCACCGAACCGGGCTGCGCTGCGCAGGCACGCGCTCGCCGAGATCAGGACGATCGCCGCCAAGGAGCCGCACGGCTCGATCTCGGTCGCCGCGGTCAACACCCGGACGGGTGCGCGCTTCGTGGCGGGGCGCCGCGGCGGGATGTGGACGGCGAGCGCGTACAAGCTGTTCGTGCTCGAGGCGCTGATGCTGCGCGAGGGCGGCCCGGTGTACGGGTACGAGGCCGGCGACGCCGAGGCCGCGATCGAGAACAGCGACAACGCCGCGGGCTACCGGCTGTTCCTCGCGGCCGGCGGCAACGAGGGGCTCGAGTACGCGGCGCGACGCTTCGGCATGAAGCACACGGTCCCGGGCGACACCGACCCGACCTTCACGCGCACCAGCGCTTGGGACTTCCTGATCCTGGTGCGCAACCTCGTCGAGCGGCACAGTCCGCTCACGCCCGCGGCGCGCCAGTACGCGCTGCGGCTGATGGGCGACGTCGAGGCCGATCAGCGGTGGGGCGTGAGCGCCGCAGCCGACAAGGACAGCGTGTTCTACAACAAGAACGGTTGGCTGTCGATCGACGACTCGAACGCGCCCGGCGAGACCGACGACGACCGGTGGGCGGTCACCAGCGTCGGCATCATCCAGGTGCACCACCAGCGCGTGCTGATGGCGGTGTTCACCCAGCACCAGCAGCTCATGGGGGACGGGGTCCACCTCGTCGAGCGGCTGGCGAAGTTGATCGCCCCCGTCGTCGCTCCCTGAGCTCAGCTCCCCGCGAGGTGGCCGAGCAGGTCCTGCCGGGTGATCACGCCGGCGGGCTTGCCGTCGACGTGCACGAGCAGCGCTGCGGCGTCGCCGAGCGCGGTAACCGCGGCGGTCACCGGCTCGCCCGAACCGATGATCGGCAGGGGCGGGTCCATGTGCGGTTCGAGCGCATCGGCCAGTGAGGCGTGGCCGGTGAACAGCGCGTCGAGCAGCGCCTTCTCCGACACCGAACCGACGACCTCGCCCGCAGTGACCGGCGGTTCGGCCCGCACGATCGGCATCTGCGACACGCCGTACTCGCGCAGGATGTCGATCGCCTCACGCACCGTCTCGTTCGGGTGGCCGTGGACGAGCGAGGGCGTGTCGCCCGACTTGCCCTGCAGCACGTCGAACACGGTGGTGCCGCCCTCCTGCGCCAGGAAACCGTAGTCGGCCATCCACGTGTCCGAGAAGATCTTGGACAGGTAGCCCCGTCCGCCGTCGGGTAACAGCACCACGACGACGTCGTCGGGCCCGCAGCGCTCGGCGACCCGCAGCGCGGCGACCGCGGCCATGCCGCACGAACCGCCCACCAGCAGGCCCTCCTCGCGGGCCAGGCGACGGGTCATCTTGAAGGACTCGCCGTCGGACACCGCGATGATCTCGTCGCAGATCGTGCGGTCGTAGGTGTCGGGCCAGAAGTCCTCGCCCACACCTTCGACGAGGTACGGACGGCCGGTGCCACCGGAATAGACCGAGCCCTCCGGGTCGGCGCCGATGATCTGCACCGGGCCCTGCTCCTTCAGATACCGGCCGGTGCCCGAAATCGTGCCGCCGGTGCCGACGCCGGCGACGAAGTGTGTGATCCGCCCCTCCGTCTGCTCCCAGATCTCCGGGCCGGTCGTCTCGTAGTGCGAGCGCGGGTTGTTCACGTTGGCGTACTGGTTCGGCTTCCAGCCGCCGGGCGTTTCGCGGGCTAGGCGGTCCGACACGGAGTAGTACGAGCGCGGGTCCTCGGGCGCGACCGCTGTCGGGCAGACGACCACCTCGGCGCCGTACGCCTGCAATGTGTTGATCTTGTCGCCGCTGACCTTGTCGGGGCAGACGAAGATGCAGCGGTAGCCGCGCTGCTGGGCGACGATCGCCAGGCCGATCCCGGTGTTGCCCGAGGTCGGTTCGACGATCGTGCCGCCCGGCTTGAGCTCGCCGGACTGCTCGGCAGCATCGATCATGTTGACCGCGATGCGGTCCTTCACCGATCCACCGGGATTGAAGTACTCGACCTTGGCCAGCACGGTCGGCGCCAAGCCTTCTGTTACATGGTTCAGCTTGACCAGCGGGGTGTTGCCGATCAGATCCACCAACGACTCGTAGTAGCTCACGCGTGTCCTCGCTTCGCTCCGGGCACGCGCGAGGCACTAATCGCGCTATCGCATTTATTCGCTACGCAAGCTCCGCTCATTGCGACACCGTATCGACCGCTCGAGGCGGTAGTCGCGCGGCGACGCCGGTACCCGGGTCCGCGCGGCCTGAGCCGCTAATCTGCGAAGGGTGAGACTGTCCCACCGAACCCGCAGGGTCGCCGCGTACGGCGGTGGCGGGCTCGGTGTGGCCGGCGTGATCGGGGCGGCGGGGTTGGCCGGCCTGATGTGGGGTGAGGCGAAGCTTGCCGAGCGGCGGATCCCGGTCGCGAAGGACGCTCCGCCGATCTCGCACGACACCATCTGGGCAGCGCCCGGGGTCAGCGCCGCCCGTCCCCCGATCCGGATCGCGCTGATGGGCGACTCGACGGCAGCGGGCTACGGCGTGACCCGTGACCGCGACACGCCGGCGGCACAGCTGGCCATCGGCATCTCCGACGCCGCGCGTCGGCCCGTGCACGTGACCAACGTGGCCGTGGTGGGGGCCGAGTCGCAGCACCTGCCCGCGCAGTACGAAGCGCTCGGCACGGCACGCATCGAGCTGGCGATCGTGATGATCGGTGCGAACGACGTCACCGAGCTGATCAAGCCGGCCGATGCCGTGCCCTACCTCGAGGACCTGGTGCGCAAGCTGCGCAGCCGCGGCGCGGAGGTCATCGTCGGCACCTGTCCCGACCTGGGCACGATCCGCCCGATCGCCCAGCCGCTGCGCGCGTACGCCCGCCGGCTGTCGCGCCGGATGGCTCGCGAGCAGACGGTTGCGGTCGTGCGGTCCGGCGGGCGCACGGTGTCGCTGGGCGACGTGCTCGGCCCGCTGTTCGCGTCGCGGCTGGAGCTGTTCTCGGCCGACCGCTTCCACCCGTCCGAGGAGGGTTATCGCGAGGCGTCGCTCGCCATCCTGCCCTCGGCCCTGGACGCGCTGGGCGTGCGCACCCGCGTGCGCTCGGCGAGCACGTTCACCACCCGCCGGGCCAAGCCGCTCGAGAAGGCCGCCGCGCAGGCCGCCGCGCGACCCGGCAGCGAGGTCGCGCCGAGCCAGACCCCGATGACCGCCCGTCGCGGCCGGGGCGGCACCTGGGCGCGACTGCGGCGCCGCCGCCCGCGCGTACCCGTCCAGGTCCGCACCGAGGCCGCCCTGCCCGTCCGTCCCGGCGACACCGGCTGAGTAGCGTGGCAGCAGATTGCCGAACGTCTCGCGCGAAGGGGTCCTTATGTCCGAAGCCGTGATCGTGTCCACCGCCCGTTCGCCGATCGGGCGCGCGCACAAGGGCTCGATGACCAGCATCCGCCCGGACGACCTGGCCGCGCAGATGGTGCGCGCGGCGCTCGACAAGGTGCCCGCGCTGGACCCGCACGACGTGGTCGACCTGATGATGGGCTGCGGGCAGCCGGGCGGTGAGTCGGGCTTCAACATCGGCCGCCAGGTCGCGGTGCTGCTCGGCTACGACTTCATGCCGGGCACGACCGTGAACCGCTACTGCTCGTCGTCGCTGCAGACCTCGCGGATGGCCTTCCACGCGATCAAGGCGGGCGAGGGCGACGTGTTCATCTCGGCGGGCGTCGAGACGGTGTCGCGCTACGGCAAGGGCAACTCCGACGGCTGGCCGGACACGCACAACCCCGCCTACGCCGAGGCCGAGCAGCGCACCGCGAAGGCCGCGGAATCCGGCGCGACGACCTGGGTCGATCCGCGCGCCGAGGGCAATGTGCCCGACGTCTACATCGCGATGGGCCAGACGGCCGAGAACGTCGCACTGCACAAGGACGTCAGCCGCGAGGAGATGGACCATTTCGGCGTCCGGTCGCAGAATCTTGCCGAGCAGGCGATCGCGAACGGCTTCTGGGCCAAGGACATCACGCCGATCACGCTGCCCGACGGAACGGTGGTGTCCAAGGACGACGGGCCGCGTGCTGGCGTCACCTACGAGGCCGTCGCCGGATTGAAGCCGGTGTTCCGACCAGACGGACGGGTGACGGCGGGCAACTGCTGCCCGCTCAACGACGGGGCGGCAGCCGTGGTGATCATGTCCGCCGACAAGGCCGCGGCGCTCGGCCTCACGCCGCTGGCGCGCATCGTCGCCACCGGCGTCAGCGGGCTCTCGCCGGAGATCATGGGCCTGGGCCCGGTCGAGGCGTCGCGTCGTGCGCTGGCGAGCGCCGGCATGACCATCGACGACATCGACCTGGTCGAGATCAACGAGGCGTTCGCGGCGCAGGTGCTGCCGTCGGCACGCGAGCTCGGCATCGAGATGGACAGGCTCAACGTCAACGGCGGCGCCATCGCGGTCGGCCACCCGTTCGGCATGACCGGCGCCCGTATCACGTCCACCCTGATCAACTCGCTGCAGTTCCACGACAAGCAGTTCGGGCTCGAGACGATGTGCGTGGGCGGCGGTCAGGGCATGGCGATGATTCTGGAGCGACTGTCCTAAGGCACGTCGGCGCCGGTCGGGTCGGGTACCCGGTCCGGCTCGCGTTGCGCGAACAAGGGCGACAGGAGCGCGGCGAGCACACCGCCGATCGGCGGGGCGATCAAGTACAGCCACACGTGTGACAGCGGTGCGCCGCCTGCGAACAGCGCGGGCCCGAGCGAGCGGGCCGGGTTGACCGACGTCCCGTCGACCGGAATGCCCACGAGGTGGATCACCGTCAGCGTGAGGCCGATCGCGAGACCGGCGAAGCCCGGTGCAGCTGCCCGGCCGGTGACCAGGATGACGACGAGTACGAGCAGCATCGTCAGGATCACTTCGAACAGGAAGTCACCCTGGACGGTGATGTGACCGTCCCAGTCGTTCGCGCCCAGCGTGCCGGTCTGGTCCTTGACCTTCCCGAAGCTGGACGTGAACAGCTTGAGTACGGCCGCGGCGGCGATCCCGCCGAGGAACTGGGCGACCCAGTACTCGATCGACTCCCGCACGCTGATCCCGCCGCGCAACAGCACGCCGAGGGTCACGGCCGGATTGACATGACAGCCGGTCACCGGGCCGATCGCGTACGCCAGCGCGAGCAGCACGAACCCGAACGCCAGCGCGACACCGACGTCGCCGACCGAATGCAGTCCGACGACCGCCGAGCCGACTGCGAAGAACACCAGGATGAACGTGCCGACGAACTCGGTGATCGGACGCGCGCCCGGACGGTACATATCGCCCTCCCACGTGCGGTGCGGGTCTCGCGACGGCACGTCTCCGCGCGCCGGAGCGAGCGCCGGCCCTGTGACACGGAATCTAGCGGCGCTGCACCTCGGCCCGGACGGGCCTTAAGTCCGTGTCTGGCGTTACTCCAAGGGATCACCGGATGAAGGTGAACAGCTTTTCGGCTGGGTCGAGCGCCCGGCCCGGGCCGTCCAGACGCATCGCGCCGACCGAGGGCAGGACGCCGTTCTCGCGCGTCTCGTAGGCCAGTTCGACGAATCCCGCAGCGCCGAACCAACCACGTATCTCGTCGTTGCGGTCTCCGCGCTCGCGACTGCGTGACCACAACACGGTGCCGCCCGATCGGCACAACCCGGCCGCGGCCTGCACGGTGTGCGCGATGTCTTCAGGGGCGATGTTGCCGAAGATCCCCACGAGCAGCACGAGGTCGGCCGGCACGACGTCCGCGTAGCACGAGACGTCACCGGCATCGGCGACCCGCACGTCGACGTCGAGATCGCCGGCCGCAGCCTGCGCCCACGCAGCGATCTCGGGATCGATCTCGACGAGGGTGGCGCTCACTCGCCGCGCGTCGGGGCGCGAACGCAGTGCGCCGATCACGTCGCGACCGTCGCCCGCGCACAGGCTCAGCACGCGCTGCGGACCGTCATGCCGGTCGAGGTGATCGGCGACCAGACGCCGAACGACCCCGAGTCGCCAGGAGATGCTCGACTCGGGGTCGTCGTACTGCTGATGCCATTGCCGGTAATCGCGCACGATCACCACGGTAGGTCAGTCGCGGGCGAAACCGATCAGCCGCAGGATCTCGATGTAGAGCCAGACCAGCGTGACCGTGATTCCGAACGAGGCGTACCAGGCGAACTTCTGGTCGGCCCCCATGCGGATCCCGCGCTCGACGACGTCGAAGTCGATGACGAGGTTCATCGCGGCCAAGCCGATGCACAGCAGGCTGAATCCGATCGCGAGCGGGCCGCCGGTACGCAGGCCGAGCCCGCCGTCGACGAACAGGTAGGCGATCAGGTTGACCAGCATCAGCCCGAAGGCGCCGATGGTGGCTCCGACGACGATGCGGGTGAAGCGGGGTGTCACGCGGATCGCGCCGATGCGATAGACGAACAGCATGCCCACCGCGACCATGACCGTGCCGGTGACCGCCTGCACGACGATGCCGGGGTAGCGCATCTCGAAGATCTTGCTGATCGCGCCGAGCAGCACGCCCTCGAAGGCGCTGTAGACCAGGCAGGTGGCCGCGTTGGCCTTGCCGGTGAACGCCATGTACAGCCCGAGCGCGAGCCCGCCCATCAGACCGACGAGCAGCAGCGGCATCGCCGCCGAGAGCGACTCGGACGTCAGCACCCACGAGGCGGCGCCGGCGGCCAGGATGACGAACAGCATCGCGCCGGTGCGCTGAACGACGTCGTCAAGAGTCATGTACCGCGGGGTGGGCCGCGGGCCGGTGTAGGCGGGCTGGTCGTACTGCTTCTGCAGGTCGAGTGCCGACGGGGTGGCGACGTTGCTCGCGAACCGGCGGATGACAGGGTTCTCGGCCATGGTGTTCGGCCAGCCTCCTTCTCGCTGATCGTCTCGCTCGGACGATCTGTGGGAACAACGATAGGCAGCCCGCCGCAGTTCCCGCGACCGCTCCGCCCGGCTTGGCCTCTCAGCAGGGTCCGCGGCGGCGTGTCACCCGGCTCCGGGGCCAAGGCCGCGATTCGTGCGCGAGGGTCGTCACGTCTGCTTGGCAGCGCTCGTACCAGCGAGTAACTTGTATCTGATACACGCAGTACCGGTTAGTGGGGAGTGCTGATGTCAGGGCGCAACACGAAGGGCCGCGACGCCATGGGCGCCGGCCTGGCAGCGCTGAACAAGCTCGCGGCCACGGGCCTGCTCGATCGGTTCAAGGCCCGTAAGCCCGCCGAGCGGGTGCTGTTCGAGGCGAGCAAGGCGGGCTTTCGCACCGTCGCAGCGGCCAACCGCACCTTCTCGTCGGTGAAGAAGGGCGGCAAGCCGGCGCGCCTGTCCGGCACGCCGGCGTCCGGGCTGTTCGACCTCGAACCGTCCGAAGAGCAGAAGATGATCGTCGAGGCGACCCGCGAGTTCGCGGCCGAACAACTGCGCCCCGCGGCGGTCGAGGCCGACTCGGCCTGCGCTGCTCCGGACACCGTGCTCAAGCGGTCGGTCACCGAACTCGGCATCACCCAGCTCGGCGTGCCCGAGTCGCTCGGCGGCATGAGCACCGAGCGGGCCACCACGACCGGGGTGCTCGTGGCCGAGGCGCTCGCGCACGGTGACATGGGCCTCGCGGTCGCCTGCCTCGCGCCGGCAGCCGTCGCGAACGCGCTCGTGCTGTGGGGCGACGCCGATCAACAGGCCACCTATCTGCCGTCCTTCGTCGGCGACGACGTGCCCGCCGCCGCACTGACCCTGCTCGAGCCGCGACCGTTGTTCGACCCGTTCGAGCTGCGCACCACCGCGCGCCGGACCGGCGGCGGTTTCGTGCTCGAGGGCGTCAAGTCGCTCGTCCCGCGCGCGGCGATGGCAGAGCTCTTCGTGGTCGCCGCATCGCTCGACGGCGCGCCTGCGCTGTTCCTCGTCGAGTCGGGGACGAGCGGGGTGAGCGTCGAATCCGAGGCGGCCATGGGTCTGCGTGCCGCGTCGATGGGCCGCCTCGTGCTCGAGAACGTGACGGTGCCGGCCACCGCGCTGCTCGGCGAGGCTGCAACCGAGGTATACGCCGAGTGCGTGCGCCTGGGCCGCCTCAGCTGGGCTGCACTGGCCTGCGGCACCGGCAAGGCCGTGCTCGACTACGTCATCCCGTACGTCAACGAGCGCCAGGCCTTCGGTGAGCCGATCAGCCACCGCCAGGCCGTCGCGTTCATGGTCGCCAACATCGGCATCGAGCTCGAGGGCGCGCGCCTGGTCACGCTGCGCGCCGCCGCCCGCGCGGAGCAGGGCCGCTCGTTCGCGCGCGAAACCGCGCTGGCGCGCCGCCTCACCACCGAGTACGGCATGCAGATCGGCAGCAACGGCGTGCAACTGCTCGGCGGTCACGGCTACGTCAAGGAACATCCGGTGGAGCGCTGGTACCGCGATCTGCGCGCCGTCGGCGTCATGGAAGGGGTCTTGATCCCGTGAACTCACCCCACGTAACTGCTCCGCAGAGAACACTCCGCACTTTCGAGGGGACCCCGAAATGATCTCCCTGGAAACCCCGAAGAAGTTCGGGATGCTGATCAACCAGGCGCACCAGGTCGCGACCGAGGTGTTCCGTCCGATCTCGCGCAAGTACGACCAGGCCGAGCACGAGTACCCGAAGGAACTCGACATGCTCGCCGCGGTCATCGACGGCATGAACGAGGGCGGCGAGGGCGGCACCGGTGCGCGCGGCGTGCGCCGCGACACGTCCCAGGACACCGGTAACCGAAACGGCACCAACATGTCCTCGGTGCTCTCGATCATGGAGGCGTGCTGGGGCGACGTCGCGATGGTGCTCTCGATGCCGCGCCAGGGCCTCGGTGACGCCGCGATCGCGTCCGTCGCGAACGACGAGCAGCTCGAGCGCTTCGGCAAGCTGTGGGCGTCGATGGCGATCACCGAGCCGGGCTTCGGCTCCGACTCGTCCAAGGTCACCACCACGGCGGTGCGTGACGGCGACGACTACATCATCAACGGCGAGAAGATCTTCGTGACGGCGGGCGGACGCTCCGACGCAGTCGTGGTGTGGGCGACGCTGGACAAGTCGAAGGGACGAGCGGCGATCAAGTCGTTCGTCGTGCCGAAGGACACGCCCGGCTGCGAGGTCGAACGGCTCGAGCACAAGCTGGGCATCCGCGCATCCGACACTGCGACGATCCGCTTCACCGACTGTCGCGTGCCGGCGGCGAACATGCTCGGCTCGCCCGACATCGACGATGACAAGGGTTTCGCCGGGGTCATGCAGACCTTCGACAACACGCGTCCGCTCGTCGCCGGGATGGCGGTCGGGGTGGCACGCGCCGCGCTCGACGAGATCGAGGACCTGCTGGCCGAGGCCGGCGTCAAGGTCGACTACGACCGTCCGGCATACGCACAGCACGCCGCTGCTGCTGCCTATCTGCAGATGGAAGCCAACTGGGAGGCGGCGTACCTGCTCACGCTCGAGTCCACGTGGATGGCCGACAACCGCAAGCCCAACTCACTGCAGGCATCGATGGCGAAGGCCAAGGCCGGACGTGCGGCGGTCGACATCACACTGCGGTGTGTCGAGCTGGCCGGATCGTTCGGTTACAGCGAGAATTCGCTGCTGGAGAAGTGGGCGCGCGACTCGAAGATCCTCGACATCTTCGAGGGCACGCAGCAGATCCAGCAACTGATCGTCGCGCGGCGGCTGCTCAACAAGACCTCGGCTGAACTCAAATAGCTGAGAAAGGTGACTGCGCTCATGGTGAGCGCACAGCATTCCTGGGCATAACCGATCAACCGGCATCGTTGTCGGCCTACGTACCTGATCGAGTCTCGCCAGTTGGAGTGCTTCGAATGACCACCGCAACCCCCGCTCGTACCACGCACCTCACCGCCCGGCTGGACGGTCTGCGCGCCGAGCGCGCGGCCGCGATCGAAGAACTCGCTGTGAGCAACGGCGGCGACGCCGCCGACCGCGCGACCAACGTCGACGCGAACGCACGGCTGACTTTGATCGAACAGCGCATCGCTTCGGTCGAGGCCGAATTCGCCAATCTCGGTCGCGAGAAGACCGACACCGGCGGCGTGTCCGTCGGCGACGTCGTGACCGTCGATCTCGGCGACGGACCGGAGACCTATCTGTTCGCCTCGGTCGACCAGGGCGGCGACGGACTGGACGTGATCAGCCCGGCCAGCCCCCTCGGCAAGGCCATCACCGGTGCTGCCGTCGGCGCCACGGTCACGTACCGCACCAAGACCAATCGCGAGCTGTCCGCGACGATCGTGGCGATCAGCTGAACCGCCACGCCCGGCGGTAGCCTGCCGGGGTGCTGACCGAACCCACCGGGTCGTCGCTCGGTGTCCTGGCCGAAGCCGCCGAAGAGCGCTTCGGCACGCAGAGTTCACTGCTGTACGAGGGCGCGAGCTACACCGGTGCCGACATCGGCGCGCACGCCCGGCGGTTCGCTGCCGGGTTGTCGTCGCTCGGTGTCCGCCCCGGCGACCGCGTCGCGGTGTGCATGGCGAACTGTCCCGAGGTGCTCGTCAGCTATCAGGCGATCTGGCGCGTCGGCGCAGCTGTCACACCGCTGCTGTTCCTGCTCAGCGAAGACGAATTGCGTTACACGCTCAGCGATTCCGGCGCAGCGGCGATCGTGACGACACCGGAGTTCCTGCCGAAGGTGCTCGCGGCCGGCCGAGGTCTCGGCGTGCACATCGTCGTAACCGGCGACGCCGTGGAAGGCGCGGCGTCGTTCACCGAACTGTCCGCAGGTGGCGAAGCACCGCTCGTCCGCGTCGACCCCGGTGAGATGGCGGCGTTGTTGTACACCGGCGGCACGACCGGACGGTCGAAGGGCGTCGTGCTCAGCCACGACGCGATGTCTTACGCGGCCTGGGCGGGCGTGAAGTCCGGTGAGCACGACGGATTCACCGTGGGGCTGTTGCCGTTGCCGCTCGCGCACGCGTTCGGGCTCACCGTGTCGGTGCTCGCCATGCACGCAGTTCGTCCCGGGCGCACCGTGCTGATGCGCTGGTTCGATCCGGTGCGCTGGTTGCAGTACGTGCAGAGCGAACGGGTCGAGCACGGCGCGCTCGTCCCGACCATGCTGCGCCTGCTCGCGACGCAACCGCTCGAGGACTACGACCTGTCCTCATTACGCAAACTCACCAGCGGCAGTGCCCCGTTGCCGGCCGAGATCGCCGAGCAGTGGAGCAGGCGGGTGCCGAACTGCGAGGTGGTCGAGGGCTACGGCTGCTCCGAGACTGCGGCGCTGGCGACGCTCACACCGACCGGGCAGAACCGCCGCGGCAGCGTCGGACGCGCTGCGCCCGGTGTCGACGTACGTGTCGAGGACGGCGAGATCTGCATCAAGTCGCCCTCGCTGATGAGCGGTTACTGGCACGACCCCGACACGACTGAGCTGGCGCTGCGCGACGGCTGGTTCCACACCGGCGACGTCGGGCGGATCGATACCGACGGGTACGTCTACGTCGTCGACCGGCTCAAGGACGTGATCATCCGCAACGGCTTCAACGTGTACCCGCGCGATGTCGAGGAAGCGTTGATGCGACATCCGGCGGTCGCGGTGTGCGCGGTGGTGGGCCGGGCCGACGACGAGAGCGGCGAGGAGGTCGTGGCCTTCGTGCAGCCCGTCCCCGGCGCGGACGTCACGGGCGAGGAGTTGGTGGCTTGGTCGCGCGAGCACCTGTCCGCGGTGAAGTACCCGCGCGAGGTGCGGTTGATCGACCAGCTGCCGCTGACGAGCATCGGCAAGCTCGACCGCAAAGCCCTCCGTACGCAGCTCTGACTGACAGTGGTCACCGCCAGCGGGACTCGAGCTCCGCGCGGGTGGGCGGTTCGGCGCCGCGGCGCTCACAGGTGATCGCGGAGACCGCCACGGCCTGCGCGAGCGCGGCTGCGATCTGCTCCCTGCCCGCTTCGGCCAGTGCCGGCGGCGTCGACACGCCCGCGTCGACGAGCGCCGACAGCAGTCCGCCTGCGAACGAGTCACCCGCGCCGACGGTGTCCGCAACTGTGATGTTGCGGCCGGAGCAGCGCGCGAGCTCACCACTCGGGCGGTACGCGACCGCGCCCTTGCCGCCCAAGGTGATCACGGTCAGGGGCGCTTTCCAGTGCGCGGCGACCTCCGCGAAGGGCGCGTGCGGGTACAGGTACGCGACGTCCTCGTCGCTGGCCTTCACGAGGTGCGAGGCCGCGATGCAGCGCTCGATGCTGGCTCGGGCGGCGGCGAGGTCGGCGATGAGCGCGGGCCGCACGTTGGGGTCGTAGCTGATCAGCGTCGTACCCCTGTCGAAGACGCGACGCTGAACCGCTTGCAGCACCGGTCCCGACGGCAGCCGCCAGCTCGCGATCGAGCCGAGATGCAGCACGCCGCCGGTCGGGACGAGGTCGACGAGCGAGTCGTCCCAGGACAGACCCGCGGTGCTGTCCAGGTAGAAGTCGTACGTGGCTCCCCCGGACGGATCGAGGCTGGCGACCGCGAGGCTGGTCGGCTCGTCGACGATCTGCCACCGGTCGAACGCGACCCCGCTGGCGCGCGCCTTGCCCTCGAGCATGCGTCCGAACGCGTCGCGTCCGGTGCGCGCCACGAGCGACACGGACCGGCCGAGGCGGGCCAGGGTGATCGCCACGTTGTACGGGCTGCCGCCGGCGTGCGCGCTGAAGTCGGCAGGGACGTCGCGCGACTGCACGAGATCGACCAGCGCCTCGCCGACAACCGTGAACATCGCCACCCCCGGACGTACCGTCGAAGCATGTCCAACCTCGACCGGACGCCTAGTTTGACGCACTGCGGCACGACCGGCGTCGCCGCCCGTCCCGTACTGGAACGCTTCGAGGGCCGGGCGGTGCCGCTCGGCGAGAGCACCGAGGTGCGCCGGTTGCTGCCCAATCTCGGTCGGCGCCTGGTCGGGTCGTGGTGTTTCGTCGACCACTACGGGCCGGACGACATCGCCGCGCGCCCAGGCATGCAGGTTCCGCCGCATCCGCACATCGGACTGCAGACGGTGAGCTGGCTGCGCGCGGGCGAGGTGCGCCACCGCGACAGCCTCGACAACGACGTGATCATCAAGCCGGGCGAGCTCGGGCTGATGACCTCCGGCGCGGGCATCGTGCACGCGGAGTACTCGCCCGTTCCGCATCCCGCGTTGCTGCACGGTGCGCAGCTGTGGGTCGCACTGCCTTCCGACGCCGCGGCAAGCACGCCGGCGTGGGAACACCACGCGACGCTGCCGACGCTGTCGAACAGCGCGGTCGAGATCACCGTGTTCCTCGGCGAGCTGTCCGACGCACGTTCACCGGGCGCGACCTTCAGCGACCTGGCGGGCGCCTCGATCTCGATCGTGGCGGGTGGGCGCGACGTGATCGTGCTGGAACCGGACTTCGAGTACGCCGCGCTCGTGCTGTCGGGCTCCGCGACGATCGAGGGCGCGCCGTTGTCGGTGGGCACGATGCTCTATCTCGGTACGGGCCGGGCGTCGTTGGACTTCGCGTCCGAGAGCGGAGCGGAGTTCCTGCTGCTCGGCGGCGCGCCGTTCGAGGAGCAGATCGTCATGTGGTGGAACTTCGTCGCACGCTCGGACGAGGACATCGTCGCCGCGCGCGACCGCTGGACCGAGGGCGGGTTCGGCACAGTAGCCGACGCCGGCGACCCGCTCAAGGCGCCGCCGCTGCCGCCGGGTCGGCTCAAGCCCGGCGGCGCCACCCGCTGAACATTGAGCAGTTTTGGCGGCGTGCCGTCATATTTCACGGCACGCCGCCAAAAAGGGAGCTCGGGTCAGGCGGTCAGGCGGCTGCGGCTGCGGTCTCGGCGGCCTCGAGCGCGTACTCCAGGATGTCCTCGACGGCCGCGACCGGACGCACGTCCAGCTCGGTCAGCACCTCGGCCGGCACATCGTCGAGGTCGGGCTCGTTGCGCTTCGGGATGAAGACCGTCTTCAGCCCGGCCCGCTGTGCCGCGAGCAACTTCTGCTTCACCCCGCCGATCGGCAGCACCCGCCCGTTCAGGGTCACCTCGCCGGTCATGCCGACATCGCCGCGCACGGGACGTCCGGACGCGAGTGACGCCAGCGCGGTCACCATCGTGACGCCGGCGGACGGACCGTCCTTGGGCACCGCGCCGGCCGGGACGTGCAGGTGCACGACCTTGTCGAGCGCCGGTGCGAGGTCCGGACGGTGTGCGCGCAGGTAGCTCAGTGCGATCTGCGCCGACTCCTTCATCACGTCGCCGAGCTGACCGGTCAGGGTCAGGCGCGCGTCGCCGTCTGTCGCATTGGCCTCGATGAACAGCACGTCACCGCCCGTGCCGGTCACGGCCAGTCCGGTCGCGACGCCGGGCACCGCCGTCCGCTCCGCCGACTCCGGCGTGAATCGCGGCCGACCCAGGTACTCGCGCAGGTCGTCGACGACGATCGGGCCGCTCTCGGTCGCGAGCTTCGTCGCCACCTTGCGCAGGATCCGCGCCAGCGACCGCTCGAGCTGTCGCACGCCCGCCTCGCGGGTGTACTCGGCCGCGATCTGCCGCAGCGCCTCGTCGGTGATCGTCACCTCGTCCGGCTCCAGTGCGGCCCGTGACAGCTGCCGCGGCAGCAGGTGGGTACGGGCGATGGCGACCTTGTCGTCCTCGGTGTAGCCATCGAGCGTGACGACCTCCATGCGGTCGAGCAACGCGGCCGGAATGGTGTCGGCAACGTTGGCCGTCGCCAGGAACACCACGTCGGACAGGTCGAGCTCGACCTCGAGGTAGTGGTCGCGGAAGGTGTGGTTCTGCGCCGGGTCGAGCACCTCGAGCAGGGCTGCAGCCGGGTCGCCGCGGTAGTCGGAGCCGACCTTGTCGACCTCGTCCAGCAGCACGACCGGGTTCATCGAGCCGGCCTCGCTGATGGCCCGCACGATCCGTCCGGGCAGCGCGCCGACGTACGTGCGCCGGTGGCCGCGGATCTCGGCCTCGTCGCGCACCCCGCCCAGGGCGACGCGCACGAACTTGCGACCGAGCGACCGCGCGACCGACTCACCCAGCGAGGTCTTGCCGACGCCGGGCGGTCCGACGAGCGCCAGCACGGCACCCGAACCCCGTCCGCCCACAACCTCCAGGCCACGGGACGCGCGTCGGGCGCGCACCGCGAGGTACTCGGTGATGCGGTCCTTCACGTCGTCCAGGCCGTGGTGGTCGGCGTCGAGCACTGCCCGCGCCGCGGCGACGTCGTCGTTGTCGTCGGTCTTCTCATTCCAGGGCAGCTCGAGCACGGTGTCGAGCCACGTCCGGATCCAGCCGGCTTCCGGGCTCTGGTCGGACGCGCGCTCGAGCTTGCCGACCTCGCGCATCGCGGCCTCGTGCACCTTCGTCGGGAGCGCGGCGTTCTCGACGCGGGTGCGATAGTCGTCCGCGCCTTCTGGTTCGTCCTCACCCAGTTCCTTGCGGATGGCAGCGAGCTGTTGGCGCAGCAGGAACTCGCGCTGGGCCTTGTCCATGCCCTCGCGCACGTCGTCGCGGATCTTCTCGCTGACCTCCTGCTCGGCCAGATGGTCGCGTGCCCACTCGGTCGCCTTGGTCAGCCGCTCGGCGACGTCGGGCGTCTCGAGCAGCTCGCGCTTCTGCTCCAGGCTCAGGTACGACGCGTAGCCGGCGAGGTCGGCGATCTCGGACGGGTCGTCGACCCGCTGCACGGAGTCGATCACCTGCCAGGCGTTGCGGCGCTGCAGGATTGCGATCACGACACGCTTGAACTCGGCGGCGAGCTCGCGGTCGTGCTCGGTGGGAGTGGGGTCGTCGGCCGGCTCGGCCTCGACCCACAGCGCGGCACCGGGTCCACTGACCCCGGACCCGATCTTCGCGCGGGCGGTGGCGCGCAGCACCGCAGCCGAGGCGCCGCCGGGCAGGCGCCCGATCTGCTCGATCTCGGCGACGGCGCCGTAGACGGGGTATCGGTCGGACAGCCGCGGGGCAATGAGCAACTGACCGTCAGCACCTGCCCGAGCCGCGTCGATCACGGCCTGAGCCGCATCGTCGAGCTCGACGGGCACCACCATGCCGGGCAGCACAACGACGTCCGGCAGCGACAACATGGGCAGGTGCAACGTGAAGCTTTCTTGAGTCATATTGGCTCAAGTCCGCAGCGCCGGCCGATGTTCCCGGGGGCTATCGCTCTGAGCGAACACCTGGTCACCCGGTAGCGATCAGCAGAGCAGCGACGCCGGCACCCGGTAGAAGCCGTCCACGTCGGGCGAGGTCAGCACGGCCGCGCCGTCGGGCAGCGCGGCCAGGCCCACGTTCGCGTCGCTCACGTCCGGTTGGACGCCGACGGTGACGCGGCAGGCGAGTTTGCCGGCGCGGACGACGGCTACCGACGGTCCGCGCTGCTCGCCGACGAGCAGTGTGCCGTCGACGGTGTAGGCGAGCGCGTCCGGCTCCTGCAGGGCGATCCGGCCGGTCGGACGCAGCGTGGCGAGGTCGACCATGACCACTTCGTTCGACCCCGTACAGGCGACCGCCACCGTCGCACCGTGGACGGCAACACCCTGCGCGCCGGTGCACAGCGGCTTGGAGATGCGCGCGTGCAGCCCGGCATCCACGGCCGTGATCGTGCCGTCGCCGAAGCTGCTGACCACCACGCCCGTGCCGTTCGCGCCGAGCAGCCGCGGCTCGACGCCGACATCGGCCGTGCCGGCGAGCCGGCGGTTGTCCGGCGCGAACCGCAGCACCCGCCCGTTCGACTGGTCCACCACCCACAGCGCGTCGTCGCTGGTGGTCACGATGCCCTCCGGCTCGTCGCCGGCCTTGAGCACGAGCGGCGACGGGCTGATCCGCACCAGCCGGCCGTTGCCGAAGCTGGTCGCCCACACCCCGTCCGAAGCGATGGCGACCCGCAGCGGGGTCTTCCCCGCCGGATGCGGCGCACCGAGGCTCAGCTGCCCCGCGAGCGACACCGGTACGACCCGATTGAACCCGGCCAGCGCGACCCATGCCGTCGCCCCGGCAACCGCGATGCCGATCGGCGTCCCGTCGAGTTTGAGGGCTTGCACGCCGGCAGGTAGTCGGAACGGTCCGGACGGGCTCGGGGCGGGCTTCGGCGCGGCGCTCGACGAGCAGGCGGCCAGCATCAGCACCGCGATCAACGCCCCCCGCATGGCGTCAGGGTAGGACGCTCCCCCGGCTTGGGAAGGATGATGACATGACACTATTCGGAGACGATCACGTCCGCAGATACCGGGAGACCGACGGCGCCGAGGGCTACCAGTGGCGCAACAACACCACGATCCTGCTGCTGACCACCACCGGGCGGAAGTCGGGCAAGGAGCGCACCAGCGCGCTGATCTATCGCGACTGGGAGGACAAGCAGCTCGTCGTCGCGTCCAAGGGCGGCGCCGACGAGCCCCCGGCGTGGTACCTCAACCTCGAGAACGACCCCGAGGTGACCGTGCAGATCAAGGGCGACCGGTTCAAGGCCCGCGCCCGGGTCGCAAGAGCGGACGAGAAGCCGTCGATGTGGGAGCACATGGTGCAGGTCTGGCCCGACTACGCCAACTACCAGGCCAAGACCGAGCGCGACATTCCCGTCGTCGTCCTCGAACGGGCCGCCTGACCCGAGGAGCCCGCATCCGCTCCCGTCCCAAACGCATGAGTGGCGCGTTTTGCCGGTGAGTGGCGCGAAATATCGCACCACTCACCGCACGAACGCGCCACTCACGTCGAAACCGGCCCCAGCGGGCTGGACGAGGTCAGAACGTGCTGGTGTCGATCACGAAGCGGTAGCGGACGTCGCTGTCGACGACGCGGTCCCACGCCGCGTCGATCTGGTCGCCGCTGATCACCTCGACCGTGGCCCCGATGTTGTGCTCGGCGCAGAAGTCCAGCATTTCCTGGGTCTCGCGGATTCCGCCGATCATCGATCCGGCCCAGCTACGCCGCATCGGGATGAGCGCGAATGCCGGCACCTCGAGCGGTTCGGCAGGTGCGCCGACGTTCACCAGCGTGCCGTCCAGACGGAGCAGCGACAGGTACTTGTCCATCGGCAGGTGCGCCGAGACGGTGTTGACGATCAGGTCGAACGTGCCGGCGAGCGAATCGAAGGTCGAGGGATCGCTGGTGGCGTAGTAGTGATCGGCGCCGAACGCGGCACCGTCGTCCTGCTTCGACAGCGACTGCGACAGCACGGTCACCTCGGCGCCCATCGCGTGCGCGATCTTGACGCCCATGTGGCCGAGGCCGCCCATGCCGACGATCGCGACCTTCTTGCCCGGCCCGGCGCCCCAGTGGTGCAGCGGCGAGTAGAGGGTGATGCCGGCGCACAGCAACGGCGCGGCCTGATCGAGCGGGATGCTGTCGGGGATGCGCAGCACGAAGTCCTCGTCGACGACGATGTGCGTGCTGTAGCCGCCGTCGGTCCAGGCGTTGCCCTTGTGGTAGTCCTGCGCGTTGTACGTGCCGACGTTGCCCTTGAGGCAGTACTGCTCCTCGCCGGCCTTGCAGTTCTCGCACTCGCGGCACGAGTCGACCATGCAGCCGACGCCGACGTGGTCGCCGACGGCGTACTTGCCGACCTCGGAGCCGATCTGCTCGACCGTCCCGGCGATCTCATGGCCTGGGACGAGCGGAAAATGCGCCTCGCCCCACTCGTTGCGGCCGGTGTGGATGTCGGAGTGGCAGATGCCGGCGAACTCGATCTTGATCAGTACGTCCTTGGGGCCGACCTCACGCCGCTCGATCTGGACCTTCTCGAACGGAGCCTTGGCGGACGGCGTGGCGTAAGCGGTTACAGTTCCCATACCCCTGTTCTACCCGGGATCTTGCTTCCGTCTGCAGGTGCGGACGTGTCAGGCTGTTCACATGCCCGAGAAATCCGCTGACCCGACCAAGGACAAGTTCCGCGAGGCCCTCGAACGCAAGCGGAGCCAGAACCACGCCAACAACGGTGCAGCGCACAACGACTCGAAGGTGCACGGCGAGCACGCCCGCGCCGGTGCGAAGCGCGAGTTCCGCCGCAAGAGCGGCGGCTGATCGAGCGGGTCAGACGCCGACGAACCGCTCGACGTCGGGGTAATTGACCTCGGTACGAGCGAACTCGTTCTCGCGCAGGTAGTCGCGCGCGATCACGGTGAGCTCGGCATCTCGTCCCGCGAACATGTAACGCACCATCTCGAAGTCGCCGCGCAGCGACCACAGCGGGTGCCCGAACGAGGCGGGGTTGTTCTTCTCGACGAACCAGTGCGCAGGCCAGGCCGTGCCGTATCCGCACAGCGGGAACAGCCCGAGCATCCGCGGACGGCGGGTGATCAGCCCGATCAGGGCGAACACGGCCCCGACCACGGTGCCGCCGAAGTGCAGCTGGCGCGTCAGCGGCTTCGAGTGCATCGCGACGTAGTACGGGAAGAACTCTCGGTAGGACGCGAACTCCGGACGACTCATTCGACGATTATCCGTCACGCTCGCAGTGCGCGCCCGTCACGACCGGGTGGCCGTCCACGACTGCTGGTCCGACTGGCAGGTACGCGCGACGCCGTCGTTGTACGTGATCGTCTCGCTGAAGACACCCGCGGCGCGCTCGACACCGTTCTTGTCGCGCGAGTGGAAGTGTCCTGAGAAGTGGGAGACGAACTTCGCCGCCTGGCCGGCGAACACGCCCGTACGTTGCGCGACCACGGCGAACGACCCGTCGCTTCGCACCGGGATCGAGCCGATCACGAGCTGGTCGTGCACGTTCGCCCCGCCCGGCACGCATTGCAGGGCGACGTAGTCCATCGCGACGTCCTTGATGCTGCCGCGTCCGCTCGGGACGTCGAAACCGAAGCTGCGCCCCCACGGCGACACCCCCGTGTACGTGCCGGCTAGCGGACGACCACCGGTCTGACGTGGCTGCGAATCGCGGCTCACCGACCAGGCCTGGATGTCCGTGTCGCATGTGCGTCGCACACCGTCGTTGTAGGTGATCGTTTCGCGCATGGTTCCCGCCGCACGCTCGACGCCGTTGCTGTCGACCGAGTGGAAGTTGCCACGGAAGTTGTAGGTGAATGTCGCGGGCCAGCCGACGAACACACCCTGCTGCGTCGCGGTCGCCGAGAAGGACCCGTCGGATCGGATCGGCACCGTGGACATCGCCAGATGGTCGTGGTCATTGGCGCCGCCGGGTCGACACTGCAATGCCAGGTAGTCGATGTAGAGATCCTGGATGCGACGGCGATTAGCCGCGACGTAGAAGGTGAAATAGCGCCCGTACGGACTCACCCCGGTGTAGCTCCCCGCCGGCGGCGGCGTCAGGGTCTGGCGGCGTTGCGCGTCGCGCGTGACCGCCCACGACTGCGTGTTGGACGTGCATGTGCGCGCCACGCCGTCGGAGTAGCGGATCGTCTCGCGGAAGGTACCGGTGCCCTCGGGCGCGCCGGTGCTGCTCAGCCCGTGGAGGGAACCACGGAAGCTGTAGGTGAACTTCGCGGCGTATCCGGCGAAGACCCCGTTCTGGCTGGTCGCCGCGGCGAAGGTGCCCCTGGCCCTGATCGGCGTGGACGGGAGTTGCAGATGATCGTGCACGTTCGCCCCGCCGGGTGTGCACTGCAGCGCGACGTAGTCGATGTAGAGGTCCTGCACATGCCTGCCGTCTGCGGAGACGTAGAAGGTGAAGTAGCGCCCGTACGGGCTGACGCCGGTGTACGAGCCGCCGGGCGCCCGCACGATCTCGGTACGCGTGGCGTGGACGCTGCGTCCGTGCGTATCGGTCAGCGTCAGGGTGACCGTGTAGGTCCCCGGACGCGGATAGCGGTGCGCGGGTGCGCGTCCGAGGCCGGATACCTTCCGGCTGCCGGTGCCGTCACCCCAGCGCAGCACGATCGAGCGCAGCGAATCACCGCGCGGCACCAGGCTGCGCCCGAGGTGCGCGACAACCGGCTGCCCCACGACCGAATGGTCCCGGGACAGGGTGAGCACCGCGGTCAGCGACACCGCGCGCCGGGCTTGGGCGACGGCTGCCGGCGCCGCAGCAGCGGACAGCACCACCGTGAGAACGACCGCGCCTCTGATCGCGCGCGGCGGTTGCGGAACCCGCATCACAAGACCCTCCCCGTCGCTCGGCGCGCACGAGGGATCGTGCGTGCGGGCCGGCCATGGCGTCGGGCTGACGGACGACAACGGGGGAACCGGTGGGCGCATGGTAGCGCCGAAATCCTCTTCCTGGGAAGGTATTGCTCGTACCCCCGGTCGGATTCGAACCGACACTTGGACCCTTTTAAGGGGTCTGCCTCTGCCGTTGGGCTACGGGGGCCGATGTGCGCTGCGGCCATTGTCCCCTGCGGCAGGATCAAGTACATGCACAGCACGGCTGCGTCCGACGCCGAAGCACGCCTGCCGCTGCCCGGCGACGACCTCGTCCCGCGTGCGACCGCGCAGTTCGACCGTGCTGCCACCTTCCCGGTACCGATCGACACGCTGTGGCCGTGGGTCGTACAGCTCGGCAAAGGCCGCGCCGGCTGGTATCTGCCGCGCACCGTCGAGCGGTTCGTCCCACCGTCGCGGCGCGCAGCGCGCCATCTCGATCCGCGGTGGCAGGACCTCGCGATCGGTGACGACGAGCCTGACTGGGGGCCGGGCACGCCCGTGCTGCGCGCGTACGTTGTCGATCCGCCTGACACGCTCGTGTGGCACTCGCTGCGCGACCGCCGCAACGATCATCGCTGGCCGACGGGCGATCCGGACGATCCCGACGTGCTCGCCATCAGTTGGACGCTCGCCTTACGCACGGTCGAAGGCGGGACGCGGCTGCAGCACCGCCTGCGCATCCGCGCCAAGCACGAGAGCCTCGTCAAGATCGGCGGCGCGTTCGACAGGCTCACGATCATCGGGATGTTTGCCGGACTCCGCGAGAGACTCGCGTCGTGACGACCTGGTCGGCGCCGGTGCGCTACGCGGAGATCGACGGGCAGGGCGTCGTATTCAATGCGCACTACCTGACGTATTGCGACGAGGCGATGGCGCAGTTCTTCCGCGACCGCGGGCTGAGCGGACTCGCGGCAGACGTACAACTCGTCGGCTCCACGCTCGCCTGGAAGTCAGCGGCGCGGTGGGGCGACACGGTCGAGGTCGACGTGTGTTGCGCCCGGATCGGCAACACGAGCTTCGTGCTCGAGTTCGACATCCGCGTCGGCGACCGGGTGTGCTGCCACGTCGAGACCACCTACGTGCACATCGACGCGAACGGCCGGCCGACGCGCGTACCCGACGAAGCTAGCGCCGCGCTCAGCTGACGTCGGGCAGTTCGCGCTTGCCGGCCGCCTGCTGGAATTCGGTACGCGGTCGTTGCAGTTGGCCCAGCGAGACGATCTCGCGGCGGAACAACAGCGCCGCCGTCCAGTCGGCGATGATGCGCACCTTGCGGTTCAGCGTGGGCATGCGCGACACGTGGTACGTGCGGTGCATCCACCAGGCGGGGAATCCGCGCAGCTTGATGCCGTAGATCTCGGCGACGCCGCGGTAGAGACCGAGCGAGGCGACCGACCCGGCGTATGCGTGCTTGTAGTCGTGCAGCGCCCCGCCGTGCAGATACGACGCGACGTTCGCGGCGAGCACCTTCGCCTGCCGAACCGCGTGCTGCGCCGACGGACCGGTCGTCGCGTTCGGATCCTTCTTCGAGAGGTCCGGGACGGCGGCGCAGTCGCCCGCCGAGAACACCCCGGTCAGTCCCTTCACGCTGAGATCGGCCTTGCAGGGCAAGCGGCCCTTGTCGTCGAGCGGCAGGTCGGTCTCGGCCAGGATCGGGTTGGCCTTCACCCCGGCCGTCCACACCAAGGTCTCGGCGTCGAAACGCTCCCCGTCGGACAGGACGATGTGCCCGTCGACCGCCGATTCGAGCCGGGTGTCGAGACGGACGTCGATGTGCCGTTCGAGCAGGCGGTCGACGGTGTACGACGACAGCCGCACCGACACCTCGGGCATGATCCGGCTCGCCGCCTCGACCAGCACCCAACGCATCTCGGACGGGTCGAGCTGCGGCACGTATCTGAGCGCGTACCGCGCCATGTCCTCGAGTTCGGCAAGCGCCTCGACACCGGCGTATCCACCCCCGACGAACACGAACGTGAGCGCGGCGCGGCGCTTGGCGGGATCGGTGATCGACGCGGCCAGGTCGATGCGCGACAGCACGTGGTTGCGCAGGAAGATCGCCTCGCCGATCGTCTTGAACCCGATCCCGCGTTCGGCCAGGCCGGGGATCGGAAGGATGCGCGAGATCGACCCCGGACACACGATCAGCACGTCGTAGTCGAACTCGTAGGGGTTGCCTTCACTCGGCTGGATCGTCGCCGACTTGTTCGCATGCGTGATACGGGTAACCGCACCGGTGATCACGTTGCAGCGCTTGAGCACCCGGCGTAGTGGCACCACGACGTGGCGCGGTTCGACGCTGCCGGCGGCGGCCTCGGGCAGGAACGGCTGGTAGGTCATGTTCGACTGCGGCTCGACGACCGTGATCTCTGCGGCGCCGCGGGACAGTTTGCGCTGCAGTCCGAGCGCGGTGTACATGCCGACGTATCCGCCCCCGACGATCAGGATCCGTGTAGCGGGCATGCCCTCACGCTATCCCTATCGGTCCCGGGCGCGCGCGAACACCGCATCGAGCATCGGTTCGGTCAACCGTCCGGTGAAGGTGTTCTGCTGGCTCACGTGGTAGCAACCGATCACCAGCCGTTCGTCGACGTCCGTCTCGACGCCGTGACCGAACTTGGGCACCCGCGCCGGTACGTCCACGCCGGACGCGCGCAGGGCCGGCCACAACGACGTCCAGCCGAAACCGCCGAGCACGACGACCGCCCGCACGGTCGGCCAGAGCAGTTCGAGCTCGCGCACCAGCCACGGCCGGCAGGCATCCCGCTCGGCCGGCGTGGGCTTGTTCGCCGGCGGGGCGCAGCGCACCGATGCGGTCACGTACGTGCCGCGTAGCTCCAGCCCGTCCGCGATCGAGACGGAGGTGGGCTGGTTGGCGAGTCCTGCGCGATACAGGGCGGCGTAGAGCCAGTCGCCACTGCGGTCGCCGGTGAACATCCGTCCGGTGCGGTTGCCGCCGTGAGCGGCAGGGGCGAGTCCGACGATCAGGACGTGTGCAGCGGGGTCGCCGAAGCCGGGCACCGGCCGGCCCCAGTAGGTCTGGTCGGCGAACGCGGCCCGCTTGGTGATCGCGACCTGCTCGCGCCATTCCACCAGTCGGGGACACCGGCGGCAGCGGCTCACTTCTCCTGCGAGGGCGGTGAGGTCTGCGGCAGCCACGAGCGACAGCCTAGGCTGAGACACATGGCCAACCTGGGTGCCAAGGTGACGATGAAGCTGCTGACCATCGCGATCGGCATCCCGATCGGCATCGCCACCAAGAAGGTGGTCGAGAAGGTGTGGGTCGCTGCCGGACCTGACCGGCCGCGCACCGCCGGCGACGAGACCGTCCAATGGGCGGATGCGATCGCCTGGGCGGCGCTGACCGCGGTGGGTATGGCCGCTGCCGACGTTGCCACTCGCAAGGGCGCGGAAGAGGTCTACCGCACGCTGCTCGGCAAGGAGCCGCCGGCCAGTGTCAAGCCGAAGGCGTCCAAGCGCGTCTCGTCGGCCGAGCCGAAGTTCCCTGAGGCCGTCCAGCCGCCCGACTGACCGTTGCCTGCTGACAGCGGTCAGCGCACGTGGGCGGTGACGAAGCTCAGCGGTGTCGGCGTCGGCACGCAGCCGTCGAACACCAGCCCGGCGGCATCGACGAGCTCACGGAACTCGCGCTCGGTGCGTTCGCGTCCGGTGAGCATGCCAAGCATGGTCAGGTCGATCATCTTCGACATGTGCGGCTGGTCGCCGTCGGGCACCACGAGTTCGAGCGCCACCAGTCGTGCCCCCGACGCACCGGCGCCGGCCACGTTCGCGAGGATCTGTCCGGCGCGTTCGTCGTCCCAGTCGTGCAGGATCATCGACATGACGTAGGTGTCGAAGCCGGCGGGCACGCTCTCGAAGAAGTTTCCCGCGACACCGGTCAGCCGGTCGGCGAGCCCGGCCGCCTTGGCGACAAGGTCGACCGACGGGACGACGTGCGGCAGGTCGTAGCTGATGCCGGTTGCGGCAGGCAGGCGCGGGAGGACCATCGACAGCAGCGTGCCGTCGGCGCCGCCCAGGTCCGCGATCCGCTGTGCCGGACCGAAGTCGTAGCCGAGGATCGCGCCGGTCTTGATCCCGGAGGTGAGGTCCGCCATAGCGCCGGTGAAGCGCTCGGCCTGGTCGGGGTGCTCGCCCAGCCAGTCGAAGAAGGGTGCGCCGTAATAGCGCGTCGCCGCGCACTCGCCCGTGCGGACCGTGTCGACGAGCCCGCTGAACGGCGCGTAGTGCGTCTCCATCCACGTGAGCGCGAGGTCACGCACCGAACCCGGGGCACCGGAGACGAGCGTCTGCCCGAGCGGGGTCAGTCCGTACGCATCATCACCGACCGACGTGAGCACACCGAGTCCGGACAGGCTGCGCGCCAGCCGGCTCAGGGCGGCCGGATCGCACTGCACGCCGGCCGCGACATCAGCGATCGGGCGCGGCCCGGAAGCCAACTGGTCGCACAGGCCGAGCTTCGCCGCGGAGTACAACGCCTGCGAGACCTGGAAACCCGCCAGCAGCTGCACCATCTGCACCGGGGGTGGAACGACGTCCATGACTGCCTCCTGGGTTGCAGGGACGCTGGATGCGGACGAGCGTGACCCTGATTTCGCTAGAAGTCAAGTAATCAGATTCCTAGTAAGATCGACTCGTGCCCGACATCCCGATCCGCGTCGATCGCGGCTTCACGACCGAATTCCCCGGGGCGAGCCGGTCGGCGACCGAGGTTGCTGCCAACCTGGTGCACACCGCCGCGATGTTCCTGGACGAGCTGAATCGGCGCCGCGCCACGGTGACCGGTCTGTCGCCGAGCGCGACCCAGGTACTGGCTGTGCTCGACGGGGCGGGCGAGCCGCTGCCGAGCAACGTCATCGCCGAGCGGCTGCTGATCACGACGGCGAGCATGACCTCGCTGCTCGACACGCTGCAGCGCAACGGGTACATCCGGCGCCTGCCGCACCCGTCCGACCGCCGCAAGATCCTGGTCGAGATCACGCCGGCGGCACGCGAGGTCGTCGACCGGATACTGCCGGTCATCCACACCGCCGAGGCCGAGATCTTCGCGCCCCTGCCGGCGGCCGATCGTGCCGCGTTGATCGATTTGTTCGCGCGCGTGCAGTCGCGCCTGGCCGAGCTTGGTTCGGTCGCACCGAGCGAGTGGCGCGCACCGAAGCCACGCCGCAGAAAGCGCTAGCCGCGGGGGCCTCGACCGACCGTTCCTGGTGACAGTGGTCAGTTCGGCCGGTCAGTGGTCAGTTGTTGTAACTGACCACTGACCGCCGAAACTGACCACTGTCATGCGTTGCGCTGTAGTGCAGTCGCAAAGGCGCAGCGACGGAGGACGTGTCGCTCTCGGTTGCGTCGCCTTGCCGGGTTGCGCGACGGGTGGGATGACTTTGCCCCGCCAGTGCACACGATTTCGCGGGCGGAGCGTGCGCTGGCGGGGCAAAGTGCGATCGCAGCGCAGCCCGGGTCGGCAAGTTGATCACGTTTGCCTCCAGGAAGTTCGGTTTCGGCGACGGGAACCGAACATTCCGGAGGAAGACCTGATCAACAGCGCGCCACCCGTCATCCGCGACGTGTGAGCGACCGGTGAGCCGCCGGAAGAAGCTAGTCGCGGGCGAAGGCGTCGATGCCGGCGAGTACGAGGCCGGCGAGCTCGCGATCGCCTTCGAGCGTGTGCGCCAGTTCGTCCGGGCGCAGCCGGCGGGCGGCCACCCGGCACAGGTCGACCGCGTCGGTGACCAGCACGAAGTCGGGCTCGCCGACCGCATCGCCGGGCGACAGCGGCACCGAGTAGCTGCCGCCTGAGGCCCCGGTCAGCACGAAGCGGGCCGTACGCCCCGGCAGCGCGGTGCCGCGCAGCGCGAGCGCCAGCGGGACCGCCGCCATCAGCCGCATCGACAGCGTGGCCATGCGGTCGGGGTCGAGCTGCAGCAGCGGACGCCCGGTCGCCGCGGCGATGTCCATGGCGTGCGCCCACAGCTCGAAAGTGCGGATCACCAGCACGCCGTCCGGAAGGACCTGCAGGTCGTGCATCGTCACCGGCACGGCGGGGTCGGCAGCCTGCGCGGCGTCGGCAACGTCGAGCGCGGCCGCATGCCACAGCTCGGCCAGCTCGGCCGGCGAACGCCGCGACAACTCGGCGACGACCGGACGGGTCGACAGCACGTGATCGGGAAGCTCCGGCATGCCGGGCTCGCGGCGCAGCCAGCGGGCGGTCAGCCGCTCGACGCCGATCAGGTGGGCGACCAGCGCTCGGACCGCACCGTGATCGGGGTGCGCGACCGCGTCCCATTCGGCATCGGTCAGGCCACGCAGCAGGCTGAAAAGCTCCTCGATCGTGCGCCCGAACCCGACAGCGGGCGAGCACGGGCGGGCGGCGTCGACCGGACGCCCCGCAGCCCGGCGCGCGCGAGCGGTCGCCAGCACATCCGCACGCAGCGACGCCGGTGGCTCGACGGCCGTCGCCCCGGCGAGCGCCGCGCTGACCTCGCTCGTGCCCGCGGGGAAGGTACCCAGGCGCAGCTCGGCGTCCGCCTGCTCGTCGGGCTCGAGAGCGTCCAGGGCGAGGAGCGCGGCCAGTTCGTCGTCGTGGGCCGTCATCAGAACACCGTCCTGATCTCGGCGTCGAGTGAGGCCCGCAGCCGCGTCATGGCCAGCCGCAACCGCGACTTGGCCGTGCCTTCCGGGATCGCGAGCCGCTGCGCGACCTGCTTGTACGTGAGTCCGTCGTAGTAGGCGAGTTCGACCGCGGCCCGTTGGTCGGCCGGCAGCGCAGCGAGCCCCGCGGCCAGCCGGACCCTGCCCCAGGCGCGCGCCGCTGCGTCGACGACTCCGCCCTCCGGGCCCTCGGTCGTCGCCCAGGCGGCATCGGCGGCGGCGGCTGCTTCGGTACGGGCCCGACGCTCGCTGCGCCGCACCTCGTCCACGGCGCGCCGGTGGGTGACCACCGCGAGGTAGGCCCGAAGCGAACCCCGCGCGAGATCGACTCGGGCGGGAAACTCCCACAGGTAGGCGAAGACCTCCTGGGTGATGTCGCGGGCGAGTTGCTCGTCGCGGGTCACCCGGCGCGCCAGGCCGAACACCAGCGCGGCGTGTTCGTCGTAGGCGGCGGCCAGCGCGGTCTCGTCACCGGCACCGAGGCGCGCGAGCAGAACCGCGTCGCGTGCCTCCCCACCGGCCACGCGGCAGAGGCTACGCGGCGGCCGGGGCGCCGTCACTGTCATGCAAGGTGTTCGCCGCGGAGCTTGGTCCGGATCACTTCGGGTTTGTCCGCAATGCGCTCGTCGTTGAACCGATTGGAGGTCATCCGCGTCGTCCCCCCAAGCGAATGAGCAGGCAATCAGGCTCACATCGACTCGGGGGATCACATGACTGCATACCCGCCCGACCGCGACCACGCGGTCGTCATCGGAGCCAGCATGGGCGGCCTGACTGCGGCCGCGGCACTCGCAGCCCACTACGCGCGGGTGACGGTAATCGATCGCGACGGGTTGCCGAGTGACCCGGCGCAGCGGCGCGGGGTGCCGCAGGGCAGGCATGCGCACGGCGTCCAGCCGGGCGGTCTGACCGCCCTCGACGCGCTGCTCCCCGGCATCGCCGCGGAGCTGAAGGCCGACGGCGTACCGGCCGGCGACCTCAACGCGCACTGTTCATGGACGGTCGGTGGCAACCGGTTCCGGCGTTCCGTGAGCGGGCTGACCGGGATCGGCGTGACCCGTCCGTTCCTCGAGCACCGGGTGCGCGCCCGCGTCGCAGCCCTCGACGGCGTGACGTTCCGCGAGCACACCGAGGTGCTCACGCCGATCAGCACCGACCGGGGGCGTCGGGTCGTCGGCGTCACGGTCGCCCCGGCCGGCGGTGGCCCGCAGGAGCGGATCGCCGCCGATCTGGTCGTCGATGCAACCGGCAAGGTCTCGAAGCTGCCGCAGTGGCTCGCCGCGCTCGGTTACGCCGTGCCGCGCGAAGAGACCGTCGAGTGCGGCATGGCCTATCTGTCCCGGCGGTGGCGGCTCGCCGAGGACCGCACCCCCGCCCTGGTCACGGTCGTCACCCCGGCCGAAAGGCCGCACTTCGGCGTGATGATCGCGCAGGAGGACGGCACGCACATCGTCACCCTCGGCGGCCTGCTCAGCTCGGGGCCGGCTCGTACCGACGCGGCCTATCTCGCCTTCGCTGACGGCCTGATCGACCCGGTGATCTCGCACGCGCTCGTCGGTGCCGAGCCGGTGACCGACCTGCAACCCTCGCACTTCCCCGCGAGTCGGCGCCTGCGCTACGACAAGCTGCGCGATTTCCCGCAGGGACTGCTGGCCATCGCCGATGCGATCGCCGTCTTCAACCCGATGTACGGGCAGGGCATGAGCGTCGCCGCCCTCGAGGCGATCGCGCTGCGCGACCACCTGGCCGCCGGGCCGGTCGACGCGCGCAAGTTCTTCGCGGCCGCGCACAAGATCGAGGACGCCGCCTGGAAGATCTCGACGGGCGGCGACCTGCGTTACGAGGGCGTCGTCGGGCGGCGCAGCCCGGACGTGAAGCTCATGAACCGTTACCTCGGCCGACTCACCCGCAAGGCGAGCGCCGACGCCGTCCTCGCCGACAAGTTCCTGCGCGTGGCCGGGTTCATCGACCGGCCCGAGTCGCTGCTCGCCCCGTCGACGATGCGCCGGGTGTTCTTCGGACGGAGCCGTCCTGCGAAGCACGCGCCGGTGCCGGCGGTCGCAGTGCCGGTGCGGTCGTCGCCTACTCGGTGATCGATGCGGCGACGCCGTCGAGGATGTCGTGTTCGCTCGCCACGATCTCGGCGGCGCCGGTGCGTTCGATCACGGTGCGCAGCACGATCGCGCCGGCAGCGATGACGTCGACGCGTCCGGGATGGATGACCGGGAGCGCCGCGCGCTCGTCGTGATCGAGGTGGGCGAGCCGGTCCGCGACCGCATCCACCTGGTCGCGTGACAGCCGCGCGCCGTGGATGCGCGCCGGGTCGTACTCGGCAAGGCCGAGCGCGAGCGCGGCGACCGTGGTGACCGTGCCGGCGACTCCGACCAACGTGGCACCGGTGTCGAGCGGCACGTCACGCGCAGCGGCGTCGAGCGCGTGCTCCACGTCGGCCACCGCCGCGGCGAGTTGCTGCGCAGTCGGCGGATCGTCGTGCAGATGGCGTTCGGTCATCCGTACCGAACCGACGTCCATGCTGTGCGCGCGCAGCGGGTCCGGCCCGAGTACGAGTTCGGTCGAGCCGCCGCCGAGGTCGACCAGCAGCACGGGCCCGGCAACACCGTCGAGCGTGCCGACCGCGCCCGCGTAGGACAGCTCGGCCTCGTCGCGCCCGCTGATCACTTCGGGTTCGACGCCGACCGTCTCGTGCACCATCGTCACGAACTCCGCGCGATTGCGCGCGTCCCGGGTCGCACTGGTGGCGATCATTCGGGTGCGTTCGGCACCGAGCTGTTCGATGACGGCGGCGTAGTCGGCCAGTGCCGCCCTGGTGCGGTCGAGGGCCTCCGGTGCCAGCAGCCCGGTGCGGTCGACACCCTGCCCGAGCCGCACGATGCGCATCTCGCGGTGCAGCTGCTTGTTGCCGTCAGCGACGAGCAGACGGATCGAGTTCGTACCGCAGTCGATTGCCGCTACACGCACGGCCCGGCGTCCCACCACGGATCGAGCAGGTCGAGCGCTTCGTCGCCGAGCGGGTTCACGCCTCGGCCCGTTGCCAAGCTGTGCGCGACGAGCACGTGCAGGCACTTGACCCGGTTGGGCATGCCGCCGGCGCTGATCCCGGCGATCTCGTCGACGTGCTCGAGCTCCTGGCGGCGGGCCAGGTACGACTCGTGCGCGTGCCGATATCGCTGCGCGAGCTCGGCGTCGGTGCCGAGGCGGTCGGTCATCGCGCGCATCAGCCCGGACGCCTCGAGCCGTCCGATCGCCGAGGCGGCGCGCGGACAGGTCAGGTAGTACAGCGTCGGGAACGGCGTGCCGTCGGCGAGCCGCGGTGAGGTCTCGACGACATCGGGACGCCCGCACGGGCAGCGATGCGCCACCGCTCGCATGGCGCGGGGTTCACGGCCGAGCTGGGCGGCGACGGCCGCGCGATCGTCCGGCGCCAGACTCACTTGGCCGCGTCGGCGCGGCTGACGCTCGACCAGAGCCTGGTGTTCCAGCCCGCCTGGTCGTTGCGGGCATTCGCCCCGGCAGTCTTGACGATGTCGTTCTTCTGGCCGCTGTCGACCACGACGTACACGGTGTCGCCGGGCATCGCGTACTGCAGCCGCTCGCGGGCCTGCTGCTGCACGTAGCCCGGGTCGCCCCACCGGTCGAGCTGCTGCTGCAGCTGGGTCAGCCGGGCCTTGTCGTCATGCAGCTTCTGCGCGGCGTCGTTGAGTGCGCTCCGGCTCTGGAAGTAGCGGTTGAGCGGCGAGGCGAGCACGACGAGCAGCAGGATCACCAGCGTGCCGAGCACGAGGGCACGTCCGGTGATCGCGCGTCGGGGCCGGCGCGCGGGATTGCGAGGGGATCTAACCGGCGGTTTCGTCGTCGGCCTCGGGTTCGTCGATCGCATTGTGCTTATGCGCTCACGCGCTCGCGGTGAAGCGGGGGAACGCGCCGGCACCGGCGTAGCGTGCGGCGTCGTCCAGGTCTTCCTCGATGCGCAGCAGCTGGTTGTACTTGGCCACGCGTTCGCTGCGCGCGGGCGCACCGGTTTTGATCTGCCCGCAGTTCACCGCGACCGCGAGGTCGGCGATGGTGGTGTCCTCGGTCTCGCCCGAGCGGTGGCTCATCATGCAGCGGTAACCGTGCCGGTGCGCGAGATCGACCGCGTCGAAGGTCTCGGTGAGCGTGCCGATCTGGTTGACCTTGACGAGCAACGCATTGGCCGCGCCGTTCTCGATGCCGCGCGCGAGCCGCTCCGGGTTTGTGACGAACAGGTCGTCGCCGACGATCTGCACCTTGTCGTCGAGCTGCTCGGTCAGCGCGATCCAGCCGTCCCAGTCCTCTTCGTTGAGCGGGTCCTCGATCGAGACGATCGGATAGCTGTCGACCAGGCCGACGTAGTACTCGACCATCTGCTCGGACGACTTGCCGGCGCCCTCGAAGGTGTAGCCCGGGTCGTCGAAGAACTCCGACGCGGCGACGTCGAGGGCGAGCGCGATGTCGGTGCCGACGCTGAGACCGGTCTTGCCGATCGCCTCGACGATCAGGTCGAGCGCCGCCCTGTTCGAGTCGAGGCTCGGCGCGAACCCGCCCTCGTCGCCCAGCCCGGTCGCGAGGCCCTTGGACTTCAGCACCGATTTGAGTGCGTGGTAGACCTCGGCGCCGGTGCGAAGCGCCTCGGCGAAGGTCGGCGCCCCGATCGGCGCGATCATGAATTCCTGGACGTCGACGTTGGAGTCGGCGTGCGCCCCGCCGTTGAGGATGTTCATCATCGGGACGGGCAGCAGATAGGCATTGGGACCGCCGAGGTAGCGGTACAGCGGCAGGTCGGCCGAGCTCGCCGCGGCTCTGGCCACGGCCAGCGAGACGCCGAGGATCGCGTTCGCGCCGAGCCGGGACTTGTCCGGGGTGGCGTCGAGATCGCGCAGCACCTGGTCGACCAGGCGCTGCTCGCTGGCCTCGAACCCGACGAGCTCGGGCCCGATCGTGTCGAGCACGGCGTTGACCGCGTTGCGTACGCCCTTGCCGCCGTAGCGTTCGCCGCCGTCGCGCAGTTCGACGGCCTCGAACTGCCCGGTGGACGCGCCGCTGGGAACGGCTGCCCGGCTCAGGGTGCCGTCGTCGAGTGCGACCTCGACCTCGACGGTGGGATTGCCGCGCGAGTCGAGGATCTCGCGTGCGCCGACGGCCTCGATGCTTGCCATGCCGCCAACCCTAACGGCCTGCGCCCGCCCGTCCCGTCCCGACTCGCTCGTCCCCGGTTGACAGTGGTTAGTTTCGCTCACAGTGGTCAGTTACAACTGACCACTGACCCACCTAACTGACCACTGTCAGTCGGTGCGCTGGGACTCGGCCGCGAGGATGGCCGAGCGGTAGGCCCGGGCCGTGCGGCGCAGGGCGGTCTCGGGGTCGATCCCGGCTGCGACCGCGTCCTGGACGACGTCGAACAGCCGCGCCCCGATCTCGTCCGAGGTGTCCGGTTCCACCGCGAGCCCGGCCCGGTTCGCCCGCGAGATCAGCTTGGACGTGAGCGCGAGCGCCGGCTGCGCGAGCGGAACGCCGTCGACGGCGGACGTGCGTCCCTTCTCCGCGATCTTCTGCCGCTCCCAGGTCTCGTTCAGCGTCGCGGCATCGCTGCGCTCGGCATCGGCGAAGACGTGCGGGTGCCGGCGGACGAGCTTGTCGACGAGATCCGCGGCGACGTCCTCGATCGAGTACGGATCGGGTTCCTCTTCGGCGATGCGCGCGTGGAAGAGCACCTGCAGCAGCAGATCGCCGAGTTCCTCGCGCAGTAGCTCGCGGTCACCCGTCTCGATGGCCTCGATGACCTCGTACGCCTCTTCGAGCAGATAGCGCGCCAGCGACGCATGGGTCTGCTCGGCGTCCCAGGGACAACCCCCGGGTGAGCGCAGCCGGTCCATGATCTCGACGGCGCGTTCGAGCTGCGACATGCGTGCCGATCAGCCGATCACGAACTCAGGTTGCCCCGCCTTGCTGGATCCGTTCACCGCCAGCGAGCGGGCGTCCCACGTGCCGTAGCGGGGGCTCACGTCGACCGGTGTCTTCGTCGCGGCGATCGTCGAGCCGATCGCGTTGCCCGCCTGCCCGCTCGACAACAGCTGCAGGGCCTTGGTGGGGTTGTGCGTCTTCGAGAGCCGCTCGACGAGCACGACCAGGCGCACCGTCTGGTCGAAGAGCAGGTCACCGAACTTGTTGGTGTAGCCGTACTTCGCGTACGCCTTCTCGGCCTGGTCGATGCTGTTGCCTGCCTGCACGGCCGAGTTGGCGGCGTTCAGCTCGCTCGTCGTGGCCGCGCCGCCGTGTGCCGCGATCGCGGCGTTGAGCAGCTGGGTACGGATCCAGGTCGTGAGCACGAGGATCTTCGGCACGACCCGCTGACCGGACGAGTCCTTGTACGGGCCGGTGCCGGCCTGCAGGTAGCTGGTCACATCGGAGTCGCTGAGCGTCGCCCCGTTCGCAGCGGCCGCCTGGCCGACCTTCGTCTGGCAGGCACTCAGCGCGCCCATGGCCAGGACGGCGAGCGTGATGGCGGTCAGGATCCGGCGACATCTCACGCCGTTCAGAATCTCATGCGCCTGCGCACCACCCGGCACGAGGTTGCCCGATCAGCAGCGGGAGAGCAGCCGCTCGGTGATGTGCCTGGCAATCGGCATGGCCGACGTGGCCGCCGGTGACGGCGCGTTGCAGACGTGCAACATCCGGTCGGTCTCGGCGAAGAGGAAGTCGTGCACGAGCGTCCCGTCGCGGAGCACGGCCTGCGCCCGGATACCGGACGGTTCCGGCAGCAGGTCCGCCGCGGTGAGTTCGGGACAGTAGCGCCGGCACCGGGCGAGGTACGCGCGCCGGAACAGCGAGTCGCGGATCTCGGCGGCTCCGATCTTCCAGTGCCGACGCGCCACCCGCCACATCCCGGGAAAGCGCGCGTACTCGGCGACGTCACGGCGGACGAACGACCCGCGCGGGTACCCCTCGCGGGCCATGCCGAGCACCGCGTTCGGCCCCACGGTCACGGCGCCGTCGACGGTGCGGGTGAGATGGATGCCGAGGAACGGCAGGTTAGGGTCCGGGACGGGGTAGATCAGACTGCGGATCAGGTCGTTGCGCGCGGCGGGCAGCCGGTAGTACTCGCCCCGGAAGGGCACGATCTGGAAATCGACGGTGATCCCGGCCAACCGGGCCAGCCGGTCCGCCTGCAGCCCGCCGCACACCGCGACCCATCGTGCCGAGAAGGACCGCGCGGTCGTGTCGACCGTGACGCCGTCGGTGGTCTCGCTCAGCCCGAGCACGGTCTCGCCCGTCCGGATCTCACCGCCGCCGGCGCGGATGCGATCAGCGAGCGCCTCGGCGATGCGCCCGTAGTCGACGATGCCCGTCTCCTGCACGAACAGCGCGCCCATCCCGACGATCGCGGGTTCACGCCGGGACAGCTCCGCGCTGTCGAGACGCTCCACCTCGATACCGTTCACCTGCGCCCGTGCGGCAAGCGCGTCCATCCGGGTCAGCTCTTGCATCGATGTCGCGACGAGCAACTTCCCGCACGTCTCGACGGTGATGCCGTGCTCGGCTGCGAGCCGTTTCGTCGCGACGGCCCCCGCCTTGCACAACGTCGCCTTCAACGACCCCGGCTCGTAGTAGATCCCGGAGTGGATGACGCCACTGTTGTGCCCGGTCTGGTGGGCCGCCAGGGAGTTCTCCTTCTCCACGACGACGACGCTTGCTCCGGGACGGCGTTCGAGCAGGTCGGCCGCGGTGGCGAGGCCGACGATGCCCCCGCCGATCACGCAGAAGTCGATGCTCATGTTGTCCTCGGGAGATGGCGGATCGATGCGATCCGCAATCTACGACGCCGCACGTCGACAGCACGGCCCGCTCAACGAATGGTTGGCCTACCTTCCGGTAACTGACGCGAGCACCTCCGCGCACCACGTCATCAGGGCGATGTCGCGCAACGGCTCGCCACCGAACTTCGCCTCGGCCCATGTGCCGTCAGGCTTGACGACGCCTTTAGGACGGGGCACGGACATCGTCGACACCGCCGGCTTGTAGTGCGCCTTGTCGTAAAGCCGTTGCAGCCGCATCTGCGCCGAGTCGGCGAGGTCGATCGGGGTGAACCGCACCAGGTTGCCCTGCAGCGACACCTCGGTGATGCCGTAGCGCCGGCACAGCACCTTGAACCGCGCCACCGCGAGCAGGTTCTCCACCGACGGCGGGATCGGACCGTACCGGTCGACCAACTCGGCGCGGACCGCGTCGACCCCCTCGTCGGTCGTCGCCGACGCCAGCGCCCGGTAGGCCTCGAGCCGCAGCCGCTCCCCCGGCAGGTAATCGACAGGCAGGTTGGCGTCGATGGGTAGATCGACTTTGATTTCCGCGGTCTCCTCTGCCGACTCGCCGCGGTAGTCGGCGACCGCCTCGCCGACCAGCCGTACGTACAGGTCGAACCCGACGCCGGCGATGTGACCCGACTGCTCGCCGCCGAGCAGGTTGCCCGCGCCGCGGATCTCGAGGTCCTTCATCGCGACCGCCATGCCCGCGCCCATCTCCGTGTGCTGCGCGATCGTCGCGAGCCGGTCGTAGGCGGTCTCGGTCAGCGGCCGTTCCGGCGGATAGGTGAAGTACGCATAGCCGCGCTCGCGGCCACGGCCGACCCGGCCGCGCAGTTGGTGCAGCTGCGAAAGGCCGAACATGTCCGCGCGGTCGACGATCAGCGTATTCGCGTTCGGGATGTCCAGACCCGACTCGACGATCGTCGTTGCGACCAGCACGTCGTACTGCTTCTCCCAGAACCCGACCATGATCTGCTCGAGCGCGCCCTCGCCCATTTGCCCGTGTGCAACAGCGATCCGCGCCTCGGGCACGATCTCGGCGAGCTTCTGCGCCGCTCGGTTGATCGACTCGACCCGGTTGTGGATGTAGAAGACCTGCCCGTCGCGCAGCAGCTCGCGCCTGATCGCCGCCCCGATCTGCTTCGGATCGTAGGCGCCGACGAACGTGAGGATCGGATGCCGTTCCTCCGGCGGGGTCAGGATCGTTGTCATCTCGCGGATGCCGGTCAACGACATCTCGAGCGTGCGCGGGATCGGCGTCGCCGACATCGTCAGTACGTCGACGTCGACCCGCAGGCTCTTCAGGTACTCCTTGTGCTCGACGCCGAAGCGCTGCTCCTCGTCGACGATCACCAGGCCGAGGTCCTTGAACCGGACGGTCTGCTGCAGCAGGCGGTGCGTACCGATCACGATGTCGATCGAGCCGTCGACAATGCCTTTGCCCACCTCGTCGACCTCGGCGGCCGGCGTGAAGCGGGACAGCTCCTTGATCACGACCGGGAACTGCGCCATGCGCTCTCCGAAGGTCTGGATGTGCTGGTGCGCGAGCAGCGTGGTGGGCACAAGGACGGCGACCTGCTTGCCGTCCTGAACCGCCTTGAACGCGGCGCGCACCGCGACCTCGGTCTTGCCGTAGCCGACGTCGCCGCAGATCACGCGGTCCATCGGCACGATCTGTTCCATGTCGCCCTTGACCTCGTCGATCGCCGCGAGCTGATCGGGCGTCTCTACGTAGGCGAACGCGTCCTCGAGCTCGCGCTGCCACGGGGTGTCCGGCGCGAAGGCGTGCCCCTTGGTCGCCATGCGTGCGCTGTACAGCCGGATGAGCTCGGCCGCGATCTCTTTGACCGCCTTGCGCGCGCGGCCCTTCGTCTTGGCCCAGTCGGCGCCGCCGAGCCGCGACAAGCTCGGCGCCTCGCCGCCCACGTACTTGGTCACCTGGTCGAGCGAGTCGGTGGGGACGAACAGCCGGTCGCCGGGCTGGCCACGCTTGGACGGCGCGTACTCGATGATCAGGTACTCGCGCTCGCCGCCGTTGATCGTGCGGCGCACCATTTCGACGTACTTGCCGACACCGTGCTGCTCGTGCACCACGTAGTCGCCCGGCTTGAGCGTGATCGGGTCGATCGCGTTGCGGCGCTTGGACGGCATGCGCCGGCCGTCCTTGGTGACCGAACCGCGTTGCCCGGTCAGGTCGGCCTCGGTCAGATAGGCGATCTTCAGCTCCGGCGCGACGATGCCGCCCCCGAGACGTCCGGTCGTCACATCGACCACCCCGGGCTCGACAGTCGGCTCCGCGACCAGCCGAGCCGGGATCTCGGCATTGGCCAACCGCTCGACCGCTCGCTGCGCCGAGCCGTGCCCGTCGAACACGAGCGCGACGCGCCAGTTGTCGCGCGTCCATGCTTTCAGGTCGGCCAGCGCGGCCTCGGTGTCGCCGCGGTAGGTCGGGGCGATCTCGAAGTCGCTCGCGACGACGTCCTCGGCGGTGAGCGCGGTCAGACCCCACCAGGGCAAGCCGAGCCGGTCGGCCTCGGCACGCACGTCGTCGAGATCGCGCAGCGAGGCGGCCGCCAGATCGACAGGTGCCTTGCCGCCGCCGGCGGCCGCGGCCCACGACGCCTCGAGGAACTCCTCGGACGTCCGGACCAGATCGGCGGCCCGGGTGCGGATGCGCTCGGGATCACAGAGCACGAGGTGCGCCCCCGCCGGCAGTTCGTCCAGTACCAGCGTCAGCTCGTCGACGAGGACGGGCGCGAGCGACTCCATGCCCTCGACGGCCTCGCCGCGGCTGATCGGGTCGAGCAGTTCGGACAGCTCCGGGTGCCGCTGGAGCAGGTCTGCCGCCCGCTGCCGCACGTCGGCGGTCAGCAGCAACTCGCGACACGGCGGTGCCCACAACCCATGCGGCGCGACCTCGAGCGAGCGCTGGTCGACGACGCGGAAGTACCGCACCTCCTCGACCTCGTCGCCCCAGAACTCGACGCGCAGCGGGTGTTCCTCGGTGGGCGGGAACACGTCGAGGATCCCGCCGCGTACCGCGAAGTCGCCACGGCTCTCGACCAGTTCGGTACGGGCGTAGCCGGCGTTGACGAGATCGGTGACGATGTCGGTCAACTCGCGGCCGCCGTCACCGGGGCGCAGCACGACCGGCGTCAGCTCGCCGAGGCCGGGTACCTGCGGCTGCAGCACGGCACGCACCGGGGCCACGACGACCGAGAGCCGACCGGTCGCCGGGTCATCCGCGCTGGGGTGGGTGAGGCGGCGTAGCACCGCCAACCGCTGGCCGACGGTGTCGGCACGGGGCGAGAGCCGCTCGTGCGGCAGCGTCTCCCAGCCCGGGTACAGCGCGACCTCGTCGGGCGGGAGCAGGCAACTGAGCGTGTCGACGAGGTCCTGGGCCTCACGCTCGGAGCTGGTGACTGCCAACACGGTCCGGTCGGCCCGCGCCGCCGCCGCGATTGCGAACGGCTGGGCCGCCGCGGGCACGGTGACGGTCAGCGCGGTGGCGTCGATCGCCTCGGTGACGGCGGCGATCGCGGGATCGGAGTGAGCGGCGTCGAGCAGACCGGACAGCGACACGGGATGCCTTTCCAACTTCGTTATGGCAGCACTAATGTCCCCGCACCTCGGGAGTGGGGGATGTATCAAGCCTAGTCGGGCAGGACACGCGGCGAGCCCGGCCGCATCGTCTCGCCTGTGCGCAGGCCGTCCCCCGGGACGTCTCGGCATCGGCATCCCGCTCGTCATGATCATCGCCGGCACCATCGTTCTGTCGGCGTCGGCGGCACCAACGTGTCGCCGTACCGAAGTCGTGGCTCCGCTATCGATGCGCCCTCGCTTCAGGTAGTCTTCACGCGAGGAATGCTTCGTCGGAAGCATTTGTCGCACGGGATGCTTCGGGGGAAGCATTTAGTCGGGGGGGATCATGTCCAGATCGTGGGCAGCAGAGCGTCGCCTGTTCGCAGCATTCGCCGCCATCGCGCTCGCCGTCGCCACGCTGGCGATCATCATGGTCAGCAACAGCGGCAGGGCGGGAGCGGCCGACTACCCGCCGCCCGGCCCTTCGTCCGTGACGACCTGCGTGCCGTCGTCGTCGAACAATTGTGGTGTGGGGCCGACGTCGGCGACCAGCTCGCCGGGCTCGCCAAGCAGCGAGCACCACTCGAACCTGGCCTCGACCGGGTTCGACACCGCAATCGCCCTGCTCATCGTCGCGCTCCTCGTGGGCGTGGGTGGGCTTTGTCTGGCCGCGGGGCTGCGCCGCCGCCGACACACCTGATCGCAGCAAATGAGAGCTCGTGACTCGGGCGCCGACGACACGTCGTCGGCGCCCGAGTCACCTGCCGAGCCGGGTCCTACGAAGCGGCGGCACCGACGGCTGTTCCTGGTCGCCGGGCTCTGCGGCGCGACGATCGTGCTGGGCATCGTCTGGATCGCGGTCACCGGCCTGGTCGCCCGCTCGAAGCTCGAGGCGGCGCGGGCCGCGCTCCCTGAGCTGCGCCACGCGCTGTTTACCGGCGACCTCGGGCGCGCGCAGCGGCTGTCCGCCGACATTCGCGCGGACGCCGACAGTGCCCACGCGCTGGTGTCCGGTCCCGCATGGTGGGTCGGCGCCAACCTTCCGCTCGGGACGCCGCTGCGCACGACCCGCACGATCGCCGGGGCCGTCGACGACCTCGCCGCGTCCGGCCTCCCGGCGGTGATCGAGCTGAGCCGCACCCTGCACTCCGCCACGCTGCACCACGGCCACTCGATCGCCATCCCCCCGCTGGCATCCGCGCAGCGGGTCGTCACTCAGGCCGACGCGGCGACCGCCACCGCTCTTTCCCGCGTCTCGGACGAGCAGAGCGCAACATGGTTCGGCCCGATCGACCGCGTCCGCGAGGCATTTGCGAAGCAACTGAGCACGCTCCGGACGGACCTCTCGACGGCCGACCACGCGCTGCGCACCGCTTTACCGATGCTGGGGCAGGACGGCCTTCGTCGGTACTTCATCGGCTTCGAGAACGAGGCCGAGTCCCGCGGACTGGGTGGCCTGCCCGGCGCGTTCGCCGTCGTCACCGTCGACCATGGAAAGGTGCGCTTCACCGCGTTCGGCAACGATGACTCGCTCAAGGGTGTGCGCGCTGACGTCGACCTCGGATCCGATTACCAAGCGCGGTACGGATCGGCCGATCCCACAGGGGTGTTTCAGAACTCTGACATAGGCCCGGATTTCCGCGACGCCGCGCGGATATGGGCGGCCATGTGGGAGAAGAAGTCCGGTCAGCGGGTCGACGGCGCGATCGCGCTCGACCCAACGGCGCTCGGCTATCTGCTGCGGGAGACCGGTCCGGCCCCACTGTCCCCCGGCGGCGAGGTGAGCGCGGACAACGTAGTCGCCCTGACCCAGCAAACGCAGTACTCGACGTTCACCGACGCCGGCAAGCGTAAGAACTTCGTCGTCGATGTCGCACGCGCGATCTCCACTCACATCATGACCGGCCGAGGTAGCCCGAGCGAGCTCGTGAAGGCCTTCGCGCACGCCGCGCGTGATCGCCGTCTCGTCGTCTGGAGCGCGGACCGCGCCGAGGAGGCGTGGCTGGTCGAGTCGAGGTTCGCGGGCGCACTGCCCAGTGGCGCCGGGCCGGTCACCGGGTTCACAGTGACAAACGCCGCGGGCAGCAAACTCGACTACTACCTCGACCGCACGATGACCTACACGCGGTCGGGGTGCGCCGGCGGCAGCCCGTCGACGGCGATCCTCACCCTGACGAACAACGCTCCCCGCTCGGGCTTGCCGCCCTACGTGACGATCCGCGCGGACAAGCCCGCCTACCGGACGAGGCCCGGTGACAATCGCGTCATCGTCACCTACTACGGGACGCCGGGAGCACACGTCACCTCGGCGACCCTCGACGGCAAGATGACGCCCGTCGCCATCGGACGCGAACACGGCCTGCTAACCGTCAGCATCGCGATCGAACTTCCGGTGCAGCACACTCGCCGGTTCTCGCTGACCCTCGGTGAGCCGCCGACCCACGGTTCGTTGCAGACCATCGTGCAGCCGGGCGTGCGCGAGGAAACCGTGCACACGGCAATGCCCGCACGTTGCAGCTGAGCGAGCGTCCGATCAGGACGGAGACCGTCGTAGCGGTTTGTTGAGGCCGAGCTCCCTCGCCGCCGATCGAGATGTCCTCCTAGCGGCTAGCTCGTCGCCGCCGTCGCTGATCAGCGTTCCGAGCAGAGCCAGGAGCACGCCGAGAACAATCCCCGCGAAGATGTCGGCAAGCAGGTGGCGGCCGAGCTCCAGGCGTGACACGAGCTGCATGGCTGTGAGCGCCACACCCAAAGTCGCGAGTCGGAACGAGCCTCGCGCGTCACGTGAATACCACAGCCGTGAGGCGATGAGGAAAACACTGAACAGCCGAGCCACTGACCCCGACGGGATCTTGCCGCTACCCCCTTGGACCAGCGTCGGGTGAAGTTGGCCGATCGTGGTGTCGTGAAAGACCTTCCACATGCCGAGCTGAACGACGAGCTCTGCAATGACGATGATCGGCAACACCCACGCGGTGACGCGGTGTACCCCCTGCCGGTAGATGACTATTGCCAGTACGGTCGCGATCAACAGGCTGGGAATGGTGTCGCCGGTGAGGGTCAGATAGCTCATGATGTTGCTCAATGTGCTGCCCTGCGAGCCCACGAGGTGTTGGACCACACGACCGTCCAAACGCCCGAGCGCCTTCGCCTTCCAAAGCACCGCCACAAGCACGAGAAGAAATGCGCATGCGACGCATGCGAGCAGGCGCGATCGTATTGACGACAGCATCCCACCCAACCAGGAAGACTCGACCAACGCGGTACCTGCGCACAAGAGTGCGCACGAGGCGATCAGCACGATCGCCCAGCAGGTAGCACTCAGCATTTCCCCCCCTAAGGATGATCAAGCACAGAGATCGCGTAGCGACGAATAGTCGTCGCTACGCGTGTACCGGTCAAGGCCGTCCAAAGCTCCGATCACAGTAAGTCCGCAGCTATCGCGTCAGGTTCCACCGGCGAACCACCATCTTCAGCTCGATCCACCAGTTTCTCCATCCCAACTGCTGCGCGCCAACGACGCGCGTACTCCGATGTCGTGTAGCGACTTTCGTAGGTTTTGCGGGCACGTGCGCCAGCCTGCTCGACCATCTCACGGTCAAGAGACCGAAGTATCGTCGCGAGTGCGGGTGCGTCACCAGGTGGAAAGAGCCACCCATCCTCACCATCGGTCACGACGTCCAGCAGCCCACCGCCGGCACTTGCGATCACGGGGCGCCCTCGCGCAAACGCTTCGATCGCCACCAGACCGAATGGTTCGGGCGCGTCGGAAGGAACAACCACGACGTCAGATTCATCGAGATACGGCGAAGGGTCGTCGACCTCACCGGTGAGTTGCACAGAGCTCGGGTTCTTCAAGGCGGCCACCAAAGCCCCGACGTCGGTTCTTTCGCCGCTCAGGGGCGGCCCGCCAAGCACGATGAGTTTCGCCTCGGGCACCTCGTCCCACGCGCGCAGCAGGGTGCCGTGGCCCTTCCAGCCGTTCCATCGACTGGCCACGACAAAGGTCAGCGGACCAGCCTTCTCGTCGACCGCCGCTACCGCTCCGGGATCAGGCGTCCCATTTGGAACAACCACGGCGCGGTCCTGCAGATCTCGCGGCATCGACTGCGCGACCGCCTCGGATATTGCGATGATCCTATGGCCGGCTCGCAAGATCGGACCAATGCTTCGGCGATCCGACTGTGTCCAAATCTCCTGCACATGACCGATCACAGTTCGCACCCGAGCCATACGCGCGACGGGGATACCGAGCGATGCTGCGCTTGTGGTGCAGTAGACAATGTCTGGCACGACGGCGCGCAACTCCCGGTAAAGTTTGGTTGAACGGAATGCCAGGCTAAACATCCCCCGCGGAGTGCGGTATGCGCGCCGCAAGATTGGCAGCGGTAGGTGCCGAGCGCGGACGCCACGCGTCTCGAGCACTTCACAGAGCGCGATACGCGGGTGTTCTAGGTCGTTGGGCAGCCATACCTCGACGTCCACAGATTTCGGGACGGCCTCGAGCTGCGCGAGCAGCATTCTATCCGCGCCATAGATCTCGTCGGACGGATGGATGAAGACCAGCGACCGAACTGAATAGTCACCGGCGGTTTTTGAGCGTGCCACTGCCGAAGAACCTGTTCTTGGTAAGTACCAGCCAGTTCCAGTTCTTTGCGAGCACTCGCTTGACCGGGCCTGCTTCCTGCGGCACCCACCCTGTTGTGCGACGGGCGATGCTTCCCTTTTCTACGTGTGAATAGGCATACGCCGCGATAGAGCGACGCGACTTACCCGCCGGGAAATTGATCTTGTGATAACCATGGAAGGACTTGTCTGTCGACTCCATGAGCACCAGCCGATTGAACAGCGGCTGCACCTCGATGGGCGATCCATTCGGATCATCGGTCAGCAGCAACTCGCCACCCCAAGCCGGCTCCCAACCCGGGTTCAAGTAGAGCAGGATGTTCAACTCGCGCAACCATTCGGGCTGGCTCGGGTGGATGTTGAAGTCGACATGCAGATCGAGAAAGCTGCCTTCCGCGCCGGCATGGAAACCGCCGCCGACGTACTCCGGGTCGACGAACACGTCGTGCCCGACGATCTGGCTCAAAAACTCGGCGAACTCGTCGCTCATGAAGATGTCGTGGAGCTGCTTGGAGATGTCCGAGTGCCGGTCGAGCGTTGACAATTCGTGCTTGTCGCTGAACACGTAGTCGCGCGACTTCGGCATCGCGCTCGGGTCAGGAAGGTCGTCGAAAAGACGCTGCGCGTAATCAGCATCGAGGAAGTTGTCAATCGCGACGAAACGGACGGGCGTGGCCTCTGCAAACGACTTCCCGTACTCGTCTGCCTGGCGGGAGACGTGTTCTTGGACCGGGCATGGAAGCATGCGAACTCCTCTGGACGACCGCGGCATGAAGCGATTATGCCGCATGGAAGATGCTTACGCGAAAGGTAAGTTCATCGAGTTTTCGCCTTCCGCACAATCCGAACCGTCGCGGAACAGGCCCTGGTGTCCTACTCGCGCCGTAGGTCCAGCTGTCTCCTGGATGCACCTACTCGTGCTCGGGCGCCGTAGGCCAGCGACGAACCGGAACGGGAGCGCGCCGGGGTCATCAAGGGTGGCGAAGCCGATTTCGTCGCTGGCTGCGAAGCGGTGTCTGCGCTGACCCGAATCGTCTCGCAGCGCGACCTCAAGACTCGATCGCGATCACCACCGACCGCGGCGTCAGCACCTCTGCGGAGACGGGGCCCTAGCCGGGAGTGGTGGGTTTGGCGGTGAAGCTGGTCAGGTTGACAGTGACCGGTGGGTTGGTTG
>JADMIO011288080.1_pt1 | contig 87797 bp, 83 predicted proteins | sample 8958161 | NCBI WGS metagenome assembly JADMIO01 (sample SAMN16585339, study PRJNA669376) | soil metagenome | isolation source: Crop rotation soil | place: USA: Cullars Rotation, Alabama | collected 2011 | reverse complement strand
GCGACAACTTGTCCACGTGGAATTCTAAGCTTAGGATCCCAATGTGCTGGAAAGTCGCCTGGCTCAGTAATAGTTCGGAATTTGATAATGCCGGTGGCTCCTTTTTTAATGCACTTGCTGGTATATTTATTACTGATAACTCGAAAACCCAACCCACGCCACAACCCGGTTATGCGATCGACCCGGGTTTACTTCCCGGTTATGCAGGTTGGTACCAAAGCTTGCGCAGCAATAATGCATTTCGCTTTTATGTCAAGGACAATAAACTCTGGGTTGCAGGTCCGGGTGCATTGACAGCGAGAGCCGACAACCGTTTCACTATCGGTAATACTGCTAATACTTATATTTTCACCTCACAACCTAAAAAAGAATTGCTGTTTGTCCGTGAACTGGGCGATAGTATTTATTTCTCCCGGCATGATTCAGCAATTGTGAATGAACAAACAATGAGGGGATACGTTGGCTCTTATTATTCCGATGAAGTGGAAGCTGCTAATATAATTGAGTACAAAAAAGGCAGTCTCGTACTTTCTCTTACAGGCGGCCGGGGTTCAATTTCGCTAACGCCTACTTATAAAGATGGTTTCAATGGCGGCGGTGGAACTTTTATTTTCGAAAGGGATCGGAAAGGAAGGATCGTAGGATATTCTTATTCGGTAGGAAGAGCGAGAAATGTGATCTTTAAAAAAACCGAGTAATTTTTTCCAGGTCAATTATGAAATGTTAGCGAAGCTTGAAGCATCAGCGCTTCAAAAACATACCCACTTTAGGTACTATCCAAATGGATTATTCTTTCACCACTTTTTTTAGATGATTTTTAATTGTAATTCATTTTTTACAATTAAACTGTCTGGCTATGAAAATTCGTTTCATACTGATCATTTCAGCGGCTTTGATAATGCTATCTTCCTGCAAAAAAAGTAGCACCACCACTACCCCAAGCACGCTCAATCCCTGGGATGGTAAATACAGGTTGGAAGGCACACTTGTTGATGCTAAGGATCCAGCCTTTGTGTGGCCGGGAAATATATATCTATACAATGCGGAAACGATCTCTGCAACGCAGATACAGCTTATATCAATAGATCTTGGAATAGCAGGCCACCTGCTAAAAAATGGAATCAATTTAACTTTCTATGGAAATTTTGGGCTGATCGTAACTTTTGACCCAGCTACCAATAAGATAACCAGTATCACTAATTCGTATGGGCAGCCATCGCCTACTAGCGGCCGCAGCGCCGTACTTGACCCCTCGGGTGTGAATACCTGGGACCCTGCCACCAAAAATATCAAGATAAAATACTGGATGGATGAAGCAGGCTTTGCCGGCCACAGAACTTCTTTTGACGAAACCTGGGTGTATGTAGGCGCAAGATGATCTGCTTCATAGGTATTTTAAATATGTTCACCAAGTCAGGTTACAGTTTCACCAAGTAGTACAAATATTTGTTTTTATTTAGAGATAGGTTTGTTTTCTAAAAATGAAAACAATGAGAAAACTAAACCTATTGCTCGCAGTCTTCACCATTTGCAGTGTTGCAGTTTCTGCTCAAACAAGTGTAAAGACCTTCGCCCTAAAGACAGATAAGCCGACGACGATATCCAAATTGCCACCTTCAAAAGTTGACTTTGATGCATTTGAATCCCTGGCGAGGGAAGTAAAAGAATACAGAAAGGACAGGTTGGTCAGCCTTCCCGAATTCCTTCGCATGTCGACAGAAAAAAACACGATCATATTAGATACACGTTCAACAGAAATGTATAACCGCAAGCATATAAAAGGTGCGGTTCACCTCAACTTCACCGATTTTAACGTGGCCAGTTTGGCTGCCTTGATCGCCAATACAGACGTAAGAATTTTGATCTATTGCAATAATAATTTTGCTACCGCCTCTTTCAAAGATCTAATGCCTCCTGATGCGTTTGTAACGAAGGGCTTGTCGCCCAAGGTTGCTTTACCAAGGATGCCAAAGAAAGACCCGCTCTTGACAACCTCTCCGGAGTTTGTCTCAGCACCACAAAAAGGCGTCACGCTTGCATTAAATATTCCGACGTTCATCAATCTCTATGGCTACGGTTATAAAAATGTTTATGAACTGGGTGACCTGGTTCCGATTGTTGGAAGCCCAATAATTTTTGAAGGAACCGATGTCGCCAAATAAATTCTTCATGTCCATCCGCTCTATTTAACATGGCTCCGTCGATCCGTGCCCGAACGCCAAGTGGTCCAATTGCTAAAAGCATTGGATCACTTTTTTTATAACCTAAATAGAATCGCCATAATAACCCTGCTTTCAGATTTCACCAGGTCGGGCCGCCAGTTTGGATCGAGCGGAGTTGTTGAGTAACCTGTTTGCGATGTTACGCCCCCCTTCCCGGCAAAATAAGGAACACTCGATTCACGATGCACATACTCCATTCTAAAGGTGATACTTTGGTTGGGCATCCAATCCAGGTTTGTTGAGCAATCCCAACCTGTGAACTTATCACCGGGAGATGCGCTAAAAGGAAAAGCGCCTTCTGTTTGAGTTGGATCATTGGGATTTGGTAAGGGACTGGCTTGACCTGTTGGATACAGCACCAAATACCTACCGGGATTGGTCATTACGCCACCGCCGATCGTCCAGGCAAATTTATTTTTAGCAAACCAGGTTCTGTTGTAAAACATTGCGCTAATAAAATACTGTGCCGGTCCTTGTATAGAATCTCCATTCTTGAATCCATTCACGCCTGCGCCTTTTTCAAATCCAATATCAGCAGTTAATGAAAATGCCATGCGACTTATACTGGTTGATGCAGGCTTGTTGTAATAGCGTAATAATAAACTGTTGTCTGAATGAAACCTTTTTCTGCCAGGAAGGCCTGCAGCATCAGTTCCATAATAGTCGTTGGTAAGGATTTTTAATTTACTGTTTGGCATCCATGAAATATTTCCACCGATGCCCGGCATGCTATTGAACTTACCATAACTCTGCCATCCATTAATGATCCAGGGTTCGATCTTTAAATGTTTTGTTGGGAAGATCTGTATGCGCACGCCATTGAAGAACCACGGAGTATTGTCGGATGTAAAAGATGCCTGGTACTCCCAGTTCTCCTGTTGATAGTAAGAATTCAAACCGATGTATGACATGAACATACCAGCATCGATATTGATGCCATACCATTTATTAATGTGATAGCCTGCATACGCTTCACTTAAATAGCGATACACATTTGCCAACTGGTATTGTCCCCGATAAGGACTATAATCATTCCGCGGTACCACAGTGGAACGGGTGCCGAATTGCGCCATGAATCTTGCTCTTGCGCCCTTATAATAAAGATCGCCTCCAAAATGCAGCGCGGAAAGTTGCACTTCATTGTTTCTCGCCAACGCTGTGGAGCCTACAACGGTATTGTCGTTCGGGTTATTGAATGAATGCGTGTAATTCACGTCTACTAAAATACTCGGCGTAAAATAAGGGATGCGCTTAAATACGGAAGAATCCCTGCGGTCATTTCCGTTTTGCCAGCTTGCATCAACATCGTCAAATGGCTCGCCCTTTTGCTGTGCCAGCACCGTATTTGTAAATGATAACAGGCAAACAATAAAGGCCTGTGTTATAACTGAACTTTTGAATTTTTTCATTGTAATATTTTTTTAGATAATGCTTGTTGTGAGAATTGTAAGACGCGATTGAGCTTATACATCTTGTAAAAACTATCGTAACCGAGCAGGTCGGCATCGTTGCGGAAATACAGGTCCAGCAATTCATGAAAGCTGGCATCAGCAGGGAAAACTTTTTTTAGATTCCATTTTGTAAGCCGTTGCGGAGGTGTGCTTGCGCCCACACTGAAATAATAGGCCACAATAGTTTGCGAACTTTTATACCCACCCAGGAAGGTTCTGCTATACAACAAGATCCCCTCTCCCGGATTCAACAGGCTGTAAGTATGACCTCTATAGTAACGGTGAACTACGTTTTCTTTATCACGGTACCCAAAAACAGAATCCTTACTGAAAGTATAGGTTGAATCTCCGATAACGATCTTTATAATGGGAGTATAAAAAGTTTCATGAAGGATCATTTTGTATTTCTTTCCTTCAACAGGAACGAAAGAGATCTTGCTGCTATCGAAATCATCCACTGATAAATAAATGCCCTGGGCTGTAGATTGACCAAACGAATGAGCAAGAAAGACACTCCAAAAAATGGTAGAAAATAAATTTTTCACCGCATTAAGATTTGCGATGTAAAATTACTTTGAGGGTTATAAGTGAAATATTAAAGCATAAGTGGATGGTATAAAGATTTTATAAATAGAACGCTAATAAAGGCAAACAAAGCCTCGGAACGTCATCCTTTAATATCCTTCACGGCTTTTTCACACGGCGCTAATTTCAATTCGCCTTCATGTAATATCGTTCTTTGCCCGTCACAGTCTGATTCCATCTTGTACTTATAGATACCCGCTCTCAGGTCATATAAACTTTCCTGCGCCGAAGGAGATACCCGGAGAGATAACTCTTGTTCCTCGTAAACGTTGCCGGTTCTGAAATACATGGAAACAACGATTACTTTATTCGTCTTATTTAGAAATGAGATGTCTGCTACACGTTTTATCGAACAGCTATCCGGGTTTTGGTAAGAAGCCGCGGGACTTAAAGCCGACTTTTGTGGCTTTATCACTTTGATCAGTTCTATCAAAGTTTTTCCTCCTTCTAAAAAAGTGGAAGCATTTGAATTTGCCGGTTGTGCTGATGAAAATACAGGGATAGCGATGACGATGAACAACAGTAAAGTTTTCATAACAGTAGATTGTTAGGGTGTACGGAATAATTACTGGATGCAATTGTTTTGGAAATTACACAATCAGCGGTTTACTGCATATCTTTAGAAGAAGGTTCGGGAAGTTTAGAAAGTTTAGGAGTTTAGGTGTTGCGCTCTAAACAATCTAAACTTTCTAAACTCCTAAACGGCAATTAAACGCAATGAAAAAAGCCTTAAGAATAACTTTAAAAGTCTTCTTAGTACTCTTCGTACTGATCAATATCATCACCGCATTTCATGCCTATAAGTTTACCCATTTCTATAATGCCGGAGAAGTAACGATAAAGAAGCCCGAAGATAAATCCGGTTGGGATAAGACCAAAGAAGCGCTGTTTGGTATCAATGCCGTTAAGAAAGTAAATGACGCAGTTCCCGACTCAACATTTAAAACGATCTATCTTACAACAAAGAGCGGATTAAAGCTGGAAGCATGGTATATAGCCGTAGACAGTGCTAAAGGAACGGTGGCGCTGTTTCACGGACACGGCGGTACAAAATCCGGGGTATTGAAAGAGTCGGAAGAGTTCAGGAAGATGCATTACAACACTTTGCTGCTCGACTTCAGAGCACATGGAGGTAGTGAAGGCAATACCTGCACCATTGGATACAATGAAGCAGAAGATGTGAAGTTGGCCTATGATTTTATCAAAGAGAAAGGAGAAAAGAATGTCATACTCTGGGGTATCTCAATGGGTGCGGCAACCATTGCAAAGGCGATGAGAGATTATCCATTACAACCCAGCAAAGTAATTTTAGAAATGCCTTTTGGTTCGATACTCGGCGCCGCGGAAGGAAGAATAAAAATGATGGGATTACCCGGGGAGCCGCTCGCAATGCTGATCACATTCTGGGGTGGAGTAGAGAACGGCTTTTGGGCCTTTAAAATGAAACCAACCGAATTTGTAAAGAAAATCACTTGCCCGGTGTTGATACAATGGGGTAAGAACGACCCAAGAGTATCGCGACAAGAAATTGACGATATCTACAATAACATCAGCTCTGCAAAAAATTTAGTGGTGTACGATAGTTCCGGGCACGAATCTCTCTGCAAAAAGGAAACTGAAAAGTGGAAGACAGCAATAAGCGCATTTTTACAATGACCGATGTTAAGCACATATCCATAAAGGATTATACCTATACTCTTCCCGATGACCGCATTGCCCTGCATCCTGCTGCTGATCGCGACGCATCAAAATTGCTCATCTATAAAAATGGGTTGATCACCGAAGATATTTATAGGAACATCGCTGATCATCTTCCTGAAAACAGCCTGCTCATCTTCAACAACACAAAGGTGATCAAAGCAAGGATACGTTTTCAAAAACCAACCGGAGGCACCATCGAGATCTTTTGCCTGGAGCCTTATGAAGCCATCAATGAATACAGTACCATCATGAATAAAAAAGAAAGCGTAAGATGGAAATGTATGATCGGGGGGGCGAGTAAGTGGAAGGGGGGTTGGCTTGAGTCGGTAGTCCGTAGCCGGGAGTCGGGAGCCGGAACCACAGACTCCCGACTCCCGGCTACGGACTTGCTACTAAAAGCGCGCCTAATAGAAAAACTCCCTGATGCATACGTGGTTGAATTTTCATGGGAGCCTGCTGATCTTTCTTTTGCAGAAGTGATCGCACAAGCAGGTGATATTCCTTTGCCGCCTTACATAAAAAGAAATACGGACGATATTGACAGTGAGCGCTACCAAACCATCTATGCACGTGATGAAGGATCGGTTGCGGCGCCTACAGCGGGATTGCATTTCACAAAGGAGATATTTGAGCGGCTGTCTAACAAAAACATTCTAACAGATTTCGTTACGCTTCATGTTGGCGCCGGCACATTCAAGCCGGTAAAAGCTGCAACGATGCAGGAACACGAAATGCACGCGGAATGGATCGAAGTGAGCGACGAATTAATAGATCAACTCATTGCCAATATTGAAAAACCCATTATCGCCGTTGGAACAACTTCATCAAGGACACTCGAAAGCCTTTACTGGATGGGGGTTAAGGCGATACTTGACCCAACGATCACACAAATTCAATTGGGCCAGTGGGAAATATATGAAGCACCATTAGCGAATACCACGATAACGGCTAAAGAATCATTGCTTGCCTTATCAACCTGGATGAAGCAAAACCATCTTAATAAATTATTTACGCAAACGCAATTGCTGATCGCCCCTGGTTATTCTTTTAAAATAATAAATGCGCTCGTGACAAATTTTCATCAACCTCAATCCACATTGTTGTTATTGGTTGCGGCAGCGGTCGGAGAGGATTGGAGAAAAATTTACGATTATGCTTTGCAGCATGAATTTCGTTTTCTGAGTTATGGAGATGGGAGTTTACTTTTTATCTAAAGTCAAAAGTTAAAAATCAAAATTCTGAGATCCTTGGTCGGTGTCCTCACCGACCAGTTTATCATTTGGTTTCAGTCGGTGAGGACACCGACCAAGGGGCGAAGAATTAATATCAGGGCTTTATCGTCACTGGCGTCCCTACCGGAATGTAGCTGTACAGATCTTTCATCTCGCTATATTTTGCCGAGATGCATCCGTCGGTCCAATTGTAAAAATTATCAACTGTCCATTCTTCCTGCGGACGTGTAGCGTGGATGGCAATGCCGCCACCCGGTTTAGCATTTTTGGGTATTATTCCCTTGGCTTTACGCTCATTAAAACGCTGAAGTGTTTCATTGTTGGGGTAATCGAGTAAAAGTTCCGGTCCCCACTCAGGATGGATCTTTTTCAATACTACTTTAAAATTCCCTTCAGGTGTGCGTTTGTCGCCTTCCCTCATCTTATCTCCAAGGTCCTTGCCGCCAAACACGATAGGATAGGTAGCGTACCAACCTTCTTTGTCGAATACTTTTAATTCATAGTCACTTTTGTCAACAATGATGTAGTAGGGATTTTCTACGCTATCTTTCTTTACTATTGTTTTTTTGATCGAAGCTATTGCGACACCGGAGCTGCGTTGAGCCTTCTTTCTTTTTTTTCCGGTAGGGGTAAAAGATACCAGCGCAATACAGGTAACACCGAAAACCAGTTGAGTTAAACGAAGGGGCTTCATCCAGGTAAATAAATTTGAGTTTGATCTGCAAACGTTATGCCGCACAAAAATATTTTATTCCTCTGAAAAACATTAACAATTAATAGTGATTTAACAAAATAACAAAAATCCCGGCAGATAGACTACCGTAGTTTTTAAAACTACAGTAGTCTAGTCTATCCGCCGGGATCTATAATAAACCCGCCCCTCTCCCGCTTCGGTTGAAACCTATGCGGGGAAAGGATTGGGTGAGAGAGCAGGTTACCAGTTGCTGAAGCGGAATCCGATCGTATATGGTTTCATATCCAGCCCGTTCTCATACATTGATTTGGGACTGTAAGAACCATAGAGGCGAACCGGTCCAAGGCCCAGCTCCGCGATATAAGAGAGTTTGAATTTTTGCAGGTCATAATCACCCTTGTTTCTATCCTTGCCCCGCTCGCTGCTCTTTTGTTTATTCCGCTGGCTGTATAAATAACCGGCGCTTACACCAGCACTAAAACTGATGCCCTTGTCTTTTCTAAAAGGATTTGAGGTAAAATTGAGCATGAGGGGAACGGTCACATAATCGGCTGCAAGCTTATTTTTTGAAAAAGAAATAGAGTCCCTGAAAATGAACGGAGCATTGGTTTGTGTAGAAGTATATGGTACAGGCCCACCTTCTTTATAACTGATGGAAGATTTGTAGCGGTAATTATTCAGTTCCAGCCCGATGCCATATTTAAGGTTCACATAGTGCTTGGCGAGATTGAGGCGCTGCATCACGATCCAGACATTAACGTTAATGCTCTTGCCTGCCCTGAGCTTAAAATCATTCTTGTCGAGCGAAGGATAACCTGGCCTGTTTACCAGGTAAGAGCCGGTGTTTGCATAGTTGGTATTATCAACATAGTTGGAAAAGCCCAGGTCGAATACCCACCAGTTGGTGCTCACGTTGGACTGCTTTTTTGCTTCTCTTTCTTTTTGCTGTCTACCCATAACGATGGTTGTGTCGGCATTATGGCGATCACGGTTCTTTTTGCTGATCCAACCTTTTTTGATGATGACCATTCCACCGATTCGGATCGTATCACTTTTGTTTCCTTTTACTGTTGAATCATTTTGCGCCGATACACTTAGGCAAAAGATCACTGTTCCTGCTACCAGGATTAGCTTTTTCATGATTTTGATTTTTAATGATTATTTTATTGCGATCTCAAAGCCCGCAACTTTTACACTCTTTCCTGTTTTAATATTGGTGGTTCGTTCCACCACTCTTGTTAACCTGCGGAGAAAGCCGCCGATCTTTGTTCTTTTTACTTTGTCTTCATCCATGTACAATATCTTGTTATCACTTTTGTTTTCATCTTCGTTGTACACCGCATTTTTTGCGAGACTGTTTGTTACTGCACCCTCATTGTTATCCACCACTATCTTTACCGGTTCAATTTGTTTTTCTTTATTGGCAACAGCTACATCTTTCTTATTATCTACGGGCCGTTGTAAGTTGCTGATATTATCAGTTGTTTTAGGTTGAACGATCACCGCATCGTTTTTGTTACCGGGCAGGTTGTTAAGATTTTCAAAATTGGGTTTGGGTAAATTGTTACTTGGCTTTTTATCCCGCACATCTTCCTTCACAACACTATTGTTGTTATCCTTTTGTATCACTTCATTTTGCCGGATCAATTTTTCTTTGACCGGATTATTATTCTTGTCATTGCCATTTACCAAACTATTTTTTTCCGGAACGATTTGCTCCTGCACTTTTTGTGGTGAATTGGTGTTTACAATTTCAGTAGAAGAATCTTGCTTTACCGGTGGCTGAACCTGTGTAGGATCCACTGGGTTTGTATTTTTCTGCTGACCCGGATCTCTCTTGGCTATTGGCTCAACTTGTTGGCCGCCTTTTGAACCGGGTTTGAATAAATTCGCTCCCAGCCAAATTCCAAATCCCAGCAATACCGCGGCAGCAGCCACTCTCCACCACCTGGCGGCAATCACACGTCCACCCTCGGTGCGATATAAAGAACGCTTATCGCCAAAAACAATTGATTCATCGGGTTGCAGTTTTGTTTGCTGCAATATTTTCCATTCGGCAGCAGCGGTGCTATCGGTTGCCAATAAATTAAATAGGTCTGCTCTTTCTTCATTCGGCAGTTCATCATCAGCAAACAGCATCAATTTTTCCTGCAATGCGAGGCTGCCATCTTTCAATAAACTTTGTTTGTCTTCAAAAATAGTTTCATCGTGAGATACAACGCTCTGCTGAAGCAATTGCAACTCCTCTCCCAGGTCGGGATTTTGTTGCACGAATAATTCCACCGCATTCCTATCCTGTGCAGACAATTCATTGTCTACATACAGTAGGAAAAACTCTTCGTAATTATGGCGGTTAATATTCATAAAGTTGGTAGTCGGTAGTCTTTAGTACTTAGTCGGGAGCCAGGCTACAGACTAAGTACTAAAGGCTAATAACTAAATCACATTTTCTACCTTAACAATATATTCCCTCAACAACAATCTCGCCCTATGCAAATACACTTTCACCTGGCTTTCATTCAGCCCGGTGATCTTTCCAATTTCATCATAACTATATCCTTCATAATCTTTCAACATTACCAAACTGCGTTGTTTTTCACTCAACTTCGACAAAGCTTCATTTAATATCCTCTTCGTATCGTGCTTGGGTGCTACAGACCCTCTTGCATCTTCGTTAAAATCTTCTTTCAGATGAATGCGCTTATTCTTCCGGATATGATCGATCATCTGGTGATAAGCCACGGTAAATAAGTAGCTCTTGCTGCGCTCATTGTCAACCTGCCCCCTGTTTATCCATAGCTTCTCGAACGAACTCTGCACAACATCCTTTGCATCCGCACTATGCCCCAGGTTTTTGAGGATAAAGCGGTACACATTGTCTGCATACAGGTTTACGCATTCATTATATTCTCTCTCCGTCATACTGGTCGGGGGCGGGCGGCCTCCGGTTGGTTGGTTTGCTAGTAAAATACGAAGGTGGGGGCTAAAATGTTACAATTAGGTGAAAAAAGCACGGTTTTGGAACAAGGATGACACGAATAGAACGGATTTGCGGGGATTTTACCGTGTAAATCCGTCAAATCCATGTGATCCGTGTTCCATTCTATCCTAATTTTGACCCCTCACAACCATCGCTTATGAACCAGAAATTTGTAGACCGTATCTCCTCCGAACTGAAAGAGATCGAAGCCGCAGGATTATCCAAGAAAGAACGGATCATTTCCAGCGAACAGGGGGCTGAGATCATCGTAAATGGCAAGACCGTATTGAACTTTTGTGCTAACAACTACCTCGGACTTTCTTCCCACCCCAAAGTTGTGGCGGCTGCAAAAAAATACATCGACGTGCGTGGTTATGGTATGAGCAGCGTGCGCTTCATTTGCGGTACGCAGGATATACACAAGGAATTGGAAAAGAAGATCGCGGACTTTCTGGGTACAGAAGATACGATCTTATATGCAGCGGCATTTGATGCTAATGGCGGAGTGTTCGAACCCTTGTTTGGCGAAGAAGATGCCATCATCAGCGATGCGCTCAACCATGCTTCGATCATCGATGGTGTTCGCTTGTGCAAGGCTCAGCGTTACCGTTATGAGCATAATAATATGGATGACCTGGAGGCGAAATTGAAAGAGTCGGCCAATTTGCGGAGCCGCATCATCGTAACCGATGGAAGTTTCAGCATGGATGGAACGATCGCACAATTGGATAAGATATGTGACCTCGCTGATAAATATGATGCCATTGTGATGATCGACGAATGCCATTCTTCCGGCTTCCTCGGCAAAACAGGAAGGGGTACGCATGAATATCGTAACGTGATGGGAAGGATCGACATCATCACTGGCACATTGGGAAAAGCTTTAGGCGGCGCCAGTGGCGGATTTACATCAGGTAGAAAAGAGATCATTGAAATGCTGCGCCAGCGCAGTCGCCCTTATTTGTTCAGCAATACCGTAGCGCCAAGCATAGTTGGTGCGTCAATAGCGGTATTGGACATGTTGAGCGAAACAACCGAGCTAAGAGATAAATTAGAATCCAATACAAAATATTTCCGCAAGAAAATGACAGAAGCCGGATTTGATATCAAGCCCGGCGAACATCCGATCGTGCCCATCATGTTGTATGATGCAGTAGTTGCACAAAACTTCGCGGCAAAATTATTGGATGAAGGTATCTATGTGATCGGGTTCTTCTTTCCTGTTGTTCCAAAAGGTCAGGCACGCATACGTGTGCAATTGAGCGCTGCGCATGATACGAGGCATTTGGATAAAGCGATCGCGGCCTTTACTAAAGTTGGGAAAGATTTGGGTGTTATAAAGTGATCAATCCACTCTCACCACGATCGGTGTAAAATCTACAAAGTCCTTACTGGACGTGCAAAGGGACCTGATAGCTTTAGGAGGTACCGGTATGCTGACCTTTTGTTTTCCCGATTCGTATACGATCACAAATTTTCTATCCTTGTAGGAAAAATCTCCATCTTTTTTTATCATACAACTCTTTTCCGCTTGGTTCAAACTAACGAGCAGGTTGGATTTGTCGATCACCCCCATATCGTTTAGTCGCTTTTTTAATGGTTCACCATAATTGTGGCCATACCTATTTCCTGTTGTGAAGAATTCAGTTGTATTGAACATTGGCTTTTTCAGCGGCCCCTCCGCATAAGTGCATAAAGCAGCGTCAGGATTTTCTATTTCCACCAGGTACACGGTATCCTTTGTAAGATTCAATGGCTTCCCTTTTTTGGTTACCAATTTTACGGCGATCAATGTGCCGCCATCCCAGGGACAATGCTGTGCGTATATGTTGACTGAGAATAAAATTGTTACTATAAAAAGAACTTGTCGCATGACTGATGATTTTGTTAGATCAAGATACCAAGAAGGAATCTATTACACAATGTCTTTATTCTGATTAATTTTTATATCTGCGAATTCTGCGAGATCTGCGGGAACCATCTGAAATATCTAACTATCTTCGCACTGCTATTTGCAAACGATCCATCATGTCAGAGCAGTCAGAAATATTTATTGCCAAAAGCACCATCAAGGCCGATGACCGTGAGCACCGGCGCAAGATCAACTTTAATATAGGTAGATATAATACAGCTGTGGTAAAAGGCAAAGAACAATTTGCCGACCTGCACCTGGCGAGGGAAAGGGCAAAGAACATCAAGTGGCGCGCCATTGAAACGCTTGATCAGCAATTGGAGGAATTTGAACTCAACTTCACCAAACGCGGGGGCAAAGTGATCTGGGCAGAGAATACAGATCAGGCGATAGAGGAGATACTGAATATCTGCAGGGAAAAAAATTGCAAGTCGATCGTGAAGAGCAAGAGTATGGTGACGGAAGAGATCCATTTGAATGATGCATTGGAAAAGAACGGCATTCAAAGTGTAGAAACAGATCTTGGCGAATATATTCAGCAGCTTGATGGTGAACCGCCTTATCATATCGTTACGCCGGCCATGCACAAGAGCAAGGAAGATGTGGCAAAATTGTTCTACGAAAAATTGGGCACGCCCCCCAACCTCAGCCCTGAAGAGCTTACCCAGGTAGCAAGGAATATTCTTCGTGAAAAATATACGGAAGCAGAAATTGGTATCACCGGCGCAAACTTCATCATCAGCGACATTGGCGCTATCGCCGTTACCGAAAATGAAGGCAATGCAAGATTGAGCTGTGCATTTCCAAAAACACATATTGCGATAGTTGGTATCGAGAAGATGATCCCTTCTTTGACCGACCTTGGTTTGTTCTGGCCCTTGCTCGCAACTTATGGCACCGGGCAAAAGGTAACCGTGTACAATACGATCATCACCGGGCCGAGGCAGGAAAACGAAGTTGACGGTCCTGATGAAATGTATGTGATACTGTTAGACAACAATCGCACAAATATTTTACAGAATGTAAAACAACGCGAAAGCCTTTATTGCATTCGTTGCGGCGCCTGTTTAAATGCATGTCCGGTTTACAAAAATATCGGCGGGCATGCATATGGTGCAACTTATAGCGGACCCATTGGTAGCGTAATCACGCCTCATTTGCAGGGGATGGATGAATTCAAGCATCTGAGTTTTGCTTCTTCTCTTTGTGGAAATTGCACCGAGGTTTGTTCGGTGAAAATAAATTTGCACGAATTGCTGTTAGAGAATCGCTACGAATCTGTAGAAGAAGGGTCAACCACATTCAGTGAGCGCATGGCCTGGAAGATATGGAAGCTGGCCAGTTTGAAACGTGGCCTGATGAACATGGGTAGCGGTAAATTAAAGAACAAAGTAGTGAATAGCATGTTCAAGGGATGGAAGAAACATAGGGCTGACCTGGATTTTAGCCAGAAGACGTTCAACCAGATGTGGAAGGAGAGGTATAAAAATTAATAATTAATAATTTGGAACACCCCGATCTTGTCGGGGAAGAATTAATAATAATTGGTCGGTATCAGCCGACTTTTTTATTTTGTGATGAAATGTTGTTGATCTACACCCATATCACATCCCCAAGATTACAATACATCTGCAATTTTATTTTTAAAGATCTGCTTGGCGTTGATTTTGCGATCACGGTAGATTCGGAAGAATTTAAAAACTATGATGGGCCGAAGATCAATTACAGCGATGCTCCGATTCCCGGCCATGGTACCTGGATAAAGAAGCAAGAGTTGTTGTTTGAAGAACTGATCATTCCACAACGCATTGTATGTTTTGACTGGAACGGGACAAAAGCATTTTTTAAAACAGGCACCGCTGATCATCCCTTTGATATTTTCGCTGCAACGTTTTATTTGCTGACACGGTATGAAGAATACCTGCCGCATGCGAAAGATGAATATGGAAGATATGCGCATGAGAATTCGTTGGCTTATAAGGAAGGGTTCTTAAATATTCCGTTAATCAATATTTGGGTGAAGGATCTTGCAAAAAAAATGAGCGCCCAACATTCGACATTCAAACCTCAACATTCAACTTTTTTATTCACGCCAACTTATGATATTGATATCGCGTATGCTTACCAACACAAAGGGCTAGCCAGGAATATTGGAGGCTTTCTCAGGTCTCCTTCGATCGAAATGATCAAAGTTCTGTCGGGCTCAAAAGAAGACCCATTTGCCAGTTACCATTGGCTGGATGAATTACATCAGCAATATGATCTGGATCCGATATACTTTTTCCTGGTTGCCGAAAAGAATGGAAAATTCGATAAAAACATTCTGCCACATAAAGATGCAATGTGGAACCTCGTAAGAAAGCATGCAGAAAGATATGAGATCGGCCTGCATCCATCATGGCAGAGCGGCGACGATCCGACATTGTTAAAAAGAGAAAAGGTTCAGCTCGGGGCGATGATGAACAGTCTAGTGACTGCCAGTCGTCAGCATTATATCCGTTTTAATTTGCCGCAAACCTATCAACGTCTCATTGATGCCGGGATCACCGATGACCATTCAATGGGATACGGCAGTATCAACGGTTTCAGGGCATCGGTGGCTTCGTCATTTTATTGGTACGACCTGGAAAAAGAAGAGCAAACCAATTTGGGGATACATCCCTTTTGCTTTATGGAAGCCAATTCGTTTTACGAACAAAAGCAAACGCCGGCAGAAGCCCTGGAGGAAATGATGCATTATTATGAACAATGCAGGTCTGTTGATGGTGACATGATAACCATCTGGCACAATAATTTTTTGGGCAATGCAAAGATGTTTGAAGGATGGGCAGCAGTCTATCGACAGTTTATTGCTCAGGTTCAACAATAACTTTTTCGCGGCCACGCTTGATGCTGTAGTTTACGAGGAACACACCTGCAAGTGTTACGATCGCTCCCCACAAAATATTCATCGTTAATTTTTCATGGAGGATGATGGCTGCAGTGACCATGGCTACCAGCGGGTTGATATATGCATAGAGCGATGAGACCGCAGCCGGTAATTTTTTCATCGAGTAGATAAAAGCAATGAAAGCCAATAAAGAACCCGCAAGCACCAAATAGATGATCACTTCCCAAACGGTTAACGAGATTCTGCTAAGGGGTATGGTTTTTTGCGTTGTCTCTGCAATGATCAGTAGGATGAACGAACTGATCAGCATTTGCCAACCCGTAGCATAATAAGGATTGATCTTTACCTTATTTCTTGCAATGATGATGGTCCCCACACTCCACGCCAGCATGGCAATAACTGAAAGCGTTATGCCAAAGAAAAATCCTGTCGGGCGGTTATGGAATGCATTCTCATAAAAAACAATGCCGATGCCGGTTATGCCCAATAATAATCCAGCAAAGGTCAACACCGTCATGTTGCGACTTTTGAAAAACACCATTTCAATGATCACTACACTAAGTGGATACAATGCGCCGATCAACGCACTTAGCCCGGTGGGAATATAAGCCAGGCTCCACGTGCTCATGCCATTTGCAATAACAAACATCAGTAATGACATGATCACCAGCCACACAAATTGTTTGCCTGTGGGCAGCGATAACTTTTTATACAACATGAAGAAAAGAACAAAGCATGCGCCTCCGAAGAACTGCCGGATATAGGCCATCTGCAGCGCAGGTATCTCCGCCACACCGATCTTGCTTGCCACCCAGGTAGTGCCCCAAACCAGGCTGGTGATGCAAAGCGCAAGATAGCCGCCTGCTTTTCCCTTCGGTAAATTGTTGCTGATATTCATTTAAAATTGTTTCCCCACAAAGACACAAAGGGCACAAAGTTTTTCTTGGTGTTCTTTGTGACTTTGTGGGACATTTATTTGATACAGATCTAGTGTTTAAAATGGCGAAGCCCCGTGATCACCATGGCCAAATTATTATTGACGCAATAGTCGATCGAATCTTTGTCACGTATGGATCCGCCCGGTTGTATGAATGCAGCGATGCCTGCAGCGTGTGCGATCTTCACGCAATCATCAAATGGAAAGAAAGCATCACTTGCCAGCACAGCTCCTTGCAGATCGGCATTGAACTGCTTCGCTTTTTCAATGGCTTGTCTCAAGGAATCAATGCGTGATGTTTGTCCGCAGCCCTTACCTATCAGTTGTTTATTTTTTACGATCGCGATCGAGTTGCTCTTTAAATGTTTGCAGATGATATTGGCAAAGATGAGATCTTCCTTTTCTGCCGCCGTTGTTTCTCTTCCGCCAGCTTCTTTCCATTCGGTATAATTGCCTGCGTCTTGTTGCTGCGTGAGCGTTCCGTTCAATACCGACTTTGTTTGCTGCGTTGCATTTGAGCCAGCCTTTTGTAATAATAGAATGCGATTCTTCTTGGTTTTTAAAATACTCAACGCATCATCATCAAATGATGGAGCGATCAGCACTTCAAAAAATATTTCATTGATAGCTTCTGCAGTTGCTTTGTCAACCGCCGTATTGCAGATCAATACGCCACCGAATGCGCTTTCGGGATCGCCGGCCAAAGCAATATCCCAGGCTTCTTTCAGGGTTGCCCTTGACGAAACGCCGCAAACATTGGTATGCTTGATGATGGCGAAAACGCAGCCTGCGCCGGGATCAGTTTTGAATTCTTCGATCAATTGCAGCGCCGCATCAACATCTACCAAATTATTATACGATAGCTCCTTGCCATTCAATTGATCAAACAATTCTTCGGTGTTGCCATAGAAAACTCCTTGCTGGTGTGGATTCTCGCCATAGCGTAAGACAGTCTTTGTTTTGCCGAATGGATTTTCAAAAGCAGTTTGATTGAAATAATTCGATATCGCGATATCGTAACCTGTACACACATCAAAGGCTTTGATGGCAAATGTTCTTCTTTGCTCCAATGTGGTCTCGCCTTTTTGTTCTTTTAAGATATCTTCCAGCAATGCATAATCTTTCTTGGCAGCCACCACCACAACCGATGCATGATTTTTAGCGGCAGCCCTGATCATAGATGGCCCACCAATATCTATTTTCTCGATAATTAGTTTTTCTTCTGAAGTGGATTTCACTGTTTCCTCAAACGGATAGAGGTCAACGATCACCAGGTCGATTTCCGGGATGTTGTATTGTTTCATTTCCTGCAGATGAGTTTCATCATCTCTTTTGCCGAGTATCCCGCCGAATACAGAAGGATGCAACGTTTTTACTCTTCCACCCAGAATAGAAGGATAGGTTGTCAGGCTTTCAACAGGAATGCAAGGCACATTTAGATCTTCGATGAATTTCTGCGTGCCACCGGTTGAATAAATGCTGATGCCTAGTTCATGCAGTTGCTTAATTATGTTTTCTAGCCCATCCTTATAGAAAACAGAGATGAGCGCAGTTTGTATCTTTTTGGTCATGAAAGAAATGAAGTTATAGATCAGAAATGAAGGCACCCTGTTCGGGGATCGAGTAACTCTGCAAATTTAGCGCTTCACAGTCTTTTTGCCATTTGGCAATTTTCCACAAACTGTTAGAACCGTCGAATACGTATTGACTACAGTTGAAAACCTTTGCCAGTTGCGGAATGTAGAGCTTTGGATTTTTGGAGATGATAATGATGTCAACATTTATCCTTTGTGAAACTGGCTCAAAACTGATTGCCTTATCGATAACTACGATCCTTTTGTTATTGAACAGGTAAAACACGCCCTCGTGGAAAACATCTTTTAAGGAATCTTTCCTGTTGGTCAACTGCAATGCGATCCTTGCCGGCTTCAGATGAAAATTCTGCAGCACGCCGTCTTCCAGCAAAATGCTGTCGCCAGCGAAGCGATAGTTATTTCCAACTATCATATCAATGGCCTGGTACTGTGGCACATTGTATATGATCAGCTTTTGTTGTGCTTGTTGTTGGCAATCATTGTAAGCGTATTGCACGACGAAGATCAGCAAGGCAATAAGTGTGAACCGGAATAGCTGCTTGCTTTTGTTCAACAACCAACCGCAGGTACCGATCACAATCGCATATAATAATGTAGTTGAGAAAATGGTTGCCGGAATCATATCCCACACGGCAAATGAAAGGCTGTTGATACGGGTGGTAACGGCATTCATCAACCATACCAACCACGACGTGGACTTGCCGAGCCATGTTGCTACAAAGGGTATCCACGAAAATGCGAGCAACAGTATTTCTACATAAAGAATGACGCTCGATAAGGGCACCACGATAATATTTGCCAGCAAGAACAAAAGCGGAAACTGGTGAAAATAATAAATACATATCGGAAAGGTGAGTAGTTGCGCAGCAAGCGAGACTGAGGCCAATCCCCATACCATGTTCATCCATTTGCTTTTTATGTAGATAAGGTTATGTATCGGTTTTTGAAAAACAATAATACCGATCAATGCCAGGTAGGATAATTGGAATCCGACATCCCACAAAAAATACGGATCATAACAAAGCAATACAAAAGCAGAGGCGGCCAGCGAATTATAAATGGAAGATCGTTTTACAAAATTCTTCCCGATCGTAATGAAGGTAAACATCACAGCCGACCGCAAAACGGAAGCAGCCGCGCCGGTGAGTAAAGAGAACAACCATAGGCAAGCCAGTATCAATATCACCTGCATGACCTTCGACCTGTTCACTAATGGGATGCGGGCAAACAACCATACCAGCATCACATAGATCAGCGCCAGGTGCATGCCTGAGATGGCGATGATGTGTACTACGCCCGTGTTGCTATATGCCTGCACGAGGTCTTTGTCAAGGTCGTTTGTATACCCGATAAGCAAGGCTTCAGCTATGCCAAGTTCATCTTTACCGGAATTGGCATGTTTGCGCAACACAGAAAGAATATTTTCCCTGGTATCAAGCAAGAATCGTTTAAAGAGATTTACATCTTTGTCTTGCAACAGTAGCCAATCTTTTTCTTTTAGAAAAACATTGTGGAATGTTTGCTGAAATGCCGCGTACTGTTCGTAGTTGAATGCGCCCGGGTTGCCGGAATTTCTTATTCGTTGTAAATTTTTATGAATGATCATCCTGTCGCCATAATGCAGTTGCGGCGGAAAACTATCTTTTGAGAAATACAATAAGATCTTCCCTTCACAGCCAATGACCGAATCTTGGTGAATGATCGCCTCTACATTGCCAACAGCTTTCCACGACTTCGTTTTTTCTATCAGTGGCTCATCAATGCGCAGCACGAGATAATCGCTATCGTGATAATAATTTCCAAACCAGCCTGCATGATGACGAATATCTTTTTGCCATGCTACGGCAGCTCCAATGCCCAGTAGTATTATATTCAGGATAAACCCCTGCAATAGTTTCCATTTGAACCGCAGTGAAAGCGGAAATAAACGGAACAAAAAGAATGAAATTGTAAAACAAATAATAGAGATAGTGATCGCCACCAATGAAAACCCGAAATACCATTGCAGCATGATGCCCGCAATAAAGGGCACGATCAGGCGTATGAATGGAGCTGTTTTCCAAACAGGAATCGTATAGGGACGGAGCATATAACAAAGTAAAAAATGGCTGCAGCATTTCCAAATTAATGGGCTGTTTCTTTTCTTCCGTAAAGGCGTTAATTTTAGAGATGATAGTTTTTGCCCTGGGTATAATCATTGCCCAGATCCTCAATGTGTTTTTACGATATTTCCGGCAGGGCAGCCCGGAGTACCTCCATTATGGGATCTATCTAACCGCATTTGTTATTTATCTCGTTGCGCTGCATATAGAAATAATACCGGTATTTAGTGATGATCGCACCATATCGTTTATTGCTGAAGAAATAACCCGGCCCACCGGCGTGCTGTTGTATATTTTGTATAATCGTTTCCTTATTTCTTTCCTTGACCTTAAGACAACCAGCCCTTCGCTGTACAGGATCATTTACTGGTTCTCCTTTTTTCTTGGACTGTCACTGATCTTCCAGGTAATCGTTCAGTCTGTGTTTCGAAATAATATTAAGGTGCAGGATTCATTGTACGGAGCATTTAGCTTCCTGGTTTTCATTGTGTCGATATACCTTATTTACCGGGTATGGAAGTTTCGTACAAAATTGTCGGCATATATTTTAACAGGCAGCATTTGTCTTTCTATCGGCATTTTTTTGACCAATGGCATCAATTACCTGATGATGCTTGAAAAACTTGCCAGCGGCCAATATTACTTTTATCCCTTGCTGATCGGGTTGGGATTGGAGATCTATTTTTTCAACCGCGGCTTGCATTACAAAAGCTCGAAAGTTGAAAAAGATCTTTTCCATACACAGGAGCTATTGATAGAGCAAATGAAGGAAAAAGAAAAGCTGATGATCGACCGGCAGGAGATCAGGAATAAAATTGCCAGGGATCTTCACGATAATATCGGCTCTACACTAAGTAGCATATCCGTGTACAGCCGCGTGGCAAGGATCTATAGCGAACAAAATAAGCCAGCAGATTTTACCGAAGCGCTCGACAAGATAGAAACAGCTTCGCATGAGATGATCGGGGAGATGAATGATATTGTTTGGACGATCAATCCCAATAACGATAGCATGCAAAATATGATGTTGCGTATGGAGAGTTTTGCAAAACCCTTATTGCAGGCAAGCGGTGTTCAATGGGAATTCGACTTTGATGAAAAACTGGCAAATGTAAATATTGACATGGGTAGAAGAAAAAACCTGTACCTTATTTTTAAAGAAGCGGTAAACAATGCTATTAAATACGCCCGTTGCAAAAAAATAAAAGTATCTGTTGGCTTGTCAGCGAATGCACTGCATCTTGTTATTGAGGATGACGGAATTGGCTTTGATACAAATGCTATGGCTACAACTGGTAATGGCCTTAATAATATGCGGCGCAGGGCAGTGGAAATGAATGGGCTATTATCGATCAATAGCGCACAACAAAAAGGAACTATTATAAGACTTCAGTTCTCCTCCCCAAATTGAGGTATTTTTTACCTCCTGTTAATTTATCACATTTGACAAAATCTATCGAACCATGGGCCTGCGGATAGCGATCTTCGATGATAATAAAAATATACTGGAAAGCATCAGTATGCTGCTGGGAACAGAACCCGACTTCGAGGTGGTGGGTATGTACAGCCATGTTCTGGATTGCATGGAAAATATTGATGAATGCAAACCTGATATCATTTTAATGGATATTGAAATGCCAGGAATGACGGGAATAGAAGCGGTACAGCTCGTCAAGAAGAAATACCCTTCCCTGCTGGTATTGATGCAAACCGTGTTTGAAGATGATGACCGCGTTTTTGATTCCATTTGCGCAGGAGCCTCCGGATATATTTTAAAGAATGATATCAACAGCAAATTGGTGGATTCCATCAAAGAGATACAGTTTGGCGGAAGCCCGATGAGCCCATCCATAGCGAGGAAAGTGCTTTCTAAAATGCAGGAACACGCCAAGGTGATAAGGCCGCCTGAAGCACCCGACTACGATCTTACCGCAAGGGAAAAAGACGTACTGGGCTGTATCACCGAAGGGCTCAGTCATAAAATGTGTGCGGATAAACTGAATATCAGTTATGAAACAGTAAGGACCCACGTAAAGAATATCTATGAAAAGCTGCACGTAGCCTCGGCAACAGAAGCCGTTATAAAAGCGATCAATGAAAAGATCGTCTAGTTATTTATTTCAATTGACATGGAATGAAAAAGTTCATTTTACTTTTTATCATTTTCGGGATAAGCTGTAAAGGCATACAGGCGCAGAGTTTATCGGTTAATACAACCGGTGCGGTTGCCAATACTTCTTCCATCCTCGATGTTGCCAGTACCACAAAAGGATTGCTGATACCTCGCATGAGCAAAACAGAGCGTAATGCGATCGCAACTGCAGCAACCGGGTTGATCGTTTTTCAGAATGCTCCGGATAGTGTCGGATTTTATTATTATAACGGCAGCACATGGCTACAACTATCAACTGCCAATGCCGGTTGGTCTACCACCGGTAATAAAACAACAGACACTGCAGTAAATTTTATCGGAACCATCGACAACATGCCGCTGCGCTTTAAGCAAAACAATGGATGGATAGGACAATTCGATAAAACACAATCGAACTATTTTATTGGCAGCGGTGCCGGACAAAAAAACAGCTCCGGAACAGGGAATGTATCACTTGGCGATAGTTCTCTGTATTCATCAGGCATATCGTCGTCTAATATTGCGATAGGTAATAGGGCTTTGTACAGTGCGAAAACATCTTTTATAAATATTGCCATTGGCGAAACAGCCCTGGAGAAGGATACTATCGGGTTTTCTAATATTGCGATAGGCTATGGTTCGATGCAACAGAACCGCAAGGGAACTTACAATGTTGCTATTGGTGGCGCCGCTGGTTTCGCTGGCGATAGTTCAAACTATAATGTTTATGTTGGCGGAGGAGCTGCGCAATATAATCATCGCGACGGAATAACAGCAATTGGATATGATGCACTTGCCCTTAACAGCAGCGGCAGCACTTCATTGACCGAGGCGATACATAATACCGCTGTTGGTTATACCGCTGCGATGAACAATAAAAAAGGAAGCCGGAATACGGCAATGGGTTATGCAGCGATGGCTGGGGCAAACATCGCTAACGGCATTACCGGTAGTAATAATGTAGCCTTTGGAGATAGTTCGCTGGCGGCACTTTCGAGCGGCGACTACAATGTTGCCGTTGGAAGTTATGCGCTTACCTCTACAGCAACAGGTATCGCTAACGTGGCGATCGGAACCTACGCGTTGAACAGCAACACCGGTAATTTTAATATCGGCATTGGGGCTAACGCACTCTACTCGAATACAAGCGCCGGGCAAAACATTGGTATTGGAAACACAACATTGAGTAGTCATAAAACGGGCGACGACAATATAGCCATCGGCCCATTTGCTATGTGGCAGGATACAACCGGAACTCAAAATGTTGCAATAGGAGCTTTCAGTATGAATGCTTCCAGGAAGATCAGTAATAGTGTTTCTGTAGGGTATAGCTCTCTTCAATCCAACAAGAATGGAAATAATAAAGTGGCCATCGGTTACCAGGCACTTCTTTTTGACACCAGTTTAATATCCAACACAGCAATTGGCGCCAACACTTTGGTCTTTAATACTGGGGGCACCAATAATGTGGCGATTGGTGGAGCTGCAATGCGGTTTAACAGCAGCGGTAGCCATAACGTGGCCATTGGAGACTCTTCTCTATACTGGCAGGCGTTTAATGGAGGTGCCAACTATCTAACCAACAATACAGCTATTGGATACAAGGCGCTTCATAACAATCAACCATCGGCCGTTGGGCTCGGACAGGATAATGTGGCTGTGGGCGCCGATGCGTTATCAGCCAATACAACAGCCAGCGGTAATACAGCTGTGGGTTCCGCCGCTCTTAAAAGAAATACAGGTGGTTATGCTAATACCGCTCTCGGAAACAGCGCCATGGAAAATACAAAGGCGAACGCAATATATAATGTGGCGGTAGGTTTCCAGGCGCTTTATTACGATAGTACTGGCGCAAGTTATAATACGGCTATTGGTGCACAGGCAGGTTGGGGTTTGACAAAAGGCAACAGGAATTTTTATGGGGGAGCATTTGTTGCTGCCAATGACTCAACCGGCAATGATAATACTGCCATCGGGTACAGTGCTCTTGCTTACCGGGATAAAGGCGATAGCAATGTAGTGATCGGTTCATTTGCCATGGGTGAATTTTCGGCCGGCAGCAAACAGGGATCTTACAATACTGCATTAGGATTTGAAGCTTTATACCGGAATGATACTTCATACAATACTGCGCTGGGATTTCGAACATTGCGACAAAACCTGGATGGCGTTTATAATACCGCCGAAGGAGCGCTGAGTCTATTCAGTAACACGACAGGAGATTTTAATACCGGCCTGGGATATGCTGCACTTAACAACAGCCAGGTGGGCAGCGGAAACACCGCAGTAGGTTACGGCAGTTTAACGTCGCTGGTGTCGGGCAGCAATAACACGGCCATCGGTTATAATGCCAATGTGAATACCATATCACTCGCCAACGCAACAGCCATTGGCGCCAACGCAAGAGTAGACACAAGCAATGCCGTTATACTCGGATCTGTAAATGGTGTGAACGGAGCTACTGCTACAACCAATGTGGGCATCGGCATCAATAAGCCACTCGCACGCATTGATGTGGCGGGTTCTTTCAGACTTGGAAATAACGGAACTGTAAATGCTGCAATAATAAAAGATACTGTAAGTATTGATGTGCCGTCGGTGCCGGCGAATGGAGAAAACGACGTTACTGTTACACTCTCGAATGTATTATTAGACGGAGTTGTGTCTGTTTCACCTTCGGCGGATATCACAACTGGATTGGGTATCATGTGGGCAAGAGTATCGGCGTTGAATACGATCAAGATAAGATTCAGGAATTTCACAGGAGCTGCGATAGATCCTACTGCTATCAATTATTATTTGTCGGTGGTACAGTAATATCGTACTTGCAATAAATCCATGTATCGATCATTCCACAGCAAACCAATCTACTCTTAATTGTTGCGCCCAGGCTCCATTGGTATCTGTTTTTTGAATGTTGAAAGTAACGGAAGTGCTGGAGGATACAACAGCGTAGAGATGTTTTTTTCTCTTCAAACTGTGGTGTTAAAACATTCGCTGCGAACCGGAAAGCCGTTAATTTTAATATAACAAAAATGAAAGTGTATGGGGCTTGTATATGCGGAAATAGAATTGATCAATGCCATTGACCTGGGGAACGCAAGGCTTGATAGGATCACAGAAGATGAGGTTGAGCGCATCCGGGTGAACATGTTGGTGGATAGCGGCAGTATGTATATGTGTATCAATGAAGACGTGCGAGAGCAGCTACAGTTATCTGTGGTTGAAAAACGCAAGGGGATTCTTGCTGATGGTAGCTTAACGGAGTATGATGTGGCGGGCCCTATTGAAGTTAGATTTAAAAATCGTCGTTGTGTGGTAGATGCAATCGTATTGCCTGGAAATAATGAACTGCTACTCGGCGTTATACCTATGGAAGATATGGATGTATTGATCGACCCGGTGAGAAGAGAGCTTATTGTGAATCCGGAGCATCCGGATGGGGCGGTGATGGTGATGAAGTGAAAGGATTGCATCCGCTGGGTTCTGCAAAAATAATCAACCATGTCTTAAGTCGATAAATAAATCTTGGTTCTTGATTTATTCTTTTCGCCAACGGGTATGATTAAGATAAAAACGTTATAGCGGTTGTTGAAATAATGATAATCAAATTCTACAAATTCTCCGTGTATAAGCAATTGGATTGCGCCATCTCTGTGAAACTGCCTTTTCCTTGTGTAGTCAAGTATAAAGGGAAAGTCAGAATTAAAATTTCTGGGCCATGTTAGTTCTCCAAATTCCTTTGTGAAAGACGCAGATTGAAAACTATTCCTTAGATCAAGAGAATTATTGATGCTATCTTTTTGTTTGTCTTCGAGTACCAGCAAGCAGCAGCGCTTCTTGCAAATTTCTGCATAGCGTCTGATAGCGGCGTGATTTGAACCACCAAATTTTTTGGCCAAGGCCATCGGGCTTCCAATTTCCAACGGAAGTTTGTTCATTTCATCCTCGAATCTGTTTAACTGAAACAAAGAAGCCGATGCAAAATAATTCGCCTCGGCTTCAAATACTTCTTTTACAGAAGGACTAAGAGTGTATTCGTTGTCTTGGTATTTTATTTCCTTTTGCCAAGGAATTGCTCCGTGCCCTGTTTCGTGTAGTTTGATAAAATTTTGCTTCACGTGGGGTAATGAAGGATCGACGTAAATTATTTTCTCTTCTCGATCAAATGCACCGATAACCTTCTTGAGCATCCTATTAAATGCATCAATTTTTTTTGGGATATAGTTATTTGGAATATGATGGAATCCGTTCTTATTGTTCAAATTCAACTCACAATATTCAACGATCTTATCTACCGGAGTTGGGAATACATCCAATGACTTACTGCTTCTGAGTATTTCAAAGATGAGGCTATCAATTTCTTTTTTTGAGTGGTGGTTGGTCATGAAAATTATTTTTTCTTCCGATCCCTAATGTACTGTAGATAGTGAATTAGTTCTTCCTCCTCCTCTCTGGTAAGGTTGTCCTTAGAAAACACAAACTTTCCGAATGAAACATTTTCCGAAGAACTCTTTTCAACGAGTCCAGCAACATGTAAAAGGTAATTAAAATCAATTTTATAAGTAGTTGCCAGCTTGTGCAAAATATCTGCAGACGGTTTTTTTATCTTATCATTTTCAAGCTGACTTAAATAGGCGTTTGAGATACCTGTAATTTCTTCAACTGTACGTAAGGGAAGTTTCTTTAAATCTCTCGCGTGCCTTAGAACACTGCCTAGAGAAAGATTTTGCGATGCAAGCATGACGTGTTTTTTTTTGTAGACAACAAAGGTAATATGAAAAAGCCGCTTATTAACATAAGCAACGCTAAGTGTGGAAAAATAAAATATAGCAATGCTTGATATATCAAGCAAAAGTTCCTATGTTTGCTTCTTAAACTTAAAAAAATGGAAAAAAAAATCAATCCGAATGAAGAACACGGAAAAAATGTTCTTCCACTTACTATAAATGGTAAAAAATATCAGTGGCCAAAAGAGTACATAACGGGCGCCGAAATAAAAAAGCTCGGTGATCTTCCGCCTGAAGACGATCTTTTCCTTGAGATTGAAGATCCATGGGAAGATGAACCGATTCCGGATGATAAACAAGTTAACATTGCTCGCCCTAAGACGGAACATTTCTATTCGACTCCCAAAGAAGTTACCATCATTGTAAATGGCACGCCGCACAAATGGAATCAGCCTAAAATCAGTTTTAAAGAAATAATCGTTTTGGCGTTCGGGCAATATATCGATAAGCCTACAATGGTTTATACCGTTGGATATGAAGACGGGCCCAGACAAAATCCTGAGGGGTCAATGTTTGCAGGTGAGCAAGTTTTTGTAAAAAATAAAATGGTGTTTCATGCAACAGCAACTGATAAGTCTTAATGCCGACTTGAGCCAATTGGAATCTGAGGGTTACGACTTGATGGTAAATGGCGGATATTTAGTTGTCCGCCAAATACCATATGTTACTCCCGCAAAAAAAGTCAGTTTTGGAACGTTGGTTTGCGCCCTAACTTATGCGAGTCCAAGCAGGATTTCACCGCCTTCCGATCACACAATTTATTTCTGTGGTGAGGCTCCGTGTGATTCCAATGGAGCTCAATTGGATTCTATCATTAACAATAGTCAGCGGCAACAACTCACAACTGAAATATTGGTAACACATTATTTTTCTAGTAAACCACTATCAGGCAATTATCCAAACTACTTTGAAAAGATTAGGACTTACGCCGAAATCCTGAGTATTCACGCTAAAATGATTGATAACACTGTAACAACAAAACCCAAAAGAAAACATGAAAACTGACATATCAACCACCAACAGTACTTTTAAATATCCAGATACAAATTCTTCACGTGCAGGGATTGAGTATTTGAATTGTAAATTTGAAAACCAAAAAATTGCAATCATTGGTATGGGAGGAACAGGTTCGTACATTCTTGATCAGATCGCGAAAACACCTGTGAAAGAAATTCACATTTTTGATGGTGATATTTTTCAATTGCATAATGCCTTTCGATCACCGGGCGCAATTTCCCGTGAAAATCTTGAAACCTATTGCGGGATAAAAAAAGTAGAATATTACTATGGCATTTATTCCAATATGCACAATGGGATAAAAACACATGCGAAATATGTTACTCTCGAAAACATACGAGATTTGGAAGGATTTAGTTACGTTTTTGTAAGTGTTGACAAAAACGAAGCTCGATATAATATCACCAACGCGTTAGTAGCAATGGGGGTAACCTTTATCGATGTTGGATTGGGGGTGAATAAAATAGAGGGCAGCCTAAATGGTGCTATTCGCGTAACTGTCGGAACAAAAATAAAAAACGATCATTTGGGATTGAGAATTGGGTCGCATGAGTTTGAGGAAAATGAGTATGCGAACAATATTCAAATTGCCGACTTAAATTGCCTAAATGCTATGTTTGCAATTTTAAAGTGGAAGAAATTATGTGGCTTTTATCAGGATATAAAAGAAGAACACAATAATTTATTTTTCATAAATACAAATAAGCTGCTTAATGAAGACAATCCAACATAGGTTTGTTGAATTTATTCCCGTTGAACTTGAAAAAGGGGTTCTTTATGTTTCGGTGTTGTACAGAACCGCGGTTCATTTGTGCGCATGCGGCTGCGGTAATAAAGTAGTAACGCCCTTTTCACCGAAAGATTGGGAAATTAGATTTGATGGTAAAAGCGTTTCCCTTAATCCTTCTATCGGTAATTGGAGCTTCGAATGTCGATCACATTACTGGATTAAAAGGAACCAGATAGTTTTTGCAAAAAAATGGAATGATGGCGAAAGCGATAAAGACCAAAAGAGTCATCAGAAAAACAAAAAATGGTTCTTCAGAAAAAAGAAAAACAAGCGGGAATAGCTGTTTGAACGCCAGGCTATTTGGAGTGGTCAATTTCAAGATGGCCAGACTCAGTTGAGAAATTACAACAATCAGAGAAATACATAAATCACAGTTTAACCAATTCCTATTTACTCAAATGCATACTCCTCTCCTTATACAACTGCCTGAAGTAAGGGTCGCGTAGATCTTTAATGAAACGTATCGCTTCGCCCGTGCTCTTCATCTCTGGACCAAGCTCCTTGTTTACACCGGGGAATTTGTTGAAGGAAAATACAGGCTCCTTGATGGCGAAGCCTGTGAGTTTTTTCTCGAAAGTGAAATCTTTGAGTTTGTTTATGCCGATCATGATCTTGGTGGCGATATTGAGATATGGTATCTGGTAGGCTTTTGCGATGAATGGCGTGGTGCGACTTGCACGAGGATTTGCTTCGATCACAAATACATTGCCGTCTTTAATGGCGAATTGAATATTGATGAGTCCCTTGATGTTTAGTGTTCTTGCAATTTTTTCTGCATACTCTTCCATGGTGTGTACGATGAGTGGAGAGAGATTGAATTGCGGCAACACAGCATTACTATCGCCACTATGTATGCCCGCCGGTTCGATATGCTCCATCACACCCATCACATGAAAATCTTCACCGTCGAAGATGGCGTCGATCTCGGCTTCCTGGCATCGATCGAGGAAATGATCGATAAGAATTTTATTGCCGGGTAAATGTTTGATCAAACTTAAAACACCTTTTTCCAGGTCCTCATCATTGATAACGATACGCATGCGTTGCCCACCGAGTACATAACTCGGACGAATGAGCACGGGATAACCAACCTGCTTTGCAACTTCAATGGCTTCATCAGTATTGTATGCAGTTCCATAATTTGGATAAGGGATCTCCAACTCTTTCAACATATCGCTGAACCTGCCTCGGTCCTCGGCAATATCCATGCTGTCGAATGAAGTACCGATGATATTGATGCCTTTTTCGTGTAAACGTTTTGCGAGCTTCAATGCTGTTTGTCCGCCCAACTGCACGATCACACCAAAAGGTTTTTCATGTTCGATGATCTCCCAAAGATGTTCCCAGAACACGGGTTCGAAATATAATTTATCGGCAATGTCAAAATCAGTGGAAACGGTTTCGGGATTGCAGTTCACCATGATGGCTTCATAGCCGGATTCTTTTATGGCCAACAATCCGTGTACACAGCAATAATCAAACTCGATGCCCTGGCCGATACGGTTTGGTCCGCTGCCGAGCACAATTATTTTTTTCTTATCAGAATTTTTTGATTCGTTGGAAACCAACCCCCCTTTAGGGGATGGGGGCGGGGACAGGGGGTCCGGCCTATCTTCAAACGTTGAATAAAAATATGGCGTCTTCGCTTCAAACTCTGCGCTACAGGTATCCACCATTTTGAATACTCTTGTTAGCCCCAGCGCCTTTCTTCTTTCATAAATAACTTCAGCATCTTCTTCTTTCATGATGCGAACGATCTGCTCATCACTGAAACCTAAGATCTTTGCTTCTTTAAGTAATGCATCAGGTAATGTCTTCAGGTCGTACTTCGCGATCTCTTTTTCGCAATCACATATCTTTTGTATCTGGTAAATGAACCAGCGATCGATCTTCGTGCTCTCGCAAATGCGCTTGATGCTTGCGCCGGCCATGAGTGCATCTTTGATCCTGAATATGCGATCCCATTTCGGTATCTTAATGTATTCGATCAGGTCATCAGCCTTCATCATGCTCTTACCATAATAACCGAGTCCAACGGCTTCATTCTCCAAACTCTGACAGGCTTTCTGCAACGCCTCAGCAAAGCTTCTGCCGATGCCCATTACTTCACCAACACTTTTCATCTGGAAACCAAGCGTGTCTTTCGCACCTTTGAATTTATCGAAATTCCAACGAGGAACTTTTACGATAACATAATCCAATGCCGGTTCAAAATATGCAGATGTGGATTGCGTGATCTGGTTCTTCAACTCATCCAGGTTATACCCTACAGCTAGTTTTGCGGCGATCTTTGCGATCGGGTAACCCGTGGCTTTGCTTGCCAATGCCGACGATCGGCTAACCCTTGGATTTATTTCAACAACAATAATTTCTTCTGTTTGTGGGTTCAATGCAAACTGCACATTGCAACCGCCGGCAAAATTTCCGAGCGCACGCATCATGCTGATAGCTGTGTTGCGCATGAGTTGGTATGCGGTATCGCTTAAGGTCATCACCGGCGCCACAGTTATCGAGTCGCCGGTATGCACACCCATCGGATCAAAATTTTCCACGCCGCAGATGATGACGACATTGTCATTATTATCTCTCAGTAATTCCAATTCAAATTCTTTCCAGCCCAATACTGCCTTTTCAACCAGCACTTCATGGATCGGGCTTGCGATCAAACCACTGTTCAGCGCTTCATCGAGTTCATCTTTGCTAAATACAATGCTTCCACCCGTTCCACCCAATGTGAAGGAAGGGCGTATCACTAATGGAAAACCGATCTCTTGCGCAAACTCCTTTCCTTCTAAAAATGAATTGGCTGTTTTTGCCGGCGCAACAGGTATCCCCATTTCGATCATCCACTTGCGGAATTTTTCACGGTCCTCTGCCTTGTCAATGGCTTTGATGTCCACACCGATCAGCCGCACATTGTATTTTTCCCAAACGCCCAGCTCATCTGCTTCCTTGCAAAGGTTCAGCGCCGTTTGCCCGCCCATGGTTGGCAATACGGCATCAATCTGATTTTCCTCTAGTATCTCTTCAATGCTTTCCACAGTAAGGGGCAATAGATACACCCTGTCGGCCATCATCGGGTCGGTCATGATGGTAGCGGGGTTGCTGTTGATGAGAATAACTTTGATCCCTTCTTCACGTAAGCTGCGGGCAGCTTGGGTTCCGCTATAGTCAAACTCGCAGGCCTGGCCGATGATAATAGGACCCGAACCGATAATCAAAACAGATTTAATGGAATTGTCTTTTGGCATGGTTGTAGTTGCCGGAGTGGCGTGCAAAAGTAAATGTAATTGAGGTAAATAAAAAGTCGCTTTCATGAACTTTGGCAAAGTTTTGTTAGACCCTTCAAATTCAAAAAGACCTGGCTGAACTTTGCCAAAGTTTTCGTGACCTTCTCCCTTGTGGCTTGCAGCTTGGGTCTCATCATGAAACAAGATTTGGCTTTTCAGTTAACTCGCACAAGACTAGCTTTGCATTACAAAATCTTAAATGAAATTATCTTTTACTTATATAAAAGCGGCTGTGGTGAGTTTGTTGCTTTGTGGGACGATCGGTTCAACCGCACAACCAATACCGGTTCCCAATTATCCCAAAGGTTATTTTCAATGGCCGCTTAACCTGCAACCTGCGTTGGTGGCTAATTTTGGGGAGCTGCGGCCCAATCACTACCATATGGGACTGGATTGCCGAACAGATCAAAAGCAAAACCAGCCCGTGCTGGCGGCTGCAGAAGGCTATATCGCAAGAGTGAAGATCGAGCCGTCGGGATTTGGGCGCTGCATTTATATCAATCATCCAAATGGGCTCACCACACTTTATGCTCATTTAAATGATTTCAATCCCGAACTGGAAAAATATATAACCGATGAGCAATACCGTTTGAAGAGCTGGAAAGTTTTTTTGGATATACCCGCTAATTTATTCCCGGTAAAAAAAGGGCAGTTCATTGCATACAGCGGCAGCACCGGGGCATCGCAGGGTCCGCATCTTCATTTTGAACTGAGGGATACGAAGACCGATAAGGTGCTCAATCCTTTGCTTTTTGGATTTGATATTACTGATGATACCGCACCTGATATTTATAAACTGGCTGTGTATGATCGCAGCTTCAGTGTATTTGAACAAAGCCCGAAAATGTATGCGGTAAAAAAAATAAATGGAGTGTATACAACGGTTCCTGCATTGATAATGAGCAATACTGATAGAGTGAGTTTTGCCATTATATCCTACGACCGATACACAAGTTCTACCAACCGCAATGGAATATTTGAGGCCATCTTGTATGACAATGAGTTGCCGGTTATTGGCTTCCAGTTGGATAGTATCAGTTATGATGAAACCCGCGATTTCAATGCACATATAGATTACAGGCTTCGCAGCAATGGCGGGCCTTTTGTACAGCATGTATCAAGATTGCCAGGATACACAAATGGTCCGTATAAGATTATCAACGGCGATGGTGTGATCAATATCGGTGATGATAGTGCCCATAAAATAAAGATCGAAGTGAAGGATCCTTATGGAAATACTTCAACACTTCAATTTGGTTTGCAACATGCGGCGGGAAAAACATCTCCACATGTATCAGTGCCTGGCCAACTGCAATTTTATCCTAATCATTTGAATGTGTTCGAGAACGAGCGCTTCAGTGTTTACCTTCCTGAAAATTGTTTGTACGATACCGTTGCATTGCGGTACAACGAAATTGCTTCTAAGGGCGCCAGCAATATTTTTAGTTTTCTTTCTCCTGATATTTCCGAGCATGGATATTTTCCGGTAAGAATAAAAGGAGTGGGAGTTCCGCCTGCTGAGTGGGAGGACAAAATGGTGATACAATGCATCTCCAACGGAAAAACAGATTTCAAAAAAGCAGAGAAAGAAAAAGGCTACTGGTACAAAGCTAGTTTTCGGCAATTTGGAAGTTTTCAATTGCTTGTAGATGTTACCCCGCCTACTGTTGCGCCGATCGGTTTCAGGGATGGCATGAAAGCCACAAAACTAAAACGGCTTGCATTTGTTGCCGGAGATAATACAGGAGAATATAAATTCAGCGCAACGATTGACGGCAACTGGATACGCTTCACGAATGACAAGGGCAGGATATTTAGTTATATTTTTGATGAGCATTGTCCACCGGGAGAACATGAATTGAGAGTAACTGTGGAGGATATGGTGGGGAATAGAACGGAGAGGGTTTATCATTTTACCAGGTAAGAATATTAATTACACGAATTAGAACGAATTACACTAATTCTCGGTTCAATTCGTGTGATTCGTTTTAATTAGTGTAATAAAAAAACTATGACTTCACTTTCAGAAAATACCAAAGCGCCAGCCTTCAAAGCCAAAGACCAAAATGGCAACATCGTTTCGCTCACTGATCTCAAAGGACAGAAAGTTGTTTTGTATTTCTATCCCGAAGATGATACACCTACCTGTACTGTGCAGGCTTGCAACCTCAGGGACAATTTTGGTCTACTGAAGCAACATGGAATTGTTGTCTTGGGCGTTAGTCCGGATGAGGAAAAGAAGCATAAAAAATTCGAGAACAAATTTCACCTTCCTTTTACGCTACTTGCTGATCCGCAACATAGGATCATCGACAAATATGGTGTTTGGGGAGAAAAGCAATTGTATGGAAGAAACTATATGGGCCTGCATCGTACTACTTTTTTGATAGACGAAAAAGGAATTATTCGGAAGATTTTTTTGAAGCCGAGGAGTAAGATGCATGCGGAGGAGATATTAAAAGCGTGGGAGGAAATCAGTCGGTAGTCGAGAGTCTTTAGTCGGGAGCCGGGCTGCAGACTACCGACTAAGGACTAAAGACTAAAGACTCCATTCCACCTGCCCAAAATCAAACACCCTCTCCATCGCATCTACCGTCACCAATTGCCCCCGATCATTCACCTCTTTGATCACTGTTTCAAAAACGGCATTGTCTTTTTTTAGTCGAACGGATTTGTTTAAACCGAATAAGTGTTGGTTATAGGTCTTCAATGTTTTTTCAAACGAATCAGTTTCCATCTGCGCCGTTCTTTCCATCAACAGATCATACAATTCTTCTGCAAGCTTTGCCGCGTCATGATCTTTTCCGGTGATCTGTTTAAGAGAAACTGGATTTTTTAGATCCTCGCCGAATTTGGTTTGATTGATATTAATGCCCACGCCCACGATGGCATATTTCCAGTTATTACCCTGCTGCACGTTCTCGATCAAGATGCCCCCTGCCTTTCTGTCACGCCAATAGAGATCATTAGGCCATTTGATACTGGTTTCATCGCCTGCATATTTTAAAAACAGATCGTGACAGGCCAATGCTACCACCGAACTCAGGAAAAACCCCTGGGTCAGTTTCATCAATTCCGGTTGTAAAATGAGGCTTAGCGCTATGTTTTTGCCAGGCTCTGAATCCCACTGCCGTCCCCGCTGACCCTTGCCTGCCGCCTGTTCGCGGGCAAACCAAGCCATGCCATGCTTTGCCATTCCCGCATGAACCTGGGCCATGGCATAGTTGTTGGTACTATCCACACTGTCTAATATTTTGAAAAAACGGCTTGCAGGCATAATTTTCCGTGGCAAAGAAGTGCTATTTTTGCCATAATTGCAAGCTACAAGCAACTTTGTAAAAAACAATAACAACCATGGCCTGCCGCGGCAGGCCAAGATCAATAAATTAAAACAACATCGCATTTGAATAACCTGGAAGCATTGAATACGCGAAAAAAAAGCAGCGTAACACGAATAACAAGGAACAGTAAGATTTTCAAGACAATCATCCATGCCATAGAGGAGAAAAAAGGCGAAAATATTGTTAGTCTCGATCTCCGAAAGATACCCGAAGCAGTTGCAGATTTTTTTATTATTTGCGAAGCAAGTAATACAACTCAATTGAGGGCGATAGGAGATTATATCGAAACTGATGTAAAAGAAAAATGCCAGGAGACTGCTTACAAACACGAAGGCAGGCAGGCACAGCAATGGATATTGATCGACTATGTGAATATTGTAGTGCACGTGATGTTGCCGGAACCGAGAAAATTCTATCAACTGGAGGAAATGTGGAGCGATGCACCAATGATGGAACACCGGGGTTAGAAACTTTGGCAAAGTTATCAGGAGGTTCTCTATTCACCAGGCATATTCAAACTTTGCCAAAGTTCTTTGCCAGCAATTTTTTTGATTAAATAAAACAATACGCTTTATAGATCGTCTACTACGTGTGTAGATAAGTACCCAAATAATGGCACAAAACAACATGAATCAACAAGACCCTAACAGGAAGTTCAATCCTGACAACATACCTCCCAAGGGAGATGACCCGCAAAAGAAAAAAAGCAGGTTCAATATCTATTGGGTATACGGGATACTTTTTGTTGGTATCGTAGTATTCAATTTATATCGCAACGTGAACAGCGCAGGTGTAGATACCAGCCTGGAAGCTTTTAAAGAAATGATCAGGCAGGGCGATGTGGAAGAGTATAAGATCATCCGCAATAAAAAAGTAGTTCGCATAACGTTAAGTAAAGACAGCCTGAAAAATAAGGCCGCGTTCTATCAAAAATTACTCAACAATACCAAGAATGAAAAGGCTTACGAAGATGCTGTGAAGTCAAACGCACCGCAGCTTGTTTTTAATATCTACGATCTTACCGCTTTTGGTAATGACATGAATGAGTTCAAAAAAGAATATCCACCGGCAGCAAGAGTGAAATCGGATTCTGCGGATGAGGGGGAGATATTCGGACAGATCGTTAGCACACTTTTACCCATTTTATTGATCGGCCTTTTGTTCATCATGATGATGCGTAAGGTAGGCGGACCAGGCGGCGGCGGCGGCCCCGGAGGAATTTTCAATATTGGAAAATCAAAAGCTACATTATTTGATAAGGGCACGAGAGTAAACATCAACTTCGGCGATGTTGCAGGTCTTGATGAAGCGAAAGTGGAAGTGATGGAGATCGTTGACTTTTTAAAGAATCCAAAGAAATATACTGCACTCGGTGGAAAGATCCCGAAAGGTGCGTTGCTTGTTGGGCCTCCAGGCACAGGTAAAACCTTGCTGGCAAAAGCTGTTGCCGGTGAAGCGCAAGTGCCATTCTTTAGTTTGAGCGGAAGTGATTTCGTGGAGATGTTTGTTGGCGTTGGTGCAAGTCGCGTTAGAGACCTGTTCAAACAAGCAAGAGAAAAAGCGCCATGTATCATTTTCATTGATGAGATAGATGCCATCGGAAGGGCGAGAGGAAAGAACATGATGATGAGCAATGATGAAAGAGAGAACACGCTGAATCAATTGCTGGTGGAAATGGATGGTTTTGGAACTGATCTTGGTATCATCATACTTGCTGCAACCAACAGGCCCGATGTGTTGGATAGCGCTTTATTGCGCCCGGGTCGTTTCGACAGGCAGATATCTATCGATCGCCCGGATCTTGTAGGAAGAGAAGCGATCTTCAAGGTGCATCTGCAACCAATTAAGATCTCTCAAACTTTAGATATTCATAAACTCGCGGAACAAACTCCTGGCTTTGCTGGCGCCGATATCGCCAATGTGTGCAATGAAGCCGCATTGATCGCTGCACGTAAAGGAAAGGATGCGGTGGATATGGCCGATTTCCAGGATGCGATCGACAGGGTGATCGGTGGATTGGAGAAAAAGAACAAGATCATTTCACCGGAAGAAAAAGAGATCATTGCTTATCACGAAGCTGGACATGCTATCTGCGGCTGGTATCTCGAACATGCTTATCCATTGTTGAAAGTAACAGTGGTGCCAAGGGGTACAGCAGCGTTGGGATACGCACAATACACACCTAAAGAACAATACCTGTACAATACCGATCAGTTGATGGACCAGATCTGCATGACATTGGGCGGTAGAGCAAGTGAAGATATTTTCTTTGGTAAGATAAGTACTGGAGCAAGCAATGATCTGCAACAGATCACCAAGATCGCTTACAGCATGATCACGGTATATGGAATGAATGATAAGGTGGGCAATATTAGTTATTATGATCCCAACCAGGAGAATGTGTTTACCAAACCATTCAGCGAAGAAACGGGAAAGATGATCGATGAAGAAGTGCGCAAGCTGATCGACAAGGCATACCAGATCACTAAAAAGTTATTGATCGAGAAGAAAGATGATGTAGAAAAACTGGCGAAGGAGTTATTGAAGAAAGAGGTCTTATTCAAGAGCGATGTGGAAGCATTGATCGGCAAAAGACCGTATGAAGAAAAGAAATCGCTTGACATTGATCCAAAAGATGAAGTGATCGATGCGCCAAAGCAAGATATACCGGATGAATTGAAGAATCCACCAGCGATTTAATATTTATTTCCCGCAGATTTCATTGCCGTTGACTTAAGTCAACGGCAATGAAGATCTACGGGAAACATACATCAAAACAATGGCTACATCTCCAGCTAAAGAAAATATTTTAAAAAAGATCCGGCAGGCACTGAGTCATCCAGTGCCTTTGCCTTTTCCCCAAAGCGAAGGAACCAATTCTGTATTCAAACCAGCAACCGACGATCTTGAAATAATATTTGCGCAGGAGTTCACTCACCTGCTCGGCAAGTTTGCTTTCTGCACAGATGAAAAAGATATGCAGCAGCAAGTGCAACAGCTCATCGAGCAAAAAAAATGGACCAAGATATTTTGCGGTGAGGACAAATGGAATGCGACCTTCAGCAATACCATTGATCTTGCCGGCTGCGATGCCTCTATCACCGGCTGTGAATATTTGATCGCAAGAACGGGCTCAATCGTTTTAAGCGCTGCACAACAGAGTGGCCGCACGGTTAGTGTTTATGCCCCTATCCATATCTGCATTGCTTACACCGATCAATTGGTTTATGATGTTAAAGATGGCTTGCAATTGATCAAAGAGAAATACGCAGGCAATATGCCTTCCCTCATAACTTTCGCTACAGGACCAAGTCGCACCGCTGATATAGAAAAGACATTGGTTACGGGCGTACATGGTCCCAAAGAAGTGTATTGCTTTCTCGTGGAGTCATAATTGCATTTTTACAAGTATCTTTATTGCGAGATGAACAACACTATTTTCCATCTATTTGTGTACGGCTCTTTGCGTAGCGGGTTTCGCAACCCGGCTTACCAGTACCTGTCGAGATATTTCCGTTTGCTTGGTGACGCCACGGTGAAAGGCAAGTTGTATGATATGGGACAATATGCCGCTGCTGTTGCAACCGATGAAGACAGGTTTATTCATGGTGAATTGTACGAGATCAATGAGCCCCTCGAATTTGATTGGGCCATTGCGCAACTCGACGATTACGAAGGCATCAATGTAGAAGCAGGAGAAACTCCTTTATATAAACGTGAGGCTGTAGCCGCTTATCTCAACGGGGAAGAACGGACAACATGGATCTATTGGTTCAACGGCGATACAGCCGGGAATCCAGAGGTTGTGTCGGGTGATATGATGCAATACCTGCAGCAAAAAAATAACCCATGACGGAACTGCTAGGCAACAAAAAAATTTATTTCCTTTCCGATTTTCATCTCGGCGCACCCAACGCTGAAGCAAGCCTGATCCGGGAAAAAAAGATCATTCGTTTTTTAGATAGCATCAAACAAGACGCAGGGGAGATATTCATCGTCGGCGATCTTTTTGATTTCTGGTACGAATACAAAAAAGTAGTTCCAAAAGGTTATGTGCGCATTCTTGGTAAACTGGCGGAGTTAACCGATGCCGGCATTCCCGTTCATTTCTTTGTGGGCAATCATGATATGTGGATGAGAGATTATTTTCAAAAAGAACTCAACATCCCTGTTTACTTTGAACCCGTTGCTTTTGAATTCAACGGAAAGAAATTTTTAGTCGGACATGGTGATGGGCTTGGCCCCGGTGACAAAGGTTATAAATTCATTAAAAAAATATTCCGCAACAAAGCGGCACAATGGTTGTTTGGGATAATGCCACCGGCAATGGGAATGGGCGTCGCTCATTACTTCAGCCGCAAGAGCAGGGCGCAAACAGGACAAACAGACGAGAAGTTCTTAGGCGAAGACCAGGAGTGGTTGATCCAATACAGCAAAGACGTTTTAAAGACAACGGACTACGATTACCTGGTATTTGGCCATCGTCATCTGCCTATTGATTTTAAGTTGAACGATCAAAGCCGATATATTAATTTAGGAGATTGGATAAAATATTTTAGCTACGCAGTATTTGATGGAAATAATTTGGAATTGAAGTATGATCGGTGAGTCACCGCTCAATGGTGGCTCACCGCTTGACAGAATCAAAATGAAAAAACTAAAAACGATATTATTCCTTCTGTGCCTCTGCAGCTCCGTGGCAACCCACGCCCAGTCTGACTCTTCCTTTCAACTCATTGGATCGATAAAAGGCGAATTCTCCTGGTTCAATGTAGATAACCTGAACAATATTTATGTGTTCACCAATACCAATCAATTGAAGAAGATAGATGAGAAAGGAGATTCAATTGCTGTATTCAATGATGTAAAAAGATATGGCAATCCTTTTTCTGTTGATGTTACCAATCCGCTGAAGATATTATTATACTACAAGAATTTTTCTACGGTTGTGATACTCGACAGGTTATTGACCATGCGTAATACCATTAACTTCCGCAACCAGAATATCTTTAGTGTGCAGGCCATCGCAACTTCTTATGATAATAATATCTGGCTTTTTGACGAGCAGGACTATAAGCTGAAAAAAATTGATGAAACCGGTAAGTCCTTGCAGGAAACCACCGACTGGCGATCGCTCTTTGATTCTGTGCCTTCACCAAAAAGGCTGATCGATCGGGATAATCTCGTTTATCTCTACGATCCGGAAAAAGGCTTTTACATTTTTGATTATTACAGCGGGTTTAAGAACAAGCTGCCATTCCTGAACTGGACCGATGTTGAGGTGAGCGGAAGGAATATGTACGGCTTCAATAATAAAACCCTTTATTCTTACGAACTAAACTCATTGGTTCTTAAAGAATATAAATTGCCTGCCTTTTTTGGTAACTACCTTGGCATCAAAGCCATGAATGGAAAAGTTTATCTCAACAAAGGCGATAGGATAGACATCTACCAGGTAAAATAGTTTTAAATTCGTTTAAAGGTTTAATGTGGATTTTCTCAACAACATTTATTTCGATAACAGCGTCAGGAACTACTGCATAGTTGGTGGTAGCATTTTATTGATGCTGATCCTCAAAAGATATCTTTCCCGATACATCGCATCGCTGCTGTTCCGACTGGCCCACCGCATTTGGAAGGATATTGAAAAAAGAAGCTTTACCGACTTAGTTGTTGAGCCGCTCGAATGGTTCCTGCTCATTCTCATCGCTGTATTTGCCATCGACAAGCTGAATTTTCCGGTAGCATGGCAATACAATATATATGGACATTCAACGAATGAGATCTTTTCAAAGGTTGGCATTGGAATAATCATCCTTTCCTTTACCTGGCTGGTATTGCGCATGATCGATTTCATTGCGCTGGTATTAGAAAAGAAAACAGCGCATGATGACAAAAAGAGCAGCGGCCAGCTCATTGTTTTCTTCCGGGATTTCTTAAAAGTGATCTTCGCTATCGCGGGATTGCTATTGCTTATCAAAGCCTGCTTCAATCAACCGGTAGGAAATTTGCTTACCAGCTTAAGCATCGTTGGTGCGGTGTTGGCGCTGGCTTTAAAAGAAAGCCTGGAAAATTTAATTGCGTCCTTCATCATCTTTTTTGATAAGCCTTTTTCAACCGGGGATGTGTTGAGGGTGAATGCGGTAACAGGAACTGTTGAAAAGATCGGCCTGCGCAGCACACGCATACGTACGGCCGACAAAACATTGGTTACCGTGCCGAATAAGCAAATGGTAGATAGCGTGGTAGACAATTGGAGCATGCGCACTCATCGCCGCGCCGAAATTAAATTAGAGTTGGCACCCAATACATCAATTGATGCGGCAACGCGTTGTATTGCTGATATAAAAAAGATATTGGCGGCAAAAGCAGATGCGATACTAAACAGTTCCACCTATCTAACCGAGATAAATAAAAGCGGCGTACTGATAACAGTGGAATATTTCACCGAAGGCCTAACATTGGAAAAATTCAACCAGTTAAAAGAAGAAGTGAATATCGCTTTGAAAAAGATGATGGAAGAAAATGAATTGATGATGGCGGCGGCGACAAGTAGTGTGACAATCATTAATGAGCCAAATAAGGAATAAATAAAATCGCTGATTAAAAAGATTGCGCAGATTTCGCAGATTCAGGAATTACATTGGAATCCACGATATATAGTAAATACTCAATTCTTACGAGGTAAAAATAATCAGCGGAATCATCTTCAATCGTTTAATCAGCGATTTTCCTTTTCAATCCTTATACTATCAGCAAATTTCAAATGGTTGTCTGGAATATCACTAGCGGTCAAATCTTTAATTAATTTATACGCCGCAAAACTTTCATCCTTCTGCGGTCCTCCTTCGCCCTCCTGCTTTATTGATGTGATCGTTCCATTCAGGAAATCTCCTTTCTCATTTACATAGATCTTTAGCAATGGAGCAATGCCGCTCACGCCCTTCAGGCTAAACATTCCGTACGTACAAAAATTACCAAGACTATAAGCAATGAATTTATTATTATACACTTCCATCGCTCGTGCAACATGTGGGCCATGGCCTAAGACTATGTCTGCGCCCGCGTCAATCATCTTATGGGCAAACTCATAAACATTGCCGCGGTTTTGGTTGAAGAACATTTCCGTTCGCCTGGGTACATGTGTTGCATTTCTTCCTTCAGCGCCGCCATGAAAAGACACGATCACGATATCGCATTCTTTTTTTAGATTTTGAACACTCGCTATTGCAGCAGCATAATCATTCATCTGAATGCAACCAGTATGCGGCGCGAATGCGGCGAGCCCTATTTTCTTATCTCTTACTGTAATGATCGTTGTGGGATAATTTTCCAGTCCGGCAAAATGCAGGCCAAGCGCCTTAAAGGTAGCAACAGTACTTTGCGTGCCGATGGCTCCAAAATCGGCGACATGATTATTGGCCACACTCAGCAGGTCAAATCCATTGTCTACAAAATATTGTGCATAACGTTTTGGTTCGCGGAAAGAATAAACATTGGGGCCAAAACCTTTTGCTTCGCCACCTGCATCCAAAAAAACACCTTCCGAATTCCCGAATGTGATGTCAGCATCCCTCAATGTTGAATCAAAATCTTTCAACAGGTCTTTTCCATCATTGGGGGGAAGATGAGATGCGTCGGGGAAATTGGTGCCAAACATGATGTCGCCAACAGCGATCAATGAAATGGTATCGGCCGTTGATGGTATCGTATCCGATCTTACCTCATTGGCAATATTGGTCTTCTGCGAAGCACTGCCACAGCTCAGCCAGTAAACGATGAAGGCAGCAAAAAACCAAGGTTTCATTCTATATGATTAAAGTAAATTTTTCCAATTCTCTCTTTCCTGTTTTTCTTCCAGGTCCCGCAACCTCAATTTTTTTATGATATCTGAAGTGTAGATCAATGCAACTGTTACAGCAGAATATATCAATAACAGTACCAACACCAATGAAAAAGTAAGCGACAGGATCATATATGCCTCTGCCAAAAAAATAAGAATGGCACTTATGAATATGAGTAATGGCGCATTAACGGATTTCTTTATCATCAAAATATAGCCAGCCAATGTAAAAAGATAAATGGCCACTATTGTAAAAGATATCCAATGGCCCAGCATCACGAGAATAAATTGAACGAGACATGTTGAGGTGAGCAGCACTCCGCCAATGCCCATATTGCTTAAGAATGCTTCGTCTTTTTTTGAGAGATGATCCATTGATGAAACTGTTTTTGGCTAAGGGGTAAAAAGGGAAAAAGAGAAAAAAGGTATAGCACGATCCCCTTTTCCTCTTTTATACTCTTAGCAAATATCTTGATTTATTTTCCCACGATCTCTGCTAACTCCTTATCCCATTTGCCCGTTTTGCCATATTCCACTACCCGGCCCAGTTCTTTGCCATCTTTCATGACGATGATGGTGGGCACATTGGTAATACCGAATGCATCTGCAATGTTGGCGAGCGATTTCTTTGCACGATTCACGCCAAAAAAAGTGACCACGCTGTCGGGCACACCGCTCATCTCCTGCAGTTTAAAAAATTGCGGCAGGATGAATTGTGTGTCATCACACCAGGTGCCGCCGAAAAGTACGAACTGCAATTTACCCTTCGTTCTTTCCATCGCATTGAGCGTACTGGAGTCGGGCCCGTAGAATTTTTGATTGGTCTTATACCATTGAAAAGAAGTATCGTTTTGCAACAGGTATTTATTGATCATACCTCTCAATACTTTTACTTCCGGATGTTTGGGGTCCGGGCTTGTTTCGTATTGCTGTGCACTGACTAAATAAGAAAGAGAAATTAAAACTACTGTAAGTATTGTTTTCATCTGTATCGATCAATTCTTGTAATTCGGAATAATTCGTGTTATAAATTGGCCTTTAGTTCATTCAAAAATCCCTTCAACTTTTTCAGAGATTCTATCATCATGAACTTTTCATCAGCGCCCTTGTTCTTCTTTAAAAAATCCTTTGCGCCCTCGATGGTGTATTTTCTTTCGCGTAATAAATGGTAGATCAGCTTCAGGTTCTTTACATCTTCGGGCCTGAACAGGCGATCGCCTTTTCCATTCTTCTTTGGTTTTAAAATATCAAATTCGTTTTCCCAAAAACGGATCAGCGATTGATTTACCTTGAACATATCCGCCACATTGCTCATCGAGTAGTACATTTTGCTGAACAGCACTTCATCCTCCGGCACTTCGATTAGGTCTACGCCGGCTTCCATATCCTTCAGGCTCATCCTGCCCCGCATCAGTTTTTTGTTATCCGTCTTTTTTTTCGGTTGCTGCTCTACAACAGTTTCCGCCGCAGGCTCTGCAGCGCCTTCGTCATCGAATAAGAATGGAATTTGTTTTAATGGCATGTTTGCAAGGATTTACCGCTAAGACGCTAAGGCGCGAAGTTTCGCAATGGTCAATAATATATTTAACTCTTTGCGTCCTTTGCGTCTTTCCGCCTTTGCGGTTAAACTAAAATTAATCAAAACTTTTCGCACTGCCTAGCGCAGCCATTTTCAGCAAGCGGTCGTATTGTTCTGCATTCAGGTCGTTATAAAAAAAGTATACGGGATCAACCGGTGTTCCATTGATATGTACTTCATAATGGCAATGCGGGCCCGTACTTGCACCCGTACTTCCAACCCATCCGATCACTTCGCCGCGTTTTACTCTTTGTCCAACCACCGCTTTGATACGCACCATGTGCATGTATTCCGTTTCGTAGCCATAGCCATGATTGATGATCACGTGGTTGCCGGTGCCATTTCCCATTCCTGATGTGGTTACAACGCCATCGCCGGTTGCATAGATGGGCGTACCCTGTGGTGCCGTAAAGTCGAGCCCACTGTGCATCTTGGCAATTCCGTAAATAGGATGTATCCGCATACCGAAACCACTTGCGATCCTGGTGAGTTCTTTATTGCTTACCGGTTGGATCGCCGGAATGCTCGCCAATTTTTCGCTTTGGTTCTTTATCAACTTTTCTATTGCGGTATAACTTTCTACCTGGAAGGCTGCTCTTGCTACTATATTGTTGAGTGTTTTTGCGATGTCTCTACCCAGCTCATCATCGCCCATTAGGTTTATTTTATCCAATTCTTTCTTCGCTTCTATCTGCTTGGTCCTTGCACTATCGGTCAATGGTGTTGCTTCAAAGATGGAGCGATATACCTGGTTATCTCTTTTTTCCAACTCACCCATTTGCTGCTGCAATGTTTTCACTTTGCTGCTGAGTGTTGAATAATTCTCCTTCATCACGTCTAACCTCAACTCAGCTTCCCTATCTGTTGCCTTTGGAAAGAACTTTAGATACACCCAAATGATGATCGCGGAAGTAACAAGGGCGGCCGATATAAAACCGAATACACGTAGCAGTTTCACCCGCAGGGGCGTCACCAGCTTTTCGTAGCGCAGCGTATTGGTATTATAGTAGTATTTTATCTTTTTCATGGCCCCTTGTGGCTTGCAGCTTGCGGCTGTTTTCCCTACCTTTGCTCCCTTGTGCAAAAGTTTACAAATATAGTCCCATAATTCCCAAAAATCAACCCATATAAACAATTGGTATATGATGACCAGTGCGGAGATACGACAGAAATTTCTTGATTTTTTCCAGGCTAAAGGACACTCAATAGTTCCTTCGGCACCGATCGTTGTAAAAGACGATCCAACCCTGCTATTCACTAATGCAGGCATGAACCAGTTCAAAGATTATTTCCTCGGCAATAAAACAGCGCCCAACCCAAGGATCGCCGATACACAAAAATGTTTACGCGTAAGTGGCAAGCACAACGACCTTGAAGAAGTGGGCGTGGATACTTATCATCACACCATGTTTGAAATGCTGGGCAACTGGAGCTTTGGAGATTATTTCAAGAAAGAAGCCATCGCATGGAGTTGGGAATTGCTGACTGAAGAATATAAATTGGACAAAGGCAGATTATACGTCACCGTTTTTGAAGGCGACGCAAAAGAGAATTTACCCAAGGATGAAGAGGCATACAATGAATGGAAAAAAGTTATTGCGGAAGACAGGATATTGATGGGAAATAAGAAAGACAATTTTTGGGAGATGGGCGATACGGGTCCATGCGGCCCTTGTACAGAGATCCATGTTGATTGCAGAACAGATGAAGAAAGAGACAAAACTCCGGGTGATAAACTGGTGAATGCTGACCATCCACAAGTGATCGAGATATGGAATAACGTATTCATCCAGTTCAACAGAAAAAAAGATGGCTCGTTGGAAGAACTTCCTGCAAGGCATGTTGATACTGGAATGGGGTTGGAAAGATTGGTGAGGGTATTGCAACAAAAGCAAAGTAATTACGATACGGATGTTTTTACCGGCACCATCGCAGCGATCGAGAAGATCTGCGGTAAAAAATATGATTTCAGCGACAGTAAGGAAGCTATTGCATTCCGCGTGATATCGGACCATATCCGCGCTATAAGTTTTACCATTGCCGATGGGCAACTTCCCTCAAACACAGGCGCAGGCTATGTTATACGGCGCATCTTGAGAAGAGCGGTTCGTTATTATTATTCCTATTTGGATTACAAACAGCCACTGTTGCACCAGTTATTGCCGGTGATAGCAAAGCAGTTTGAAAATGTATTCCCGGAATTGAATAAGCAGTTGGATTTTGTTTCTAAGGTCATAAAGGAAGAAGAGGAAGCATTTTTAAGAACAGTTGATAATGGGCTAAGCCGCATTGCAAAGTTTTTTGAAATATTTAGGCATGAAACAAAGGCTGATATTAAGATCATTCCCGGAGCAATAGCTTTTGAATTGTTAGATACATTTGGTTTTCCTCTTGATTTAACAAAACTCATTGCAGTTGAAAATGGCTGGTCAGTTGACGAAGAAGGGTTTAATGATGAAATGCAAAAGCAAAAGAATCGTAGCCGCGCCGCTACGGCGATGGATACTGAAGACTGGGTCATCGTCAACGATATCGATTCTTCAAAATTTGTTGGTTACGATTCTTTGGAATCAAAATCGAAAGTGGTTAAGTACAGGAAAGTTTCTGGTAAAGGCAAACAATCATATCAAATTGTTTTAGACAATACTCCTTTCTATGCTGAAAGTGGCGGCCAGGTTGGAGACAGTGGGCAATTGACAATTGGCAATGAGCAATTGGCAATTACTGATACTAAAAAAGAAAACGACCTCATCATTCATTTTGCCGAAACCATTCCTGCTGACCTCAGCGGCGATGTGACAGCCAAAGTGAATGGCGAAAGAAGAAAGGATATCATGCTGCACCATAGCGCTACACACCTGATGCATGCCGCATTACGTAAAGTGCTTGGTACACATGTGGCACAGAAAGGAAGCCTTGTAAATGAAGAACACCTGCGTTTCGACTTCAGCCATTTTGCAAAAGTGAATGATGATGAACTGGCGGCGGTAGCAAAAATGGTGAATGAAAAGATAAGAGAGAATATTCCTGTCGTCATCAAGTCAATGAAAAAAGATGAAGCTGTAGCGATGGGTGCTATGGCATTGTTTGGAGAGAAATATGGAGATGTGGTAAGAGTGGTTGTTATCGATCCCGCTTACTCCATCGAATTATGTGGCGGTACGCATGTTGGCAGCACGGGAGAACTCGGCTTCTTTAAGATTGAACAGGAAACGGCCGTTGCTGCAGGTGTTCGCAGGATCGAAGCGGTTTGTGGCAAGGCTGCAGAATCATTGATCAATGAAGAATTCAATTCCATCCGTGTAATTCGCGAAGCGCTTAAAAATCCAGCCGATCTAAAAAAGGCAATAGAAAATCTGCAAGCAGAGAATGCCGCATTGAGCAAGCGTATCGAAGGACTGGAAGCAAGACAACTTGTGGGCATTCGCAACACGCTGATGCAAAAAGATGAGATCATCAACAACGTAACCTTTATCGGCGAGATCATTGAAGTGCCTAATGCAGATGCGTTAAAGAAATTGTGTTTCGACCTTAAACATCATATCCACGATCATGTGGCCGTGCTTTGCGCCAATATCGATGGCAAGGCGCACGTGGCGGTAAGTATTGCTGCCACGGTTGTTGCGGCAAAGAACTTAGATGCCGGTAAGATCATCAAGGAACATATCTCCGGTTTGATCAAAGGTGGTGGTGGCGGACAAAAGAACCTGGCTACTGCAGGCGGACAGGATGTGAGCAATTTGAAAGAGGTTATTGCGAAGGTGAAGTCCTTGCTCTGATCATTTTCTTTTATTAAAAAATGAAAATTCTCCTTTCCATAGCTTTCTTAGTTATTGCTGGAAAGGTGACGTCTCAAAGCATCCCGGTTGATAGTATTATCCAGCGATCTTCTTTGTTCAACACGATATCTGTATTGGCTCACGATAGCATGAGGGGGCGGGCGACAGGCTCGAGGGCCGAGTTGAAAGCAGCAAACTTTATTGCAGAGAGGTTTAAAGAAACGGGACTTAAACCTGTTGCCGGCAATGATGGTTTTTTTGCTTTCTTTCCTTTCAAGATCTTTGATACGGTACAGGTTTATGGCATAAATGTAATGGGTGCACTTAAAGGAAATGAAAGTGCCGATAGCATAGTGATCTTCAGCGCCCACTACGATCATGTTGGCATGGGTCAATCGGAAAGTAAAGACTCCGTGTTTAATGGTGCCAACGATAACGCTTCGGGAGTTGCCACTATCATAGAATTGGCAAAATATTATTCAGCAACAAAAAACAATAAATACACCATATTATTCATGGCTTTCTCCGGTGAAGAATTGGGTTTACTTGGTTCAGCATATGCGAGTAGCCAGATAAACCCCGCTTACTTTAAAGCGGTCATTAATTTTGATATGGTAGGCCGCCCAATGCCAGATGATAATGCTCATTGCATGGTGATCGCCGAATCGGCAAAGCCCGTTTTAAAAAAATTGAACGATCAACTTCACCTGGCCAGGAATTTTTTTGTGGGAGACCGTTACCCCGAAATGTATTTATACCAGCGTAGCGATCACTATTCGTTTAGAGCGGTTAAAAATAGTTTTAGTATTATGTGCAGCTCACCAACTGATCAGTATTATCACACTGTGCAGGACGAGACAAGTACGATCGACTTTGGGTTTTTACTAAAAGCGGTTAGGAAGATCGCTGTTGCCTGCGAGGTATTCATAAAATAAAGACCTATCAAAAATCAACACGATGCATGTTATATTGGAAACTCCAAGGCTTATCCTTCGCCGCTTTACAGAAGCAGATGCGCCATTGTTATTGCAACTCAACAGCGACCCCGAAGTAGTTAAATATGTTCATGAGCGCCCGCTTCAAACAGAGGCGGATGCGAGAGAGGTCATTGTTAGTATCATCCTGCCTCAATACGAACTTAACCTGGGCAGATGGGCGATACATACAAAGGCCGACAATGAATTCATCGGCTGGTGCGGATTAAAATATCTTCCTAAAAATGATGAGATCGATCTTGGCTACCGGCTCATGAAAACTTCATGGGGAAATGGATATGCCACCGAAGCCGCAACGCATACATTGGAATATGGATTCAATATTTTAAAGATCCCACTTGTTCATGGCAAGGCTCATGTTGAAAATCTTGCTTCGTTAAGGATCCTGGAAAAAATCGGAATGAAATTTATTCGGGAAGAGGTTGAAGATGAATGCCCGATTAAAGTGTATACTATCGCGAATCCCAATTAATTAAATTCAAAAGTTTAAAGTCAAAACCCAAACTGCGGCAGCTTCTACTTTTAAGTTTTTACCTTTAACTTTTGACTTATTCCAGCACGTTCTTCCCCGCCGCCCATTGCTTCTGCCATGCCGGATATTTATTCAATACCTTTTGCGGTTCGTAGGTATACCAACTATAACCGTCCCTTCTCTCCCTTTCAACCTCGGCAAGTGTATAAACAACCTTGCTATCCCGGTTGCAAAAAAGCGGGCGATGCGTTTTCAATTCATAATAACGTGCCCAGATGATGGGTGCCTTTGCATCTTCCACCACACGCTTATCAGTTTTTGAGATGCGATATGGCGTTACCATTTCCGGCGCTTCAAATGTTTCTATTCGTATTCCTTTCAATGCAGAAGCCTTGAACCAGCTCACTGCACTTTGTACAGCATAGATCACATCTGTTGAAGGATGCTTGATGTTCATCAACAACAAAACGATCTTCGGGCTCTCACCATTGCAGATAGATGGTGGCTCAAACTTCCTCGCCCATGCCGGTTGCATGGTCACTTCGTCATATTGCTGGCACCATGCGGTTGGTTGGCCGGCGTCGTTGATCTGTGTTTTCAAAATGCAATCGAGTCCTTTATCAAAAGATGTTTGCAATTGAAGCTTGTGCGCATTGTCAATGAAACTGTATTCAGGTTTGCCATCAACAATATCTTTCAACAACCACATTATTCCTGCCATCGCGTCGTCGTTGTAAGTGATATCGCGACTGTAATTCTTTTCTTCCAACGGATAATATTGCGGCCAGCCACCATTGCCATATTGCGATTTGATAACAAAGTCCAATCCTTTCAAAGCGGCCGCTTTATATTTTTCTGTTTTTGTATAGCTGTACACTTTGGCGAGGTAAGCGATATGGGAATAAGTAGTACGGTTATCAAAAGTTGTATTAGTTTTTGATTTTGACTTCAGCACGCTATCCACCTGGTCGGGCGTCAATATCGCCTGCATGTCATAATTCTTTGGCCATCCGCCATTGTCTTTTTGAAACAGTAAAATATTATCAGCGATAGCTGTTATCTCGGAAGCTTTGTATTTAGGGTGCCCCGGGCGAGGCAAGATCACCGCACCTTTTTCGTTGATGTCATACCAATGATGGGCCGCATCGCTAAAGATAGAAAGATCGATATCTGCGTAGTCCGGCGGCTGGGCATTGATAGTGCTATGGAACGCTATCAATACGAACAATAGAGTGATGTGGCGCATGCTGTTGAATTAGAACAATAAATGTAAGCAGCTTATTGTAATTGATTGGGAAATTGTACGGAAACGTTCCCGACGTTAACGAGCGCTTATCAAACTTTATGTTTCACCGGCGGTAAGCTTTTGAGATAGATGTAGATCGCCTGCACTTGTTTATCTGTAAGATCCTTGAATTTTGGCATCGGCACTCTTAGTTGTCGCCCGCCCGGGGCGGTGCCTTGTCGAACTGCTGTTGTAAAATCTGCGGAGCTATAACCACCAATTCCGGTTTCATTGTCGGGTGTGAGATTGCTGCCGCGAATTTTTCCGGAAGTACTTTTTAATTTGGCTCCTCCTTCCATATATCCCTTTGAGAGTTCAGGGAAAGAATAATCTATATGCAGCAAACTTGCGGAGTGACAATGATAACAACCTACCACAGCAACCAAATATTTTCCATATTCTGTCGCATCATTTTCATCTGGCCTTGCAATGCCTTTGTTGTAGGGCGTTGGTTTGCCACTTGCAATACGAATGAATATTTTTCCGAGAAAATTGATATGTGAAAGGCCAACCGTTTTATCAACCGCAGCAACATCCGGATCATTTGAACGCAGGTAAGCAATGATGTCATTGACATCTTCATCCGCCATCATCGGCCGCATCATAAAAGGCATGAACTTTCCATTCCTGGAGATACCTGTTTTGATAAGATAAAATAGTTCAGCGTCGGTATACCTGGGCGGAATACCATTGCTGGCAGATTGAGTGAGATTAGCGGAATACAGTTTACCCCCGATACCCGGAAGATCGTGCATGGGCTTGCCGATAAATTTTTTTACCTCGTGATCATAGTGACAGCCACCGCAGATGTTATGGGTAAGATTTTTCCCGTGTTGGACAGAACTGGCGTCGCTGTGTGAGTTGAAGTTGTCTTTTGTAGTATCGAAATAAAAGCGGCAGCTGACGATCGCCGCAATTAGTGAAATAGCAATGAGAGTTTTTAGATGCTGTTTCATAAACCCGCTATTTGGTAATTAATCTAAGGACACAATGGAGTAGGCAAAAATTATGCCTGACGAGGGAAGGATTGTATATTTATCGTTACAGAAAACGTGTATGAATACAAAATCGGTGGCGATACTCATTTACGGCGATAGTGCTTCTGAAAGGAATGCATTGACGGAGGAGAAATACCGGGACCTCGGCATAGCATTTTCTTGTGCGGGGTTTGACGTCAGGTCCGTTTTGTATAATGATCAGATAGCAGGCGAATTATCAGCGGAATTACTTCAATTCGATGCTGTATTGGTTTGGGTAAATCCGATCGAACAAGGAAATAGCAGGAAGGGATTGGATGCGATGCTGCTTGATATATCCGGCAAAGGTTGTTTTGTTTCGACGCACCCGGATACCATACTAAAGATGGGCACAAAAGATGTGTTGTACACAACAAGGGACATGCCCTGGGGTGGAGATATAAAAAAGTATGTGGACTATGAAGATTTTACCAGCCGTTTTGCAGGATCATTGCATTCGGTAGGCACGAGGGTATTAAAACAATATCGCGGCAACGGCGGTAATGGTGTGTTCAAAATTGTTTATGTTTCAGATACTGCGGTGCGAATGATACAAGCTGCCGGAAACGAAGATCGCAACTTATCATGGGATGAATTTTACGATGAGTTCGAACCCTTCTTTGCAGATGAAGGATCGTTGATCGACCAGGAGTGGAATACAAGTATGAACAATGGGATGGTACGTTGTTATTTATCAGGCGCAAAAGTGGCAGGCTTCGGTTACCAGGAGATCAATGCGTTGTATGAATCCAAAGAAGGAATTTTCATACCTCCGGGCAAACGATATTATTACACCGAGCAATGTGGTTTATTCGATGACTTGAAAACGGCCATGGAAAATGAGTGGGTGCCGAAATTGCAAAAACGATTGTCAATTGAAGATGATCGAATGCCGGTGATCTGGGACGCCGATTTTTTTATAAATGATATAAACAACAATAGCGCAGGGGTGAAATATTCGCTTTGCGAGATAAATGTCAGTTGTGTTTCGCCTTTTCCGCCGAGTGCGGTTAACTTTATTGTCAAAGAAACGATAGAGAAGATCAACAATAAATGTCAATGAACATGCAAACACTTCCAGTTGATATCCAGGATAAAATAAACTCACTTTTTATCGTTGCTTCAGAAAGAGAAGAGGTAAGCCAGCTGTTATTGGATCTATGGAAAACTTCGTTAAACGTGGGCGAGGAGCAACTTGCCAGGGGCTTATTGGTGCTTTGTGATGGTAAGGTCGCGGCGTTAAGAGAAATTATTGATTCGGATTTTTATGGAGATCCAAGGGATGTTTTGATGAGAGCTGAAAGGAAATTGGGGAACCCTGGTCATTATTTCATAAACGGATTCGATTAATCATAACCTTTTATGAAGCGGTATAGATTGAATTCATTTCCTTCTGCTTCTATTTTCTTTTTAAGATCCGATTTATCAATATCATTCATCTTCTTTCTCTGGATAAGATAAAACGCTTTTTCCGCAAGCAACCATGATCGTTTTTCATTCTGCTTCTTTGCATAAAGATCCTCATTGATCAACTTTGCCAATTCTTCAACGCCGTTTTTTTGTGAAGCAATTGTTTTTACAACCGGCACGGGCATAGTATGATTAGCAAAGGCAGGTGCCAGCATCAGGCGAAGGTTCTTTACAAATAGATCTGCATCGGGGCGGTCGGCTTTGTTCACCACAAATATGTCGGCGATCTCCATCAGGCCTGCCTTCATGGTCTGCACTTCATCACCAGCTTCGGGCACAACAACAACGATGGTGATATCTGCAAGGCCAGCTATTTCAATTTCGCTTTGTCCAACGCCGACCGTTTCGATGATGATATAGTCGAATTGCGCGGCTTTTACCAGGTCGCTGATCTCGATGATCTTTGGATGCAATCCTCCTAAAGAACCACGTGTTGCCAGCGAACGGATGAATACATTCGGGTTGTTGTACCACTCGCTCATGCGTATGCGGTCGCCCAGCAATGCGCCGAGGTTGAAGGGGGAAGAAGGGTCAACACATAATACCGCCACTTTTTTTTGCTGCGCTACCAGCTGTGCTATCAGTGCATCCACCAGCGTGCTCTTGCCGGCGCCTGGAGGTCCCGTGATGCCGATAATAGGAGTGGAAGACGGCGGCAACTGCTGCAACAATTCTTCATAGCCGGCTGATTCATTCTCTACCAAAGAAATGCATCTTGCCAACGTTTTGCTGTTGCCCTGAATGATCTCGCTGAGTTGTTGCTGCCACATTGGACAAATTTAGGGAATGCCTGCGGCATTCGATTTTTTGGTCACAGATTAATGGGGATTGATGCACCGATTTCCACAGATTTTTTCTAATAGAAAACGTTCTATCAGAACATGGTCTTAATCTGTGTAAATCTGTGCATTAATCTCCTTTAAATCTGTGACCAAATCCTTTTGCTGAAGGCAAAAGCCATCCAATCCTTTTTTATTGTTTCTTTGCAACATGCCCCTATCGGTCGTCATCATAACAAGGAATGAAGCACATATCATCGGCAATACCTTGCAAAGCCTGCAGGGCCTTACGGATGATATCGTGATCGTTGACAGCGGGAGCACCGATGAGACCATTTCTATTTGCAAACAATTTGGCGCAACAGTTATTGAGACGGGATGGGATGGATATGGGCCAAACAAGAATAAGGGCATCGCGGCAGCAAAGCACGACTGGATACTAAACCTCGACGCCGACGAAGCCATTGATGAAGGGCTGAAAACATATTTATCAAAGCTTGACCTAAATGATGACAAGATCGTTTACGAAGCCAATTTCAAAAACTTCTTTTGCGGCAAACAGATACGCTTCGGCGAATGGTCGGGCGACAGACATATCCGCTTATTCAACCGCACAAAAATAAAATGGAACGACGCTGCGGTGCATGAAAGTCTCTTATTGCCAACAAGCACTCAAACTAAAATGCTGAAAGGAAATATCCTCCATCATACCAGCAATAGCATCGACGATCATATCAACAAAACGATGGCTTATGCAAAGCTGAATGCCGAGAAATATTTCAGGCAAAATAAGCGAGCCGGATTTTTCAAACTACGTTTGGCACCAGGTTTGACATTCTTTCAACACTATATTTTACGGCTGGGCTTTTTGGACGGATGGGAAGGATATTTTATTGCGAAGACCACGGCCTGGTATACGTTTTTGAAGTATAGTTATTTGAGAGAGATGAACCGGAAGGCTTCTTAAACTTTGACAAAGTTTGAGACGTCCTTCAAAATTCAAAGAACATTAAATCGAACTTTGCCAAAGTTTTAAACGAATCACACTTGACCAATTTCATCCCCATATTCCCCCTCGCCATCGTTGCCTATCCCGGCGAAGCGCTGAACCTGCATATCTTTGAGCCGAGGTACAAGCAGCTCATCAATGAATGTTTTGCTACAAAAAAACCTTTTGGAATTCCTTCGGTGATAAAAGACAAAATGAGCGAGATGGGCACATTGATGAACATCACCGAGATCAGCCAGGTGTATGATGATGGTAAGATGGATATTAAAACCGAAGGCGTACAAGTGTTTCGTATTTTGGAAGTAGTGAATGAATTGCCCGATAAATTATACAACGGAGCCATCGTCAACTACCCGGAAAATGATATAATGGGAAAGAAGCCCTTGATGCAAAAAGTTATCAAAGGCATTCGCGAAATGCACAGGCTTTTAAAAATAAGCAAGGACTTCAAAAAGAGGGATGAGGAATTGACAAGTTATGATGTGGCGCACCACGCCGGACTTTCCATTCAGCAGGAATATGAATTGCTTGAATTATTGCATGAAGCACAGCGGCAGGAATATTTAAGGCGGCATCTTGTAAAAGTTTTGCCTTTGCTTTCCGAAATGGAAATGCTGAAAGAGAAGATAAAGTTGAATGGGCATTTTAGAGACCTTAGTTAATAGTCTGTAGTCGTTAGTCGGGAGTCTGTAGCCCGGCTCCCGACTCCCGACTAACGACTCCCGACTAATGATTAAGAACAATGAAAACACTCTGCTTAGATTTTGGCAACACCCGTTTAAAGGCGGCGATATTTGAGAATGATGATTTCCTGGAAGAGATCGTGTTGCCGGATGAAGGCCTGTTGACTTTCCTTGAAAAACTGCTCGACATACATAAGCCGGCGAAATCCATTTTGTCTTCCGTTATTGACCATGATATGGCGGTGGAAAGTTTGCTGGCTTCGCGGACAAAATTTCATAAGCTTTCTCATCTTACCAAAGCAAATTTTACAATGCCGGTGGGTAAGCCTGAAACTGTTGGGGCGGATCGTTTGGCATTATGTGCCGCCGCGGTTCATTTTTACCCCGGAAAAAATAACCTCGTGATCGGGATGGGCACCTGCATCACTTACAACTTCATTAATCAATATAATGAGTTCCTGGGAGGCAGTATCTCGCCCGGCATGGAAATGCGGTTCAAAGCCATGCATGGATTTACAGCGAAATTGCCCTTGGTTCATGCCGACTGGAATTACCCCCTGATCGGCTACGACACCAAAACGAACTTACAGAGTGGTGTTATTGCAGGCATTTACTTTGAAATGGCCGGTTTTATTGATTCCTATGCCGCTAAGTATGAGAACTTTAACGTGGTTTTAACCGGAGGTGATACCCCCTATTTTGCCGGTCAACTTAAAAAGAAGATATTTGCCGACTATAATTTTTTATTTAAAGGCTTATATGCACTTAGCGAAACTAACAATGACTAAATTTTTACCCGTACTTTTTGTGGCTTGTGGCTTGCAATTGACGTCAAATGCTCAGGAACTCTCCCCTTATTCCCGATATGGTTTAGGTGATATCAGCCCCAATCGTAATATTTTATCCCGAGGCATGGGTGGCATCGCCGCTGGTGTAATGGATTATCAAAGTATCAATTTTACCAACCCGGCAACGCTTGGCGGTATCTACAATACGATATTCGAGATCGGAGCCGAAGCAGATTCCAGGACGCTGAAGAGTTTTAATCCCGCAAAAAAATTCACTTCTAACAATGCGATGTTCTCTTATCTACAGTTAGGATTTCCCCTTACGAGCAAAAGAATGGAGAGAAAAAAGAACGTCAACTGGGGAATGACCTTTGGGTTAAAGCCTGTGTCGCGGATAGATTACAATATCGAAAAACGCGAAAGGTTAACCGGGGTCGACAGCGTGTTCACACTTTACAATGGCACAGGCGGCATCAACCAGGTATTTGCCGGAACCGGTTTCCAGTTCACCGAAGGAACGGGCTTTGCTAAAAAAATATATCGCTTCGGTGTCAACTTTGGTTATATGTTTGGAACCAAGGATTATAGTACAAAGATCATCCTGGTAAATGATACGGTTGATTATTATCGCTCCAATTCATCCAACAAAACACATTTCGGCGGATTATTCATCAATGGTGGTTTTCAGTTTGAAGACAGTATAAATATCGGGGGCAAGAAGGGTAACCTGAAATTGGGCCTCTATGGTAATCTTCAGCAAAGGCTCAATGCAAAACAAGATGTTGTTCGCGAAACATTTTCTTTTGATGCCAATGGCAATGCCTATCGTGTTGACAGCATCTATGAGCAGAAAAATGCTAAGGGAACCATCGTGTTTCCGTCAACTGTTGGTATCGGATTTACCTACCAGAATGAACACTGGACATACGGCGCCGATTTTGAATTTACAAACTGGGCCAATTATACATTCTACAGGCAAACAGATGCTGTGCAGAACAGTTGGATGACAAGGGTTGGCGCAGAATATTTTCCTGCAACAAAAAAGACCGCCGCAAAAAAATATTTCAGCTTTGTAAGATATAGGGCAGGTGCTTTTTATGGTCCCGACTATGTTAAAGTAACCGAAACCAGGCCGAATTATGGTGTAACTTTAGGCGCTAGTTTTCCATTGACTCGCCGTGTGGGTTATAATGGGGAATACGTGGTATTGCACACTGGCGTGGAAATAGGCGGACGTGGCACCAAGAATAGCGGTGTGAGCGAAAACCTGGTGAAATACAGTATCGGCCTTTCTATGAATGCAAAATGGTTCCAAAAACAAAAATATTATTAAGTATTAAAGTGCAGTTCATTCAGCAATATAAGATCATCATTGCAGCCTTTGTCTCGGGCTGCTTTTTTTTGTGCTCATGCGAGAATAATCCTAAGATCGTGGAGGAGCTCAATACTAAAAGACTCGGAGTTGAAGAGGCCAAGAACGTCGACATCAACTATACCCTGGGTGGAAGAGCAAAGGCAAAACTATTATCCCCACTGATGTACAGGGTGCAGGATACATTGCCCTATGTTGAGTTCCCCAAAAAACTACATGTTGATTTTTATAACGATAGTTCCGCGATAGACAGTCGGCTTGATGCGCTCTATGGCAAATATTATGAATCCCAAAGCCGGGTATATTTAAGAGACAGCGTGAGGGTGATCAATATCAAAGGAGATACTTTGTATTGTGATGAACTGTGGTGGGACAGATCCAAAAAAGACCATGAATTCTATACCGAAAAGGCTGTTCGCATACGTACAAAAACGCAGATCATTTATGGTATTGGCATGGATGCCAGGCAGGATTTTAAAGATTGGCATATCATTGAACCCAGGGGATTTGTGAATGTACCCGCCTCGCAGTTTCCTACTAATTGAGTTGGTTTAGGAAGTTTAGAAGGTTTAGACAGTTTAGTGCTAACCTTCTAAACCACAGCCAAACAACTGAACAATCCCCGCTTTCATTTTGTTATCTTAACTTCGGTCACTCAATCAAAAAATATCTTTATGGAATATCGTCGTCTTGGAAGATCGGGCCTTCAGGTGAGCGTTCTTTCCTTTGGTAGCTGGGTAAGTTTCAGCAAACAGATCAATGATAAAGTTGCGGATGAACTGATGGGCCTCGCCTATGATAATGGCATTAATTTTTTCGACAATGCAGAAGTATATGCGTTGGGTGAAAGCGAAAAGATGATGGGCCGTGTATTGAAAAAGAAGAAATGGGATCGCACTTCTTATACCGTATCATCAAAAGCATTCTGGGGTTGGCGCGGAAAAGATAATAAGCCCAATCAAACAGGATGCAGCCGTAAACATTTGATGGAAGCCTGTACAGAGGCGCTGCAAAGGCTGCAGGTAGATTACCTGGATATGTTCTTCTGTCATCGTCCAGATAAGAATACGCCGGTTGAAGAAACCGTTTGGGCGATGAACCATTTGATACAACAAGGGAAGGTTTTGTATTGGGGAACGAGCGAATGGAGTGGTGTAGAGATCATGGAAGCGCATAAAGTGGCGCAGCAATACCACTTGATCGGCCCTACGATGGAACAGCCGCAGTACAATTTGTTTGAAAGGGATAAGATGGAAAATGAGTTCCTTCAAATATTCAAAACTGTTGGTTTGGGTACAACCATTTGGAGCCCGCTTGCGTCAGGTTTATTGAGTGGAAAATATAATGACGGTATTCCGAAAGACAGCCGCTTTGCTTTGCAGGGATTCGATTGGTTGAAAGACAAATGGGTGTTGGACGACAAAGTAAAGAAGGTAAAAAAACTAAGCGACCTGGCTAAAAAACTTGGCGTTACAACAGCAGCACTTAGCATTGCATGGTGCATAAAGAATCCGAATGTGAGTACGGCTATTTTGGGTGCAACGAAGAAACAGCAGTTGCTGGATAATCTCAAAGCACTTGAGGTTGTTGCCAAACTTACACCTGATGTGATAGAGAAGATAGAAGCGATCATGAAAACGAAACCTGTGTTGCCCGAATTTTAATATGAATGCGATAATTTTTATTACACGAATTGCATCGAATTACACTAATTCGCCTGTATTGGATTCGTGTAATTAGCTTCAATTCGTGTAATAAAAAACAATATGAAACAACCGGCCGTTTACGGAATACCCAATTGCGACGTGACCCAGAAAGCGCTGGCTTGGTTCAAAGCGAATAAGATCGGCGTAGCATTTCATGATTATAAGATCGAAGGCGTCAGGAAAGAGAAATTATTGGATTGGTTTAAAAAGAAAAATTGGGAGGTACTGTTGAATAAGCGGAGCACAACATGGAGAAGTTTACCCGTTGCTGAGCAGGAAAAGATCACTAACGAACCTGCGGCGATAAAACTCATGATGGAACAAAATAGCATCATCAAGCGACCGGTGATAGAAAATGGAGATCAGTTGATCGTTGGTTTTAATGAAGAAGAATACAAAAAGGCTTTTAAATAAATAACTACAAAACAACAACTATGACACGCAACGCAACAGCCGTTTGGAACGGCACCGGAAAAGAAGGAACAGGCCATCTTACTACACAAAGCACTGTTTTGAACAAGACACAATACTCTTACAATTCACGTTTTGCCGAAGGCGTGGGTACAAACCCCGAAGAGTTGATCGCAGCTGCACATGCGGGTTGCTTCACGATGAAGGTTAGCTTTCTGCTCAATGCTGCAGGCTTTACCGCTGATGAAATTGAAACGAAATGCAGTGTTACTGTGGCAGACGGCGCGGTAACAGAGTCGCACCTGGCAGTATCTGCAAAGATCCCCGGGATCGATAAAGAAAAATTCGACGCGATCGTAGCAGATGCAAAAACCAATTGTATCATTTCAAAATTGCTGAATACGAATATTACGCACGAAGCTACATTAGCGTAATTGTTTTATTGTTTAATGGCTTAATTGTTATTGGAGTATTTTGAATAGAATGCTTTCTTAGCAATTAAGCCATTTAGCAATGCAACATTTTTTAGTGCATCGCTTCCGACAGATCCAACTTCTTCTTTTTATTTCCTCTTACCATCAACACAAACGGCACGCAGATCAAAAAGCCAATGCCGAGGTAGAAAAATACATCCATATAAGAAAGTATCGCAGCTTGCCTTAATACCATTCTGTCAAGCGCTGTGTATGTACTCTTAAGTGCTACCTCCACGTTCATTCCCTTGATCACAAATGCGTGTTGCATACCTTGTATCTTTTGTTGTAATAAAGGATCAGTAGTGTTTAATTTTCCCATGAGGTTGCTGAAGTGAACCACGTTTTGCCTTGACATAAATGTGGTGATCATCGCGATACCAAATGAACCCCCTAGCTGGCGCATCATCCCCGTGAACGCAGCGCCCTGGCCTATTTGCTGTCCCTTCAATTTCGACAATGAGAGTGCAGTGACAGGAATGAATAGTAAACCCAACGCAATACCACGAAATATCAATGGCCAGAAAAAATTACCAGCACTTGTGTCTGGCGTCATGATGAAGTAGCACCAAAACATAAAGATGGAGAACATGATCATGCCAACAGCTACAAGGTATTGTTGCGGTACCCCTCGCTGTAATATCTTGGCGATAACAGGCATCATCACTGCAGTCGTTAAAGCCGCTGGCACCATCAACATGCCAGCTTGCTCCGCCGTCCAACCAAGTATCGATTGAACATACAATGGGATGATGAAAGTGGATCCATACAAACCGAAGCCCATGATAAAGGAGAGCACCGTTCCAACGCGGAGATTACTATTCTTTAAAACTCTCAACTCAACAATTGGTTTTCTGAAAATAGTTTCGCGCCATATAAAACAATACAAACCAAAAAATGCAGCAACGGATAACCAGATGATCGTTGAGCTATTGAACCAATCATCATCCTGTCCCTTTTCCAACACGTATTGTAATGAACCAACTGTTAGTGCCAATAAACCAATGCCCAACCAATCGATATCTCTTGTTGCACTCTTTTCTCCATACTTTGGGCTGCGAACAAATTGGAGCGTAAGCAATGCGGCAATGATACCGATCGGGATATTGATGTAAAATATATACGGCCATGTGGAATGCGTAACGATATAACCTCCGAGCGGCGGTCCGAGTGTGGGACCTACGATCACACCCAAACCATAAATGGCTTGAGCCATACTTCTTTTCTCAACGGGATAACTTTCTGTGATGATGGTTTGAGACGTCACCAATAAAGCGCCGCCGCCGAGGCCTTGTAAAAAACGAAATGCAACCAATTCCCAAATGCCTGTTGCTTGTCCGCATAAAAAAGAACAGATCGTGAAAACAATTATCGACGCTGCAAAATAATTGCGTCTTCCAAATTGTTGCGATAACCAACTCGTCATTGGCACGATGATCACGTTGCCTATTGCGTACGCAGTGATCACCCAACCTACTTCTGTAAGTGTTGCTCCCAATGAACCCTGCATGTCTTTCACCGCCACATTAACAATGGTAGTATCCACGATCTCGAGCAAAGCACAGAAGATCGCGGTGATCGTAATGATCACGCGGCGAGAGCCGTATTCCACCAAAGATTCCATTTGTTGCATAGATGCTGGCCTCACCCCAACCCCCTCTCCTTCAGAGAGGGAACTCGGAGTTGGCACTTCTTTTTTTTAAATAATAACTCGCTCTTTCTTCGCTTTGATCTTCTCCATAATGGGTTCCCCCTTTAGGGGGCGGAGGGGGTTTTATTTTATATGAACATCTACAGATACATTCATCCCCGGCCTCAATTCTTTCACAAGCGTATCGGCGGGGTTTGTAAATTCAATTTTCACCGGTAGGCGTTGCACTACTTTTACAAAGTTTCCACTGGCATTATCCGGGGGCAACAATGCAAAGCGTGAACCCGTTGCCGGGGAAAAAGATGAAAGCGTAGCTTCAAAAGAATGATCGGGAAATGCATCAGCATGCACTGTCACCTTTTGCCCGATCCTCATTTTTTCAAATTGTGTTTCTTTGAAGTTGGCGATCACCCAGGTATCCTGGCTGATGACAATGCTGAACAAAGCTTGTCCTGGCTGCACGAACTGGCCACCCTGCACATTTACCTTCGATACCATTCCGCCTTCCTGCGCAACGATCACTGCATAAGAAAGATTCAATTTTGCTTCGGCTACCTCTACTTCACGTTGCTTGATAACAGAGCCGGCCACACTGATCTGCGATGAAGTTGCATTGCTCTGTGAAGCCACAGCGTTCGTTTGTTGCGTGGCCTGGTTCTTTTGTTGTTGCAAAATGTCGAGTTGGCGTTCTGCAGTTTGCTTTGCTGCCAAAGCCTGTTCGTACTGTTGTTGTGTAATGGAATGATCCTTGATCAAATTGTTGTAACGCTCATAGTCCTGTGTGGTTCTCCATACATTCACTTTGGCGGCTTCTATCTGCGCATCAACAGTTGATATGTTTGACCTGGAGCTTGCGATGTTTGCCTTCGATGCATTTGTTGTAGCTTCTGCTGCACCCAAATTACTTTGTGCGGTTGCCAATGCGGCTTCGGCCTGCATCACTTTTAATGCGAGGTCGCGATCATCCAATATCATCAGCGTATCGCCCTTTTTCACCAATTGGTTATCTTTTACGCGAACTTCTTTTACATAACCACCAACACGTGGTATCACCGGGCTGATATTGGCTTCTATCTGCGCATCATCAGTCTCCTCGTGCTTTTGAGCGTGCAGGTATTTGGAGTAGCCAAACCATCCGCCGGCAATGACGAGCAGTATCAACACGATCAAAAAGACCTTGCTGCGTTTTTTTGGAGTGGCTACGGTTGTTTCTTCTTTTTCGTTGATGTTTTGTTCCATACAATGAATTTTATCTTAATTATTTTTTCAGTTAGTTAATAGTCCGGCTATCTGCAGCAATTTGTTGTAGGCCAGGAATGAATCCGCTTTTGCATTGGTCACGCTTAATTTGGTTTGCAGCAATGCAACATCTGCATCGAGCAATTCGGTGGTTGTTGCTAAAGCGTTATCGTATTTATTTTTTGTGATGCGATAATTTTCTGTTGCCTGCAGCACGGCTTTCTCATACACCTGTATCTTTTTCTCACTTACCAGGTATGCCTGGTAAGCCTGGTTTATCTGCAACCTGATATTATCATCCAGCATGGCTTCACTGATCTGTAGCTGATCTACTTTCAATTGCGCTTGCTGTATTTTAGTTTTTGTTTTCCATAAAGAAGACAGATCGTATTTGATGCCAACACCAATATTGATCGCATTGGTGATCGTCAAAAATTTCGGAATGTCTGCAGCAATGTATCCTCCTGTAAGTGCGATGCTTGGATAGTAGTTGCTTTTCGCATTCTTTATTCCAAGCACTGCAGCTTTTTTACGGAATGACAATGCCTCTATATCCTTTCTTCCTTTCAATGCATCCTGTTCATACTCTTCTAAAGTTTTAATGGATGTAGGCAGCGCCAGGCCTGCTCTATCTGGGATCAACTCTGTTTGTTCGGGCAGGCCCATCATCAGGTTCATGTTCACGCAGGCGATCTTATAATTGCTTTGCGCATCCAGTAAAGACAATTCGATATTGGAAGTTTGTAACTCTGCCTTGAGCAGATCGTTCCTCGCAAGCAATCCATTCTTTTCTAAATTGGTAAGGTCCTTTACCCTTTGTTGCGATGTCTCGAGATTTTCTTTTACCAATGTTATCGCCTGGTGCGCTTTGTACAGATTAATGCAGGCATTGATGCTATTAAGTATCACTAAGGAACGATCATTATCTGCATCCAGCTTAACCGCTTGCTCTAAAAACTTTGCAGATTCAATTCCGTACTTCAATTTGCCTGCAGTATATATCGGTAAGGATACGCTGGCGATGCCATAAAAAGCTTCAGACACTCGCGGGGGTTCAGAGTTGCCGTTATTACCGCCAGTCTTCAGATCAATACTGGGTTTTACGGGAAGAAATAAACCTGCACCCGTGATGCTGGCATCAGGCAAACGCCTTTCCCTTGCTTCCGTTATCGCAGTCGATGCTTCGATGATCTTCGAGCTATCACTCTTCAACGACTTGCTATTGGCAAGCGTTAGATCAACGGCTTCTTTTAACGTGATGGTTCTGCTTTGAGCATCCGCTGTGCCTGCGAACAACAGGAAAAGTAATACAGAAAAAGCAGCTTTCAAGATCAGTTTATGCTTCATTGGTCAATAAGTCTTTAAATAATGTTTTTATATGGACGCTGATCTTTCTTTTGAGCAGCGTGTTGAATTCTTCATCGGGAAGAGACTGCAGGTTGTTGAACTCGCGATAATATTCCTTGTTTATCATCGTATGCCAAACGGTACCCACCAACGTATTTAACATCAGGATCAGGTCTATCTTTTTCTTGAACACACCTTTCTTTTGCCCCTCTTTTATCAGTTGTCCCACCAGCTCTGCATTACGCATCTTTAATTGATTGAGCGCCTGCATCACTGCTGGATTCTTGTTGATCAGTTGCTCAGTGATCATGATCTTGTAGAAACATTCTTTTTGGGAAACTCTTTCCACGTGTTCATCCACCAGCATGTTGATCTTCTGCAATGGTGTCAGCGTATCATCCTTCAACAAATCCTCGATCCTCATCTGCACGGTGCCGATCCGTACTTCAAAAATGGCTTCCATCAATTGCACTTTGGAGCCAAAATAGTAGGAGATCATGGCCACGTTGATGCCTGCTTCTTCAGCGATATCCCTTACGGAGGTTCCCTTAAAACCCTTGTCAGCAAAGAGTTTCTCCGCCGTTTCAATGATCTGTAATTGCTTCTCGTTGAATTTCATTTTCTTTATTTCAGGCGCAAAATTAAACAATTGTTTAAAATTAATCAAACATTTGTTTAATTTTTTTTGAAAGCCCCCAACAGGATTCGCTCAATTGCATTAGTTTTGAAAAAAACAAACGACATGCCATTTCAAAATAAAACAGTGTTGATCACCGGCGCATCACGCGGTATTGGAAAAGCGATAGGGTTGCGATTGGCAAAAGAAGGCGCCAACATCGTGATCGCATCTAAAAGCGTGGAAGAAAATCCCAAGCTGGGGGGCACGATTTATTCTGCCGCTGAAGAAATGGAAAAGGCAGGAGGGAAAGCATTGGCTGTACAATGTGATATCCGGTTTGAGGACCAGGTTCAAAATGTAATAGACAAAGCGGTTGCAACTTTTGGCGGCATCGACATTTTGATCAACAATGCATCGGCGATAAATCTGAATTCAACGGAGCAGGTTGAGCCAAAACGCTATGACCTGATGTTCGACATTAATGTTCGCGGCACCTTTATGGTCAGCAAAGCATGCATCCCTCACCTTAAGAAAAGTACGAATGCACATATCCTGAATTTGTCTCCACCGATCAATATGGACATGAAATGGTTTTCTAAACATCTTGCCTATACCATGAGCAAATATGATATGACGATGATCGCACTCGGACTTGCCGCTGAATTAAAAAAATACAATATCGCAGCCAATACACTCTGGCCAAAAACGACCATCGCCACCGCAGCAGTACAAAATTTATTGGGCGGAGAAATGCTAATGAAGATGAGTCGCACGCCGGATATCATCGCAGAGTCGGCTTTTTACATTTTATCTAAACCCTCAACCGAGTGCACCGGCAATAGCTTTATCGACGAAGACGTTATGGCTAAAGAAGGTATCACCGATCTCAGTAAATACTCCGTCGTACCCGGCGCAACTTTATACAATGATCTTTTTGTTTAAGCGCTCTTGTTAAAGAAATTATAAAAGGATTTTTGTTTTGATGAGTGGTAACATCTTATCCACAACCCACGTTTAATTTCGTAGTGCACCATTTAGCCATGAGTGGAGCTTAACTCAACCAAAAAAGTATAGCCATGATTAACAAGCCTCTGTGGATGCTTTGCGCATCCCTTTTTTTGCATACCATTGCCACGGCGCAGACCAGTACAAAAAACTATAATACTTCCCCTCCCCAATTTAAAGAACTCACTGCCAAACGGATCACCGATCACATTAAGGTAGATGGCTCGTTGGATGAATCCTTGTGGAAGACGGCACCCGAAGCAAATAAATTCATTGAGCTTCGGCCTACACCGTTCAAAGAAGAAAGGCTTACAAATTCCACTCATGTTTATGTAATGTATAACAACGAGGGGATATACATCGGCGGTGAATTGCAGGAAAGTTCAAAAGACAGTATTTCTTCTGAATTGATCGGCAGGGATGGATTCGGTAACAACGATTTTTTAGGAGTTGTATTCGATACTTACCAGGATAAATTAAATGCGTTCGAATATTTTGTGACACCGCTTGGCGAACAGATGGATGCAAAAGTATCTCCCAACACCAACGGCAATAGCGAAGACTTTAGTTGGAATTCCGTTTGGCAAAGTGCTGCTAAGATCAATGATCATGGATGGACCTTTGAGATGTTCATTCCTTATTCAGCCATTCGATTTGGTAATAAAAAAATACAGGACTGGGGTTTCAATGTTGTGCGGCGCAGGCAAAAATCCGGTCAGCAATTATTTTGGCAACCGATCGATCCTAACAAAAACGGATTTCTTACACAGGAAGGAACCTTAAGGGGATTGGAAGATCTGAAACCACCATTGCGCTTGCAATTCTCTCCCTATTTTTCTGCCTATTACATCAATGATGGCAATGCATCTGCCGGTGTTAGCAAAACAAAAACGCAGATCAATGGGGGCATGGACGTAAAGTATGGCATCAACCAGGCATTCACTTTAGATATGACCTTGATCCCCGACTTCGGGCAGGTACAAAGCGATAACAGGATATTGAACCTTTCTCCATTTGAACAAAAATTCAATGAGAACAGGGCGTTCTTTACCGAAGGAACAGAATTGTTCAATAAAGGAAATCTTTTTTACAGCAGGCGTATCGGATTGGAACCGAGCTATCGGAAAGGCATTAGTGTTCCGTCAACAGATTCAATTACTGAATATCCATCGCAGGCCAAGATCGTCAATGCAACGAAGATTAGCGGGCGTACGCAAAAGGGTTTGGGTGTTGGTATGCTGAACGCAATTACCAAACCACAGTATGCCACAGTATTGAATAAGAACACGGGTGAATATTACCAGCTGGAAAATCAACCATTGACCAACTATAATATTTTAGTGCTTAATCAAAGCCTCAAACATAATAGTAGTGTGTCTATCGTGAATACCAACGTGCTGAGAGAAGGCAATGACAGAGATGCGAATGTAACAGCCGGTCTGTTTGATTTCTACGATAAAAAAAATATGTGGAATGTTGGAGGAAATGTAACGATCAGCAATATCTATGGCGGGGGTAATAAACCAACAACCGGGTATGCACACAGTATTTATTTTGGAAAAGTAAGCGGCCGATTTAACTTCAATTTTTACCAGGACTTTGCCAATAAGAAGTTTGACAAGAGCGACATGGGTTATTTTACCAACAACAACAGCATCGACAATTCTTTTTGGATGGGGTATAACTGGACAAAACCGAAAGGATGGTTCAATAACTTTTACCTGAATTTCAATTCTTATTACAGTAGCCTTGTTAGCCCGATCGATGTGTACAAGGGCGATGGGCGGATGTACCAGAGCGCCGGGGGTAATGTTAACGGAAACGGGCAACTAAAAAAATTATGGTATGTTGGTTTAAGCTTCAATTGGAATGCCGACTATAATGATTTTTATGAGCCAAGAGATTTTGGAAGGGTATTTCACAATAAAGGGAATTGGGGTGTAAATGTTTGGTGGAACAGTAACCAGGCAAAGAAACTATCATGGGGCGGTAGCTTGTTTGGCGGCGAAGGAGCGGTAACCAGGCGCACAAGTTTCAACTACAATCTTTTTGGAAAGATCCGCTTCAGCAGTAAATTTTCTGTGGATCACCAGGTGAATGTGAACAATAGCTGGAACCAGCCTGGTTGGGCGGCAACCATACGCGACGTACTGGGCAGAGGCCCGATGTTTGATACCATTATTTTTTCAAGAAGGAATGTGATCAGCACAGAGAACATTCTGAACTTCAAATATAATTTCTCCAACAAAATGGGACTTACATTAAGACTAAGGCATTACTGGAGCAAGGTAGATCCGAAGCAGTTTTACGAGTTGAATGTAGCGGGTGACCTGGTTACACCAACAAACCCATTCACCAAAAATGTAAATCAGAACTACAATTATTTTAGCACCGATATGTTATTCACCTGGGAATTTGCCCGTGGTAGTTTTATCAATCTAGCCTGGAAGGACCTTGCTGAATCATTCGGCAACCAGTTTGAAAAGAATTATGTGAAAAACCTAAGTAACATTACCAGTAGCCCTCAAACGAATAGTTTTTCTGTTAAGGTGATCTACTTCCTGGATTATCTTACGGCGAAGAATAAGTTGAAGAGGAAGGGCTAAGTAAAAAGTAAAAATTAAAAAGTCAAAAATCAAAAGTGAGCCCTTTTGATTTTTGACTTTTTAATTTTGAATTCTCTATTTAAGCATTGCCGCCGGCACCGGCTTCTCCAACAAATATTTATAAATGAATTTTGTTTTCAGGTTTTGAAAATGCAATCCTTTATTGCCACCCCATCCATGTCTGCCGCCACTGTATTCCATGAATTCAAAATCCTTTTTGAGGTCTTGTAGTTTGCTGATGAACTGGATGCTGTTTTGAATGTGCACGTTATCATCAATAACTCCATGAACGATCTGCAGCATTCCTTTGTATTTATCTGCCCAGGTTAATACTGAACTCGATTTATAACCATCGGCATTGTTTGCCGCTGTGCCCATATAGCGTTCTGTATAATGCGTATCATATAAGCGCCAGTCTGTAACGCTGCCACCCGCCATGCCATGAGTGAATACATCGCTTGCATAAGTGAGTGCATAACAACTCATGTATCCGCCATAACTGAACCCGGTGATGCAGACCTTTGCTGGGTCGGCGCCTCCATTAGCGATCAACCATTTCACCATCGTGGTATAGTCTTTCATTTCCCAATAGCCAAGATTGTGATACATATAGTTCACACCTTCTTTGCCAAACTGGCCGCTGGCACGGTGATCCATCGTTACTTGTATCAATCCTTCCTTTGCATACCATTGCTGATTGCCGCCAAGTGAATAGGTATCCCAAACTGTTCCTGCGTTGGGTCCGCCGTATACTGAGATCAGCACTGGATATTTTTTATCCTTATCCATATTGATCGGCCAGGTCACTTTCATCGGAAGATCATAAAGGCCATCATCACTTTTTACGCGGATCAATTCTGTTTTAGCAAGATTGTAATTATCGAATTGTTCGCCTTTGCTATCACCGATCTCTTTAATGATCTTTCCCTTATTGTTTACCAATGTCATTTTAGCTGGCGTAGATGAATTGGAATAAGTGCTGATGAAATAAGAACCACCGGGGGAGAGATTGATGTTGGTGTGATTATAATCTCCAAAACTCAGGCGTTGTAAATTTTTACCACTCATGTCTACGCGATAAAAATCTGTTCTTGCAGTATTTTCCCTGCTTCTTGCGGTGAAATAAACGATCTTATTTTTTTCATCCACACGGGTAATGTTCAACACAGTGAATTTTCCGGAAGTGATCGGGTTGATCTCGTTGCCACTGCCATCCACCAGGTAAAGATGATTCCATCCTGTTCTATCGCTTTCTAAAATAAAATTCTTGCTCTCATTCAACAGCGTGATGCGATTGTCATTATCCAGGTCGATCCATGTTTTTTGTCTTTCATTGTAGAGCAATTTTTTTGTGCCCGTGGCTGGGTCAACAGCCCATAGCAATAGGTTATCCTGGAGGCGGTTCATCCATTGCACCCACAATGCGCTTCCATCATTGTTCCAGGAAGGCGCACCAAAATACTGGTCGTCTTTTTCATTGAAATCTGCCCACACGATATTGCCACCATCAGGCGCCACTATCCCGATCTTTACTGTTGGATTGGGATCGCCAACTTTAGGATAACGTTCTTTTTCAACGTAGCCATGCAGGCCCGTTCCATCGGTGATGGTATAAACAGGTATCGGTGAATCATCTGTTCTGAAGAATGCAATGTGCTTGCTATCCGGGCTCCACCAGAAAGAACGATAGGCAGAGCGGCGCCCAAGGATCTCCTCGGTGTACACCCAACTGGCATATCCATTCAAAATCGTTTCGCTTCCATCATTGGTGATCCTCGTTTCTTTTTTTGTGGTGAGGTTGACGGTATAAAGATCATTGTCTTTGGTGTAGGCTACATAATTGGCATCCGGGCTTATCGTAGGGTTGAATTTTTTGGAGGTATCATTGGAATTGGAAAGCTGGATTTCAACGCCATTCACTTTTGCATACATATTGCCGCTTCTCAAAAACGCGGCCGGCTTGTCGGGCTTATCCTCTGGTTTTACCTCTGCTTCCGTAGCTTCTTTTTCCTCACCGTTTTTGCAATCGATGATATAATTCTTGCCATCTCTTTTTAAGATAAAATGGCTGTCATCGATCCACCGGCTTACCGAAGGCAGGCTATTGGTGATGCCTTTGAAATTAGATTTGAAATACTGGTCGTCGGTGAGATCTTTCTTTTGAGCTAGTCCTGAAAAACAAGTGGCGAATAATAAAATGAAAAACGTTGATCTTTTTGCGAATCTTGTCATATTGGTTTTATTTAAAATTTGGGAGACAAGATAGTTTTTTTGGAGAGAAGGAAATCGAGAATTTGATGAGTGGAATCGCTGATTAAACGATGCTTCGGCTCCGCTCAGCACGCAGATTTCGCAGATTCAGGAATTACATTGGAATCTACAATATATAGTAAAGGCTTAATTTTTACGAAGTAAAAATAATCAGCGGAATCAGCGCAATCGTTTCAATCAGCGATTTTCTAATCTTCAGTTTTCTCTGGTCTCATCATTGGGAAGAAGAGCACATCCTGTATCGAATGCTGATTTGTAAGTAACATACATATCCTATCTATTCCAAACCCTATCCCGCTTGTTGGCGGCATACCATATTCCAGCGCACGTAAAAAATCATGATCAATGAACATGGCTTCATCGTCGCCGCGTTCCATCAGCTTTACCTGCTCTTCAAAACGCTCTCTTTGCTCGAGTGGATCATTCAATTCGCTATAGGCATTGGCGATCTCTTTGCCGTTGCACATCAGTTCAAAACGCTCTACCAGTCCGGGTTTACTGCGGTGCTTTTTTGTAAGCGGACTCATTTCCACAGGATAGTCAATGATGAATGTGGGTTGAATATAATTGCCTTCGCATTTTTCGCTGAATAGCTCGTCGATCAGTTTACCCTTGCCCATCTTTTCGTCAACATGGATATGGAGCTTGCGACAAACATCACGAATACCAGCCTCATCCATTTCGCTGATATCAAAACCGGTAAATTCCTTTATCGCATCATACATCGTCACTCTTTTGTATGGAGCTTTGAAATCAATTTCTTTATCACCAACCATCACCTTCGTTGTGCCATTCGTCGCCATCGCTGCTCTATCCAACAGTTGCTCGGTTGTTTCCATCATCCATTCATAATCTTTATAGGCAACATAGAATTCCAGTACGGTGAACTCAGGGTTGTGTGTGCGATCCATTCCTTCGTTCCTGAAATTTCGGCTGAACTCATATACCCATTCAAAACCACCAACGATCAATCTTTTTAAATACAACTCATTTGCGATACGCAGATACATCGGTATGTCGAGCGCATTGTGATGCGTGCCGAAAGGTCTTGCAGCCGCGCCACCGGGGATGCTTTGCAATACAGGAGTATCCACTTCCAAAGCGCCGCGTTCATTCAAAAACTCACGAATAGCATTCATCATCTTTGTGCGCTTGATGAACACTTCTTTTACAGCCGGGTTAACGATAAGGTCGGCATAGCGCTGGCGATAACGAAATTCGGGGTCGGTAACCTCATCGAATGCTTCACCATCTTTTTCCTTGACAATAGGTAGGGGACGTAGAGCTTTTGTAAGTATCGTAAATTCTTTTACATGGATCGAAGTTTCTCCGGTCTTGGTGGTGAACACATATCCTTTTACACCGATGATATCACCGATATCGATCATTTTTTTCCAAACCGTTTGATACAAGGTCTTATCATCGCCCGCGCAGATATCATCCTGCTTCACATAGATCTGGATCTTTCCAACGCTATCCTGCAATACCGCAAAATTTGCCTTGCCCATATCCCTAACGCTCATCACGCGGCCCGCAACGCAAACGTCAATAGGTTGAGAATTATCTTCTGCCCAAAGTTTTTTTATCTGTGTTGAAGTATGTGTTACCGGGTACAATGCTGCGGGATATGCATCGATACCTAACTTGGTCAATTCTGCCAGTTTCTCCCTGCGGATGATCTCTTGTTCTGATAAATGTTGCGCACTCATGCCTTTTAGAAAATTTTTGCAAAGATACCGGATTTTGATCCATGGTCAGCGCCAATGCGCTGTCCTCACCGACCTTTGCCAGTGCTCAATTAGGACGGATTCCGGTTGGTGAGGACAGCGCATTGGCGCTGACCTGGGAAGTCACATGTAATTGAAACTATAATTTGGCAGGAATCTTGCCTATATTTAATAACAAGACAAAACTTCGGAAAATGAAAAAACTTATCACTGCAATATTGGTCTCTTCTCTATTTTATGGTTGTGGCACAACGTTGAATTTACCTTCACTCGGGGGTGTTACGCAGGCAGAGGCCGCCCAGGGCATCAGGGAGGCGCTGGGCCAGGGCCTTGCAAAAGCAGTGCTGCAACTGAATAGGGAGGATGGGTTTTTTAAGGACGCGTTTTATAAGATACTCCTTCCACCCGATGCAAAAAAAATTGAAAATACTTTACGGGACCTCGGTTTGGGCAAAATGGTGGACAAAGCGATCCTGCAGATCAATCGCGGCGCAGAAGATGCTGCCGGTTATGCAAAGCCGATATTCGTTGATGCGATCAAAAGCATGACACTGAATGATGCAATCGGGTTGGTGAGGAATGGAGATACCAGCGCTACGCATTTTTTTCGGGTGAAAACAACGGATAAACTGATCGCTGCATTCTTACCGGTGATCATCACCTCATTGAATAAAGTGGAAGCCACAAAATATTATGGCGATATCGTTGACCGCTACAATAATTTTCCAACAACATTTAAAAAACTGAATCCTGATCTTCCCGGATATGTTACAGGCAAAGCTGTTGATGCATTGTTTGATCTGGTTGCAAAGGAAGAACTTAATATCCGAACGAATTTTGCGGCAAGAACAACGGATATTTTGAAGAAGGTGTTTGGCGGGATGATAAAGTAATCTCTTAGGTGTCAGACAGCTCTGAGCCGCCTGACGCCTTATTGCATCTTCGCAAAGAAATCATTCGCAGCCTTCACTCCATTTTCATACAGTATCTTTTTATCCTGCAGGCTCGTCTTTTTTATTTTGGGAGAAAGATTTCCCTGGTTCACATATACCGTTCTGCCTTTTTCATTTTCAAGGCCAGGATATTTCCGGCTTAGCGTTTCCATGAGGAGATTTGAAAATGCAGCGAGGTATTCCGAAAACTTATTAATGTCGTAAGCGGGAATGTTAATACTGTTTTGATTTAATGAATCTATCTGCTGTGCACGTTCTAATTTTATGCCGATGGTATGTGGATTGAATTTTACGTTGTCGCACTGTAGCGGGTTGGTGCAACCTGCATCACAACTATCAAACATGCTAATGGGATAATTGCAGAGCATGCCGCCATCTACATAATAATTGATGAACGAAACAGAATCGCCTTTTTTTATTTTCTTCAAATTATTGTCTAATGCAACAGGTTCGAAGTACAAGGGGATGCCGCTACTTATTCTTACTGCAAGTGCTACCGGCATATTGGGAGTTCGTTCGTAAGAAAATATTTCGAGCCGCTGTTTGCTGAGGTTGGTTCCTGTACAATAAAGATCTTTGAAGCGGGGAATCAGCAAATGCAACTTGTGCAATTCGCTGAAGGTTAACCCGGGGTTATTTGTTTTGTGATCAACTAGTCGCATCAGCCATATCTCAAACGCAGATCCTTTATAAATGCCGAAATCATTTTTTATCCTCGTGTATTTTCCGATCAGCCCACCTTTACCGTCGTTGAATTGTTGTATCGGTAACTCCATCATTATACTGTCTATCTCGGATGCCTCATAACCCACACTTACCAATAAGCCGGCAACAGAACCAGCCGACGAGCCCCCAACTTTTTCAATCTGCTGCAATATTCCTTTTTCTTCCATCACACGCAGCACACCTGCGTAGGCAAGTCCGCGTATGCCGCCGCCCTCAAGCACGAGGTTCTTATAATCATATTTGTTTTGAGCAAAACAAAGGGAAGGGAACAGTAATAGTACAAGCAGTTTTTTCACCCAGTGAAAATAGAAACTTATTGCAGCAACAAAAGTTAAAGATCAATTAATTTTCGTGCATTTGCCCCCATCCCCTACAGGGGCGTTATTCGACGTTTCCAATATGATTCAAATGTTTTTCCTTTTTGAGAATTTATATGTTTCGAATAAACTTTGAGACCTCTAATAACTCTCCACCAACTGGCGGAGATGGGGGCAATTTCTAATCATCCGCCAGCAACACCTGCCAGGCCTCGTGAACCTTACCTGCATCGAGCAGTTCTTTTGCATAGCGTTGCAATTCAATATCCATCTCATCGGGATTGATGGAATAGTATTGAATGATGTTCTTCAATTTATCATCATTGAATGTGGGATCAACAAATGGCATCTCGTGCACATTGGCCAGTTGCCCCAGGTTATTTCCGGTAAGAATTTTACTATGGCGAATGTCTTCAGGCAAAGCATCCACACCAATACCCAGTTGCATATTAGGCTTGGCTACTTTGAATAAATTATTCTCATCCACTTTGCAATACCAATCGCCACCCAACCTTGCTACATGATGCAATTTGGTTTGATCGATCATGTTGTTTGCGTCGAGGATGCTTTCATCAATATGCATTACCATCACTTCGGCGATGATGAGGTTGCCGGCACCGCCCTCGGTTCCCAGTGGTTTTACTTCAAGCACTTTGCATTCCAATTTCACCTTACTTTCTTTGACCATCGGCGGCTTTACGATCGTGGCGGGCTGCATGGTAAATCCTGCTTTTTCAAATTCATTCACTTCTTTGCCAAACTCGCAGCTAGCGAGGCTTGTCTGCTGCACCATATCATAGTCAACGATATTGATCGTCACCTCCGGCACTTCCAAAATATTTTGTAGCGTATGCTTGGTAGTATTGTCTCTCACCCTTCTTGCCGGGGAAAAAACAACAACGGGAGGATTGGATGAAAATAAATTGAAGAAACTAAACGGGCTTAGATTTATGATACCGGCATTATCAACTGTCGATGCAAAGCAAATTGGTCTAGGTGCAATAGAGTGTTGCAAGTAATTTTGAACTTCAGCAGGTTTGAGGTCTTTGAGATTAAGTATCATGTTTTATTTTTTTACCGCAAAGGCACGAGGACGCAAAGGACGCAAAGAGAGAAGTTTAATAGTTGTTTACGAACCTTCTAAATCCATTATTCAATAACGGCACATTAAAGTTTATCAAAAACCCTAAGCGTTTATCAGCAAGTTTTAGATACGAAATAAGTTGGGCTTCATGTACCGGCAAAATTCCCTCAATAGCTTTTAATTCAAGAATTATTTCATTTTCAACAGGAATATCAATAAAAAATTCCTTTCCGATTGATAAACCCTTATAGAATAGCGGGACTTTTACTTGCCTTTGAAAAGAAATATTTCTCAATTCAAATTCTTTCAATAAGGCATATTCGTATACTGATTCAAGGAGCCCAGGCCCAAGATGCTTATGTACTTCCAGGCTGCCACCAAAAATTTGACTGGCCAAATATTCAAACTGCTCTTTGTTCATAGCGGTACTTCGCGCCTTTGCGTCTTCGCGGTTAAGCCGGCAAAGTTTTCTTCAACGCTAAGATAGAAAAATCACTCTCATCTCTCACAATAGTATTACTCAACTTTCCCAGTCCATCGATCTCCATTTCAACAATGTCTCCTTCTTTCAACCATTGCTCCTGGTAATTCGGATCATTCAATTTACCTGTTCCATTTAATTCTAAAAAACATCCTGTGCCAACCGTGCCACTGCCGATGATATCGCCAGGCATCAGGTTAACACCATAGCTGCAACGCTCAATGATCTCAGCAAAGGTCCAATCCATATCGGCTAAATTACCCTGGCTAACTTGTATACCGTTAACCGAACACGTCATATTAAGGTTCCAGGCTTTACCAATATGATTTTCCTTACAAGGCACTTCATATTGTTGCAATTCATCCAATGTTACCAGCATTGGACCAATGACCGTAGAAAAATCTTTTCCTTTTGCCGGCCCCAGATTCAGCAGCATTTCTTCCATCTGCAATTTTCTTGCACTCATATCATTCATGATCATCAGTCCGCCGATGTATTCATCCGCTTCCGCAGCAGGAATATTTCTTCCCGGTTTGCAGATAACAATTGCTGCTTCCAGTTCAAAATCTAACTTTTCAAAATGATCAGGCATGCATACGATATCGCCAGGCCCTTGGATGCTGTTGTGGTTAGTGAAATAAAATATGGGGTATTGATCAAATTCCGGGATCATGTCCACTTTCCGGTTGCGCCTCGCGGCGGCTACATGTTGCCGAAAGGCATATCCATCCCTGCAACTGGTGGGATGGGGCACCGGGGCCAGCAACTCAACTTCCGACAACGGTATCGCAATGGCGTTCCTCACCGATCCTTCTTTTAGCCTGTTTTCCAGCGTCAGCGCCATTGGCATCACGTCTTCCCAATAATTGAGGAACATGGCCATGCTGATGGGCATATCCGGGTGAAGGGTGTCCGTTGGGTATAAATTGCCGTTCACTATCATAGCCAATTGATCGTGACCCTCATTTAAATAGGTAACTAGCTGCATAAGTCGTAATTTGGAAGTCAAAAATAGCTAATTAAATATTGCATAAATATTATTAACAGAATGCAGTTTTTTAGCCCGAAATGCTAATTTTGCTACGGAACATTAACACTTACGATGAAATTTGACAAGATCCATAATAAAGGACAGGCCCAGTTGTTCAAGAACCATTACCTGGAGTACCTCACCAAAACGCATCCATTGGTGATCTGGGGATTGTACCTGCCGATCATTGCTTTAATGTTGTATTATAGCAATGCGAAATTGGAGTTGGGGGCACTGAGCATTGTATTCACCTTCCTTGGCGGGATGATATTCTGGTCATTATTTGAGTACCTGATCCACCGCTTTGCTTTTCATTATTTCGCCGAGAGTGAAAAGGCAAAAAAGATCGTTTATATCATCCACGGCAATCACCACGAATACCCGAGGGATAAGGAACGTTTGTTCATGCCGCCGGTGCCGAGCCTTATTTTGGCATCGACAATATTTACCTTGATCTGGTTGATCAGTGGATTGTTTGGTGCAAGCAATTATGCCTTTGCTTTTTTCCCGGGGTTCATGCTGGGATATCTTATCTATGGTTCGATGCACTATGCTATACATGCATGGAATCCTCCTTTTAAATGGATGAAACCGCTTTGGCGCAATCACCATTTGCATCATTATAAAAATACGGAGCAAGGCTTTGGCGTTAGCTCAACTTTATGGGATCATGTTTTTGGTACCATGTTCAACCTGAAAAAAGAAAAAGACGATAAGGAAAAAGTGCAGGAGTTGATGTTTAAATAACGACTACCATTTTTCATCTTCACTGGTATCATTGTCCCGCTGACTAAATTGTTGGCGGGATTTTATTTTCTGTTCCTGCCTTTCGATGATGAGTAGCGAAATGATCTTTCCTGCATCTTCGTCGCTATATTGATGCAAGAGGCCCTTTAGTTTTTGTTCATTGACGTCGATGCGGTATAAATAGCCAACCAGTTTTTCAAAATCATTTTTGATAAGATGGTTGATATGCCCGGCCAATAATTTTTGTAATTCTTCATAAGAGATCTTTTCCGGCAACGCGATTGCCAGGTCCTTGTTTAATCCTTCTGTTAAATCATGTGTATCCATCTGCGATTTTTTGTCTTTGCCCCCATCCCCTAAAGGGGTGTCATAAAATGAGTTTAATGTTCATCTGCGAAATCAGCGCAATCGCTTAATCAGCGATTTTTTGTCTTTGCCCCCATCCCCTAAAGGGGTGTGATAAAAGCAGCTTAATGTTCATCTGCGAAATCAGCGCAATCGCTTAATCAGCGATTTTTCTTTTCCATTATCAATCCCCATTCCGAACAACGCAAAATCATATTTCACCGGGTCATCCTTATCCAAAGTACGCAAATATCCCGTGAGTTCTATGGCAGCCTTCCAGTCGGATTGCTCTCTTTGCAACAGGTTGAAATGCTTCGCAACCCTTGCTACGTGTACATCCAGCGGACAAATGAGTTGCGAGGGCGATATATTCTTCCAAATGCCGAAGTCTACGCCCTTGTTGTCGCGGCGCACCATCCAACGCAGGAACATGTTCAGCCTTTTGCAGGAAGAATTCTTTTCAGGCGATGCGATATGTTTCATGGTTCTTAATGGCAGGTCCGGCAAAGAGAAGAAATAATTATAAAAACCCCTCAGTCCATTCTCAACCGACTCGTCTTTTTTATCCATCCATTTTGTGAAGGCAGTTTCGAGTGTATCATGGGTAGAATAATGATAACGAAAAAACTCAATGAAGTATAAAAGATCGGTAGCGTTGAAAGTGCGATGCTTGAAACGCAACAATCTTTTTAATCCTTCTGGGCCAGCGTTCATGCAGAATTCGTGAGGCACATTATCCATCAACTGCAATAGTTCCTTGCTCTTGTTGATGATCGTTGTGCGGTTGCCCCAGGAAAATATTGCAGCAAAGAAGCCAGCGATCTCTATATCCTGTTTCTTTGAAAACTGGTGCGGAATTGAAATGGGGTCATCTTTTATAAACGAAGGCTGGTTGTATAATTCAACCTTTGCATCGAGAAGTATCTTTAGCGAATTCATTTGATCAGTTCTTTCATAATGGCAATACCTAATCCGTCGCTAACTTCATTTTTATTGAATTCATTCACAACAACAATTACGGCTTTCGACTGACCTTTTACAAATGCTGCAAATGTGGAGAATCCGTAAGTGCCACCGTTGTGCCAATAAATTACCGGCTTGTTTTTTTCCTCAAGCGTATGCCATGCCCTGCAAACATTCACTTTAGGGCCTAAAGCTATAGTGGGTTGCAATAATTTTTCAACAATAGCGGCGGCAGTCTTATCAGCGGGGTTAGCCATATATTGTAAATAGATAAGCATTTGCTTTGCAGAAGATTTGATGGTCCCTGCCGGCGCAAGTACATCCGCGTTCCAGTAAACGGCTTTTTCACTGCCAAAATAACCCTGGCTTTTATTGCCTATTGTTGAAGCTATATTCATTTTAAACGGCTGCAAAACATATTCATCAACAAGCGCTTCATATTTTTTGCCCGATATCCTCTCTGCCAATACCCCGGCCAAACCCATACCCAGGTTAGAGTAATTGCTTTGGCCATCAGCAGCTGGTTTACACTTCTCCAGGTAGTCAAAAAGAAGCGCAGCAGTATAATCATCGTACGGCGCCATGAAATTTGCCTTTAGGTCCAGGTTCTCTGGAAGCCTGGGCAGGCCTGATGTGTGGTTCATCAGGCTAAGAAAAGTAATGCTGGCTAATGCTTTATTGTTTTGAACGGAATCGGGCAGGTATTTTAATATGGAGCTGCTGTCACTTATTTGTTTTTCTTGTAAAATATTTAGCAACACATAAGCTGTAAAAGTTTTGGTGATGCTGCCTATTTCAAAAATGGTTGTTGAATCGAAGGGAGTTTTGCTATCCGGGTTAGCATACCCTGCTCCATAGTATAAGTGTTCATTGTTGTTGACAACACCGATAAAAACACCAGGGGTATTAGCTTTTTTAAAACTACTATCAACTTTGTTTTTTATGAACGAACCAGTATCATTGCCGGTATTTGAAGTGTGTGAATTGCAGCCTGCAAGACAGGCGGCGGAAAAAATGAGGTGAAATGCCTTTTTCATTTTATTGTTTAGAAGCGTACTAAACATGCTTGTCTTTTTTAAGAAGCGCAGCAATGGCGATCAATACCCAAATAATATTTACGATCATCGAAGGGTAGGCATGGTGCACCAGGGTGTTAACAGTGAAGAAGATGCCGCCCAATAAATTGCTGACGATATAAACTGCCGAAGAACTCTTTAGCCTGCCGGTAATGTTTAAGAAATAGGCGCCTACTATCAACACAGCACCGATCCAGCCTATTGTTTCTACAAAATAATTCATTTCATTATCCAATTGCTTGCTTCAGGTCTTCTACCAGGTCATCAGCGTCTTCAATGCCGATGCTTAATCTTATCAGGCCATCTAATAAACCATTCTTAATTCTTTCTTCCCTCGGGATGCTTGCATGGGTCATGCTCGCAGGGTGATTGATGAGGGACTCTACACCACCGAGGCTTTCTGCCAATGAAAATAATTTTGTTGATGATAATACTTTGGTGGCTGCTTCGATGCTATCGTCTTTCAAAGTAAAGCTCATCATGCCACCGAATGCACGCATCTGCAACTTAGCTGTATTGTAGCCGGGATGATCAGGAAAGCCGCACCAGTAGACCTTATCAACACTAGGATGTTTGCGTAAGAATTGTGCGATCACATAACCATTCTCGCAATGCTGCTTCATGCGCACGTGAAGTGTTTTTATTCCTCTTAGTACCAAAAAACAATCCATTGGGCCGGGTACAGCACCACAACTTTTCTGGATGAAATATAATTTCTCCCGCAATCCTGCATCATTCATGATCAATGCACCCTGGATAACATCGCTATGGCCGCCAAGATATTTTGTGGACGAATGCATCACGATATCTGCTCCAAGATCCAACGGGTTTTGCAGGTAAGGCGAAGCGAATGTATTGTCGACACATAACAATGCGCCGGCTTTTTTTGAGATGGCTGCCGTCGCACTTAGGTCTGTGATATTCATCAACGGGTTAGTGGGCGTTTCTATCCAGATCAGTTTTGTGTTGGCAGTTACCGCGTTTTGAATATTATCAGTATTGCTGGTGTCGATATAAATGAATTTGATACCATACTTCTCCCACACTTTGGTAAACAGGCGATAGGTGCCGCCATACATATCATTTCCCGCAATGACCTCATCACCCGGACTCAATAATTTAATAACGCTATCCGTTGCAGCCACACCACTGCTAAATGCGAGTCCGAATTTGCCATTCTCGATAATGGCCAATGCATCTTCCAATGCTTTGCGGGTTGGATTCTGGCTTCGGGCATATTCATAGCCTTTATTTTTTCCCGGCGCTTCCTGTACATAGGTGCTGGTTTGATAAATGGGCGTCATGATAGCGCCAGTGCTGGGATCGGGTTCCGCACCCGCATGAATGATTTTGGTAGCAAGCTTCATTGATTATTTTTATTTGGTCATTGTTAATTGAAAACTGGGAGCAAAGGTGAGTAATTAATTTTTAATGCCAATTTTTCCGGTGAGCCACCCTCTTGGGGTGACCCACCGGAAAAATTACTCAAATCACCTGGGCCGCACATAAGTACCTCCAATCAAAATTATCATCTGCATAGGCCGCCTTGGGTTCTATTTTTTTATCCAAAACTTTCTTCGACAATATTTTTGCATTCACTAATTTTCGTTTTGCTTCATGGATATACTCTTGCACCGCAGGGTCCTGCATCCATTGCTCTTGTGGCGGTTCATAACCAACCTTGTCGTTACGCCATGCGATCTCCCTGGGTAAATTTTTGTCCATCGCTTCACGCAATAACCATTTGGTCCAACCGTCGTGGATCTTTAATTGAGCCGGAAGCGAGAACACAAATTCTACCAACTCATGTTGTAAAAAAGGCAAGCGAACTTCTACTCCATGTGCCATGCTATTCCTGTCGGCAAAGCGCAACAGTTCTTCGAGGCCAAGTTCTACGGTATTGAAATAAAGAATATCATTCAGCTTGGTGACAATGGGTTTATGAATGCCCTCCCATTCGCGGCCTGATTGTAGCCTCACAAATTCGCGACTGATATCGGTATTCTTTATCGTTTGATGGTATTCATTTTTTTCCAACTGGATCGCAGCATGGGCAGGAAGAAAAGCCGCCAACACATTTTTTATATTCCAGCGAAATGGCTGGTGATTTTTTTGGAGCGCTATTCTTTCTTTTTGGGCAGCACCCAATTTATGCCTGCTCAACACTTCCTGCAGGTACCAATGGATGTAGCGGGGATAGCCGGCAAGTATCTCATCAGCCCCCTGGCCGTCGAGTAAAACCTTTGTTCCGTGCGACTTTGCCGATTCAAATACCTTGAACTGTGAATAAATACCGGATGACTGAAATGGTTCTTCCTGCTGATAACACAGGGTTTCAAAATCTTTGATCAGTTGATCTGCCGTGGGCTGCACTTTTATGTTTTCTACAGAAAAATGATTGGCCACCAGGTCAATGTATTTTGATTCGTCTTTTTCAAAACCAGGGAAGACGGCGGAAAAAGTCTGCAGTCGGTAGCCTGCGGTCTGCAGTGAGGTGACAGCTGATACGATCGAGGAACTATCGAGCCCGCCGCTCAATGAAGTGCCGATGACAACATCGCTGCGTAATCTTTTTTTAACAGCGTCGTTGAACAATGCGGTAAAATGCTCGATGGCATCAGCTGCGTTGATATCGATCTTTATCTCTTTATTGATGCTCCAGTATTTGTTGATCTTGGATTTAAAAGAGGGGAGTTTGAATTGTAAAAAATGTGCTGGCGGCAGAGAATAAACTTCCTCAAAGAAGGTCTGCTCCTTATCCATCGAATTCTGCACATGACCGATGGTGAGATAGTTCAACAATAGCTTTTCGTCAATGCGTTTCTCCACTCCAATTGCCCACAGGGCTTTCATTTCGCTGGCAAAGATGAAATGCTCTTCATCCTGGTAATAATAAAAAGGTTTTTCACCGAAGCGATCTCTGGCGGCAAACAACTGTTGCTCTTTTTCATCCCAGATCGCAAATGCAAACATGCCGTCGAATTGTTTCACACAATCCTCTTTCCAAAGATCATAAGCGGCGAGGATCACTTCGGTATCAGAGCGGGAAGTAAAGCGGTAGCCACGCTGCTGTAGCAATTTCCTGAGCTCAACATGATTATAGATCTCGCCGTTGTGCACAATGGTGTAGCGGTTGCTAAAGTGCATGGGTTGCGAAGCGGCAGGAGTTAGGTCGATCACCGCCAGGCGGCGGCTGCCAAAAAAAACATTGCCTGTATGATTTCCCCAGGCGCCTTCGCCGTCGGGGCCGCGGTGTGCGATAGCGCCCGTCATTTTTTTTAGCAGATGGAGCGCTGTTGAAGTTTTTAAGGCTTCAGCGTCTTTACCTGATATTAAGATTCCGGCGATTCCACACATGTTGTAAATATCCGCAAAAATTTGGTAAGAAAAGATATCACAGAGATTCACAGAGTATTTTCACAAAGATTCACGAAGAGAACCTGCAACCTTGGGGTCTCTTTGTGAATCTCCGTGCATCCTTTGTGGATCTCTGTGTAAAAATATTAGTAAACTATCGGAAGCGAAACTCTCACGTCATCCCAGGCGATATTCAAATTATACCCCGAGATGGTTTTATCAAAAGCCATTACAAATGCATCGAGTGATTCGTTTTGCTTTAATACAGGAATGTCAACACGAAGCAGATCTTTCTTTTCATCATATTTGAAAGAACCCCAGGTATCTGTTTCTTTGTTGATGATGATCGTCCACTTATCGGCATAAGGAAGACAGTATAAAGTGTAGCGTCCCTTTTTCACCTTCTTGCCATTTATCCTCACCATCTTAAAAAACTCGATCTCGGTTGCTTCATTAGCGCCAAGCCTCCATACTTTTCCATATTCCACCAGGTCGCCAAAGATCACCCTGCCATTTTTTTGCGGGCGGCTGTACACCACTCTTGCAACCAAAGGATCTGTAAGTTTGTCCTGTATCTTCAATACCGGATAACCGGAGGGACAATAGCTCATATCCATTGGTGATTTATCCAGCGGCGGAAATTTAGTTTGCGAAACCGCGATCAGCGTAAAACAAGCGATAGCCGCTGTTAACAACAACTTTTTCATAAAAGATTTTTTTCAAAGATAAAGCAATCAGCCGTTCAGTAACTCCTGTAATTTATGAGTGGCAAAATGCTTGAGTTCGGGGAAAAAAGAAATATAACATGAGCGCATGCCTTCAATATTTTCACTGAAGATCTTAAATGCAATGCCTGATTCCTGCAGGTAGCTGGCGCGGCGCTCGAGGCCGAGAAAACTTCTGTCTATCAACCATGGCTCGCGGTAGTGGAACAACCAATCCTGTGATCTCATGTATGGAAATAATTTTTGAAAGCCGGCGGGAAGTTCGGCGATATGTTGATCCATGATGGCATACACAGATGCACTGAAGTGCTGCAAAGCTGATTCGGATGCGAATTCATTTTTATCGTTGGCCAGGAAATGATCATACACTACATCAGCGAAGGCACCGGCATACAACCTGTAATTCGGGCGAAAAAATTCTTTTAATTGTTTCGTAGCCGGGTGCGTGTCCGTAAACTCATCAATTGCCCGATGCAGGCGAATGCCTTTTTGAATCCCCCGTGAAAAGTCGAACTGCTTTTTCCCTTTCACAAAATCACTGATCATATTGCCGACGGTTATTTCGGGCTGATGAAAAGAAAGCCATGCGTGGGCGAGATAATTCATGCTGCAAACCTTTGTAAACTTTGGGGGTTTACCAAAATCTGGTTTAGAAAGTTTAGGTGGTTTAGACAGTTTAGTGCCACTTTCACTTTTTAACAGGATGAATACATCTTTTATGATTTCGTTAAGAATAAAAATTAAAGCCAGTCCTGCACTGCGTTTCAGCGGACCCTTATCATACAGGGATAGACATACATGTTGCCGTTCGTACCAGTCTTAACTATCATTAACGTCAACCCTCCCTTTGTGCTTGTATCTGCTCATGGGCGCTACTACATTTGTTCTGTCAATCGCTGCAAGCCATAGCAGCATTTTATTTAAAACAAAAAAGTATAGTTATGAAAAAGATCAGAACCACGCTGACAGCAATTGTAATGTTGTTGTCTGCCACCGCCTTCGCCAATGATGGTGACAATGTTACTTCCAAAGTAAAGGCCGCATTTCAACAAGATTTTTCCCGCGCAAGCAGTGTGAGCTGGAAGGTGAACAGCGATTTCTATTTCGCTACGTTCCTCTTAAACGGCGTTTCAGTTGATGCCGCTTACAACGCAGATGGGGAATTGGTTGGTACATCGAGAAGGATCGATGTTGACCAGGTGCCACTGGCAGTTTCAATGGAGATCGCTAAGAAGTATAGCGGTTATACTGTTTCTTCCAAGGTAACAGAATTGAATTTTGAAGGACAAACGAGTTATTATATCGACGTTCAGGACAACAGCCAGGTTGTAAGCCTCAAGTGCGAAAGCAATGGAGACCTAACAGTAGTTAGTAAGACTAAAAAACCGATCGTTAAGAGTTAGGCAGATTTAGGTTAAGAAGAAAAAGCCTCCCATTACCGGGAGGCTTTTTTTTAATTCGCCGTGTTTTTCATGGCTCGCCGATATAGTTTATAAGAATAAATGGTCGGGACAAGTGTCATGATCAAAATGGCCGGAATGAAAATAAAGATCATCAGGCGTTCGCTAACAACCAAAGAGATCACCGCCAGGGCGATGCCACAGAAGAACCAAACCTTGCTCGCCATGTGATGTGTCTTTCTCCAGTTCTCTTCATTTTCCAAGGCCCAGGGCAAACGAAATCCCGCAAAATAATTCGGCTTGATGCTGTGCATGAGATTGCCCATATAAGCCAGGAACAAACTGATGCCGCAAAACAATAAGTTCATTCCTTCTACTTTCCCGTGCAGCGACCAATAAATAATGAGTATGCAAACGGCGCAAAGAAAGATCACCATTACAACGGCGATCTTTGATAACACGTTTGAAGTGGTTTCGGAATATTTTCTTTTTGGGTCGAGCTTATAAATATTTCTCAACAGAAAATAGGTGCCGATACCAATTACCGAAAACAGGCCGGGCAGAAAGACCATACTCGACTTCTGTGAAAAATCATCGGGTTTTCCATTCAATCCAAAATGCGTGGGAACTATTGCCGGCAGGTCGTTCCATACGATGGCAAGGTAGATCCACGGTATCGACATTACGATAAAAGGGAAAAGCACGATGAATAGTTTTGACTGTTTCATATCGTTGTGTTTATTTCTTTTTTGTCTTTCCAGCACAGTGGGATCCGAAGCTTGGAATTCACGTGACTTGAAGTCGCGGC
>JADMIO011434936.1_pt1 | contig 87802 bp, 80 predicted proteins | sample 8958161 | NCBI WGS metagenome assembly JADMIO01 (sample SAMN16585339, study PRJNA669376) | soil metagenome | isolation source: Crop rotation soil | place: USA: Cullars Rotation, Alabama | collected 2011 | reverse complement strand
GCCGCGACTTCAAGTCACGTGAATTCCAAGCTTCGGATCCCACTGTGCTGGAAAGGATCAGTGTACGGGCCAGCCAGATAATGGCGTCATTGCGGCTTGGCGGCAGTGCTGTAATTTTTTGCAGGATATTCCTTTTTTCCTTGTTGGCAATGGAAATGCTATTACCGCTTGCTGAAGAAGTGGTACCTACTACACGGTCATCATCATCATTCTTCCTTTTGCGTGGGAACAAATTATAATTGATGAACTGGAAGGTCATTAATGCCGAATCAAAATCCTTACGCAGGAAATAGGCTTTCCCGATGAGCATGTACATATTATCGATCCAGTCATTCCGGAGATCATGCAATAAGATACCTGCAGTGGAAGTATAGATCACCGAATCCAGTTCGTTCTTTTGTGAAGCCGTAGTTTCCAGGGAATAGGGATAAAAAGAAAGCAGGTTTGAATAATCATCACGGAGTGACAGCTTTGCCTGCTCAATGATACTGTTTACCCTGTTATTGGCATTAAAATAATAATTGTAATGGGTAATATTGTTCTGGTAGAAATTGCGGACGACCGTAAATTTTTTATCAGCTGTTTTTTCTGACCCCAGTTTCCTGTTCTCAAATTTCTCCGGTTTTTTTTCTTTGCCTAAAACGTCTATGGTCCAGGTTGGTTGTGCAAGCAACAGCATTGGCAATCCGGACAATATCAAAAAAAATAATACCGGGCTTATCGTTCTCTTCAGCATGAATCAAAAGGTTGAATAGTAGGGATAAATATCGGTTATTTTTGCTAAATATTGCGGATAGTGCCATGGTTTTAGTTCACTTTAATCTTTTTTTAAGACAGCCCGGGAAATATCAAATAAATATGCTGTTATAACCCGCCACGAATACAGGCATTTAGAGGTTTTAAATTGCTTTTTGACGGGCATTTCTTAATTTTAGCGTTCAACAATAGATTATGACAAAACTGGATGCCAACAGTACTTTAAAACGGTTAAGGAACCGCTACAGGCTGGTGGTGATGAACGAGGATACTTATGAAGAAGTGGTTAAATTTAAACTTAGCCGGTTAAGTGTGTATATATTTTTGAGCACTTTGTTCGTTGTAATGGTGGGACTCATTATTGCCCTGCTTGTTTTTACCCCTTTAAAATATTATTTACCCGGTGTGGGATATGGCGATGCCAAGCAGATCAGGGAGTACCGGGTTTTAAAAATGCGGACAGATTCAATGGAACAGGCATTACATTATAAACAAAAATATTACGACGACCTGCAGAAGGTTTTGCAGGGAAAAGTTCCGGTAATGGATACTGCCAAATTACGCTTACCAAAGGTGGAAACCAGTGTAGAATAATTAATAACCAATGTAAACCAAAATCTATGTTTAACTCCAAATCCAAGTCATCTTTTGATGCAACCACTTCAAATGCCAGTACACTTATCGGGGCTGGCACAACCATTACCGGGGATATGCTCAGCAATGGCGATATCCGTATCGACGGCACATTAAAAGGTAACCTGAAAGGAAAGGCCAAGATCGTTATCGGCACCGACGGGGTTGTAGAGGGAGATATCGAGGGACTGCAGGCCGATATCATGGGACATGTTACCGGTACCATAAAAGTACAGGAACTTTTATACCTCCATGGCAGCACAACCATCAATGGTGATATCTATGCCGGGAAATTACAAATTGAACCTACAGCTATCTTTAACGGCCAGTGCCACATGGGTGCCAATGTAGTGGAATTAAATAATGGTGTTGGTAATGCTGTAAATCAATAATTTCGTTTAATGAACCCCCGTTTTAAAGACTTACTGCCTTTATTGATTACATTCCTTGTATTAGCCCTGCTGATACTGTCAGCAAAAATGTTGTATGCCGGCAGGGGTATTGATTATACGGTGCTGATGGGTGCCAACTGTTTATTTTTCCTGGTAAGCCTTGTCGTATTCAGGATGCAATACAAGGCGATGCACAACAGTAACCCCAATGTTTTTATCCGTAGCGTTATGGGCGGAATGATCATCAAAGTATTCGTATGCCTTGGCGCCGTGATCGCTTATTATTTTTTAAGCCGGGATTCTTTTAATAAACCTTCGGTATATCTTTCCATGATCATCTATATCATTTTTTTGACGGTGGAGGTCAGGACAATTATGAAGCTGAATAAACAAAAGAATGCCTAAGCAGGAAGCACCGTTACTGGCATTACAATCTTATTTGCCTGATGGGAGTTTTGAAGAAGTGGCGTATTACCTGCAACACCACCAGGTACACCTTACCATCAGCCGTAAAAGACAGAGTATACTCGGTGATTACAGGCACGCCATCTCAGATAAGAACCACCGCATCAGCGTTAATGGTAATCTCAATAAATATGCTTTCCTGATAACTTTATTGCACGAGCTGGCCCATTTGTTTACTTATGAAAAATTTGGCCATCGTGTTTTATCCCATGGCCCGGAATGGAAGAACGAATTCAGTAAGATACTGGCTAAGTTCTTATTGAAAAAGATATTTCCTCCAGATATTGAAAAAGCATTGCTGCATACTTTGCAAAATCCTGCTGCCAGCAGTTGTGGCGATGAAAAATTATTAAGGGTATTGCACAATTATGATACCAAGAAAGAAGGCACACATTTAGTGGAGCAATTGCCGGAAGGATCATTGTTTGTAATAAAAGGCGGCCGCATTTTTAAGAAAGGAGAAAAGATCCGTAAACGATACAAATGCACAGAAGTAAAGACCGGGAAACTTTATTTGTTCAGTGGAGTGTATGAAGTGCAGTTAATGCCTGGTTAATTTATCCATCTTTCCAAAATCCTTTCATCTGCACTTATTTTGCCCAATACTTTGTATTTGCTTTTTTGTAATACCCAGCTTAGGCCAGCTTTTTCCTTTTGCACGTTCCGCGTGCCTACAAAAGTAGAATGTATAAAATAAATCTCTGTGCCGTCATTATAGATAAATCCTGTATGGTTATCCAAACCAACGATATAAAGTCCGTATCCCTGTTGTTGTATCGAGCGAATAAAATCTCCCATTACAATATTGCTGAAACGATGTACATATTTAGCCTGGACCAAAGAATGGATCATTTGCTCAGATGGGCATTGGGCAAGTTTGATCCGTGCTATATTCAATCCTGCATCCCGCAAAATAGTAGTGACGAAATACCCACATGCGATGGAACCCTGTTTCGGAATTTCGCTGGTGCCGTTAAAGTCCCAGGCTGTTCCTATCCAGTTCGGAATAATTGATTCGGTAACTGCTTTGGTAAAAATCTTTTCTTTTACTGCTTTCGGTAAGCTATCCCATCCAGTTTTGTTCTTTTGTCTATAATGCAGGATGGCTTCTTTGCAGGAATCATAGCTTATTGTTTTAATTGCTGTTACCCGGGAGATATTTTGATCCGGCAGCCTCTCCTTTTCCTTTTGCACGCAACTGGCAAAAAAAATCGATGTAATGAATAGCAGGATTAATTTCATTTTTGGAATATTGTCTTAGACGCCTGCAAAAACAAATTCCATAAATTATTCTCCCAGGTCTTTTATCATCCACACATCACACCCGGTATGCCCGCTGTTTCCCTGGGCTGCAGGCAGATAAGTAAATCCGAATTTCTCATACATGGGAATTGCAATGGTCAATTCGGGCATGGTCTCGAGGTAGATCTTTTTATAACCCAGGTCTTTTGCGGCCGCAATACATTTTTGCATAAGTTCTTTTCCCAAGCCTTGTCCACGGGCTTTTGATGAAAGATAAAGTTTCACCAGTTCACAGGTACCTGCAGGTAAATTCTCGGTAGGATAAATGCCGGCACCGCCAATTATTTCTCCATCGTATTCCGCCACATAATAAATACTTCCTGCTGCACGGGAAAATTCTTCAAACAAATGATCGGTACGGTCATCATAATAAACAGTGCCGGGCTTGTTTGCATTGAATTCTTTTAAGGTATCCCGGATTATTTTTGCCAGCGCAATATTATCTTCCTGTTTAATGGTTCTTATGATAAATTCATTTTTCATCTTACAAAATATTTCAGATCAAACCTAATAAAAATCCTTCTCTTTGAAATAGGATATCATGTTTTAAAAAAATCATCTATTTTCGGGAAAATTATATCCCCTCGCCGGTTGAATGAATTGAAAAAATATAGCGAAGAAGAACTTGTATTACTACTCCAGGATAAGGATCAGCAGGCATTCTCATACCTATATGATAATTACGCCGCAGCGCTGAACGGTATCATTTACCGCATGGTGGAAAACCGTGAGCTGGCAGAGGATATTTTGCAGGAAGCCTTTGTCAAGATCTGGAATAATTTCTCCAGTTATGATACCGGAAAAGGCAGGCTGTTCACCTGGATGTTAAATATTACCCGGAATCTTACTATTGATACGTTAAGGAGCAAAGGATATAAAAAGCAGGCAAAAATCTCCGGTGATGAAAATTCCGTAAATAACATCACCGAAGACGGCAGGATGGCGGAACGCTTTGATGCCATGGGCCTTCGCAAGCAACTTGTAAACCTGAAACCAGAGCAACGTAGCATCATCGATCTTGCCTATTTCAGCGGTTATACACAGGATGAGATCTCGAAAGAGATGGGCATACCGTTGGGTACGGTCAAAACCCGAATGCGGGCAGCCATTATGGAACTAAGAAAAATGTTAGCATATAATTAATTGAACACACAGGATATCATATCATCGGGCGTATTGGAGCTTTATTGCATGGGGCTTACTTCAGCAGCAGAGACCGCTGAAGTGGAACTTTGGGCAAAGCAATACCCCGAAATTGCTGCGGAAATTGATGCCATTCAACTGGGACTGGAAAGTTATGCGCAATCACATGGCATAACACCGCATCCTTCTTTGAAAGAAAAGGTATTTGCTGAAATAAAAGAAAATGTTTCTGTTTCCAGCAATATGCAATCAACGGGTAATGGCGCTGCAAAAGTTTATAGTATTTCGCCGTTTTGGAAATATGCAGCAGCCGCCAGTATTATCTTATTAGCGGGAAGTATGATCTTCAATTATACCTTTTACAATAAATATAAGACTGCCAATGATAATTTGCAGGTTGCCCAGACTGAATTGCAGCAACAAAAAGAATTAGCGCAATCCATGAATAAGGATATGGAAGTAATGGGAGATATGCATGCAAAGCCGGTCGTTGCCAAAAGTATCGATAGTACAGAAGCAGGTATGGGAGCGAAGATCTATTGGATGACCAATACAAGCGAAGTTTATGTGGATCCTTCCGGGTTGCCGAAAGCACCACAGGGTAAACAATATGAATTCTGGGCCATTGTCGACGGAGCTCCTGTAAATGGCGGTGTTATTGCAGAAGTAAATGGTAAAAAAGTTCATCTTCAAAAAATGAAAAGCTTCGGCAAAGCACAGGCCTTTGCCATTTCCCTGGAAGATGAAGGCCCCGCAAAAGCCAAACCCGCTGTTGTCAAAGCAGTAGGCAGTATTTAATTTCCCTTTTCCCCCCCACATTTTTTTTATAGCCTTCATTTGATTTTTTATGAAAAAATTAATGATGATAAATCCAACCGCACTCATCTGCCGTACATGATGTACAATCATTAATTAAAAAATTTATAAAAAACTAAGTTTATGAAACAGATCAAAAAAATTCTTTTTGCAGCAATGGCAATTGTATTTGCAAATGCATCGTTTGCGCAAATGGATAAAACCGTTATGGTAGGCGGGGCGGCCATGTATCCTACAAAAAATATTGTAGAGAATGCCGTGAACAGTAAGGACCATACCACACTTGTAGCAGCCGTTAAAGCAGCAGGCCTGGTGGAGACATTACAAAGTACAGGCCCGTTCACGGTATTTGCCCCAACCAACAGCGCCTTTGCCATGTTGCCGGAAGGAACGGTAAACCATTTATTGATGGCAGAGAACAAACCGGCGCTTACCGGGATACTTACTTACCATGTTGTAGCCGGCCGCTGGAATTCAGCTGACATCGCCAAAATGATAAAAGAAGGAAATGGTAAGGCAGAAGTAAAAACTGTTGCCGGAGGTAAACTATGGATAATGATGGAAGGAAAGAAGATCGCCATTAAAGATGAAAAAGGCGGGGTTGCTTATGTAACTATAGCAGATGTTAACCAGAGCAATGGTGTGATACATGTTATCGATCATGTGCTGATGCCGAAGATGTAAACAATAAAATTAAGTTTGATGATGATGGCCCTGTTCGTAAAGGACAGGGTCATTTGCTTAATAAGGAATAAACAGCTGTATCGATGAATTTTCCCCTGAAGAAAAAATCCTCTTTAAAATACGCTTCCCTGGTGAAGCCTGTTTTTTCCAAAAGAAACCCCGAAGCAACGTTATCAGGATTGATATGCGCTTCTATACTGTGAAGTTTCATAGCATTAAATCCGTAATCAATGACGGCCAGTAATGCTTCTTTCATGATACCTTTGTTCCAGCTGCCCGGGTGAAGCATATAACCTACTTCGGCACGATGATGTTGTTTTATCAGCCGCCAGTAACCAATTGTGCCTATTACAATATTTGGATGATCCAGTAATGTGATGGCCCACATGATACCTTCATTGGCATCCAACGAATCTGTTATCCTTTGAATAAATGCTTCAGCTTCTTCCAGTGTTTTTGTTTTCTCCCTGTCGATATACTGCATAACGGTATCATCAGAGCGGAGAAAAAGTATCTCCGGGGCATCTGTTCTTTCCAGCCTGCGTAATAATAATCTTTCTGTTCTGATCCCGGGGAAAGGAGAGAAGCTGAACTCAAGCATGATGAGCAGTTTAATGGAGCCGGAAATTAAAACATTTTGTTTACTCCAAATAAAAAGAGTGAGGCAGTTAGGTGCGCTCACTCTGTGATTATTCCAATTGAAATATTGTGATCTTTACATTGGATCTTGTATTTTAAACAAAGCTGTTCTGTTTTTATTAATACCTGGCCTTAACTATTACCACGGGCCTTGGTGGTGTTGGCGGACGATGATGAACGACTACGGGATGTGGTGGTCTTGGATGATGCGGACGATATACTACCACGTGATGCGGTCTCGGATGATGTGGACGTACTACTACTACCGGGTGTGGTGGTCTTGGTGGCCTTGGCGGAACGGGGATCAACACTACCGGATGCGGTGGTCTTGGATGATAATGTCTTCGATGATGCGGCCTGTGCTGGGCAAATGAAGTTGCTGCAAATCCCACCAGGGAGATCATCAGTACAAAGAATTTTGCTTTCATGATATTGAGTTTTAGTTATCAACACCATAAGTTCAATAACAATGCCAGATGGCCAAATGCAGGAATAGCCCTTATTTGAAGCGTATTGGATACCCCGGGAGGTAAAAATTCAACAATGTGTAAATAATATTACTCAGGTAATTGCCCGGAAAATTAAGCCACAGCCTTATTTACCAGTGCTGCTGCTTCACTTAACAAAATAGCGCTCTGTACCTTTAACCCACTTTCGTCAATTAATTTTTTTGCAACGTCTGCATTGGTTCCCTGTAACCTGACAATGATCGGGATATTGATATTACCAATGGACTGGTAAGCATCAATAACACCCTGCGCCACCCTGTCGCAACGAACAATGCCGCCAAAAATATTAATGAGGATCGCTTTTACTTTGGGATCTTTTAAAATGATACGGAAACCTGCTTCCACGGTCTGGGCATTTGCAGTTCCCCCAACATCAAGAAAATTTGCAGGCTCACCGCCGCTGAGTTTTATCATATCCATAGTGGCCATGGCAAGACCTGCGCCGTTCACCATGCAACCAACATTACCGTCGAGTTTAACAAAGTTCAGGTTGAATTGTGCAGCCTCTACTTCGGTAGGATCTTCTTCACTTACATCCCGTAAAGCAGCGATATCAAGATGGCGCATTAAAGCATTGTCATCAATATTCATTTTACAATCCACTGCAATGATCTTTTCATCACTGGTTTTAAAAAGCGGGTTTATTTCGAGCATACCACAATCAGAACCCTGGTAAGCATTGTATAAATTGGTAACGAACTTTACACAATTCTTGAATGCAACGCCTGATAATCCTAAATTAAATGCGATCTTTCTTGCCTGGAATGCCTCAAGGCTTCCGCCTGGGTAAACCCATTCTTTGAATATCTTTTCGGGTGTATCATGTGCCACATCCTCAATGTTCATTCCGCCCTCTGTACTGTACATGATCACATTCTGACCCTTTGTTCTGTCTAATAAAATGGATAGGTAGAATTCTTTTACAGGATTAGGCCCGTCATAATAAACATCCTGCGCTACCAATACTTTATTTACCAGTTTGCCGGTTGGCCCTGTCTGTATAGTAACCAGTGTTCCACCTAAAATATTCTGTGCTATCTGTTTTACATCTTCGGCAGATTTACCAACAGCAACACCACGCTGTTCGGTACCCACAATTTTTCCTTTTCCCCTTCCGCCTGCATGGATCTGTGCTTTTACCACGGCGAACTTACTGCCATACTGCGTATGGATCTGTTTGTACGCCTGCTCTGCTTCAGTAGGGTTACTGCATGGGATACCTTCCTGCACGGGAACGCTGTATTTTTTAAGGATCTCTTTTGCCTGGTATTCGTGAAGATTCATAAGTCAATAAGTTTGGGCGAAGATAAATAAAACAGTTTATAGTTTGACGTTGTTTGTTTGTGGTTGTGGCCGGGTACAGCTGGTATTATATTATTTCCTGTTAACCCTGAAGGAACGGCTTGCGACTGCTTTAACGAACAATAAACAACAAACTACAAACCCTCTTAACCTATCTTGCCTTACCTTTGACGAAAAAAATATGATCTGCTTATGATGGCGAAAATTAATGAAGCGGTGGGGTTCATAAAAAACATGTATGCACAGGAGCCATCTGTTGGTATCGTTTTGGGCAGTGGACTGGGAAGTTTTGTGAACGAGATAAAAATTGAAAAGGAGATCGCATACGGCGATATCCCGCACTTCCCTGTCAGTACAGTAGAAGGACATAGCGGTAAACTGATCTTCGGTGAACTAAGGGGCAAAAAAGTTGTAGCAATGGCAGGCCGCTTTCATTATTATGAAGGATACAGTGCCGAACAAATTGTTTTCCCCATACGGGTATTGAAATTCCTGGGCATTCAAACCTTGTTATTAAGTAATGCAGCAGGAGGGGTAAATCCTTCTCTTAAAGTTGGCGACCTGATGATCATTGCGGATCATATCAGCCAGCTGGCACCGAATCCTTTGATCGGGAAAAATGATACCGCATTGGGGCCGAGGTTCCCGGATATGAGTGAGCCTTATAAAAAAGATCTTATTAAAAAAGTAAAATCGATCGCTGCAGAAAAGAATATAAAAGTGAAGGAAGGTGTGTACGTGGCTGTAACAGGCCCGACTTTTGAAACAAGGGCAGAATACAAAATGATCCATACCATGGGAGGCGATGCAGTTGGTATGAGTACGGTGCAGGAAGCCATAACTGCTGTACACATGGGATTGCCGGTATTTGCCATGAGTGTTATTACAGACATGGGGTTGCGGGAAGAAGACAACATCATAACACACGAAGAAGTTTTACAGGCAGCTAAAGACGCAGAACCTGTTTTTAAGAATATATTTTGTGAACTGATCGCACAACTCTAAGCAAAAGATCCATGAAGAAAATAGTTCTCCTGCCGGCATTGATTTTTCTTGCGTTGGTCTCCCATTCCCAGGATGTGATAAAAAGGGTAGGAGGAGATCTTAAGAATATTGGCAGCAGCACAGGCAGGACAGACACGATCGGCTTTGAACACAGGAATGATAAAAAAGATTCGATCGCCATTTCCTATAAATTCCTTGATTCCATACGCAGCATCCCATTCGATTCTTCCATCAATGATTTCGATAAGTTTTTCGCCATACCTTCTTCTTACCAGTACCTGGGCAATAATGGTGCAGCGGCTTATTCCCTGATCTATAAACCTTCTCCCAAACCCGGATGGGATGCAGGGTTCCACGCTTTTGATACTTACCGGTTCACTTTGGAAGAATCCAAATTCTATAAAACGAACAGGCCTTTCTCACAATTAAGTTACCAGCTGGCATCAGGCAAAGAGCAAATGATAAAGGCTTTTCATACGCAGAATCCCAAGCCCAACCTTGGTTTTGGATTTGATTACCGTTTGATAAGTGCACCGGGTTTTTTTGTTACACAGAACAGCAATCATAAAAGCTATCGCTTATTCGGTAATTACCAGGGTAAAAGAAAAAGATATGCTGCTTATTTTATCATGCTGGGTAATACCATTAAGAATTCGGAGAACGGGGGAATAACAGCAGATTCATTGCTACAGGACCCTAACCGGAAAAAACGTTATGCCGTTCCGGTAAACCTTGGGAATGCAAACCTCTATGCGCCTAATCCGTTTGAAACAACGGTGACGACAGGGAATATCTATAAAGATTTTACACTTTTTATCAGGCAAACCTATGATATCGGTAAAAAAGATTCTGTTGCCATCAATGATTCCACCACCGAATATTTATTCTATCCCAAACTTCGGGCTCAATACAGCTTTACATACAGCAGCTATAAATATTTGTATAAGGATGATAAAGCCGATTCCACTATTTATAAGAACTGGTATGACATCAGCTTCAAAAAAGACCCCGATACTTTTGATGTTCATGAAAAATGGACGGTGATCAGTAATGATCTTTCTTTACTGCAATTTCCTGATACTAAAAATTCAGCACAGTTCTTATTGGTTGGCGCAAGGCTTGAAAATATAAAGGGAGAGCTCAAAAACGGAACAAGGAACCTTTATAACATGATACTTCACGGGGAGTACCGCAACAAAACACGTAACAAACGCTGGGATGTGCTGGCAAAAGGAGAATTTTATGTGACCGGTTTTTATGCCGGGGATTACAGTGCTTATGCAACCATTGACAGGTACCTTAACAAAAGATTCGGTGACATCCGTTTATTCTTTAAAAATGTGAACCGTACGCCTTCCTTTATTTTCAACAGCTCTTCTTCTTTCAATCTTACCAATAACAGCCTTACCAAAAAGGAGAATATTATTTCATTTGGCGCCGAAGCCAATAACAGTTTTATTAATCTTGGTTTCAAAAATCATATCATTACAAACCTGGCTTATTTTTCTGATTACTATCACACGGAACAAAGCAGTAAGGTCATTAACCTCCTGCAGGTATATGCATCCAAAAAAGTCAAGATCACTAAAAGATGGAACTGGTACATTGATGCCGTTGCCCAGCAGACTGACGGAAGTGCGCCCGTAAAAGTTCCGTTATTGTTTGTGCGCAACAGGCTGGCCTATGAAGGGATCTTTTTTAAGAACCTTATTTTAAGTACGGGAGTTGAGGTAAGGTATTTTACGCCTTATGAAGCATATAATTATTCACCCGTAATGGGACAGTTCATGCCGCAGGACACTTTTAAATTAAAGAACCTGCCGGATATCAGCGCCTTTTTTCATTTCCGCATAAAATCATTTACTGCTTATATACGCGGCGAAAATTTAAATACGGTCAGTTTTTCCAATGGCTTCGGTTTCACCAATAATAACTTTGCCGCACCACATTATCCCACGCAGGGCTTAATAATTAGATTCGGTATCCAGTGGGGGTTTGTTAATTAAACAATAACGGACACATCTATATTGCTTTTTCCTGGATTCTGTTGTAAGTTTGTACTGCAGATGAAAAAGCCTGTAATCGCCATAATCGCCATATTGTATATGACAGTTTCTTCAGGGATTGCCATGGAGATACATTATTGCATGGGTAAGAAAGCCGGTGTGGAATTCTATGGTTCTTCCGCCGATAAATGCGGTAAATGCGGGATGAAGGATACAAAGACCGGCTGCTGCCACGATGAACATAAATTCTATAAATTAAGCGATTCTCATAAAACAGTTTCAAATGATCTCAGTCTAGGGCCAAATGAAACTGTCCTGGTCAATGATAATTATTTGCGTGACTGGCAGGTTCCGGCCGATATCAGTTTGACTGCGATCAATAACCATTCTCCCCCTCACCCTACAGGACATTCTGCCTGTATATTGAATTGTGTTTTCAGGATATAGAATTTAATTGTTTGATTTCTTACCAGGAGTAAATTACTCGTGATAAATGTATGTACATACTTATGATCATTAATTAAATTAAAACTAAAATGAAAACATTGAATATATGTGCTGCTCTTTTGTTCAGCATCTTCGTTATTAATTTTTCAAATGCACAAACCTCGTTAAAAAAAGAGACCATCAAGGTCTGGGGTAATTGTGGCATGTGTAAGGCAACAATAGAAAAAGCTGCTAAGTCTGCCGGTGCCAGCACAGCAAACTGGAATGAAGAAAATAAAGAGCTTAAAGTATCTTATGCCGTTAACCGTTCATCTTCTGATAAAATTCAGCAGGCAATTGCAAGGTCAGGTTACGATACGCAGGATTTCACCGGTGATACAAAAGCCTATGATAAATTACACAGCTGCTGTAAATACGAAAGAAAATCTGCTGCAGGAACGACAAAATCAACTGCATGCTGTAATGATGCAAAATGCGTTAAAGATGCCGGAGATTGTAAGTCAGCCCAATGTTGCAAAGACAAGACCTGTTGTAAATCATAACCATTAAATTCTTAGTTATGAAAAATCTTATTTTAATAATACTTGTGCTCTTTTCTTTTGGTTCGCAGGCACAAATCAAGAAAGTAAGCATACAGGCAAGCGGGCTCACCTGCAGTATGTGCAGTAATGCTATAAATAAGGCATTAAGATCACTGGATTTTGTAGCCGATGTGAATGCCAACATTAAGAATTCCACTTTTGATGTTTCTTTTAAGCCGGGAAGCAATATAGATTTTGACAGACTTAAAAAGAAAGTGGAAGATGCCGGTTTCTTTGTAGCCAGGTTTACGGCTTCTGTGCATTTTGATGGCGTTGCAGTTGTAAATGACAACCATGTTCTGATCGGCAATACCGTTTTTCATTTTTTGAACGTGAAAAACCAGGTATTGAACGGTGATCAGATGATCAGGCTGCTTGATAAAGGATACGTTACTGTCAAAGAATATAAAAGGAACGGCAGTTTCACAAAGATGGAATGTTATAAAACCGGTGTGGCAGGATCATGTTGTGCTAAGGACGGACTTCCCGCAGGGAAAAGGATATTTCATGTAACCATTTAATTCACTTACTACATGGCAGCCCGGCTGCTATGTAGTTTCTTATTAAGCAATGAAGCTATTCATTTTTACCGTATTGGTATTTCAACTCCAAACGCTAAGGTCCCAGGAATTATTCGTTTTTACAGAACCGGCCAGTAATATGGCTGCAAAAAGTTTCGGGATAAGGTTGAACAATTACCTGATGGAAGAAGCAGCCACTAAAAAAACAGACTATCATTTGTTGCCGGAATTAATGTGGGCTGCATCCAAACAAATGATGATCCATGTAGAAGGTTTTTTGAGTAATCGTAATAAAGGTTTTGTTGCTGAAGGAATGAGTATATATGCCAAATACCGGCTTTATACCGAGGATGATGTGCATACCCATTTCAGGATGGGCGTTTTTGCAAAGTATAGTTTTAATAACAGTGACATTCACCAGCCTGCAATTGACCTGAACGGCCATAACAGCGGTTTTGAAGCTGGTCTTGTAGCAACAAAGCTGATCAACAGGATTGCAATTTCAGGTTCAACATGTTTTTTACACGCCCTTGATAACGGGAAAGAAAAATTCTTATATGGTCCGGGCAACAGGAACGCTTTAAATTATACTTTATCAGCCGGTAAATTAATGTTACCAAAAGAATACACGAGTTACAAACAGACGAATATGAACCTGATGGTTGAACTGCTTGGGCAGTCGAACCTAAAGACAGGGAATACGTACCTGGATATGGCACCATCGGTACAATTTATTTTTAACAGCAGGTTAAGGGTAGATGTAGGGTATAGGTATGCTTTAATAAAGAAACTTGAACGAACTTCACCGAATGGTTTTTTATTCAGGCTTGAGTACAATTTTTTTAATGTTTATTAGATGGAAATGAAAAGGATATTGAAGTTCATATTATCATTGTTTCAAAAAAAGAAATGTTGCCGATGAAAAGAATATTTTTTGTTGCGGTTATTTTGATGGGGTCAGTTTTATGTAAAGCCCAATTGCAGGTTGGCACTATGGCACCTGAGATCTCCCTGCCTGATGCCAGGGACAGCATGGTGAGCCTTTCTTCATACCAGGGGAAGATCATACTGGTAGATTTTTGGGCGAGCTGGTGTGGTCCATGCAGGTATGCGAATCCTTATGTGGTGCGGCTGTATAATAAATATAAAAATAAGGGCCTGGAAGTTTTTGGTGTTTCTATCGACAGCAAAAAGGCAGAGTGGTTAAAAGCCATCCGCCAGGATAAAATAAAATATGTACAGGTGAATGACAAGGGAGGATGGTATGCAAAAACCGCAGAGAAATATTTCGTTGACCAGATACCAACATCTTTTTTACTGGACAGGACAGGCCGGATCATTGCCGTGAACCTGGAAGGCCGGGAACTGGAAAATAAAATAAAGGAGTTGCTACAATAAATAATTATTTACCGGTCTTAAAGCGAAATGATGCCCCGATGGCAAAATAATTGTCAGGGGCTTTTTTATTTATTCCTAATCCTGCAGATAGATCTACTTTGAAATTGTCACTGATATAATAAGCAATACCGCAATCTACACTGTTCTCCGGTGCTTCATACTTCCAGATGGAACCAAATATTTCAATATAAGCATACCATTTCTCACTGATATTAAAGCCGGGTGCTAAAGTATAGACATATGCAGGCGGGGAACCGAACCGCTCCCATTCCATACCAATATTATAACCAAGCGATACCAGTTTTGAAAGCGTATGTTGCATGCTGAAACGGAAATTAACGCCATCTATCGAGTCCTTATATAATGTTCTTAACCGGGCAAAATCATAGTGTGCAATGAGTGAGGTCTTGGGTCTTAATCCTTTTTCTTCCAATAAACTTAATTTGCCGCCTAATTCCACGGCATTGATCCCTGATTTACTAAAGGTTCCGTTCACCGCGGCATCTTTGTAAGTAGCGAATTCTGTGATCAGCCTTATTTCAACCCGTTTGCCAAGCCCGTACTTGGTTAATAATGTAGGGTGCTGTATGTAGTAATCATTAAAACCCGGGGTAATTTTTTCTCTTTCCCGCATGAATCCCATTTCAAGCTGCACCCATTTTTTTGGCACTGTAACAGCACTTTCGGTTTGGTCAGGCCTGTCTGTATCGATCTTGTCTACCTGGGCGAAACCGGTTAGCCCCGAAAGTAAAAGAAGGGTAACCTGCAACTTTATTTTAATCATCATTCTAAAATATAATTTAGTCTTGTCTAAAAATTAAAATAAAGATAGAACAATTAAGTAAAATGGTATAAAAAATATTGAAAATGAAAAAGGGTTATTGATCTACCGTAGCAATGCCCGCCGGTAGTTGCTCCAGGTTTCCTTCCTTAAAATAAATTTTGCAGATGGCTTCTGCTTTATCAAGGAACTGCTGAAGACCCTGCTGCTCTGCACCAAGTATTTCGTACGCTTTTTTTAATGCTTCTTTTTCTTTGGTTGTGGTTGTTTGCAAAATGGCTTCTTTGATAACAATAATACGCAGGCCATTGTCTTTTAATTTACCCAATTCTGCGATCATCCAGCTTAAAGCATAAAAGCGGTCTTTTTCCAGTAAAAGGAAATGGGTATTGTCCCCGGCATCCGGCATGACGTTATAAGGGGAACCGGTTATTTCCTCGGTAAGATATTTAGCAAGGTATTTCGGCGATGCTTTTTTCGAACTGCTCAGCTGGATACAGCCACGGAATGTCTGTGGGTAAATACTCAGCCAGCGAAGCTTTCTTCTCAACTCATGCACATCCGATTCCAGGTTACTAAAATGAAAATTCTTTTCATTGATAAAATTCAGTATTTCATTAATAGATTGTTTGTAAAATCCATCAATGCCTTTTACTTCTTCCCTTTCTTTTTTCCAATCTGCAGTACCGAGTTTTTTCCGGATCTTTTCCATGCGCTTATTGCCTTCGCCCAGCCATTCCTTTTCTTTTAATGTCTCGTTCAGGCTTTGGATCTTTTCCCGGCTTTGCGCCTGTATATAGTTCGTTATTTCTGCAGGGATCATTTTGTTATCAACGAATTCTTTGGCGAAGCAGTCATAAAAATCAATTGCTCCCAGCATGTCTTCTAAGATCTTGAACTGTTCTTTAAGTTTGCTGAATTTCTTTTTGTTGTGTATGCCTGCGTAGAGTTTGGATAAGGCTTCCAGCATGAACATCGGCGTACGGAAATTATTCTGGTACAACCAAAGAGCAGGATTTTTTTGTGTACCTGCTTTGTCAAGTAATGTTTGCACCTGCTCCAGGTAGTATTCAAACCTTGTTATACCATTTTTCATTTTATTGATTTTAGTGCTGAAGCTCCGGTAATTTATTGTTTCGTTGATCATTTTTCAAAAAAAGCAACATTGCCGCCAACCCATTCTTTGTTCTTATTGTAACGGGTGCCGATCATTTTACCTTTACTTAATCTTGCCAGGTTATGCACTGCTTTCGGCCTTGCCCAGTCATCTTTCCAGAAATAAAATAAGCGTATCTCTGCTTTGGCGGGTTCGTCAGGCGTTTTTATTACGTCTGCATATTTTACTTTTCGCTGCAGTATCCAGTTTTCCGGGTCTTTCACATTATCAATGTCCTGTTGTGTAACGTCGATCACAACGCCCATGCCTGCAAAAGAGAATAATGGTTTTAAAACATAATTCTCAAGATCGGCAGGAGCTTCTTTCAATTCATTTAAAAAATAAGTTTGTGGTACATAAGGGTTATGTATAAAAGGAAGCGTGAATTTGCTGATGCGGTAGAACCAGTTGGGATGCGGAACCCATTGCACATCATATTCCTTTGTAAGGTCAACGATGTTGCCTAGTCCTTCCTGCTTTTGGAGGTCATCAAAAATGAGCCGGTTATAAATTCTTTTTACCTGTGTCTTAACGCCATCGTTGTCATAGAACAATTTATTTCCTTCTGCCGTTAACCTGGTTAGGCAAACCGTCTTAATTCCTAAAAGCTGCTCGGTACAATAAAAGTCGATCCTTGTCTTTTGCTGTTCCGGAAAGATCTCCAGCAGGATCACGTTCTTTGGATCCATATCACCAACAATGATCTCTTTTAATAATTGTATATAGCTTTCTTTTGTATAACCATTCAGGTATGGAGAAAAATCAGCAGGAAGTTTTGCATATTCGGCGGTTAGTTCCGAATGAAAAGCCTGGAAAGCATATAGTGTGGGGAATCCCTGCATCTCTATCAGTTGGGGCTCCAGTTCTCCTTTTTCATTTTCACAGATACCAAAATCAAAAACGATACATTCTGCACGGGGGCTCTCATTGGGCACTTTTACATTGGCAGGAATACCGCGGTCGGTAAGTGAAATGAATTTCGGGTCTACGATAACGTCGATAATGTCTTCACAAGCAGCAAGCATTTTATTTTTAAATGAGGCCGGGACAAAAACGGGTGTCTCTGCATTACGGAAATCCAAAGCACCCGGATGCAGGGCCTCCAGCTTTGCCATATAGGCATCATATCTTTCTCTGGTAAAATCATCATTGAATTTTTCCCGTAATTCCTTTATCATAAAAATGGAGCTTTTGATTATCCTTATTGTGTGTAATAAAAATAATCATAAAACACGAATTACACTAATTGGGCGAATTCACGAATGATTAGCCGGTAATGGGTAGAGATTTTAAGCCGGAAGATCACGCCTATCAGATTTTTACAAAGAATGAGATGCATCATCCCGGAACGATAAGCATACTTTTAAATCATCGCTTCGTGCAATTCGTGAAATCCGTTTAATTCGCGTATTATATCTAAACTTCAGCCAGCTGGAGACTTTCTATTGCATGAAACAGGAAATTGGGGAGGATATGTGCATAGGTCCACATTATTTTTTCAGGATCATTCAGCTGTTCGATCATGGATTGCCATTTTTCTTCTCCATGATTCTCGATCACCGTTTTTTTCTTTTCTTCGGTCTGGAGGTAAAGACTCATGCCAATGGCATCTGCTTCAGGGTGGAACTGGGTGCCGATCATGTTATCGTTGAAACGAATGGCCATTACTGCTCTTTCCAGCGGAACATGCGGACGTTCTTTTTCTATGGCTAAAATAGCGCCACCCATTTCATGTAGTTTATTATGATTAGGTTCTGTTACCTGGTAATCCCTGCTGTCAACAGAGTAGAAAGGGTCTCTTAGTCCATTGAAAATGATCTCATCTTTTCCTTCGGGAAGTAAATGCATCGGGAAAACCCCGAAAGACGTACTTTTTCTTTTGCTTACTTTGGCAATATTATAATGACGGCATACCAATTCAAAAGAATGACAAATAAAGAAGACCCGTTTTTTTTGTACGTGTGCTGAGTTATTATTCCAGGTTTCAACCCTGTTCAGCCAGGAGAAATAAACTTTTTCCCATTCACTTCCTTCGCTTTCCAAAGGACTGCCGGGTCCGCCGCTGGAGATATAGATATCGTAAGTAAGATCAGGAACCTCGAACTTAAGGCGTACATCGAATTCATCCCAGCTCAGGTCTATATTATTGATCTCGCCAAACTGGTTAAGTATCTCACGGATGCAGCGCATGCCCTGGTTCACTGCCCCTTCATACAGGTCGAGGATAGCGATACGGATGGGTTTCTTTTCGGTCAGGTTCATGTTACAAACATAATAATTTTTTAAAACAAGACATTTGCCATTATGCGTATTATTTATTAACGCATTGTGGATAGAAATGGTATCACAAATATGGAACCGTTTTTTGTAGTATGAATACCACAAAAAAACTCCGGGTGATTATCCCGGAGTTTAATAAGTATTGTAAGATCTATTGAATAAGTATTACCGTGCCCTTCATCTCAATAATCCTTCCGTATTTATCGATGCCCTTTATCATCCATGTATAAGTACCTGATGATGCTTTTTTGCCTTTGAGTGTTCCATCCCATCCTTCCATCCATTTATTGGTCTGGAACATGAGCTCACCATAGCGGTTGAATACCCTGAAATAATCTGTGCTTTGTATACCAACGGGGATGGGGCGGAACACATCATTCTTTCCATCGCCGTTCGGAGTAAATGCATTGGGTAAATAATAAGTTGGGCCTTCATATACTTTTATAAATACCGTATCATCATCAGTACAGCCGATCGCATCGGTAACCAAAACCCTGAAGTAGGTATCACTGTATAAAGTTGCCAGCGGATCTGGTTTAAAAGGATTGTCCAGCGGACCTGCCGGGCTCCATACATAATTGGTACCACCGCTTGCCAGCAACTGGTGCGGCCTGCCAAGGATGGCATTGGTATCATTACCGGCAAATACAACAAGCGGTGGCTGCATATTCACCCATATGCTATCACTGACTGAAAAATTACAACCATAATTATCTGTCACGGTTAAAGTAAATTGTCTTGTTGTATCTATCCTCGCAATGGTGATGGCTGCATTGGGTGTATTCAATGAATCCGGGGGAGACCATTGATAATTTACAGAGCCGGATAAATTACTTGCACTGCCAACAAGCAATGCATTTGTCTTATAACATACGCTGGTATCTTTTCCTGCGTAAGCAACAGGCTTGTGTAAAACATTAATAGTAATAGTATCTTTTCTTTGACAGATACCCCATTTAGCGGTAAGAATATACCTCGTTGTATCATTTGGTTTGGCATTTGGATTCTTTGCGGTATCATAATCCAAACCTGCAGCAGGTGTCCATTTGAATGTATCCGTTTGCGGATTGGTCTGTGGTGATAACACAATAGAAGTTCCGAAGCAGATCGTATTGTCAGGCCCAAGTTCCAGCCGCATGGTATCATTTAATGTAATTACAACCGAAGCATTGGCGATACAGCCATTGGCATCTTTAACCCTGATCGCATTATAATTTCCTACCGGCAGGTTATTGAATATATTCCCCGACTGGTAATTCACGCCGTTGTTTATGGAATATTGATAAGCAGGCGTGCCGCCGTTTGCATTGATGCTGATGCTGCCATCATTATTTGCGCATGAAGCTATACCATTTGTAGCCGTTGCATTGACCACAGCCGGTTGAGAAAGTGTATACGTAAATCCAAACACACAACCTGCGGCATCCTTTACAAGAAAACTATAAGGTCCTGCAGCAAGTCCGCCAAATGTTGGCGATAGCTGGTAAGATCCGCCGCCATTGATCGAGTATTGGTATGGAGGAACTCCACCCGATGCATTTATGGTAATACTTCCATTACTTACACCATTGCAAAGCGGTGAAACTAAAGTAGCGGTTGTTGTAATGGCCGGGTTGGTGGTTAATGTTACGGAGTTTGTTCCGGTACATCCTGCAACATCTGTAAATGTTATGGTATAAGGCCCCGGTGCAAGCCCGGTGAAAGTATTACCCGGTTGTGTTGGCCCACCATTTAAAGAATACAGGTAAGGCCCTGTTCCGCTTGTTGGCGTTATGGTAATTGTCCCGTTATTGACATTTGAACATGGCGGATTCACTGAATTAATGGTAGAAGTAAGGCCCGAGCCCTGCACAACGGTTATCGGGAAAACGGCACCACAGCCAAACATATCTGTAACGGTTACATTGTGCGGACCTGCAGCTACACCCGTAAAAGTATACACACCGGGTGCTGTTTGTGCTGCACCCCCATCTAACCTGTATTGGTAAGCCGGTGTTCCGCTTGTTGGCGTTATAGTGATGGTACCATCACTTAGAGTAGGGCAGGTGGTTGGCGTAGAGCTGATCGTACCGGTCAATGGCGTATTACCGGCAACCACAGTTATTGAAAGTGTACCCACGCATCCGAATACATCTGTGAAGACAACCGTGTGCGGACCTGCAGCAACACCTGTAAAAATATAAGTGCCCGGTGCTGTTTGCGGGGCGCCGCCATCAAGTATGAAAGTATAAGGGCCGGTACCTCCTGTTGGAGTTACTGATATTGTTCCATCATTTGATAACGGGCATGATGTGGCTTGTGCAGAAATATTTCCGGGGATGGTACTTGTTGTTCCGACTGTAACATTGAATGTATTTGTACAACCTGTATTATCTGTAGCCACCACGGTATGTGGCCCGCCCGAAACGTTAGTAAAAGTATATGCACCCGGTGCTGTTTGCGGGGCACCTCCATCTAAAACATAAGTATATGGTGCTGTACCTGATGTTGGCGTAATAGTTATTGAACCAACGCTGGCGCCACAGGTAGTAGGCGTGGTGGAAGTTGTAGCTGCAAGTGAATTCTGCCGCACCACGTTTATCGTGTCAAGACTGTAAAAAGTGAGTCCAGGATTATCGATTCTTGCGTAAGTAGTTTTAACCACATACAGGCTTGTACCATTAGGATTAGCGCATATATTGGTGAAATTCCATTCAAAAGTGTTCGCATCTACACGACTTGTATCGCCTATAGCAACTACACTACCGGATGCGTTTAATAATTCTACACTCCTATATAATGGTGATCCGTTTGAAGGAATAAATCTCCAGGTCTCATTCATGCCGATAGATCCCCATGGCGCATCAGATGCCGCCCTCCCCGGTGCCATTATACCTTTAGTACGGGTCATATCCTGCAGGCCTATCATTGCCCGGCCCTGGTTCCAGCCAGAGCAAATTTGTTTGTCCTGTACGAACACTTCGATTATACCCGATGATTCATGCAAAACTATCTGGTGTGTATTTTCAATAAGATTATTACATGCAGTTAAAAAAAGAGGCTCTTTATAAAAACTAAGTATAAATCTTCTGTTGGGTGCCGTGCCTAAAATATCATATTTGATTTGCCTGTTAGGCGATGTATTTATTCCGGGATCGAGATCATGATAAGGTCCCATGATCAAGCCCTTATCATATAAAGAACTTGGTAAGTTCTGAGGGGTACCTGAAGTTGCACTCAAAATACCTCCGCTGTTCAATATGCCGTAATGAGAAGGAAGTCCGGCAAGAGTAAGGTCAAAACTGATATACCCATTTGTACTTACCACCAACGAATTATTGGGGATCCCATAAAATGGGAAATTGAAAGTAATGGGTATTACGGCCGAATACGTATCATCAGTATTGATTGATGTTGGTGAACCGGGTGCATCTGGTAATACTAAAGGGAAGCAGGCAGATGCTGATGTTCCATTAATAAATGTATAATCATCTCCCAGTGATCTTATATCAGGGAATCTTGCATTAATAGTTATACAAGGAGGCCCACATGAAATTGTGATCGTCCGGGGACAAGTGTAAGAAATGTTTTGGGAAAAGATAGTGTAGCTTATGAAGAGGGTAACAGCCAGCAGTAAAATTTTTCTCATGTGCAAAAATGTATTGTATAATAGGGATGGGAAGTTAAATAAAACCGATAAAACTAACACATATTAATATTTCCATCTTACAAAAGCTTCCATAGCAGCATATTGGGTTAAACCAAGCTGGGCATAGAGCTTAGCGGTATTGGCATTGCGTTCCTCGGCACGTTGCCAGAACTCCCGGTCATCACTTCCCTGGAAGGGAACACTGTCTTTTTGCGACTGGTGAATGAAGATACCATGCCGTTTTTTTATCACCTGGTCGGGGCTCATGGGTATGGCCATTTCAATTTCGGTGATGTCCCATTCCTGCCATGCACCTTTGTATAACCAAAGCCAGCAGTTACTTATCCAATGAGTCGTGAGTTGTGAGGCTTGGGTGGCTTTGATCCTTTTCAGTGCTTCGATCACCACATCAAAACAAACCTTATGTGTGCCATGCGGATCTGCAAAATCACCGGCGCAATAGATTTGCTGTGGCTGCAGTTCATTTAAAAGGTCAATTGTCTTTTGAACATCTGCTTCACCCATCGGGTTCTTTTCGATCGTTCCTGTTTCATAAAAAGGAAGATTCATAAAATGGATCTGATCATCTTTCAACCCAACATATTTACAGGTTGCTTTTGCTTCGCATCTCCTGATCAATCCTTTTATCGCCCGTATCGTATCGGTATCTTTTTCGCTGGATCTTTTTATTTTCAAAAAAGCGGTGGCTTCTTCCAGTATTTTTTTACTCTTCGTTTCATCAATGTCGAACATATTCTCAAACCCAACAGCAAAATCAATGAACCGTGTCACGAATTCATCGGTGACTGCAATATTGCCACTTGTTTGATAAGCCACGTGTACTTCATGCTGCTGATCGTGTAGCCGCATGAAAGTGCCGCCCATGCTGATGATGTCATCATCTGGGTGAGGAGAGAAGATGAGCACTTTTTTTGGAAAGGGTTCATGCCTTTCCGGGTGAGAAGCCCTTTTTTCAGATGGCTTTCCTCCCGGCCATCCGGTGATGCTGTCCCTCAATAAATAAAATACCTGCAGGTTTATTTCGTATGCGTCGCCTTTTTCTACGAGCAGGTCGCTAAGCCCATTATCATTATAATCGTTATTGGTCAGGCTAAGAACGGGCTTGTGTAATTTCAATGCAAGGTTAACAACGGCACGTTTCATCATCGTGCCTGTCCATTCACATTCACCGGTAAGCCATGGGCTTTTGAACCTCGTGAGTTCAGATGCACAGCTTTCGTCCAAAACAAAAGTGCAGTCATCATGATTCTGTAATAAAGAAGCAGGCACATCTTCGGTATCATCTTCTTCAACAGCTTTCTTCACAACAGGGGCCTTTGTTTGTCCCCATGCCATTAAAATTATTTTCTTTGATCTTAATATGGTGCTGATGCCCATAGTGATCGCCATGCGTGGCACCTGGCTCATGTTACCAAATTCATAGGAGTTGGCGATACGTGTGCTGTTGTCTAAAGTGATCAGTCTTGTCTTGGTGTAGATTCCGCTTCCCGGTTCATTAAAACCAATATGGCCGTTAACACCGATGCCGAGTATCTGCAGATCCAAACCGCCGGCTTCTTCAATTTGTTTTTCATATTCCAGGCAATGCTCCTTCACTTTATCTTTTGGGATCATACCATCCGGCAAATGATAATTGCCGGGGATGATATCTGTTTGCTCAAATAAATTCTTCCGCATGAAATAGTGATAGCTCTGTAAAGCATCTTTATCCATGGGATAATACTGGTCGAGGTTGAAGGTGATCACATTCTTAAAACTCAAACCTTCTTCTTTATGCATGCGTACCAGTTCGGCATATAAAGTTTTGGGAGAAGAACCGGTTGCAAGCCCGATGACCGTTTTTTTACCTGCTGCTTCCTTTTCTTTTATCAGTGCAGCGATCTGTTTTGCAACAAAGACAGAACCTTCATATGAATTGGTGAATATCTTAACAGGAATTTTTTCCAGCGAATCGGTGAGGTCGATTTTATTCATGATCAGTATGCAGTCGGTTAATTAAAATTACATTTTTTATTTCACGCAAACCTGCCTGTCGGCAGACAGGGTCGCTAAGGCTAATACATAAGAGGCAAAGATTTTCGCTTTGCTCCTTTGCGTAAAATATTCAATCTACTTCTATCTCATCCACAAACAGCCATGCAGGGCTTCCGCCACCGGGCTGACCGGAAGGAATGATGCCATAATTCTTTGCAACCACCCTGATGTATCTTGCTGTTATGATCTTTTTATCCAAAGAAAAATTTATCCTGTTCACACCGTCATCAGGTAAGATACTGGTTACTTCATCTTCCGGGGTTGTATAATTTATCCCGTCAGTGCTGATCATTACTTTTATTCCCTGTTGTGGCGGATAGATCCAGCTTGCTGTTTGGGTGAATGTGTGCACCCGTACTTCTTTTATTTCCGTTTCTTTACCCAGGTCGATGGTTGCATCAAGGTCTGTTCCTAAAAAGCCGAGGAATTCTGATGACCGTAACATGCCTCTTTCATTCTGTACACCGTTCACTAAAGTAAAAGCACCATCCCCGGGATAATTTTTGTGCGGAGGATTTACCAGCATGATCTTTTTGCCGGTTGCTTTATTGAAACGGAAACTTTGTGTTATCCTTGCAAGCTCCTTGTTGTTGTCAACCAGAACGCTGGTAATATTTGTAGATTCTTTTACAAGTATGGGTTTTTGATAAACTGTTATTCTTTCATTAGACCTGTCGATATATTTTATTGACCTGCCTGAATTACTTTCCAGTTTCCACATTACGCCATTAAGATCGTCTGTTGGCATCACCGTTGCCTTCAAACCATAATAAGCCCTGCTATAGTTTATATTTTGTTCATCCAACCTGTCAAATATCACCGGTAATTTCTTTTCAAAATCATTCCAGTTCCTTTTTTCTTTCGGGCTCCATAACACTTCACTCAATGCGATCATGCGTGGGAAGAGCATATACTCAACCTTTAAAGGATTGCTGATATATTCCGACCAAAGGTTACCCTGTGCGCCCAAAATATATTTGCCCTGCTCTTCATTCAGTTCTTTTGGAATGGGATCATAATTATATACCGCTTCAACAGAATTGAATCCGCCCTGCGTGATGGAATCTTCTGTCCTGCTTTGGGCCCAGTTCAGGTAGAGCGGTGTTTCCGGTGTCATTACCACGTAATGTTTTTCTTTTGCAGCAGCGATACCGCCTTTCTCACCACGCCAGCTCATCACGGTTGCATTGGGAGCAAGCCCGCCTTCCAGGATCTCATCCCAGCCGATGAGTGTCTTGCCTTTGCTGTTCAGGTATTTTTCTATGCGTTGCACAAAATAACTCTGCAACTCATGTTCATCTTTCAGTCCCAGATCTTTAATTCTTTTCTGGCAGGCAGGACAGATCTTCCAATGTGTCTTCGGACTTTCATCTCCACCGATATGAAAATATTTTGAAGGGAACAGGGGCAGTACTTCATCGATCACGTTTTCCAGGAACATAAAAGTGGAATCTTTACCTGCACAAAAAACATCATCAAAAACGCCCCAGGTTTCCTGCACCAGTTTTATCCTTCCGTTCTTTTGTTCATGAATACTTTTCTGCGAGATCATTTTTGCAGGTATTGCCGTTGGCTTTGCAGGAAAACAACTCAGCCAGGGATAAGCCGCAATAGCTGCGCTGCTGTGGCCCGGCATTTCGATCTCCGGTATCACGTCGATATATCTTGCTGCGGCATATTGTACCACTTCCTTTATTTCTTCCTGTGTATAGAAACCGCCATAAGGGGTATTGTCGCTGCCCTTGCCCGGGTAGCGGCCAACGATGGTACCGTTTCTCCATGCACCGATCTTTGTCAGTTCAGGATATTTTTTTATTTCAATGCGCCAGCCCTGGTCTTCTGTCAGGTGCCAGTGAAACGTGTTGAATTTATACGCCGCCAAATAATCAATATATTTTTTTATGTAGGAGACGGGAAAAAAATGACGGCCAACATCGAGGTGCATTCCCCTGTAAGCAAAGCGTGGGTAGTCTGTTATCGTAAGATAAGGAACCTGGGATCTTGAATTTTGTGTTTGCGATAATAATTGAATTAAGGTCTGCACGCCGTAGAAAACGCCTTCTTCATTATCACCGGCAATGTAAATTCCTTTGGCATCGATCGTGAAGGTATAGGCGCCTCGCAAAGCGTTGTCGAGCCTTTCATAATTCAGGCTGATGGAATTGGGGACATATTTATTGGTTATTTTCAATTCATGCCCCAGTGATTTTTTTATTTGGATGTTCAGCATTTCAGCGATCTTTTCCAATCTGCTTCCTTCCAAAACGATATGGGTATTCTTATCAATGATAAATGAACCCTTACTCATTTTTAATTCCGCCGGCATTGGAAAGATGTTGATGTTATTTTGCGCAGCAGCGATTAAGCAATCAAAAAATAAAACAACCAATAAGATCTTTTTCATAGTATGTGTTTGTGGGCTAAAGCCCGATGTTTTTTTTCCTCCTTGTCCCCGGGCTTAAACCCGGGGCAACTCATAAGCCCGCACAACTCATGACCCCTTTTTTAAATTGCCCCGGCTTTTAAGCCGGGGGTTAATCATGTACAATTATAAACAGGGCTTTGGCCCATCAATCATTTTAAAACAGGCAGGATGATCCTGCTTGCATTTGCTGCATCATGATAAATGCGTATCGTCGCTTTTTGAAAATCTTTTTCTGTGGCTCCGGAAATGCGCATGAACTTCTGCGGGTTCCTGTCCACCAGCGGGAACCAGCTGCTCTGTACCTGTACCATGATCTTATGTCCTTTCTTAAATGTATGCGCCACATCATTCAGGTCGAACTTTACTTCACTGATCTTATTGGGAACAAAAGCTTCGGGCTTTGAATAACTATTGCGGAATTTTCCACGCATGACCTCTGCTCTAACCAAACGCTGCAAAGAAGCCATGACAAAGCCTCTTGGAGCACCCTTGGGTGTTGTGGCCGTATCGGGTAAAACGTCTATAAGCTTAACGATAAAATCTGCATCGGTACCGCTGATACTTACAAAAAGATCAGCTGCGACCCTGCCGGATAAAGTAATGTCTGTTGTAAGTTCATCGGTTTCAAAAACAACCACATCGGGCCTTACTGCAGTGAAGCGCTGGTCTTCGGCCATATATTCATTATTACGTCTTCCGAATGTTCCGTTGGTATAAGGAACCGGTTTGTTGGGATCACTGAGGTATTCATCAAAACTATTAACGCCACTTGCTTTCTGCAGGGAGAGTTTATGGCCGGCATTGAAATAATAATTTACGGGCATTGAATTTTTTGGCGGCCACACATCATAACTCTTCCATTGGTTGGAACCTGTTTCAAAAACCGTTGCTTCAGCCGCACTGAAGTTTCCTTTGTCTTTTAAATAATAATTAAAGAATGTGGTTTCCAATGAATCCTGGAAGTATTTGCTGGTATTGCTGCCAAATTCATGCGTGGCAAATTTTGTCCATTCATTGCTTGCCCAAGCACCGTGTGTCCATGGCCCCATTACAAGACATGTGGTATTGACCGGACTTTGTTTTTCTATAGCTTCGTACGTATGTAATGCGCCAAAAAGATCTTCCGCATCGAACCAGCCACCAACCACAAGCGTAGGCACCGTGATGTTCTTTAAATGCTGGCGGATATTCCTGGCCCTCCAGTATTCATCATAGGTATCATGCTGCAGGTATTCATTCCAGATCACGCTCTTATTATTATAATATTTTTCGCCGTTGGTGTTTTTGACAGGTCCCATCTTCAGGTAGAAATCATATACATCTTTTGTATTCCGCATGAATAAAGGCTTTGCATAATCCTTTACCGGGCCTTTTCTTTCCATGTCGAAGAAATTCATGAAGCTGAAATTATCCAGCAGGAAGAATGCGCCGTTGTGGTTGGCATCATCACCAATGAATTCATCTGTAACAGGTGCCTGCGGGCTCACGGCACGGATGGCGGGATGTGCACCGGGCAATGATGCAGTCGCATAGAAGCCGGGATAAGAGATGCCTGCAATACCCACACGGCCGTTGTTATTCTTTATATTTTTTAAAAGCCAATCCACTGTATCGTAGGTATCGCTGCTTTCATCCACATCTTTGTTTGAATTTTTTATTGCTTTATGCGGCGTTACTTCCAGGTTAACACCTTCACTCATGTACCTACCGCGTACATCCTGGTTGACGAAGATGTATTTCTCTTTCATCAATTCCGGGTTGGGCCCGAGTGATCTTGGAAATTCATTTCCGTAAGGTCCGGCAGAGTAGGGCGTACGTTCCATCAAAAAAGGGTACGACTGTGACTGATCCTTTGGAATATAAATGACCGTATAAAGCTTAATACCATCCCGCATGGTTATTGTCGTATCCAGTTTTGTATAATTATCCTTTACGAAACTGTTCTGTGCAAATGCATTGACCATCATAAAACAGCAAAGCCCGGTGAGTATTCTTTTCATTGCTTAATTCTTTAAAACAGGTAAGATGATCCTGCTGTCGTGGTAAATTTTTATGGTTGACTTTTGAAAATCGCTGTCATTCGCTTTATAGATATCCGTGAATTTTTGCGGGTTACGATCGGATAAAGGAAACCAGCTGCTTTGAATTTGTATCATCAGCTTATGCCCTTTCTTGAAAGTATGCGCCACATCGGGTAAAGTATATTTTACTTCGGTGATCTTACCCGGAACAAATGCTTCCGGATGTTCGAAACTGTTGCGGTACTTGCCACGCATGATCTCACCACGAACGAGCATCTGGTATCCGCCCATCGGATAATTCAGGCCGTTCCCTTTACCGGATTCTTTTTCATCGTATTTGAATTCATCCGGGAAAACGTCGATCAGTTTTACCACGAAATCTGCATCAGTTGTTGATATACTTACCATCAGGTCGGCAACAAGCGGGCCACCCAGTGTGATATCTTCATTCAAAACGCCTGTGCTGAATGTAAGCACATCTGTACGCCGGCTTGCGAAACGCTGGTCATCGCTCATGTATTCTCTTGTTCTTCCCAAATGAACATCTTCGGTATAAGGAACCGGGTGGGCGGGGTCACTGATGTATTCACTATAGGAACTATTATTTGAGACTTTAGTAAAACCAAGATCATTGTTATTTGAAAGATAAAGATCCTTATGCTCCATATTCTTTGAAGGCCATTCATTGAATCTTCTCCATTCATTTTCGCCGGTAAAGAAAACCGTTGCCTCAGCAATATCATGCACGGTCCCCTTAAGTTTTAAATAAAAGTTGAAAAAGGGGATCTCGATATTCTTCTGGTAATAGTCGGCCGTTCTTTTTCCAAAACGTACATTGCCGAGATAACTGCCATCGCTTCTTCCGCCCCATCCGCCATGGAACCAGGGACCCATCACCAGCCTGTTATCGGTGTTCTTACTTTTTTCTTCAATGGCTTTGTATAAATTCCAAGCGCCAAAACAATCTTCTGCGTCAAACAATCCGCCTACAACCAAAATAGCAGGCTTTATATTCGTCATAAAATTCCTCGTGTTCCTTGCTTTCCACCAGTCATCATAATTGGGATGGGCATACAGGTCTTTCCAGAAAGCAATACTGTCGCCCATGATCTTTGCGAAGTTCTTCAATGCACCGGTCCTTAAATAAAAATCATAATTATCCTGTCCTGGTATCCTGAACCCGTCAGCACCCTGCATGGTTGGTTTGGGCCGTGGTTTTCCAAAGCCTGAATAAAAGCCGAATCCGTCCATGATAAAGAAAGCACCGTTATGGTGAAAGTCATCTCCCTGGAACCAGTCGGTAACAGGTGCCTGCGGGCTTACGGCTTTCAGTGAAGGATGGCCGCTCAATGCCGCCATGGTGGAATAAAAACCGGGATAGGAAATTCCAAACACGCCGACACGATTGTTGTTGCCGGGAATATTCTTTACCATCCAGTCAATGGCGTCATAAGTATCGCTTGCTTCGTCGAACTCAGTCCCCTTTTTATTGGGATTGAAAGGCCGTACATCTTCAAACTCACCTTCACTCATCCACTTACCCCGTACATCCTGAATGGCGATGATATAACCTTCCTTCAAATAGTTTATCCAGTAAGTGCTGTATAAACGGCTGCTGAACTTGTCTTCGCCGTAAGGCTGGCAGGAATACGGCGTGCGGTTGAATAAGATGGGATGCTTTGTACTTGAATCTTTTGGAATATACAGGGCAGTAAATAATTTATTGCCGTCACGCATGGGAACCATCCGTTCTATCTTATAATAATTATCCCTCACCCAGGCAGAGTCTGCATCCTGGGCATTGGTCGTTGAAATGGAAAAAGCAGCAACTAAAAGGAGGGAAAAATATTTTTTCATCTTATAAATATTAGAGTGTTAAATTTAATGCATCTAGACTGTTTATTATGTCAAATCACGAAGTAATTATCAATAAATTCTATTCTTCTTTTCAAAAGCTGGATCATGCGGGCATGAACAGTTGTTATAGTGATGATATTGTTTTTTTTGATCCTGTGTTCGGCTTATTAAAAGGGAATGAAGTGCGATCGATGTGGGAGATGCTTTGTACAAATGCGAAAGACTTCTCGCTGAGCTTTGGTAATATCCAACATTTGGATGAGGAATACAGTACCTGCGACTGGGTAGCCACGTATACTTTCTCAAAGACTGGAAGAAAGGTTGTCAATAAAATAAAAGCCAATATGCGTTTTGCAGATGGGAAGATCATTGAACACAGCGATGGGTTCAGCCTGCACAAATGGAGTAAACAGGCTTTAGGCTTCAGCGGGTTGTTGCTGGGGTGGAACTCTTTTTTTCAAAGAAAGATAAAGAACCAGGCAAGGCGAAACCTGTTACGTTTTATGGAGCAAAAAGAAAACCGATGATTTAAAGTCAACAGGCAAATGTGAAAACAAAAAACTGAAATTAAAGAGTTGGGCAACTCTAACGGGTTTTGACTTTTGGCTTTTCACTTAATTCATGCATTGCCCTTGCATGTAAAGAAAACAGTTTGTATATTTCTGAATATTCTTAACCAAAACCAACATTCAATCATGGGAAATTTATTTGATTACATTAACTGGATAGCAGTATTAGTTGCTACGCTGGCTTATTTTGCGCTTGGTGCATTATGGTATTCCAAGATCTTATTTGCCCCCAAATGGATCGCCCTTAACAAGATCGATATCAATCACCCTGATGCCAAAAAAGGTATGGGTATGATGTTTGGCGGTTCTTTTGTATTAATGTTCCTTCAGTGTTTTGCGCTTGCTGTAATTGCCAACCGCCTTGATATCACCGGGGCAGGATGGATGAGCGGGCTTAAACTGGGCGCTTTTACCGGGTGCTGTTTTTGTGCAACTACTGTAGGTATAAATTATTTGTATGAGAAAAAGCCGTTGGCACTTTGGATGATCAACGCAGGTTATGCAATTGTAGGAAATATCATCGCAGCGATCATTATCTGTTGCTGGAAATAAGAACGCTTAAAACGTTTTAGTCGTTTGAAATCATTTTAGGGTTTAAGAAAGCTTAAACCCTTTTTTATTCAAAAACATTTTTCAACGATGAAACGTATAAAACGTCTTCAGCGACTGAAACGCTGCCAGCGTTATTCTACTGTAGTTACCTTAACGATATTCGTTGGCAGGTGAAGTTCAACGGGCGTACTGCCGGTATTCACCACCACATCGCCGGTCTTTAAAAATCCCCTTTCTTTTAAGATATTGATCTGGTCAAAGATGATATCATCAAGACTTTCTTCTTCTGCATAATAGAATGCCCTTACGCCCCAGCTCAAACTAAGCTGGCCGATCAGCGATCTTTCTTTACTGAAAATATATAATGGTGCATGGGGCCGGTAACTGCTTAACATGAAAGCAGTGTATCCACTTTGTGTCATACCTACCAGTGCTTTTGCATTCGTATCCTGTGCAAGCTTGCATGCACTGTAACAAATGGCATCACTGATAAAAGAAGGAGAGTGGGGTTGCGGTGCAAGTATATCATCACGGTTATAATCATACACGGTCTTCTCTGCTTCTAAAATGATCCTGCACATGGTTTCAACTACCTGTGTGGGATATTCACCCATGGCGGTCTCGCCGCTGAGCATGACCGCATCGGCGCCTTCCAGTACTGCATTGGCAACATCACTTACTTCACTGCGATTGGGTTTTGTCCTGTCCATCATGCTTTCCATCATTTGCGTAGCCACGATCACGGGCTTTGCACGGTGCATGCTTTTGCGGATGAGTTCTTTTTGTATGATGGGAACCTGCTCTACGGGCATTTCAACACCCAGGTCGCCACGTGCCACCATGATGCCATCACTTTCCACGATGATGTCGCGGATATTCTTTAGGGCCTCGGGCATCTCGATCTTTGCGATCACTTTTATCTTGCTGTTGCGCTCGTTTATCCTCTTTTTAAGGTCAATGATGTCTTTTGGTTTGCGTACAAAAGAAAGTGCTACCCAGTCAAGGCTTTGTTCAATGATAAAATCCAGGTCAACAAAATCTTTTTCTGTAAGTGAAGGCATGGTGAGTTCCGAATCGGGAAGGTTGACTCCTTTCTTGGGCAATAAGGTTCCGCCCAACGTGATGCTTACCAGGACTTCTTTTTCATTCAGTATCTTTTTTACCATCACTTCCATCTTGCCGTCGTCTAAAAAGATACGTTCCCCCACTTTTACATCCTTAGCGAGGTTCGGATAGGAAACATAGAGTTTCTTTTTTGTGCCAACAGATCTTTCTGTCGTAAAAATAATTTCATCCCCGTCATTCAGTTCAACCTTACCATCTTCAATTTCACCAACCCTCAGTTTCGGTCCCTGCAGGTCGGCCAGTATTGCAATATTGAATGGCTGTGATTTATTGATCTTACGGATATTGTCGATCACCATCTTTTTGTTCTCATGCGTTCCATGGGAAAAATTCAGGCGGAAAACATTAGCGCCGGCTTTTGCCAGCTCCAGTAATTTTTCGTATGATTCGCAGGCAGGGCCTACAGTAGCTACGATCTTGGTCTTTTTTTGCGAATGGGAGATACCCGTCTCTTTATCCATCTGCTGGTGGAGATACTTGGAAATATGTTTGCTCATTATAACGAGATTGTAATTAATTAAAGTTTTGATACTGGATACAGGATGCCAGATACTGGATAAGAGCCTGATGGTTTTGATATCTGCTATCCGGTATCCAGAATCCTGGATCGTTCTATGTAGCAAGGATCTTCACGATCTTCAGCCACTCTTCACTCACCCGTTGTTTTTTCTTCACGGCTTCATCCAGCGGTATATAATTGATCTTATTATTTACAATACCGATAAAAACATTATGCCTTCCTTCCACCAATGATTCAACCGCATGGTAACCCATACGGCTTGCGATCAAACGGTCCATACAACTTGGCGACCCGCCCCTCTGAATATGCCCCAAAATGCATACTCTAACTTCCAGTAAGGGCAACCTTGATTTAACGATCTTAGCCACTTCATTGGCACCGCCGAATTCATCGCCTTCTGCAACAACGATCAGGTTCACGAGTTTATGGCGCCTTTCTTTTTCTGCCAGGCCATTAATAATGGTTTCGATCTCGGTCTTCCTTTCGGGGATCAGAATATTTTCCGCACCCGTTGCAATACCGCTGTGCAGGGCAATATAGCCGGCATCACGGCCCATTACCTCAATGATGAATAAGCGGTCGTGCGCTTCTGCGGTATCCCTTACCTTATCTATTGCTTCCACAACGGTATTGACTGCCGTATCGAAGCCAATGGTAAAATCGGTGCCTGCAATGTCTTTATCAATGGTGCCCGGTAAACCGATGCAGGGAATATCAAATTCATTACTGAAGGTCTGTGCCCCCCGGAAACTGCCGTCGCCGCCGATGATCACCAGGCCATTGATACCATGTCTTTTCAGGTTATCATAAGCTTTTTTCCTTCCTTCTTTTTCATAAAATTCCTTGCAGCGTGATGTTTTTAAGATGGTGCCGCCGCGTTGAATGATATTCGCAACACTACGGCCTTCCATGGGAACAATATCATTTTCCACCATGCCGCTGTATCCCCGCATGATACCGTAAACTTCCAGCCCATGATAGATACCGGTACGCACAACTGCACGGATACAGGCATTCATACCCGGGCTATCGCCACCCGAAGACAAAACACCAATCTTTGTTACTTTCTTTTTCATGGTTTAAAGATAAGACAAAGGTGTTAAATGTGTCTTTTGCACACATTATTGAATGGTAGGAATAGCAAAGTGGTTATTGTGGAATGCCAAGTGCGTTTAACGGAAATAGTTTAACCGGCATTGGATGTGTTTTGGTTAAATCCTCAGAATATTCTGTTGGTTTAAGGTTATTTCATGCACTATCCATGCCTTTGCTATGCCTTTACTATGCCTTTGCTATGGCGTATCCATATCTTTAAATGGAAGGGGCGGAGGGTTGTCCTGGACGGTTATGATTTGAAAAGCAGTTTCAACCATTCCGACTCATTAAAATTATGCGGGTTCACGTTTTTTATTGATTTGGGTATTGCTATTTTTCTTCCCGGTTTTTTTTGTGTTTTTCCCTGCACGGACCTCGATGAGATGGCATGCTTCGATCAGTTGAGAGATGCGAACCTGGAGCATTATTATGTTGTAGGGCGGAAAGTTGTTGACTATCGTTGTCTTACTTAATGCGCATTGCTGAATCTCTTCAAAGGCTTTTTCCCATTCCTGTTGTGTCATGTAATCATTAAATTTTTTTATCGCTTTATAAGGGTTAAGGAATTGTGTAAGGGTGAGGCTGCGTGGAAAGCAAGACCAGATATCATCACCCGCTTTATTGCCCACCGATGTCCCGAGGTTATTTATAAAAACCTTGCTGCCGGTTCCCGTATCCTGTATAACAGCAGCCGGGCGTTGCGCAAAGCGGGTTTGAATGGTAGATGATGCGGCGCTAAGCAGGTTCAGCTGCCTGGTATAATTTACCAGGCAGTGGGGGCAAGATGTTTTCCATATCTTTTTCCCGGTTGCTGATTTTAAGGCGCTTTGCAAATACTCCAGGGCTTCGGGCAGTGTATAGCTATCGAAAAAATCGTGGATGGTATGATATGCGAAGATGGTTTCTTTGTCTTCAGTATAAATTGCGGGCATATACATTATTTAAATTGTACCAATATGAAATTGTAATGTGTACTTCAGGTAAATGTTGGCGATGTATCTGTGCTGGAAAAAAACGGGGCAGGTTGTAATGAGGAATTGAGGTGTATCTGGGGCGCCCCTGTTAAATCTCCGGTGGTATTGTCTGGTTAATTATTCTGGCATATCTTTTCAGCTGCCTTTGCACCGTAAAGTTAATACAGGTTCTTTTAAACAACAAAATTTATGGTAGAGCATATGCCCCAAAATGGTTCGCAACCTGTGAATTTTCTCAGCAAGAACCTTAGATACCTGATCAGGATTTTCAAAATCAGCCAGGGAGAACTTGCTGATTTTGTCGGCCGAAAACAGACCACGATCTCCAACTGGGTGATCGGAAATTCTGACCCAACTGCCTGTGACTTAATAAAAGTTCACCAATATTTTGGTATAAGCCTGGACACACTCGTCCTGATGGATATAGAAAAAAGCAAGCTTCCAATGGATCGGTATGCGGCTAATTTCATTAAGCTTAGGAATGAGAAAAAAGACATATCCGGAGAGAAAAATATCATAAAAGAACCAGACGTGATCTTTAACAAAACGGTGATCGGTCACCTGAGGCAAATGGACAATAAACTTAATTCACTGGAATCCATGACGAAGAAACTGTTGGGCAAGGACACAAAATAAACCTGGATTTATTGAAAATTGTTACATACGTTCCGGTACCCGTATTCCCAATAACTGCATCCCGCTTTTGATAATATTTGCTGTAAGAAGAGATAGTTTTAACCGCAATCGTTTCTTTCCTGCTGTCTCCGCATTGGCAATGGAATGTTCGGTATAAAAAGAATTGAAGGTCTTGGCTAAATGAAAGACATAATTGGCGATAACAGATGGGTTGTGTTCCTGGCATGCCTGTTCAATGACCGATGGATATTGTTCTGCGGAAACGATGAGTTCTTTTTCAAGTTTGAGCAAGTCATTGGTCATTGAGTCATCCGCAGGACCCTGTGGGTTGGTCATTGAGTCATTGTCTACCTTCCTCAAAATACTTTTTATCCTTGCGTAAGTATATTGAATGAAGGGGCCGGTGAATCCATGGAAGTCGATGCTTTCTTCGGGATTAAATACCATGGTCTTTTTGGGATCGACCCTTAATAAATAAAATTTCATCGCACCGAGACCGATGGTCTCATATAATTCCTTCAACTCGTCTACACTAAAGTCTTTTACCTTACCCAACTGCTCGGTATGTTTCTTTGAAGTAGCGATCATTTCATCCACCAGGTCATCCGCATCAACAACAGTGCCTTCCCGGCTCTTCATCTTACCGGTGGTGAGTTCCACCATGCCATAGCTCAAATGAAAGATATTATCCGCATTCGGCATGCCCAGCTTTTGACAAATGAGCTGCAGCACTTTCATGTGGTAATTCTGTTCATTGCCGATCACGTAAATGCTCTGGTCAATTTTATACTGTTCGTATTTCTGCAAAGCAAGGCCGATATCCTGGGTGATATAAACAGACGTACCGTCCTTACGCTGAACGATCTTTTCATCAAGCCCTTCAGCGGTGAGGTCGATCCAGATACTGCCGTCTTCTTTTTTATAAAATACCTTTTTATCCAGGCCCTGCTGCACAATATCTTTTCCGAGCAGGTAGGTCTGGCTTTCGTAATAGGTGATGTCAAAGTCACTGCCGATCCTTTCATAGGTAACATCAAAGCCTTCATATACCCAGCTGTTCATTCTTTTCCAGAGCCCGATCACATCAGGTTTCCCTATTTCCCAATCCAGCAGCATCTGTTGTGTTGCTTTCATGATGGGTGCTTCTTTCTCTGCAAGCTCTTTGGTCATGCCCGATGCAACCAGTTCCTCCACCTGCCTTTTATATTCATCATTGAACTTCACATAATATTCTCCCACGAAATGATCACCCTTGGTATGGGTTGATTGCGGTGTGGCTCCATTAGCAAAAAGCTCCCAGGCGATCATGCTCTTACAGATGTGTATGCCCCTGTCATTGACGATACAGCTTTTGATCACTTCATAACCACAGGCTTTTAAGATCTCCGCAACGCTCCATCCCAAAAAATTATTCCTTAAATGGCCGAGGTGAAGTGGTTTGTTGGTATTGGGAGAAGAATATTCCACCATCACCTTTTTGCCATTCATTTCTTTTTTGCCGAAGCAAATATCATTATAGCTTTTATCCAGCAGGCCAAGCCAGTAATCATCTGCGATGCTGAGGTTGAGGAACCCTTTGATGATATTGAAACGGGTAAAGAGCCGGGGGTAATGCTGAACAAGGTATTCACCCAATTGGTTGCCGATGGCATCCGGTGATAATTTCAATGACTTCACCAGCGAGAACATCACGATGGTATAATCTCCTTCAAATTCCGGCTTGGTCTGGTTGACCTGGAAATCCTTTTCGGTGAATGACTGTTTGAACAAAGCCGATAAACTTTCGATGGTGCTCTCCTGTAGACTGCTGACGATTGACATGCGGCAAAGATAAAGAACAAGCTGCAAGGGACAAGCTGCAAGGTGCAAGCTACAAGCTTCAAGCTGCAAGGAGGGGCTGTTAATTGCTGGTACTTCTCCCTTGTGGCTTGCCCCCTTGTCCCTTACATAAACGGCCTATTCATGTTTTGAATGGCAGGAAAGGGCTGTGTAATCAATGTAGCTTTATCATCTTCACAGGAACTAAAAACATTATTATGAGAAAGCATTTACTTTTTACAATCCTGATGTTCATCACGCTTTTTTCAAATGCACAGAACAATGCAAAGCCATGCTCAGCTCCCGAAGCCAGCGAGTTCGATTTTTGGGTGGGCGACTGGACATTGTATTCTGCAGATACAGTTACCGGCAGCAATACCATTTATAAAACAATGGATGATTGTACGGTGCAGGAAAATTTCAGCAACCCCAAAACGGGTTATATCGGGAAGAGCTGGAGTGTGTATAACCCACAAACCAAACAGTGGCAGCAAACCTGGGTAGATAACCAGGGCGGCTATATTCCACTCACCGGTACATTTGAAAATGGTAAGATGACTTTGACCACAGCTCCACGCAAACTGCCCAACGGCAAAGAGATCATTTCGAGAATGATTTTTTATAATATTACCGGCGATAGTTTCGACTGGGACTGGCAGTTCACCCGTGATGCCGGTACTACCTGGAATTCCAACTGGAAAATACATTATGTAAGAAAGAAATAGTGTTCAGAATTGCCTGTCATGCGTTAGCTTTGCACACTTTTTAATTACTATGATAAGTGCAAATAATATAACGCTGGCCTACGGCAAAAGGGTTCTCTTTGACGAAGTGAATATCAGTTTCACCAAGGGGAACTGTTATGGTATCATTGGTGCGAACGGCGCCGGTAAATCCACCTTCTTAAAGATCATCAGCGGCGAGATAGAACCGAACAAAGGAACGATCGATATTACACCCGGTGAAAGAATGGCCGTGCTGAACCAGAATCAATTTGAATTTGATGAAGTGACGGTTTTGAATACCGTGATGATGGGCCATAAGAAAATGTGGAAAGTGATGCATGAAAGGGATGCCATCTATGCAAAAGAAGATTTTACAGAAGCAGACGGGATAAAAGCAGGGGAGCTGGAACACGAGTTTGGTGAGATGGGTGGCTATACGGCCGAAAGCGATGCAGCTACCATGCTGAGTGAACTGGGTGTTAAAGATGAACTGCACCAGCTTTTGATGAAAGACGTTGCGGCCAATATCAAAGTAAGGGTATTGCTGGCGCAGGCGATCTTTGGTAACCCGGATATCTTATTGCTGGATGAGCCTACCAATAACCTCGATGTGGAGACCATCAGCTGGCTGGAGAATTTTTTAGCCGATTACCAGAACATCGTTTTGGTGGTGAGTCACGACCGTCACTTCCTGGATGCAGTATGTACGCATGTTGCAGACGTGGATAAAGGAAAGATCAAGATCTATACCGGTAACTATACATTCTGGTACGAAAGTTCACAGCTTGCAGCAAGACAGGCATCCGACAAGAACAAGAAGATGGAGGATAAGAAGAAGGACCTGTTGGAATTCATTGCACGGTTCAGTGCGAATGCATCCAAATCAAAACAGGCAACCTCACGTAAAAAAGCGTTGGACAAATTAGTTTTTGAAGACATTACGCCAAGCAACAGGAAATATCCCGGTATCATCTTCAAACAGGAGAGGGAAGTAGGAAATGAAATATTGAAAGTAGAGGACCTCAGTAAAACCATCGAAGGGAAGACCATCTTCAGTAAGATAAGGTTCGATGTACAGAAAGGAGATAAGATCGCCTTCATCAGCCGTGACCCGATTGCACTCACCAGTTTCTTCGAGATCATCAATGGCAGGATGAAAGCCGATGGCGGTACCTATGAATGGGGGACAACGGTAACTACAGCATACCTTCCGAATGACAACAGTGAATATTTTGAAGGAAGCAAGCTCAACCTGATGGACTGGCTTCGTCAATACGTTCCACCCGGAACAAAGGATGTGGACGAGGATTTCCTTCGCGGATTTTTAGGAAAGATGTTGTTCAGCGGTGAAGAAGTCTTAAAGAAGACAAATGTTTTGAGTGGTGGTGAGAAAGTGCGTTGCATGGTGAGCAAGATGATGCTGCAGAACCCGAATGTGCTGATGCTGGATGAACCTACCAACCACCTTGACCTGGAAAGTATCATTGCCTTTAACGACAGTATGGTTGCATTCCCCGGTATTGTGTTATTGACTACACATGATCACCAGTTCATGCAAACCGTTGCCAGCAGGATCATTGAGCTTACGCCAAAAGGAATGATCGACAGGCTGATGACCTACGATGAATACCTGGCAGATGAGAGGGTGAAGGCGATGAGGGAAGAACTTTACAGTTAATTTGGAAATGTGACAATTTGAAAATGTGATAATCTGGAGATTTATTGATTTCTCAAATTAAGGAGTTCATAATTTTCAAATTACCAAATTGTATTAATGCCTAAGCAAAAGATCATAGCATTCATCGACTTTTTTTACCCGCCCTTTAAGCGGTTCATGCCGGAGCAAACCTTTCGCTATGCAGCCTGTGGTGGCGCCAATACTATACTCGGACTTGCACTTTTTAAGATCCTGCTTGTTTATGTTTTTAAGTTTGAGAATGTAGAGCTTGGATTCTATACTTTAAAGCCGCACAATGCTGCCCTGTTCATTTCTTTCTGCGTGAATTTTATTGTCGGTTTTATCCTCATGCGCTATGTTGTATTCGTTGACTCCAATTTAAGGGGAAGGATACAGCTCTTTCGTTACCTGCTCTCTTTCGTTCTTAACCTCACGCTGAATTATTTTATCCTGAAGGTATTCGTGGAAGTGTTTGGCTGGTGGCCATTCCTCAGCCAGTGTATCACCACCGTGATCATCGTAACGATCAGTTACCTGAGCCAGAAGCATTTTAGTTTTAGGATTAAGAAAACGGATAGTTGATCCAAGATACATGATACGAGATGCCGGACGACAGCCAGTTATTGATATCTTCTATCCTGTATCTGGTATCCTGTATCTGGTATCCTGCATCCTGTATCACCTCTTATACTTTTGTTTCCTTAATTTCGTGCAACTATGCATTTTTCATTATTGTACATCGATCCGGGCAGTGGCAGTTACCTTATCCAGGCCATCATTGCGGCCGTATTGGGCGTTGGATTCTTCTTTAAAAATTTCTGGTATAAAATAAAGTCTTTCTTTACCAAACATAAACCGGATGATAAAGAAGAAAAGGATATTATTTAATAAGTTCTGATACTATTCCGCCTTCGACAGTGCTTCGACAAGCTCAGCATGACAGTTTTTTTTGTTTGTCACACTGAGCTTGTCGAAGTGGTACAAACAAAAAAACGCCGACATAAATTAATAATCAAACCCGGATGCAACCCCTTCCTTCTTCATACCGCGATACTGACGGATTTGTTTTTAAGCAGGATGGCCAGGTCCTGCGTTTTATTCATCCCCGGTACGAATTACATTACAGTAGTTTAATGAAAAGCGGCCTCTATGACGAGCTGGTAAAAAAAGGATGGCTCATTGCACATAGAGAAATTGATGATAAGAGTAAGGTGGGCATGGGAGAGGGGAGATTGATACATCCTGAACAAATCCCTTTTATAAGCTATCCCTATGAGTGGAGCTTTGCCATGTGGCAGGATGCCGCATTACTTACTTTAAAAATAGCATCCGCTGCTTTAAAGAAAGGAATGATATTAAAAGATGCAACGCCGTTCAATATTCAATTCCCAGATGGGAAACCGGTCTTCATTGATACAACCTCTTTTGAAAATTATGAAGCAGGCAAACCCTGGATCGCTTACCGCCAGTTCTGCGAATGTTTCTTAGGGCCATTGTTACTGATGCATTATTGTCACCCCGCTACCAATAGATTATTTACGGTTTACCCGAACGGTATTCCTTTGGATGTACTGGTTAGTTTATTGCCCAAAAGATCAAGGTGGAACATGAACAGCTTCCTGCACATTCACCTGCAGGCAAAATTTACAGGGAACCCGCAGGGTCCTGCGGATAAAAAAAGCCGGTCAAATGCAGCAGGACATTTCTCCAAACAAAAACTGGAAGTGTTGCTAAAAGGACTGGAAGGTTTTGTACAAAAGCTATCTCTAAAAAAAGTAAAGACAACCTGGGACGATTATTACAGTGGTACCATTTTAGGAGATGATTACCTTAGCGCCAAGACAAAACTGGTTCAGTCCTTCATTAACGAGGTAGAATTTAAAACCGCCATTGACCTGGGTGCAAATGACGGGCATTTCAGTTTGCTTCTTCCCGCAGGTAAAAAAATAGTTGCAACCGACTCGGACCCGAACTGCATCAATGAACTCTACCTTAAAATAAAAAGAGAGAAGATCAGTAATATCCTGCCGCTGGTGAATGATCTTACTGCACCTTCACCCTCGATCGGCTGGAACAATGCCGAACGGAATTCCATAACCAAGCGGCTGAAAGCCGACCTGGTGCTGGCATTGGCGCTGGTGCACCACCTGGCTATTGCTAATAATGTTCCCTTATCACTGATCGCAGAGTGGCTGAAACCGATGGGGGAAAATCTCATCATTGAATTTGTACCCAAGTCCGATGAAAAAGTAAAGCTGCTGCTGCAAAACCGCAAAGACATCTTTGAAAATTATTCGCTGGAGGATCTTAAGTCAGTGTTCGGTAAAACTTATGATATTTTAAAAGAAGAAAGCGTGGGTAATACACAAAGGGTGTTATTTTTAATGAAACGCAAATAATGCAGCTGCTGAAAAAGATACCGTTCTTTCTTTTACTGATCGCCATATTCTTTTGCCTGCACGGCAGCGTGGAAAATTATGGTTACCTCGACCCCGGTGAAGTGATGCTGGTAGGACTGGCCATCATCGCCTGCATGCTGGTATTATTTCTCATCAGTTTATTCTTTACAAAGAATTATGTGCTGGCTTCACTGGCCAGCTTCTTCATCAGCCTCTGGTATTTGTTCTTTGGCGCATTGCACGACTGGATAAAAAAGACGGCTTTTCTTTCTTTCCTGAAATCCTATGCAGTCATTGTCCCGCTGCTGGTTGTTTTAACGGTGCTCTGGATCATATTCTTAAAGCGAAACAAACAGCTGCACGAAAAGCTTTTCCTTTACCTGAATGTGTTGCTGTTGTTATATTGTATCTATGATAGCTATTTGTTGCTGAATCAAACTAACAAAATTGTACAGGTAAATAAAGTAGCTTTCGATGCTTCCGGAGTTTCAAAGAAGCCGGATGTATATTTCCTCTTGTTTGATGAATACGCGGGATATAAAAGTCTGAAGGATAGTTTCAGTTTTGCCAATGATAGCCTCTATGATTTCCTGCGGCAAAATGAATTCAAAGAATTGCCCACGCATTCGAATTATGATTATACACCGTTCAGCATGTCATCTATCCTGAACATGAACTATGTCGACAGTAATTATGATCACCGCCTGCTAACGCAAAAAGACATCCAGCAACGGTTTGGCGAGATCAGGAACGGCCAGGTATTTTCTATTTTCCGTTCCATGGGGTATAAGCTGGAGAACTATTCCATCTTCGACATCAAGGGTCATCCTGCACTATCCGGTTCCAATCCTTTATTCCCCATCCATCATTATTTACTGACCGATAAGATATTCCACAACCGTTTGATCAAGGACCTGGGCTGGTGGTTTGTTACGGGAAGGTTCCAGGTTGGCTGGATCAAAGAGAAGTATTTATACAAAGATGATAAGTACAATAAAAAAGCAGCAGAGATCGTCATGCGCTCTGCTTCGGAAAAAAATGATCATCCCAAATTCTGTTACGGGCATTTCTTTCTTCCGCACGGCGCTTATTTCAGGGACAGTGCAGGAAATTACAATTCGCCGGAACAAATGAAAGACCTTTTTAACAAGCCGCTTTATTTATCCTATTTAAAATACACGAACCATATTATCAAAGCACTGGTGCAACATATCATGGTGAATGATCCGCTGGCCATTGTGATCGTGATGAGTGATCATGGCTTTTATAATTATACCAGTCCCGGCGATGATGATCCGTATAACTATGATAATTTCTGCTTCGCCCGTTTCCCCAATAAGAATTACCTGCCCTATAAAGAGAGGTGGAGCACCGTTAATTTTTTCCGTTATGTTTTCAATTGTGAATTCGGGCAGAAGATGCCTTACTTGCGGGATAGTACCATTTTTGTGAATGAGTAGAAAATGAATATTGAACAAGGAACAAGGAATCTCGAATAACGAAGTGAAAAGAATATCGAACAAGGAACAAGGAATCAAAAGAATATTGAACAAGGAACAAGGAATCACGAATGATGAAGTGAAAAGAATATTGAACAAGGAACAAGGAATCACGAATAATGAAGTGAAAAGAATATTGAACAAGGAACAAGGAATCTCGAATAACGAAGTGAAAAGAATATCGAACAAGGAACAAGGAATCACGAAGTAAAAAACAGGAATACCAGGGAAAGAAACAGTTTTTTATTTAACTAAGGGGATGATATTACAAGTGAATAAACCCCTGATATGAAGTACAAATTCGACCTGGATGAAAGATTGATCAGTTTTGCAACCGCAATCATAGATATTTCAGAAATATTACCTAAAACTTTTGCAGGAATTCATATTGCAGGGCAATTGGTAAGAAGTGGCACTTCTCCTGCATTAAATTATGGAGAAGCCCAAAGTGCAGAATCAAGAAATGATTTTATTCATAAAATGAAGATATCCGCGAAAGAATTGCGGGAAACTTACAATTGCTTAAGAATAATTAATAAAAAGAAATGGTGCCTGGAAGAGAAATTAATGTCAGTAATAAAAGAAAACAATGAACTGATCTCAATATTTGTCAAAAGCATCGAAACTGCTAAAAAGAATAATACAGTTAAATAGTTCCTTGTTCGATATTCCTTGTTCCTTGTTCATCATTCCTTGTTCTTATAGTCCTCTCTCACCGGCGTAAACACATCGATCACCGTGCATGCCGTTACCGCAACAACCCCATGCATGGTATTGGAAGGAATAAATGCCCCCATCCCGGGGAGGAGTAGCTGTTTTTCCCCATCGAGGTTGAACTCCATTTTGCCATCAATGATATAGGTCCATTGTTCATGCGGGTGACTGTGCATGGGAACGATGGTGCCCTCGTCGAGGTTCACGTGCCCATACGTGATCTGTTGGGAATGTTCCATGGCGCTGTGTACTCCGGGGAAGATGTCCAGTTTTTTCTTTGTATTGTAGTTGATGAAGCCCATAAGGAGGTTTTTAAATCAAAGATACAGGATACAGGATACAGGATACGGGATGCAGGATACGGGATGCAGGATACAGGATGCAGGATACAGGATACAGGATGCCGGATGCAGGATACAGGATGCCGGATGCAGGATACGAGATGCCGATACCAGATATTGAATACAGCATGGAATTATAAGATCTTCCCCAAATAGCCGGAACCCATCCGGTATCCGGGATCTTGTATCCTGTATCGGCTTTTCGATCCCTGTCATTTTTGCACATATAAACGGATGGCATAATCATTGTGTTTCCATCTGTAAATAAAACAAAATCTATAATATGGGAAAGATAATAGGAATTGACTTAGGAACAACCAACAGCTGCGTTGCCGTAATGGAAGGTAACGAGCCCGTTGTTATTGCCAATGATGAAGGACGCCGTACAACCCCGTCTGTAGTGGCTTTCCTTAAAAATGGCGAACGTAAGGTGGGTGACCCTGCCAAGCGCCAGGCCATTACCAATTCGCACAACACCATTAGTAGTGTGAAGCGTTTTATGGGCCGTCGTTTCGACGAAGTAACAGAAGAGATCAGCCACTGGAGCTATAAAGTGGTAAAAGGTGACAATAATACGGTTCGTATTGACATAGATGGCAGGCAATATACGCCCCAGGAGATCAGTGCCATGGTGCTTCAGAAAATGAAGAAAACAGCCGAAGATTACCTGGGTACGGAAGTGACCGATGCGGTTATTACCGTTCCGGCATATTTCAATGATGCCCAGCGCCAGGCTACCAAAGAAGCCGGTGAGATCGCCGGTCTTAATGTTCGCCGTATCGTGAACGAACCAACGGCCGCAGCACTGGCTTATGGACTCGACAAAGGAGGAAAGGATCATAAGATCGCCGTATTCGACCTTGGTGGTGGTACATTCGATATATCCGTACTTGAACTGGGTGACGGTGTGTTTGAAGTAAAATCTACCAATGGTGATACCCACCTTGGTGGTGATGATTTTGATAAAGTGATCATGGACTGGCTGGCCGATGAATTCAAGAATGATGAAGCGATCGACCTGCGTAAAGACCCGATGGCTTTACAGCGTTTGAAAGAAGCTTCTGAAAAAGCGAAGGTGGAATTATCCTCTTCTTCTGAGACAGAGATCAACCTCCCTTACGTAACAGCCGTTGATGGTGTTCCAAAACATTTGGTTAAGAAATTAACCCGTGCAAAATTTGAATCTCTTGCCGATAAATTATTCGACCGTTGCTTAAAACCATGCGAACAGGCATTGAAGGATGCCGGTATGAATACATCAGAGATCGACGAGATCATTTTGGTGGGTGGTAGTACACGTATTCCAAAAGTGCAGGAGATCGTAGAAAAATTCTTTGGCAAGAAACCACACAAGGGTGTTAACCCCGATGAGGTTGTTGCCATTGGTGCAGCCATACAGGGTGCGGTACTTACAGGAGATATCAAAGACGTGTTGTTGCTCGATGTAACGCCTCTTTCTCTTGGTATCGAGACCATGGGTGGCGTAATGACCAGGCTGATCGACAGCAATACCACCATACCAACAAAGAAATCAGAAGTGTTCTCTACCGCCAGCGATAACCAGCCGGGTGTGCAGATACACGTGTTGCAGGGTGAAAGGCCGATGGCCAACCAGAACAAGAGCCTGGGTACCTTCAACCTCGATGGAATTCCGCCGGCCCCACGTGGTGTGCCGCAGGTGGAAGTGATATTTGATATTGATGCGAACGGTATCTTACACGTTACTGCAAAAGATAAGGGAACAGGTAAGGAACAAAAGATACGCATTGAAGCAGGCAGCGGCTTGAGCAAGGAAGAAATTGAAAAGATGAAGAACGATGCAAAAGCAAACGAGGCCAGCGACAAGGCAGAAAAAGAAAAAGTGGAAAAAGTAAATGCCGCCGACAGCATGATATTCCAGACAGAAAAACAACTGAAGGAATATGGCGAAAAGATACCTGCCGATAAGAAAGCAAATATCGAAGGCGCTTTGAATAAATTGCGTGAAGCACACAAATCTGCGGACCTTGCACAGATCGATGGGGCCATGACCGAGATCAATGCAGCATGGACAGCGGCGAGTGAGGATATGTACAAAGCTACACAAGATGGCGGCCAACAGCAACCCGGCGCAGATGGTAATGGCCATGCTGATGGTGAACAACAGTCCACAGGAGCCGGTGGCCAGGGTAGTAGTGAAAGCAAAGTGGAAGATGTGCCTTTTGAGGAAGTGAAGTAAAAAGATGAATGTCATGCTGAGCTTGTCGAAGCATGAATATATACCTCATTAACTGAAGCCAGGCCTACGAAAGTGGGTGCTGGCTTTTTTGTAAACGCTGTCTAAATAAAAAAAGAAACATACCTTAACTACCGCAATCTCTGTCAAATTAAAACAATGCAAAATGACTTTACAGGAACTATGGAATGAATTGTGGAGTAAAAGTACTCTTGCTGGTGCAATACTTGGTATTGTCATTAGTATAACAATTTGGGTAGTATCTAAAATAATAAAGTTCATTAGCGATTGGAGAGAATATGACAGGTATGCGGGAACTTATTCTTGTTTTCTTAAAAACAAACCTTTATCCCAACATTATACTATTAATCTCAAAAGAAGTTGGAATAAATTTACTGTTACTGGAAATTCTCATCTTGGAAATAAAGACCCAATAAAAGGCGAAATAGAAATGTCTACTTCGTTGAAAAAACAGGGCAAAGGCTATTATTACCATGACATAGAAGGGCAGAAACGCAAATTTGGGTTTTATGAAATGCAATTAACTCCGGATGATATACTAGTTCATCAGGATATAAAAAATTTAAAGAAGAATGATATAGCAGAAGAAATAGAAATAGGCGAAGATTGTTCAGCTTCTTATGTTTGGATAAAACAATAGTGACTCCCTTTATCGCATCGTCACAGGGCGAACATAGCATCGAATTCCCAAACTGAGGAAATGCTCGGCATTGTAGGCAATTTTATTTACACATCACAATTATGACAGAACCAACTAAACCCCCAAAAGTTTTTATCTCCTATTCTTGGACAACTCCTTCACACGAAGATTGGGTAATTAATTTGGCTGAAAGATTGATGTCAGACGGAGTTGAAGTTATAATTGATAAATGGAATTTAAAAGAAGGTCACGATAAGCACACATTTATGGAATCAATGGTTACCTCGAATGACGTTGACAAAGTTCTAATAATACTTGATAAAAAATATTCAGAGAAAGCTAACGTTAGAAGTGGTGGAGTCGGAACTGAGACGCAAATCATTAGTCCTCAGATTTATTCAAACGTATCACAGGAGAAATTTATTCCAATAGTTACGGAAAGGGATGAGAATGGCAAAGAGTATGTTCCTGCCTACTTAGAAAGTAGAATGTACATAGACTTATCATCTTCTGAACATTTTGAATCAAACTATGAAAAATTGCTGAGGAACATATTTCAGAGGCCGGCGTATTCAAAACCGAAAATTGGAAAAGCCCCGAGCTATCTCTTTGAAGAAGCTCCGCCATTATTCAAAACAAATTCTATTGTTAGAAGTTTCGAAAACCAAATTGACAAGTATCCAAAACGTATAAACTCGATTGTAAAAGAATTTCTTGAAGAATACTTCAAATCATTAAAGGAGTTTACAATAACATTTACAAGTAGAAACGACATCGAAGCTGGAAAACAAGTTATTGACAATCTGAATCAATATTCACAATTACGGAATGATTATATTTCATTTCTTGAAAAAATTACCAGAAATGAACTGCAATTCGATATCGAAATATTAATTAAGTTTTTTGAAAAATTGCCCCTATTTAAAAGACCGCTCGATGACAGAAGTAGCTGGAACAATCACGAGTTTGACAATTTTAGATTTATTATACACGAATTATTTCTATATACAATTGCAATTCCGCTAATGAATGAAAATTATGAAATAGTGGAAGAACTTCTTTACTCTGGCTATATAATTAAAGACAAGTATGAACCCAAAAAAGAACCAAGTAGATTTGATGTCTTTTATAATCATGTAGAAATTTTTGATGCTTATTACAAGCAAACATATTCCAAGAATTTTTATAGCCCAATGGCTGATTTTATAATCAAACGTATTCCCCAAGACTTTAATCAAGACCAATTGATTGAAGCTGATTTGCTTTGTCACTACATTGCCCGCTTGAACAATTTAAGATGGTTTCCTATAACATATATCTACAATACGAGAGGAAATTTCGAACTGTTTGACAGACTCATTTCATTGAGACATTTTGAGAAAATTAAGGTTTTGTTCAATGTGCAAACAGTTGAGGAACTAAAAGAAGTTCTTTCAAAGTATAAGGAAAATGACAAAAACTCCTATGGATGGGGATATTCAAATGCCTTTGACTCCGTAAGCCCAATTTATTCCTTGATAGAGATTGAAAAAATTGGAACAACCCGATAAAACCCCCCAACTGGCGCAAGTGTTTCTGCAGCAATTACAAATTCCTAAGACGAAATATTTACGGATCACTTGTGTCTTATAGTTTTACCGGACTGTGTCCGGTTACCATGCCCGGATATAATCCAGGCGGAATTACCTGTCGCCAGTGTTGGGGGTATGCAGGGCAGATAATGTAACCATACGTACCATCAACGGCAGGGCGTACCCATTGCCTGCGCCTCCCGGTTATTCGGTATTGCATACATAACTCTAAAAATGTATCTTGACATACCAAATAACTAAATTAACCGCTCATGAGTATCAATCCAGGTGAAAGCAGGGAGACTATCTCAACATTACCAATAATGAAATACAGGAATTACCATCTTTGGATGCTGATACCTTTTTTTATCTCTCTTGTGGGATTTTCATATAGCTATTATCTTAAACTGGGCGAAGCAACTTTCCATCAGCATGTGCATGCGATCTCTGCCACAGCCTGGTATATACTTGTAATAGTTCAGCCGTATTTAATAGTTCGTAAACAAAAGATCCAGCGGCATAGAAAGCTTGGGATAATCGGGATATTAATAGCAGGAATGGTAGCCGGCAGTGCATTTGCCATTATCCCAAAGAATATTGACAATGTTGCACAGCTGAAGTCAGACGGCTTCTTCAATCCAACCATTGCCTATTTTGTTACTATACTCGACTTTGTTTTGGTATCCATGTTCCTGGTAAGTGTAGGTTTAGCAATACTGAAAATAAGGCAGAGAGACCTTTCGGGCCACGTTCAATGGTTGATGGCGTCTGTTTTTTTTGTGCTGTCTCCGGCTTTGTTAAGAATGATGGGATTAGGGGCTATCATCATTAATAAAGGAAGTATCGAGGGAATTACAATGACCCAAATGGCAATTCCTACCATGATCGGTATGCTGGCGTTGATCGTTTTATTCTATTATAAATTCGGCAGTTTTAAACACCTGTCATTTAAACTTTTAGTCCTATGTCAGCTTTTATGTTTATTTGTAAAGCAGATTGGTGATAATGAAGCTATCAGGAAAATGCTGTCAGCTATTTTCAAAGTATAGTTACACGGCCGCTTTTAATTTTTCCGGACTATACCCAACTGGCGCAAGTGTTCCCCCAACTGGCGCCAGTTTTGGTTTCGCCGAGGTTGGTATTCCCATCGACACGCCAGCCAACTGGCGCACCAGCATACGCCGCCGTCTGGTCTCCCGACCAACGGCAAAGAGCTATAGCATACTTTAGTAAAATAGAAAAGTATTTCAAATCGCGGTTGGCCTAGCTCCGCCGTAGCGGCTACGCAAAGGCGAGTCAAAGACCAGACCGCGGCGGCTCGTTCAACTCCTCCTGCTCAAATTCCCACTGATGTTCTTAGTTTAAAAGGCTGTCCTGAGTTTCAAACTCAGGACAACCTCCGCAACTGGATCAGCTCGCTCTGCTCAATTCCTTTATGCTGATCACTTTGTTCTTACGGTCAAGGATCATCTGTAATTTTAATTGGGGTATCCGTTTCACCCGGTCTTCAGCAATAATGCGGTAACTGTAATTCATCGTAACAATTACTTCCTTCCCGTTTTTAATTGGCCGCTGTTGTATGGAAAGGATATCATGCTTTTGCCCGTCTGATGTCAGCCAATAACTTTTAATAAGGTTGAGGATAGAATCCTTTGTGGGGTTTTCGATCTTATAGAAGCGCTTACATTTATTTAAGTAAGTATCATACCATTCTTCAATTTTCCGTTCCTGGGAAAGCATGAAATAATTTTTGATGTACCGGTATTCCTCACCAGTTTCATGCAGGCCTGTAAAGACAGCGGGCAAGGGGTCTTTAGATAAATGCCTGCTACAATTCTGTGCAGTAAGTAAGACGCATATACCAAAGAAAATGCTGATGATCTTTTTCACAACATAAAGTTAGCCTGTTTGCAGAAAATTAATAAGTGTTTACCTTTAATACTCTATAATAATAAATGTATAAATGATCTCAATTAAAAGAGCAACTGCAGAAGATCAGCACTCCATTGCGGCGATCGGGAAAATAGCCGTAGAAGAAGCACACAGGGGGAGTACTACGGCAGAGAACCTCAACGAGTACCTGGAAAAGAATTATAATGAACAGGCAATTCTTGAAGAACTCGCTGATCCAAAAAATATTTACCATATCATCAGCTACAATAGTATACCCGCGGGGTTTTCTAAAATAAAATTTAATGAAGCTGAACCGGCCATCAAAGCCCAAAATGTAACCAAGCTGGACCGGATATACTTATTAAAAGAATTTCACGGGTTGAAATTAGGCCTGGAGCTTTTAAATTACAATATAAGGCTGGCGAAGGACAATGAACAATCTGGTATCTGGCTATACACCTGGACGGGAAATAAAAGGGCAATTGATTTTTATCTTAAAGCAGGTTTTACGATCATAGGTGATCATAAATTTTATGTTACTGATACCCACTACAACCTGAATCACCTGATGTTTCTTGATCTGGGTCCTGAGTTTTAAACCCAGGACAGCTTAATGGGGATCTAAACCGGCTGATCTTAATTTACCAGGACGGGGATTCCGGTCTGCAAATACAGCTCATTAATTAATACCGTGAGAAACGAAACTGTTCTGGCTCCAGTATTTCATGATCGACCCGATCAGGCTGTCGAATTCTGAAAAATCGTTGGGCTTCTTGAAATATCCCTGGATGCATAGATTATATGCCGTTCTCAGATTACCATATTCTGCAGATGTTGATAAAAATACAAACGGGATGCGTTTAGCTTTCAGGGTCTCATTATTATTAATGGATCTTTTGAGATCGATACCCGTCATACGGGGCATATTGATATCGCTGATGATCAGCAGGGGCTGGTCATTTGTTGATTTAAGGTAATCCAATGCTTTATCACCGGAATCAAAACACCTTATTTCGTTTTGAATATTGGTCTTCCTGAGTGCAGCAACGATGAGTTCACAATCTTCCGTATCATCTTCAACTACTAATATGGTACTTTTTATCATTGCATGAAAATTTATCTAAAGCTAACCCAAATAAAATAAATACTGTTGTTTTAAAATAAGATATGTTATGTCAGGAAATCCGCCAATGACCTGATGACGCAATGATCAAATTTCGCCCGGCTTTTTTTGTAAACACTCGTGTTGTAAACAAAAAAAAGTTTACAACACAGGTGTTTACAACCCTATATTGTCCAGCAATGCAAACATTCGCCAATGACCAATGACCTAATGACCAACCCACAGGGTCCTGCGGATGACTCAATGACCAATGACCAATGACTCAATAACTCAATGACCAACCTCCACCGCATTGGGAAATGTAATTTACCGACATGCTTTTATCGTGTAAACACCGCTGGTATAGTTATCACTTAAGTGAGTTTACAAATAAAATATCTTTAAACTTCACCACTAAATAATAGTTATGAAAAAGATTTTATTTCTAAGTTTTATTTTTAGTGCAGTTGCATCAACTGCAACATATGCACAGACCGGCAGCGGCCCTGCAGCTACCGCACAGCAGCCAAAAGAGAGCGACCAGGCCGCAATGCTTCAGCAGATGAAGGACAGGATAAGGCCAGCGATGGTGGAAAAAACGGGACTCACCGCGGCGCAGGCAGACAGGGTCATCGAGATCAATTTTGAAATGCGCCAGGCTGCGGGTGCATTACGTGATCTCAGTGACGCTGACCGTTCTAAAAGGATCGCTGAATTAAAAGCTGACAAAGAAAAAAAGATGAATGAGCTTCTTTCGGCCGAGCAGGTAACAGCTGTAAAAACCTTTTATGAAGAATGGGGCAAACAACAACAGAAAGCCGGGAGCTGATCCTTTATCAGTTATTTGAAAGCTGCCGGGGGCAGCTTTTTTTTTACCCCTGTCTTCAAAACAGCAAGTCTCCTTAATTACCAAAATCTTTCGCTAACAGCTCCGCAGTTGTTGTCAGTGCAGGCGGGTTGTCAAAGAAGTCGTACAGTATTTCGGTGAACCATTTTTTCCTGTCGTGGTAAACAAAATGCGTGGTGCCGGGCATTATGCACAACAAAGCATGGGGGATGTGCTCAAATATCTCGAGTGTATGCCTGTTCCTGATGGCATCCCTGTCGCCGGCCATCACGAGTACACTGCTTTTTATTTTTTCCAGGTCGGTTACAGGAATATTCGGTTGATCAACCAGCAACCTGAATTGCTTTAAGCGGATGCTGTCACCCTGCACCATTTTACCGAGTTTGTCAAGCAAAGGAGAAAGGGCAGGGTCAACCGCCGTTGTATCCGGGCGCAGGTTGGCGCCGCTGGCTAAAAACTTCTTTATTTTTTCGGGATGATGGATGGCGAGTAATAAACCGATGATGGCGCCGTCGCTATGGCCCCACATATAAGCAGAATCGATATGCAGGCTTTGCAGTAAACCATATACATCTTCGGCCATCTGTTCATAGGTAAGGTATTGGGCAGGGCAACCGGACTTACCATGGCAACGGCTGTCGAGTGCTATTACTTTATATTTCTTTGCGAACTCCGGGATCAGGTCGGCCCGGCTTCTTATGGATCCGCCATTACCGTGAAGCAGCACCAGCGGTTGTCCTTCACCATAAATCTCATAGTAGATCTTCGTGTTGTTGCTGGAATAATATTTCCCCGCTGCAGGATTATTTCCATAAGCAGGTTCGGTCTGTGCTATGCAGGCATTGGCCGCAATCAACAATAATAATACAAATGAAAAGCGGGGAGATCTTTTTTGAAAATGCATAAAAGTGTTTTGGTATAAGCGTAAATTGTTCCTATCCTTCTACGATTCTGCGTAGCAATTTGTTACTTTTTTTTGTGTTGTATTCGCCGTTGGTCAAAAAAACTTTCAGAATAATTCCCCAATGACCAATGACTAATGACCAATGGCCAACCCACCGGGTCCTGGGGATGACTTAATGGCCAATTCCCTCTCCAACGAAAATTATTTTCTTCCCTTATTATCCGGGCAGGAAATTTGTACAGGCATTTTATTAATGAATTAAATCATTGTAAAATGCCATCCATTCAGCACGAAATATTTATTGCTGCTCCTGCCGGGGAGGTCTATGATGCCCTCACAAGCACCGAAGGACTGAGTGCCTGGTGGACGCCCGGTGCAGAGACAAGTTCGGTACTGAACAGTGTTGCCCGTTTTCCTTTTGGCCCTTCATACGCCAAGCAAATGAAGATCACAGCACTAAGACCGGGTGAGGAAGTCAAATGGAACTGTATTGCAGGGACAGGGGAGTGGATAGGTACAAATATTAGTTTCGGGCTTCAGGCGGGTGATAAAGAAAAGCTGTTACAAACACATCCCGAAATAAAGGACCAGGTGCAACAGGATAAAAAAGGCGGTAGCGGAACTTTGCTGATCTTCCTTCATGATGACTGGAAAGAGTATACCCCAATGTTTGCTGAATGCAATTATACCTGGGCGCAGTTCCTGCGAAGCCTGAAATTATTCTGTGAGACAGGTAAAGGCCGGCCCTGGCCAAATCAGCATAGTACAGAACCTTAATTTTCCTTTGAATCGCTGTTGGCCTTGCTCCGCCGTAGCGGCTACGCAAAGGCGAGTCAAAGACCAGCCAGCGGCAACAAAATGACCTAATGACCTAATGACTCAATGACCAATGACCAACCCACAGGGTCCTGCGGATGACTCAATGACCAACAACCAACCTAATTCCCCCCAACCCTGTTGATCTCATCATTCGCCCCGCCTTCAGAGCGTTTCACTGCTTTCATCGCCTGTCCGAAACGCCAGCTGAAACTCAGCCGCACAACCCTTGAATCCCATTTGATGGTAAAAGGCTCATAGGAATTCTGGAAAGTGGAATAGCCGGAATAGTTTTGAAAATAGGTGATATCGCGGATGTTAAGTTTCAATGTTCCCTTCTTCTTCATGATCTGTTTGGCAACACCAAAATTCAGTTCGCCCTGTGGCTGCAGCCATTCCTGCAGGTCTATCTGGCTCTTGGTCTGGTAATAACCACTGAGTTCAAAGCTCCATCCTTTCTTTAACTGGAACTGGTTGTTAAGACTAACATTCAGTTGGGTTACCGTCACTTTTATCGGAGCCCATACCACACCTTTTATCTCCTTGTAATTATATACCGCTACTGCAGTGAGGTTCCACCATTTGGTAAGGGGATACTGAAATGTTTCTGTGATGCCGAAGTTTTTGAAGGAACCAACATTTCCCCTGGTATAAATGATGATGTTCTTATTTACATTACTGATGTTGGAATCAATGATAAATATCTGTGAGAAATAATCCTTGAGGTAGCTGTAAGAAATTTCAGTGGTCAGCATTTGTTTGTAGGTATGCGCCAGTGCAAAATTCCAGGTGTATTGTGGTTTGATGAACGGGTTACCGCCTTCGTACGTGTATTTGTTCAACGTGGTAAGGAAGGGATTCAGGTTTTGGAAAGGCGGCCTGTCGATCCTTTTGCCTACACGGAATGTTATCGTGTTATTGCTGTCTAACTGGTAAGAAGCAAAGGCAGTAGGGAATACGCTGCCATAGTTTTTTGAAAAAGCGGAATCCCTGACAACTGCATTACCAAGTTGGCGCGCTTTGTAAGACGTGTATTCATAGCGAAGCCCGGCCTGCCAGTGCCATTTGCCTTTCTCGGCATCAACACTTGCATAGGCAGCGCTGATGGTCTCGTCATAAAGAAAATGATTACTGCGGCTCAGGTCCGGTTGCCAGGCATTGTTGTTATCATTATAATAGTATGCAGCAAGATTATCGGTTTTATTGATCGCTGTTTTTAAACCGGTCTCCAGCAGGAATTTTTTGAAGTGTTTGGAATAATCAGCTTTTGCCGAATAGATATGTAGTTTGGAAGGCGTATTTCCTTTCGTGGCTGCGATATCGCTTCCGGGCACCATCAGCTGGGTCTGGTATTGTTGGTCGCCGTTGATGGTAAAGCTTACATAATCCAGGTCGGCCGTCAGTTCGCTTGTTTCATTTAGCTTGAACCTTCCGTTCACATTCACACCACCGCGTTTGAACTTACGGTTGTTCTCACCCCAGGTATTGATGGAAGAGTCGACGTGGTAATAAGGATCCATCCAGTTGATGGCGCTGTAGCTCTTCGCATTCCTGTCGAAGACGCCTCCTGTAAATACAAGGCCCAGCGTTGTTTTATTGTTCAGGAAAAAGTCGAATCCCGTTTTAATATTCTGCCCGAACTGGTAGCTCTTGTTGAAGTTGGGTTGTTCCAGCAAAACAGAATCTTCATTCTTCGTGTTCACATATTTTCTCAGCGTCCAGATATCCATCTTCTCATGGCTTGCACGGATGCCATAGTTGAGGAACCAGTTTGTTTTTCCGTTACGATAGTTCAGGTTCAGCGAATTACCGGTCTTGGTATATACGCCCTGTCCCAAACTTAAATTCATCGAGCCATTGAAGCCCTTCTGTTTGTTTGATTTTGTTTTGATGTTGATGATACCGGCATTACCCGATGCATCATATTTTGCCCCGGGGTTCTCGATCAGTTCCACCACATCCACCTGCGAAGCACTCATCCCGGAAAGATAGGCCTGCAGGTCTGCACCGCTTAGCTGTGTTGGTTTGCCATCGATCAATACATTCACTGCGGGTTTGCCCTTCATGACAATGGAACCATCTTTCGAAACGGTTATGCCCGGTGATTTTTCCAGTACATCCATTACCGAAGCGCCCGCATTTGAAATGCTGGCTTCGGGATTTATCACTGTCTTATCAGGAAGGAACTGGATGGCCGGCTTTTTGGAAACAACCGTTACATCCCGCAGCAATGCAGCTTTTGATCTTAGCGTGATGGTATCGGAGAACGAACTTTTATTCTGAAGATCGATCAATACGCTATAGCCGTCTCTATAACCGGTTTGACTGACTTTAACGATGTAGCTGCCGGCATCAAGATCTGTGAATTCAGAAATGCCGGAAGCCGTTGCCGCTCCTGTACGAACTACGGTAGAATCCTGCTTCAGCAGATAGACCGTGGAACCCGGCATGGCATGCTTCTGGTCATTTGTCACGGTGATACGGATGTTCCGCTTCTCCTGTGCAAAGGCATGGCTACATAATGATGTCAGGAGGAAAACTAAAATGGCTATACGCATAACTGGTGGCTATTCAGCGAAAATATCGGAGGCAGCCAATAAAAGGGCGTATTATTATTTCAGTGGTAATTAACTTATATGGAATACCGTGGGTATGGACAAAACTTACATATTGGTTCCGGTTAATGTTTAAACCAGGCGCATGAACCCAAATTTGATATTACATAATTTCATTGATTTGTTATATAATTCCCCGCATGATTTTTGCTGCAAAAAAGGCTTAACCCAAACCATTACCAATGCAGGAGGATTATAAGAATTTCGAAACACAGGCATTGATCGACCTGCTTGTTCAACAGACAACGCAGTTAACTGCTAAAATTGCTGAAAAGAATAGTGTGGAAATTCACCAATATGAATACGAGATATCCCTTATACAAATGGAATTGAATTCCCGTAAGCAGACAAACGACAACACCAATATCAGTGGTGGAGATATCACGTTTGTTTCTGAAAGTATTTAGCCTCTTATTTCAGATCGTAACCTGTCTCCACAAATATCCCGTTCTTAACAACAAAACTATTCTTCCCAACTTTTAAAACTTCTCCTTCCTTTAACCCTGAAAGATTATAGAGATCGCTTTCCATTAAATGGACCGAGCCATTCGTTTTTCTTGCCAGGTTGAGGTAATCAATATTTACATTGAACTCCGTTGCACCGCATACCACGATCCTTACGGGTTTTGTCAGCCGGTCCCACAGCAGCTTATCTTTTATGGCCGCCCAGTTATCGGCGATCATCACCTGGAATTCTGTTGACGGAAAAACTTTTTCTGCTTTAAGCAATGCTTCGATATTATTCTCGGGGTAATCACCGCCTCCGCCTTTTAACATGGTTGACTTCATGAGCGCTTCCACTTCAGCATAACTGTTGCAGGTCTTATAATAAATACCGCCGGTACTGCCGGTCTTTTTGTCCTTGTCGGGCATATTATCCCCGTCGTTAAAGAATACAAAGTTCTTTGCCGTGTTCCCGATCGGGTTTGCCTTTACCCAAAGTAAAAGTTGTGCGGTGTATTTGTACATGCTGCCGGTGACGTCTCCTACGATGGTCGCTTTTTCCCACATGGTCCTGTCGAGTATCTTCAGGATAGAAGAATCGGGTATTGCATTTGTTATGGTAACGACCATCTTTGGCTTTTCTGCAGCACTGACCGGTTTTTTTGGAATGAGTATGTCTTCACTCACCCAGTGTGGATAATAGATGCGGATGGCAGTGGAACTTTTGAATTCCTTATACTGCGATTTATCTATCAGTTCCTCTTTCAAAGCGTCTTTAGGTTCACGCACAATGAAGGAATCGAGCGGCGACTTTTTAGGAACGTCATGATCCAGTGATTCAATGCCGCCCCTGCCCACCAGTATATACCATTTGCCGTTTTGAAATTTGCGTGGGCGCTGTGCATATATCTTTTCCTGTGCGGTTAAACTGTCTGTTTTCTTTGCTGCCGGCCTTTCCGGGAGTCCTGCTGTTCCTGTCTTTACGATCTCCTCCAGCTTCACCACTTCTTTTTTTGCATTCTCTGTTGTTTGTTTAGGCCTGAACTTTATGACAAGGCCATGGAACATGGTCATTGCTTTTTCCCTTAATGCACCATCTGTTTGCTGGAAGAAATTGACCTGGGCAAGTTGCCCTTCTTCAATAAAAGGAAAACGTTTTAAAAAAGAAACCACCCTGCTTTTGTTCAGCGATACCAGGGATGCATTGATGGGGTAGTCGGTGCAGGCCACGTCAACAAAAATATCACCGGCCGTTTTTAATCCTGCCGTATCGCCGGAAACCTTCAGGATATTGGAATAGCCAAAAGGCATTTCTACGATCACCTGTCCGGGTTTAATTTCTGCAGGCAAACCATACTTCTCAATGAAAACAGTTTTCTGGCCAAAGCTTTTTACTGACAGCTGGAGGCTGAGCAGGAGGAGAATATATTTTTGCATAGGTGTGAATATGCAGCAAGATAATATTTTTTATGACGAATGACCAATGACTCAATGACCAACCCACAGGGTCCTGCGGATGACTCAATGACTCAATGACCAACCCACAGGGTCCTGCGGATGACTCAATGACCATCCTCCTCCCTAAAATACCGCTCATGTATAAATTCCCTCATCATGCATCAGCTTTCACTTTACTATTGTCATAGTTGCTACACAAAAATCAAACGTTATGAAGAAAACATTACTCTTACTGCTCAGCGCATTTTTTATCAATGGTATCATTTTGGCCCAGGCCCCGGATCTGCCGGCAACAAAGGGCTCTGTCTTTGGTGAAAAAATAATTTCAACAAAGGATGCCGTATCGCCGGATGATGTCACTGCCATGCTGAAGGACAAAGAATCAGTTGACGTGAAAATAAAAGGTAAGGTCGTGGATGTCTGCCATGCAAGGGGATGCTTCCTTTACCTGAAAACGGCAACAGGTAAAATTTATATCAAGACCAAGGACGATGCATTCTTTGTCCCGGTAGCTTTACAGGGTAAAACCGTTGTGGTTAAAGGAACCGCTTCTGTTGATAAGGACAGTAAAGAAATATCCATCCAGGCAACGGGTATACTGGTGATCTGACCTAATGACTCAATGACCTAATGACTAATGACCAACCCACAGGGTCCTGCGGATGACTCAATGACTCAATGACCAATGTCCAATAACAATCCAAATCAGTATATTTATGCTGAGTAAATTCTCTTCTCATGTCAATCAGGGTCATCATCACGGGTGCAACAGGAATGGTAGGAGAGGGTGTATTGATGGAATGCCTGCAAAATGAAAATGTCTCCCATGTTTTAAGCATCAGCAGGAAGCCTTATGAAATGGCGCACCCGAAATTTGAATCGCTTGTTGTCCCGGATTTTTTTAAGATCGAAACATTCAAAGAACAATTGAAAGGATATGATGCCTGTTTTTATTGCGCCGGAATAAGTTCTGTTGGTATGAAAGAAGAACAGTACACAAAGATCACTTATGATACAACGCTGCACGTTGCAAAACTATTGGCCGGAATAAATCCCGGTATGGTCTTCGATTTTGTAACAGGCGCTCAAACAGACAGCACGGAAAAAGGAAGGTCGATGTGGGCAAGGGTAAAGGGAAGAACGGAAAATGATTTGATGAAACTACCATTCCGGGGACAATATAATTTCCGCCCCGGTATCATGAAGCCGTTTAAAGAACAAAAAAATATAAAGACGATATTTAAGATATTTCTGCCGGTATTCCTTTTCTTATTTTCCAAGCGATCCATAACACTGCAACAGCTTGGCCGGGCCATGGTCAAAACAGTAACAGCAGGTTATTCCAAACAGGTGCTGGAAATTGAGGATATTAAAAAACTTGCGGGATAAATGATTTCAATTAACGGTTCCTGCTAATTATTGGTCAGGTTATCCCCGTCAGAGGGAAAGAGATCATCTCTTGTTATACCGGCCTGGTTCAGTCCATTTGTTTGAAGGGCAGTATTTTTAACCGCATTGGTCATGGCATTTTTTACGGGCATATCCTTTTTACTGTCCCTGCCTTTATTTATTACAGGGTTATCTTTTTTATCTTTTTTCATACCTCGGGGGTTTAGTACCTAATACATTTAAAATTATGCCAGAAACAGGCGTACCCGTAATTTAGCCGGGAGAAATAATATCTATTTTGCATGATACCCGGATATAAAAAATTAGACAACCCTGCCTGGCATGCCCTTACGGAATCACATGCACGGTTTGCATGCGGCATTGATGAGCTGAAGCGTTATGACCCGGGTATCGTTTTGTTTGCAGGCTATGATCCTGCCAAAAAAAATATCACGGAAAAATTCGATGAAGTATTTGGGCCCGGTGATTCCTTTTTTCTTTTTGATGAATTTCCTGCATTGCCAAATAATTATAAAATAGAAACAGTAGTACAATGCCTGCAGATGGTATGTGAAAGGCCTTTACCGGTAAAGATCACGGAAGATCTTATTCCCCTTGATAAAACAAATTGGGAAGAGATGTATGCATTGGTGAGCAAAGTATTTCCCGGTTATTATTTGCCCGGCACAGCAGTGATGGGCGATTATTTCGGGATATTCAAAGAAGGAAAACTTGTAGCCATGGCGGGAGAAAGACTGGCCATGCATGGCCTGACAGAAGTAAGCGCAGTGGTTACACATCCTGATCATACGGGCCACAAGTATGCACAGCAACTGGTTAGTTATATTGATGAAAAAAACCTGCAGTCGGGCATCATTCCTTTTTTACATACCGGTGTTGGCAATGAACGGGCCATTAAGATCTATGAATTGTTGGGCTATTCCAAAAGAAGGGTGATCCCTGCCACCAGGGTAAAAAGAATTAATTAAGCAGGAGATGATACTTCCGGCTTAATAAAACGGCAGATACTTTGCCATTCAGAGCAAAGTAATATTACCCCTTTGCTCCGTAAATGAAGTAGTTTCGATAAATTCCTTTCCTTTTTCAGTTATCCCGATCTCGCTATCGTTATAATCAATAAATGCTTTGTAGTTTTTCAGGAACGATAGCACACCGTCACCTTTTTGTATCCCTGTTAACCGGGAGAATTTATCCCAACTCGTCTTCTGGAAGCCATGAAGTAAATGCAACACAAGGTCGCTTTTCTCATTCAAAGCCTTCATAAAAAAAGTCAGTTTCTGTTTTTTAGATAGGCTATTTAAGTTAGCAGTGGGGAGAGAAGAAGTACAAATCACACCCTATATTAATTCGTAGTCTGTATTAGAAGCTGGTATTAAGGTACAGCGTGTTGTTATAAAAAACAACTTTATTTTTTAAATGTTCATATCTTTTTTAACTGCATACTAAAAACCTGGAATATGTTTAATCCCGGTACGCCTGTACATAGGCATTCCATTCCGTTTTACTCGATTGCATCAGGAAGAGGTCATTCAACTGTATATAATTTTCCCGGTCAACCAGGTTGCGGTAAGCCGATTTGGCCAGTTGCAGCCTGTTGGTCTCACTGCTCACCAGCTGGATAAGTGTTCTTGCCTGTGCTGCTGTAAAATAATAAGCGGCATTATTGAATGTATTGGTAAGCTCGGTCATTTTTGCAAAAGGCATGAACTGTGCATTGATCGATTGGTATAAGTTATTGAATTCAGTTTCTCCCATGGGCTGTCTCCTGTTATCCACCTGGCCGTTATTGATGAACAACCTTAATTCATCGCGGCTGCTTTGCGAATAAAGCAGGTTAGAAACAGCGGTGAAATTTGCAGGGTCAACAACCGTGCGGTATGATAATTTAGCAAGCTGCAGCCGGGTGTTCTCTGAACTCACCAATTGAATTAACTGTGCCGCCTGGTTAGCCGTAAAATAATTCCCCGTTGTATTGAATGCACTTGTCAAAGAATTTACCTGCGTGCTCACGGGCCATTGGCCTTTGATGGTTTGATACAGGCTGTTAAAATTGGATTCCTGCATGCCACCGCGGTTATTGTTATCATTGTTATCCCTTCCGCTGCCATCATAATACTTTACGTAATCCTGCAATTCTTTCCTGTTGGCGGATGAACCGAAGAGGCCATAAACCGGACTGAAATTCTCCGGGTTTGTTACGGTGCGATAAGATAGTTTGGCAAGCTGAAGCCTGTCTGTTTCCGGCGTCACCTGTTGCAACAGTTGTACAACCTGCACGGAAGTAAAATATGTATTGGGGGCATTAAAAGTTGTTGTAAGCAATGCATTCCTGCTTTGCGTGGTACGCTGCGCCCTGAGGTTACGGTTCAGTGTATTAAAATCAGTTGCGCTCATTGCTGTATTCCGGTTTGTTGTACTGCCTCTTCTTTTTTCAATAAGTTCCAGGCTGCCGTCTGTATTCAGGGTGATATACATATCAAAATTCCTCCTGAGATTGAATTGCGTGGTGATATTGGCATCCTCGTACCTCCGGTTATTATTATTGGTATTCGCTGCTGAACCGGTGAGTGTTAAAGTATGCAGACCGGTTGAAAGATCATTGATCGGGGTGTTGGTCTTACTTACGGTTGCGTTAATGTTATTCAGGTTGTAGGTAGTCCCGTCGATTTCAACCTGTAGATTTTTATTCCCGTTTATGGTGATATACACCGCACTTGTTCTTTGGTATTGACGCTGCTGTGCATGCAGGTTGCAGGTAATTACGATACCTGCTAAGGCTAAAACGATATTTTTCATGATATTAAGATTGTAATAAAGGTTGTTGTTACTATAAGATGATGAGAATACCGTGCCAAAGAAAATCTGCAAAAGATTGTCGGCCTTGTCAAAGGAGCAGAATGGGGTGTTTGGAAACGGATCACCCGTTTGATTTAATAAGATCTGTATTTTGCGGTGTACAGAATAAATTTTATTTAGCGGTTCTTTACTTCAAAACTATAAGCGCCGATCTCTTTTTCATTCTTCCTGTTGTAAACAGTGATGGTAACGCGGCCGGGTGAATTTACTTTTACCGTGAATCTTCCGTCACCAAGCGTATTCACACTTCCTTTTGTTGTCATGATATAAAGGTTGTTGGGACTTACCCTTTTTACTTTCACGCTGATCTCATTGTTTATGCCGGTATATAAGGTATAAGGTTCTGCAGAGATGATCTCGAAGCCTTCCTCGTCCAGTAAAAAAGTCACCGGTTGTTTACGGTAAGCATTCACCGGCCTTCCATCCGTTACAGCCGGTATCCAGTTGCCTGATCTTTTCATGATCCGCAGCACTTCCTCTTCCATGCCATAGCCATGATTGGTGAGCGCTTTGATATCAGATACCATTCCTTCTTTGTTCACAACAAACTGCACGATCACGGTGAACTTGCCATAAGGAGAACCATTATCGAAGGCAACATTTGCATTAAGGTTCCTGGTAAGAAAATCACGCCAGGCTTTATCACCGCCGGGATAAGATGCTTCAACCTCCACTTTATCGAATTTCATATCGTTCGCCTTTACCGTATCAGGCGGGGTAAGACTGGTTTGTGCAAATGACAGTACGGGCAACATTAAAAAAACAAGCAGTAGTCTACAGGGATTCATAGCGGTTATTTCCGGAAAGATAATTTTTATTTTAATAATTTTCACGCAGCTTTCTTTATGAAAATTATTCTTAAAAGCTTGTCATCCTGAGCCTGTCGAAGGATGTTGAAGGGGGATTATCTATTGATATACAGACTTCGACAAGCTCAGCCTGGTATACGATAAACTATGAGCTTATATTTCTATATTTCCCTATCTTCATTAATTAACCAATTAACCGATTAACTAATTTACCGATCAACCAATTAACCATGCGCTATCATAAATTCATCTTAAAGATCATTACTTCATTTACGATTCTAATCCTGTGCATGCAAACTTCATTCGCCCAGGAGAAAAAAGTTGCAGCAACATCCGATGCACTATTTACAGAGATAGCAAAGATGGACAGTATTCTTTTCCGTGCATTCAACACGCAGAACATGGGCAGGTTCCAGGCCCTGTTCACCAAAGACCTGGAATGGTTCCAGGATAATGACGGGCTGATACCTTATAACAAAGTATTCCAGGCCTTTGCAACTTCTTTTAAAAGCCCGATGAAATTAACGAGGGAGCTTGTACCGGGCAGCCTAGAGGTACATCCCATTAAGAACTATGGAGCGATCGAGATCGGTGTTCACCGCTTCCGCCATATCGAGAACGGGAAAGAAGAAGTGGGCACTTTTAAATTCCTGATGATCTGGAAAAAAACAGCAGGCAAATGGAAGATATCCAGGGTGATCAGCTATGACCATTAATGCGGTCTAACAAGCAGGTGCTTACATATATTGCGTACTTCTCACAGGGAGATTTACTGGGGATAAATAGAGCAGGATTGCTCATAAAAAGCCGGTCATTTGTTTTTATATTTATATAGCTTTTTAATCCAAAAATCATCCCGATGAAAAACTTTACAATTCTTTTGATTATCGTGGTCTTCTTAACCTCCTGCGCACAGTCCGTAACCACGCAACAGGCAGCCAACCGAAACTACAGGGGAACAAGGGCGATCCGGTAATTCTTAAAATTACTTCCTGCTGCAACGCTTCGGCCATATATCACATCTTAGCCTTTAAGAGGAAGGCAGATTAATGCCTGTTCCCGCTCATTTCAATATCTTTGAATACTTAATAAGGTTCGGATCGTTTAACTCATTATGTTCAAGAAGGCGCTGTATACATTTTTATTCCTCATCACATTCCTGCTGTTCATTCTGCCTGCCATTGCCCAAAAGCCTACAAAGACCGATACGTTCTTCCTGGCCAAGAAAAAAGGATTACTGGGAAGGTTCGGTAAAAGCATTTCCACAACGCCTCCAGATGATGCTCCTGTTAAAGTAGAGAACCAGTTCTTAAAATATAAAGGAAAGGTCATCCGCTCCATTGAAACGATAAGGCTCGACTTCAGGTATAATATTGATGATACCAATGAAGTAAGAAAGAATATCGGCACACGCATCGGCAAGCTCTTACATAAGAACACAACAGATAAAGTGATCAGGCAAAATCTTTTTTTTACAGAAGGAGAACGCTTATCGCCGTACCTGCTTGCAGATAATGAACGGCATTTAAGAGACCTCGTGTACATCAGGGATGCACGCATACTGGTTGACAATGCAGAAGGCAGTAATGATTCTGTAGATATCGTTGTCATAACCAAGGATGTGTTTTCCCTTGGCGGAAAGCTGAATATCAGCAGCCGCGAAAAAGGGAGGATGGAAATAAGGGAAGAGAATTTTTTAGGTACGGGCATACGTTTGCTGGCTAGTGGTTATTATGAAAAAACACGGTTCCCTAAAAATGCTTTCGGCGGTGAAGTGATAAAAAGAAATATCCGCGGCACATTCATCGACTGGACAGCAGGCTATGTTGATTACCGCTATGCTTTCAGCAGCGGGCGCAACCAGGAGACGGGTGTGTACACACGCTTTGAAAAGCCACTGGTAACACCATATATGCCTACTACGGGTGCAATAGAATGGTCATACCTGCGTACAAGGAATGTGTACGATGTTGATTCGGTGTACAGGCGCTATATCAAATATGCAGGAAATACTTTTGATGCATGGATCGGCTACAGCCTGGATAATAAAAGATCGCTGTATGAGAATAAAGAGATCCGCGTTCACCGCTTTGTTGCCTTAAGGGCATTGAATACGCATTTTATTGAAATGCCCACGGTCTTTAAGGACACCTTCGATTACCGCTACACCAATACCATGGCCGTACTGGGTTCAATAAATATTTTCAAGCAGGTCTTTTATAAAACAACTTTCATCTATGGCTTCGGGCGAACGGAAGATGTACCGGAAGGATTTTCAGCAGCATTCACTGCCGGTTATTCGGTAAAGCAAAATGAAGGATACATAATAAAAGATAAGATCCGCAGGCCTTATGCAGGGCTTGATATGTCGCTGGCCAATTTTAAAAGAAGGGGACTTTATTTTAATTATACTTTCCGCATTGGCGGCTATCATTACCATAACCGTTTCGAGGACGTGGATATTTTACTGAACGTTGAACACTTCACCCGCTTAAAAAAGATGAGCCGCACCTGGTACCAGCGTACATTCATCAACTCCGGTGTCACCATCCAGGCAAACCCGGTACTGAACACGCCTTTATTCCTGACCAGCGATTATGGCTTTCCTTATTTTAATAACGGCGCTGTCAATTCAGATTTCCGCGGGGTGCTTAAAACAGAATCGGTCTTTTATAATACGAGGCAATTGCTGGGTTTCCGGTTTGCACCTTTTATTTTCGGAGATGTAAGTTTTTTAAAGCCCACGAAAATGAATATCAATAAAACGGATCTCTTTACTGCCATTGGGGGTGGTATAAGAACCCGTAATGAGAACCTGGTTTATGGCACCATTGAATTAAGGGGATATTATTTTCCAAGACTGAACGGAGATATGAAAGGCTGGAAGGTTGAGCTGAGCAGCAATATCAGGTTCAAATATAAAAGCAGCTTTATAAGCCGCCCTGATTTTATCATCGCCAATTAATTTATCCGCCGTAGCTTCAGCGAAGGCGGATGGACCGTTAGCTTAGCGAAGCGGATGGCATATAACTTCAGCGAAGGTGAAAGAGATACAAAAAATAATCGTTACATCAGGTCGAGGGCCTTGGCCAGGAAAGTTGTATTAAAAGGCAGCACCATAGAACAATAAGCACCGATCGGTGACCACAACACTAAAAAAAAGGCAGCAACAGAAATTAAAAATAAGATCCAGTAAAGTCCCGTTCTCTTTTTGGTAGTTTCCATTTTAATTATTTTTTGCAAATATAAGGCAGAACTCTTTTACCTGTATGTTTTATAAGATTGTATCCATTTTTTTTTTGTAAAGTGTATCTTTGCCGCCTCTTAACCCTTTTGGATGATCTTACATTTTTATTTACGGTATTCTACAAAATTCGGGCAGGCATTGCTGGTCAGCGGCAATATCGATGAGCTGGGTAATACCAATGCTACGAAGTCTTTCCTGCTTACTTACCTCAACGACCAGTTATGGCATGGTACCCTGGAAATTGACGGTGAAAAGATCACGGAACCGATCAGCTATAAATATATATTGAAGGATGAGAAAGGGGAGTATGTTCCTGAATTTGGCGAAGACCGTTTTATCGGCCTGGATAATATCAAAACCGGCAGGATCGTATTGTCTGATGTATGGAACCATACCGGTGATTTCGAGAACGCATTCTTCACTTCCGCTTTCCGGGATGTATTGCTCAAAGAGAAAAAAATAAAGAATACCCAAAAGAAAACGGAAGCAAAAGCATATACCCATGAGTTCCGGGTGAAAGCACCTTTGCTGCATGAGGATGAAGTGATCTGTATCAGCGGTTCATCAGCTGCATTTCATGAGTGGGATAAGAATGATGTGATACTGCTGGCCAAAAAAGACAATTGGTGGATCGCACGTATTGACCTGTCCAAAGTACAATTTCCCCTGGTATATAAATATGGTATTTATAACAGCAACGATAAAAAATTCATCAAGTTCGAAGAAGGAAATAACAGGATACTGCTTAATGAAGACCTGTCTGATTCCACCATCATCATACACGATGGTTTTGCAAAAGTGAACAAGACCGACTGGAAGGGAACCGGCGTAGCCATTCCTGTTTTCAGCCTGCGCAGTAAAAAAGGATTTGGTACCGGTGAGTTCACCGATCTTAAACTGCTGGTGAACTGGGCAAAATCAACCGGTATCAAAATGATACAATTGCTGCCCGTTAATGATACCACGGCCACTTATACCTGGAAGGATTCTTATCCGTACTCAGCCATTTCTGCATTTGCATTGCATCCCATGTTACTGAACCTGGAAGAACTGGCAGGAAAAGAGAACCAGTCTGTCATCACAGGACTGGCTTCCAAAAAAAAGCAACTGAACAAACTTCCCGAGATCAACTACGAGGAAATAATCAAATGTAAAAAAGCGGCTATCCGGGAACTATATGAACTGAAGAAAAAAGATTTCCGGGATGATATACAGTTCTTCACCTATTTTGAATTGAACCGTCACTGGCTCGAACCTTATGCTGCATTTTCTTACTTAAGGGATAAATTTAAAACGGCGGATTTCAACAGCTGGAAAAACAATTCAGTGTATAAGGAAGAAGAGATACAGCAGCTGGTGAGCCCGTCCCAAAAGCATTATGACGAGATCGCATTCTATTATTTCACGCAATACCATCTCCACCTGCAGTTAAAGGAGGCAACGGAATATGCACACAAGAACGGCATCATCATCAAGGGTGATATACCGATCGGTATCTGCCGCAACAGCGTGGATGCCTGGATAGAGCCTGAACTATACCATATGGATGAACAGGCCGGCGCACCGCCGGATGCATTTACTGCAAAGGGGCAGAACTGGGGATTTCCTACCTATAACTGGGAAGCGATGCAGAAGGATGATTTTACCTGGTGGCGTAAAAGGTTTGAGCAGATGAGCAATTACTTTGATGCATTCCGTATCGATCATATCCTGGGCTTCTTCCGTATCTGGAGCATACCGGCGCATGCGGTGGAAGGCATCATGGCAAGATTTGTTCCCGCCATACCCGTTTCCATCAACGAGCTGTTTGAAAAGAATATAGCTTTCGACAGGTATCGCTATACCCAGCCCTATGTGACCGATACCATCCTCATCGAACTTTTCGGTGATAAGAAAGATGCAGTGAAAAAAACTTTTTTCACCGGCAACAAACTCAAGGAGAATTTCAATACGCAGCGTAAAGTAGAGGAATATTTTTCGAAGAACAATACATTCGACAATTCGGTGAAGCATGGTTTGTATGACCTGATCAGCAACGTGATATTTTTTGAAGCGGAGGATTCCAACGGGCAGAAATTTCATTTCCGCATTTCAATGGAAGAAACATCTTCCTTTAAGAACCTGGACAGGCATTCGCAGGAAGAACTGAAAAAACTTTATATCAATTATTTCTACCACCGGCAGGACGAGCTCTGGCGTAAGGAAGCGATGAAAAAATTGCCGGGGCTGAAACGTAATACCAATATGCTGGTTTGCGGTGAAGACCTGGGTATGGTTCCGCATTGTGTTCCTGAAGTAATGGAACAACTGGGCATATTGAGCCTGGAGATACAACGCATGCCCAAAAAAGCAGGCATAGAATTCTTTCACCCCAAAGATGCGCCATACCTGAGCGTGGTATCACCGTCAACACACGATATGAGTACCATTCGTGCCTGGTGGGAAGAAGACAGCTTTAAAACAAAAAGATTTTATAACCTGCTGATGGCACATGGAGGTGAACCGCCTGCATATTGTGAGCCCTGGATAAATAAAGAGATCGTACTGCAGCATTTATATTCACCCGCCATGTGGAGTGTATTTCAATTACAGGACCTGATGGGCATGAGCGCTGAATTCCGCAGGGAAGACCCCAATGAGGAAAGGATCAACAATCCATCACAATCCGAACATTACTGGAACTACCGCATGCACATCAACCTCGAAGACCTGCTGAAAGAAACGACATTCAATGAAGAACTGAAAGGTTATGTTGAAGCGAGTGGGAGGTAATTGAATAACGAATAATGAACAAGGAACAAGGAACAGGGAATGAGAAGTAGGTCACCGGTCATTATTCAAAATTCCTTGTTCCTTGTTCGATATTCATTATGAAAGTAAAATACAAAACATATAACCTCCCTTTTCATCATCCCTTCACCATTTCAAAAGGAACAAAAACGCACCAGCCAACTTTTGTTGTTGAGCTGGAGTTCATGGGAATAAAGGGATATGGTGAAGCGCCCGCCATCAGTTATTATAATATCCCGGTAGAAAAAATGGCTGAGGACCTGGAACGCAAAAAAACCTTTGTGGAGAAATTCGCTTTCTCCGATCCCGAAAGATACTGGCATTACCTGCATCATTTATTTCCTGCAAATCCATTTTTGGTTTGTGCGCTGGACATGGCCGGCTGGGATATCTATGGAAAATTAAAAAGAAAACAGCTTTACCAATTGTGGGGATCGGATACTGCAACCGCACCATTAACTGATTTCACCATCGCTATTGACAGTATAGAAATGATGGTTGCCAAAATGAAAGAGAAGCCATGGCCCATTTATAAAATAAAAGTGGGCGTGGAGCATGATATGGAAATGGTAGCTGCATTGCGCAAACATACTGATGCAATATTAAGGGTTGATGCCAATGCAGGCTGGACAGCGGAACAGGCTTTACAAAAAATTTCTTTGCTGAAAGAAATGGGTGTGGAGCTGGTGGAGCAGCCGCTTGCAAAAGATGACTGGGAAGGAATGAAAGTTTTATATGAGCGTTCAACATTACCGCTTATCGCTGATGAAAGTTGCGTGGCTGAACATGATGTTGAAAAATGTGCAGGGCATTTTCACGGTATCAATATCAAGCTTACCAAATGCAGTGGTATCACGCCCGCAAGAAGAATGATAACGAATGCAAAGGAACGGGGAATGAAAGTAATGGTGGGATGCATGAATGAAAGCTCTGTAGGTACGGCTGCCATTGCACAACTTGCGCCCCTGCTTGATTACGTGGATATGGACGGGCCTTTATTATTAAAAGAAGACATTGCAGAAGGCGTAAGCTTTGATCTTGGTAAGATCATTTACAATGATATTCCCGGTCTTGGTATTAAAGTGCAGCCCTTTTAATCCTTCACACAACGCACACTGCGGCCTTCACCTTTTACACCCGGCTCCATACTCACAAGCGTATTGGAATGTGCCAGCAAAGCAGACCCTGCAGTAGCTGCATTCTTCTCTGTTGAGGTCCACCAGGTAGCAGCCTGTCCCATATAACCAAATCCGCCGCCGTCATCCCGGAACCCGCCTGGCATTGCATTGAAGCCGCTTTCATTTTTACCGTTGCCGCTATAAGACCATCCGCTGGCAGATTTTAATTTCTTACCGGCAACATCTTTACCACCGAACTGGTCAGCGAGGCTGATCCATTCTTTGTCGCTAGGAATATGCCATCCCTTCGGTGCAAGCCCGCGTGGATCTGTAATGGCATACCAGTTATAGAGTCTTCCGTATTCTTTGCCGTTTGCATTTTCATTTTTGAAATAACAGCATGCGGGTTTATGTGCGGCCAGTGCAGCTTTCCAGGCTTCCAGTGTTTTCACTTCCGGCACAACATCGCCATTACGGAAATGGCCTGTATTAAGATTGGAAGCCATCCATTCCTGGTTCCCCAGCTTTATCGTTTTATAAATGTTCCCATCCTTATCGGTAACCTGTGCAAGGCAACTGGCGGAGATCAGTAAAAATGTAATTACAGTAAAAAGGGATGTCGTTTTCATATTTTAAAATTATGATCTGGCATTAAATTTTTAAAACATCAATATATATTTTTTTAAAATTCCGATCAGGTAGGAATATAAATATTAAAAGTAGCGCCCCTATCTTTTTCTCCCTTTGCGGTAATGATGCCGTTATGGTTCTCCACGATCTTCTTTACTATGGCAAGTCCGATGCCCGTGCCTGTATATTCCATCTTGCCGTGTAACTGCTGGAACAATTCAAATATCCTGTCGCTGTATTGCTGCTCAAAACCGATACCGTTATCAGAGATGCTGATATGACAATATTTTTTCTCTGCGGATAATGCGGGTACGTTCAGTTCAGCCCCGCTCTTTATTTCACTTTTTATTTTTATGTGCGGCGGACGGCCGGGGATCGAGAACTTCAGGGAATTGCTGGAAAGATTATAGAAAAGCTGCCGGAACTGGAAAGGAATGATATTGCAGCTGCACATGCCGGTGGCTTCAATGGTGCCGTTCTTCTGCTGGAGTTCTTCTTTAAGATCTTCCCTTATTTCATCAACAATATTTTTCAGGTCCGTCATTTCATACCTGCGTTCTGCAGTGTGTGTACGGGAATAGGCAAGCAGGTCATTGATGAGCGCCTGCATGCGGTTGGCAGATACCTGCATACGGGTAAAATGTTGTTTACCCTGTTCAGACAATTTATCATATTCCTTTTCCAGTATCCTCGATGCAAAGGTCTGTATCTTCCGTAATGGTTCCTGCAGGTCATGACTGGATATATAGGCGAATGACTGCAGTTCCTTGTTCATTATTTCCAGCTCGATATTCTTTTGCTCAAGCTCCGCAGCATTGCGCTTGATCTCATCGTCCAGCTTTTTCTTATCGGTAAGATCGTGTGTTACTTTTGAGAACCCGATCACATCACCGCTTTCATCATGTACTGCCGTGATGACCACGCTGGCCCAGAAATAAGTTCCGTCTTTGCGCACACGCCATCCTTCCTGGCCGGCCCTGCCTGATTCCCTGGCCCGGTTCAGTAATATTTGCGGAAGGTTTACTTTCTTGTCTTCTTCTGTATAGAAATTAGAAAAACTTTTACCAATGATCTCCTCGGCTTTGTATCCCTTTATTTTTTCTGCACCTGAATTCCAGTTCTCCACGATGCCTTCCCGGTTCAGGTAGAGTATGGCATAGTCCTGCACTTCTTCCACCATCAGGTGATAGCGGCGCTCACTTTTTTTGAATGATTCGTTTGATTCCATCAATGCCTGGGTCCTTTCTTCAATCAGGCGCTCCATCTTATTTGCGAAATCTTTTTCTTCCGTGATATCTCTTGCCGTACCGATCATGTGTGATGGTTCACCATTCTTGTCATAAAAGACCTTGCCGCGTGCCTCTATCCATTGAATATTCCCATCATTCCTGATGATCCTGGTTTCGTATGAAAGGATGCCGGTTTGGATGGCTTCAGCAAATGCCTTTTCTCTTACAGAAATGTCTTCCGGGTGCATATGTTTGAGAAGAATTGCATGTGTTAACCCGGTCCCTTTTTCATAACCGAACATCTCAATGTACCGGTCAGAATAATGGATCTCGCCTGTTTTTAGATTCAGTTCCCAGGTAGCCAGCTCGCTGGCATCAATAACCATATTCAGCTTCTCTGTTCCCCGTTGTATCTCTTTTCTTGCCATCACCTGCTGTGTGTTCTCCAGAACCCATACGGCTACTTTATTCACTTTCCCTTCTGCATTCCGGAGTGGTGAGTAAACAAAGGTGACAAAGATATTTTCCTCTTTGCCATGACGGATCAACATAAGTTCAACTTCGTTTGCATAAAAAGGTATCCCGTCTTTCACCACGTTATTAAGAGCGTCCTCATAATAAGGCCTGGCTTCTGCAAAACTGTCCCAGTAATATTTCCCCGCAATGGCTTCATAAGGTTTGCCGGCTACTTCTAAAAAACTGTTGTTCACAATTTCACTTACCAGTGTACCGGCATCAAGTACACAAATGCCAATAGGCGCCTGTAATACCATGTTACGGATATTTAATTCACTCTGTGCCGATTCTTTAAGCGCTTTTTGCCGTTCGGTAATATCCTCCAGTGTACCGTTGAAACGGTAAGCTTGTTTTTGACTATTGAACCACGCCCTTCCTTTCGCACGTACATTGGTTTCTTTTTTAGTTACAGGATGAATGATGGTATATTCAATATCATAATTGCCTCCTGAAGAATGACCCAGTGCTTTTTGAATAGCTTCTGTCACCCGTTGCCTGTCGCTCTCCAGCATAGCATTAACGGCATGGTCAAGTTCTACTTCTTCATGCTGATCTAAACCAAACCAGCTTCTTACCCTTTCGTTGCAGGAGAATTTATTGGTCAGCGGATCATAATCCCATGTTCCGAGCTCAGCAGCTTCAATGGCGAATTCCAGTTCATTTTTACTTTCTTCAAGTTTACGCAGGATATTTATTTTCTCTGTGGTCTCCGTACAGGTAACAAAAACACCCGCAGGTTTTCCTGATTCATCATTTACCGGGCTGTAGCTGAAGGTCCAATAAACGGCTTCGATCGCTCCATTGCGGTAAATGGGGATCAGCTGGTCTTCGCTCCAGGTAGCTTCCCCGCCTGCAAGCACCTGGTCGATCAATGGCTTGATGATGGCCCATATCTCGGGCCATGCCTCTTCTCCCTTCATACCAAGAATAAAAGGATGCTTGCCGTCTTTGCCCAGGCTGGGCCGATATGCATCATTATAAAAACAGGTCAGTTCATCACCCCAGAATAAGAACATCGGGAACTTTGAATTGAGGATGATGCTAAGCGTGGTGCGTAAACTTTGCGGCCATGACTTGGGATCGCCAAGCGATGTGCTGCTCCAGTCTTTTTCACGGGTAAGTTTTCCCATTTCGCCTCCACCGGCCAGGAACGATATACCGGTATTATTTGCTGTCTTGATCTTCATTTTAATTTTGTTGGGCTTCCAGGATAAATTTTTCTTTCGGCGGCCGGGCCGGTTTTTCGTTTGACATGATCGTCATCGCTTCATGAATAACTTTTTTAAGCGATGAAAATTCGGGCGGTTTACAAATATAATAATGTGCACCTTTTTCATAAAGCATGTTCACCATGTCGCTGTTGAGCGAAGTGGAATAAATAATTACCGGCAGCTGTTTTAATTTTTCATCCTGTTTTATTTCTGTCAGGCATTCAAAGCCGGTCTTAAGCGGCATATTCAGGTCTAGAAAAAGTACATTCGGCAGGTTTGGTGCAGTAGCATTAAGAAATTGCATAAGCTCCACACCATTATTTACTACGTAAAGGGTTACTTTCATCGACAGGTCTTCCAGCGCTTCTTTGAAGAACATACAATCATCCAGGTCGTCATCGGCAAGAAGGAGATTATGTAAATTTTTAAGCATATTGTAAAGTTACGCTTTCCGCATTGAGGTAAATAGAAGAAAGAGTTGTTATATAAGGTCGATACCCGTCATTAAAGAAAAGAAATTTTATTGAATCAGGGCAGGCAAAACCTAACTGTTTATCAGTTTATTCTTTTGTGTAACATATTCTTCCTGCGTTATAGCGCCTTTCTGCAAAAGCTCGAAGAGCTTGTGCAGTTCATCGGCGATCATTTGTTGTGATGGCCTTCCCCCGGGAGCCGTCCTGGCAATGGCTTCTGCCAGTTGGGTTGCCTGGTTCGTTATCTGCATTTTTTTATATTCTTCCTGTGCATGGGTAATGGTATCTTTCAATAATTTGGGGTGATGGATGAGGTTATAGGTTGTTTCACCCAGTTCTGCCGCAGTTTGAATATCCACGTTGCCGAAGCCGAACAACCGTCCCCATACCGATTGATCATACTCCACATTATTTATTTTATCCAGCGGACTTTCCTTGGAATAGCGGCTGAAGAACCCGCTCTCATCCACAACCCTTAAGTTGGTCACACACCAGAGGTTGTATTTCCAGTTGATGTATTCCAGCATAGGGTAGAGGGCCGTTACCAGCACAATAATAAAAGCTGCTGTTTTGTTATTAAGTAACCATAATAATAATACAGCCAGCAGCAACCACGCAAAAAAAGGCAACGCCAGTTTTAACCAGTGTTGCCTTATTATGATCAATATCTTTTCGTCTTTTTTAAGTACTGTCCGCATGAACGTTTAAAGGTTGAAGGGTTGAAAAGTTGAAGGATTTAAGTCGTACTGTAAGGTAATAAAAACTTTTAAACCCTTCAACGCTTCAACTTTTCAACCCTTCAACGAAATTACCAGATCCGCACCCGCAAACTATCTGCCCGGAACATTTTGTCGCCCGGTTTGATATTAAAGGTTGTGTAGAATTCGTCCACGTCAACGAATGGCCCGTTCACCCGGTATTTTGCGGGGGAATGAACATCCGTCAATAAACGGCTGCGTAACTGTTCTTCCCTGGTGTGGCCCAGCCAGCCTAATGCATAGCCCATAAAATAACGTTGCATGGGTGTAAGGTTGCTGATGGGTTTATTCTCTTTGTACTGTTGCGTTCTTTTGAACGCTTCAATTCCCAGTAAGATCCCGCCAAGGTCTGCGATATTTTCTCCAAGTGACGCCTTACCGTTGATATGATAACCTTTCACTGGTTCAAATTCATTGAACTGGTTCACCATTACATCAGCCCTTTTATTGAATGCAGCTTCATCGGTCTTTGTCCACCAACTCACGAGGTTGCCTTTATCATCAAACTGTCTTCCTTCATCATCAAATCCATGTGTTATTTCGTGGCCGATGGTGCTTGCACCACCATAACCATAAACTACGGCATCATCAAGTTCTTCATCGCGGTAACCGGGAACGGTAAATATTCCTGCAGGTAAAACGATCTCGTTGTTGCTCGGGCTATAATATGCATTATAGGTTTGGGGGAACATATCCCATTCATCACGGTCAACCGGCTTCCCTAATTTGTTGTACTCGTAATTATGCCAGAAGAGATTTGCATTCATCACATTCTTTGCAAAACTTTCCCTGCCGATCTCCAGGCCTGACATGTCTTTCCATTTATCAGGATAGCCAACTTTACTCTTTACCGCCGCTAATTTGATATAAGCCTTTTGTTTGGTACTGTCGCTCATCCACGTAAGTTTGCTGATCCTGTCCTTTAAAGCAGCACGTATGTCTTCCACCATGTTGCTGTATCGTTTTTTGGCGGTTTCATTGAAGAATTCCTTTACATATAACTGGCCAAGCATTTCTCCCATTGCGCCTTCTTCCATTTGTATGGCCCTTTTCCATCTTGGCTTTCTTTCCTTTGCACCACTCAATAGTTTGGTGAAATTAAAAGCTTCAATTCCGTATGCATCCGGTAATACGCCCGACATGTCGCTTACCAGGTTGAACTTTACATATTGCTTCAGATCAGCGATGGGTGTTGATACCAGGATATTGTTCAGTGCCTTGAAGAATTCGGGTTGTCCCACGATGACGGAATCAACATTCTTTACGCCGATGTTCTTTAAATAAGCTGACCAGCCTATATTTCCTGCCATATTATCCAGGTCGGCAAGCGCCATTTTATTATAATTCTTATAAGGGTCACGAAGGTCTTCCAGTTTGCGTGAAGCCGTGGCCATTTTGGTTTCCATAGCAAGGATATGCTGCCCAGCTGTTGCAGCCGCTGCAGGATCTTCGCCCGACATGCTGAGTATTTTGGTTATATAGTTCACATATGCCTTGCGGATGTTGACGGTGGCAGAATCCGTTTTAAAATAATATTCTCTTTCCGGCAAACCCAAACCGCCCTGCCATAATTTATAGGCCATTACCGAACTGTTCTTGTCGTCCTGTGATACAAAATCACCGAACAAAGTATTTGAGCCGATCTTTTTAAAATCAGAAACAACACTGATCAAAGCAGGAACATCATTCACCGCATTTAGTTTATCCAGCAGGGGCTGTATAGGTTTCAGGCCATCTGCTTCGATCTTTGCACTGTCCATCGCCATCGTCCAGAAGTCGCCGATCTTTTGGTCATTGCTTCCTTTGGCCGCATTGGAAGCTGCTGCTTTTTCCGAGATCTCCCTTAAGCGTTTGAGGTTCTCTTCAATGACCAGGTTGCCGATCCCCCAGCTGGATTGCTCACCCGGAATGGGATTGCTCTTTATCCATCCGCCATTGGCGTAGTCAAAGAAATCTGCGCCGGGGCTGACCGTGCTGTCCAGGTTAGCGGCAAGTATATCTGCCTTTGTTGTTGATGATGATGAAGTGGTCTTGTCATTACTGTTGCAGGAGATAATACCCACAACGGATGCAAGCGCAAAGAGTATTTTTTTCATTAAGATTTATTTTATCGATAAATATAAAGAATGATTCGTTTTGCAAACTGCTTTTTTGATAAATGGCAGTAAAGAAATTATGCGGCTGATGCAGTATCATTTTAGCTATAAATCCTTTCTTACTGTAAATTGCATCATGACCCCCGAAAGAAATGAACGGCTTACTGCAGTATTGAACAAGCGCCAGCCTGACCTTACCGTTGTGCTGGAAAATGTTTTCGATCCGCACAATATCTCTGCCGTAATGCGAACCTGCGACGCAGTGGGTATCCAGGACATTTATATCCTCAACAATAAGATACCGCCACATAAAAAATGGGGAGCCAAAAGTTCATCAAGCGCTGCCAAATGGCTGAGCATTCACCAGTTCACCGATGCTGCAGAATGCTTTAAAGAATTGAGAAAACATTTTAAAAAGATCTATACCACGCATTTGAGCAGTGATGCAGCCGGTTTACACGAACTCAACCTGGTGGAACCGGTTGCGCTGGTCTTTGGCAATGAACACAGCGGCGTTAGCGAAGAGATCATTGCCATGGCCGACGGAAATTTTATCATTCCCCAGGTTGGCATCATCAGGTCGCTTAATATATCCGTTGCCTGTGCTGTCACCTTATATGAAGCATTCCGGCAAAAAACAAATGCAGGCCACTATGATAAGGTAAAGCTTGAAGGAGAAAAGCTCAACGCTCTCCGTACTGAATGGGGGTTTTTGGAAGAAGGATAAATGGCTGTTTTATTTCCCTCCATTTCCAATAACTTTATTGCACCAAAACGATCAACATGAAGAAAATTGTTCTCCCGGCATTGCTGTTCCTTGGCCTCAGTTCACCTGCACAAAAAAAACCTTTGGACCATTCTGTTTATGACGGATGGAAAAGTATCGGTGAAAGGATTATCAGCAACGATGGAAAATATATCGTGTATGCCATCAACCCGCAGGAAGGCGATGGTGAACTTGTCATTCAAAATGCTTCGGCACAATATAAAAAGTCGGTCCCACGTGGTTATGGTGCCGTCATAACGGAAGACAGCCGTTATGTTGTATTTAAAATAAAACCCCTATTCCAGGATACCAGGCAGGCAAAGATCAAAAAGAAAAAAACCGATGAAATGCCAAAAGATTCGATCGGTATCATAGAACTGGGTAAAGAAGAACTGGTAAAGATCCCAAGGATCAAAGGATATAAAACTGCCGAGAAAGGTTTTGGCTGGGTTGCATACCAGCTGGAGAAGCCATTACCTGATACGGCGAAGAAAACAAAAAAGGCAAACGTTGATTCTGCGAGAACGAATATGGATATGCTGGTGAAGATGGCAGATTCCGTTATCCGCAGGTCCATTGATTCGGTGAAAGGAAATGTTTCAAAAGAAGAAGTGATCGTTGCGGCACAAAAAGCAGCAAAGGAAATATTAAAAAAAGGGATGGATGATATCATTGCAGAAGAAAAGAATTTAAAAGATGCAGAAGGGGATGATGCCGCGGGCGGTTCCGCATCAGAAGGGACAGACCTTGTAGTGCGACGCTTAAGTGATGCGAAAGAAAGAACCTTCAAACTGGTAAGCGAATATTATTTCGATAAGAATGGCACCAGGCTGTTGATCGAAACCACGAAGAACAGTAAGGACAGCAACAGCAAAGCATTTGTCCTTATCTATAACCTGACCAGTGAAAGAACCGATACGGTAATGAAAGCCTTTAATGATGCAAAGAACTTTGTCTTTGACGAAGAAGGGTCACAGCTTGCATTTGTTGCCGAGAGAGACAGCAGTGCCAAATCGCTGCAGAAATTTTACAAGTTGTGGTATTACAAGCCAGGGCAGGATAGTGCCAGGCTGCAGGCCGAAAAGAATACAGTTGGAATGGAACTCGGTAATACCATCAGCGAAAATGCAACACCTAAGTTCAGCAAGGATGGAAGGAAATTATTTTTTGGCGTAGCTGCTATCAAAGCTCCGAAAGATACCACGCTGGTTGATTTCGAACTGGCCCGCCTGGATGTATGGCATTACAATGATGATTATTTGCAGCCACAGCAATTAAAGCAGCTGGATGCGGAATTGAAGCGCAGTTATATGGCGGTTGTGAAACCCGGTGATGATCATATCCTGCAACTTGCTGCAGATACCGCAGACCGCATTACCCTGGTTGATGAAGGAAATGCAGATTGGGTTCTTGGTGAAAGCACAAAAGGCAATCGTGTGGAAGGCCAGTGGACGGGCAGGATAAAGACAACCGCTTATGCGATCAGCACAACTGACGGAAGGAGGAGATTGATCCAGGCAAATTCGCTGGGTAATTTTGAGGCATCGCCAAAAGGAAAGTATGTGTACTGGTATGAGCCTGCATCAAAAAATTATTTTGTATGGGATGCGGCAACGGGTGTTACGAAAAATATCAGCGATAAAATAAAAGAGCCATTGTATGACGTGGAGAATGATGTGCCCGATTATGCAAGGGAGATCGGCGTTAGCGGATGGATAGAAAATGACCGGTATATCCTCGTCAATGATGTGTATGATATCTGGCAGGTGGATCCTAACGGTATCGAGCAGCCCAAAAATATAACCAACGGCTTTGGTAAAAAAAATAAAACGTCTTTTGATTATGTGAAACCTGATCCTGAAAAACGTTTTATTGATGCAGGAGAGACTATCCTGCTTCGCTCCCAGAACAAGACAACCAAGTACGGCGGCTTCTACACAAAAAAAGTGAACGAGGTTGCTGATCCCGCTTTATTAACTGCCGGGCCTTATCTTTTTAATATTCCTGTAAAAGCAAAGAACAGCGGCCAGTATATTGTGCAACGTTCAAACGTGAGCAATACTGAACTCTATACTTCGGCCGATCTCAAAGACCTTACGCAGCTTTCCGATATTTCGGGGCAGCAAAAAGATTACAACTGGCTGACGGCAGAGCTGGTAAGATGGAAAATGTTTGATGGTAAGATGAGTGAAGGCTTATTATTCAAGCCGGAGAATTTTGATCCGAAGAAAAAATATCCCGTGATCTTTTATTTTTATGAACGCAATGCAGACGGGCTCTATGCATACCGTGCGCCTGCGCCAAGTGCATCTACGGTCAACATCGCATATTTCGTAAGCAACGGTTACCTCGTGTTTGATCCAAACATTTATTATAAAGATGGGGAGCCGGGACAAAGTGCATACAACAGCGTGGTGAGTGCTGCAAAATATTTGTCAAAGATGCCGTGGGTGGACAGTACAAGAATGGCGATACAGGGACAGAGCTGGGGTGGTTACCAGGTTGCATACCTTGTTACCAAAACAAATATGTTCAGGGCAGCATGGGCAGGTGCACCCGTTGCGAACATGACCAGTGCCTACGGCGGTATTCGCTGGGGCAGTGGTTTGAACCGCCAGTTCCAGTATGAGCATACGCAAAGCCGCATCGGTGCAACACTGTGGCAGCGCCAGGACCTTTACTTAAAGAATTCCCCATTATTCTCTGCGGATAAAGTAACCACGCCGCTGGTGATCATGCACAACGATGCAGATGGCTCTGTGCCCTGGTACCAGGGTATTGAACTGTTCACAGCGCTGCGCCGCCTCGGGAAAAAAGTATGGATGCTGGAATACAATGGCGAAGATCATAACCTTGTTGAACGAAAGAACCGTAAAGACCTTTCGGTGAGGCTGGGCCAGTTCTTTGACTATTATTTAAAGGATGGCAAGCCCGCCAAATGGATCAAAGATGGATTGCCGGCAACAGAAAAAGGAAGGGATTGGGGATTGGGAATAGAATAAATTTATACTGATGAAAAAAAACAGGAAGGTCTTACTCATTATTTCCGTGCTTTCCCTGTCCATTATTTTTTTATCACAGTGCATAAACAAAACGCAGGCATTTAATGACCCGAGGGGGAATGATTTTGCAGGATCCGCTGCATGCAGGCAATGCCACCAGGCCATTTATGATTCGGTCATCCTGAGTGCACACTTCAATGCAACAGCACCTGCTTCAAAAAAGAATGTGCATGGTGATTTTCATGAAGGATCAAACAGCTTTACATACGATAAGGATACAAAGCTGGTAATGGAAGAGCGGGACAGCGGCCTGTACCAGGTTCTTTATATCCATGGTAAGGAAAAAGAAGCACACCGCTTTGACATAAGTTTTGGTTTAAGGAATGCGCAAACCTGGCTGTACTGGCAGGATGATAAAACATACGAGCTCCCTGTTTCTTATTATACTTCAGTTCATGGATGGGCCACCAGCCCGGGCTTTTCAGCTAAGCAGCCGGATTTTAAAAGGTTTATCGGGCGGGATTGTTTTGAGTGCCACAGCTCCAACATGCGCAATGAACTCAATGCATCAACTGCAGGAATAACGGAAACACTGGTAAAGAATTCGATCGTATTTGGAATTGATTGCGAGCGTTGCCATGGTCCTGCAGCCAATCATGTGAATTATCACGTTGAATATCCCGAAACAAAAACAGCGAAATATATTGTCGGTATCAGTTCATTGAACCAACAGCAAAAACTGGATATGTGTGCGCTTTGCCATTCGGGGAATGATAAGCTCAAAATAGAATCACGTTTTAAATTCCGGCCAGGCGATACGCTATCCAACTTTTTTATGCCCGGGCAAAAGAAGGAGGGGGCCAGTGATTTTGACGTGCATGGAAATCAATACCGGCTCATGTCGGAAAGCAAATGTTTTTTAGCAGCCGGGAAAATGAATTGTTCCACCTGTCATGATCCGCATAAAAATGCAGGCAATGATCTTTCCTTCTATTCGCAGAAATGCATGGGTTGCCATACCGAAGCCAATCATAATTTTTGTCCACTCGCAGATTCTTTAGGCCCGTCAATAAAAGAAAATTGTATAGATTGTCATATGCCACGCAAAGCATCCGGGGCCATCAGTTTCCTGCTTGCCGGGAAAGACATGAATTCTTCCTACCTGCTGAGGACACACCGGATAACCGTGTATGCGGATGAAGCAAAGAAAAAGAAGAAGGCTGATTGATGAATGGGGATGGCTTGTAACCGGCAATTTTTATTTTTGTAAAAACTAATTAACATGAGATACCTGAGCCTGTTCATTCTCTTGATCATAAACTCAGTGACCAATGCACAAAAGCTGGTTCCTGCAAAAAATGTTGTTGATAAAAAATGGCTGAACAACCGCCAATACCAGATGGTATGGTATGTATTGCGTGATACATCCAGGTTCGAGATCGGCAGGATCACAACAACCGTTAATAATGATAACGATAAAATTACGGTAGTGTCAAATATAAGCGTGAAGAAAGGCAGCACGGCCTGGATCGATTCAACAGTTGCATCAGCAAAAGATCTGAAGCCCATTTATCATTCCTCTTATAATGCACAGCGGGATATGGCGTTGGGTTTTGGAAAAATTGTTACTGGTTTTTATCGCGATAAAATGAAAAAGATCTATACGGCAATAAATGATACCACAAAAGAAAGTTATTTCGACAGCAACCTGTATCCTTCGCTCATCACCTGGCTGCCATTGAAAGAAGGGTATAAGCAGGACATTGCGATCTATGATTATAATCCGGCTGTCAGGATCGGTGTTTTAAAAGCGTCCGTGCAGGATGTAAGAAAGGAAACCTATATAAGCCCGGTATCCGGTGCACATGATGTTTGGGTGGTGACGGTTGTTGATGATATTATGGGGGAAGGGAAGACGGTCTATTATATTGATATTGCCGACAGGAGATTGTGGCAGCAGGAAATAGAAATGCCCGGCAGAAAAATGCTGATGCAGCTGGTTGAGAATTAAAAATAGAAGTGCGGAAACTTATAATCATATTGCTGATCTCTTTTTCAAATGCATTGCCGGCGCAGGTCAATGAAGGAAGGCTTGATTCCCTTGTAACAAAATTGGGGAACGGGTTCCTGCAAAATAAGCCTTCATTCGGCCTTTCCATTGGAGTCAATAGTAATGGCAGGAATTACTTCTACGATTTCGGCACAACAGGAAAACAAGCCGTACCCACAGCTCAAACCATGTACGAGATCGGTTCTGTTACCAAAACATTTATAAGTTATATACTGGCAAATGCTGTGATCGAGCAGCGGGTTAAACTTTCGGATGATATCCGGAAATATATTAAAGGCAGTTATCCCAATCTCGAATACAATGGTAACCCGATCAGGCTGGTGAATCTTGCAAATACAACATCGCTGTTGCCGGACTGGCTGCCTGAACTTCCCGAAATAATGAAGAACATGCCCGCAGATTCTGCACTTGAGCTTAAGATCAAATTGTACAAGCCACTGGCAAGGCAGGATTTCTTTAAGGAATTACATAAGATAAAACTGGATACCATTCCCGGTTCTGTTCGTAAACATTCCAATGCTGCAGCACAGTTGCTTGCTTATATATTGGAAGACCTGTACCGTATGCCAATGGAAGAACTAATAAAGAAATATATTACCGGTCCCTGTAAAATGCACAACACGGGATTTATCAATTCAAATAAAAATAAACAGCTTGCGGAGGGGCATACAGGCAATGGCAAAGCTGCTACTTATGAATTTGAAATGCCTTATTTTAAAAACGCCGGAGGACTGGTAAGCACAACTGCTGATCTTAACTCTTACGTCAAAATGCTGATGGATACAACAAATCCTGCCAGCCTGCTTTGCCTTAAAAAAACGGCAGATATCAATGCGTCCAGCGGAAAGGTAGAGGTATTACAGGCGGACAGCAGGGTTGATCCGGGAATTTACAGCGTTGGACTGGCCTGGTTCATGTACAGGCCGGAAGCCAACCGCTTACAAATATGGGCCGACGGAGGTACCAATGGATTCAATAGTTATGTTGTATTATATCCTTATAAGAAAACTGCTGTAGTACTGCTTGCAAATAGATCAGATGAGAAGACATTCCGGGCGCTTCCGGGTATTGCTTATGCAATTGCTGAACTGCCACAAAACTAAAAATTGTATCCTTTGTTTTTTTGATATAACCCATAAAAGCCATGCTAAAGTATAGATACTGTATGGATGAAGTATGGATAGTGTATGAGGAGTGTATGAAGAGTGTATGGGAATATAATCAAATATACCGGTTAGCTCCGGGTTTAAAATCCCTTGCTGGCACTATAATTGTGCCCTTTACTTATAATAGGGGTGTTTATATAGAAAATTGAATTGCTATCGCTGAAACTTAATTATCAAATTGGAAAGAACTGCTTTTTAAAATTTCCCGGTTCAATTTTTTGATCTCCAAATGCCCATTGAGCGGAAGAATTTCCACGAATGATCTTTTATTATTAAAAGGCCATTGAAAACATTTTAAAAAGCAGGCCATGGAGAATAAAGATTTACTGGAGCAGCTACACAGCAAGATGATCGAAGAAGTGCAGGACTATGCGATCATCCTCCTTGATATAAATGGCAACATCCTTACATGGAACAAGGGTGTGGAAAAGATCAAAGGATATAAGGCCCACGAGATCATTGGCCAGAATTTCAATATATTTTATTTGCCCCGCGACAGGGAAGAACAATTGCCGCAAAGGTTGATCGCCCAGGCAATCAAAGAAGGAAGGGCCAGGCATATCGGTAAACGCGTAAGAAAAGATGGGACTACGTTTTGGGGCAGCATTCTTATAACAGCATTACATGATGAAGAAGGGAATGTAGTAGGCTTTACCAAACTGACAAGGGAACTAAGGGATAACGAAATGGAATAGGTATCCGGCATCTTAATTCTCAGCGCATTGCCCGGCCGGACCCGCCGGCTGCATGATCCTCATTTCATTTTTATTTCGTTTCTTTATCTTTAAATAATGCCCCGTTATAAAAACTAATAAGATGAAACTGCTGATCCCCGTTTTGTTAATGCTTTGCATCGTTACGTTTTCTTATTGCAATAAATCTGCTGACAACGGCCCGGTCAATATCATAAACTGCCAGGGCCTGGTAACAGATACAACAGGTACCGGTGACAACGGCCGTATATATATGCCCAATGCCTTTACGCCAAACAATGACGGGTTGAATGATATCTCCCGACCCATCACGCAAAATATCGCTTCCATTGTATTTACCATTTATGATCAGAATGATATGGTGGTATTCAGCAGTACAGTTTTAGGACAGGGCTGGCAGCCCACGGCTCCGGTAAATTCTGCAACAAAATATTTTTATAAGATCCAGGCTACAACAAATGCTGGTAAAAAGATCGGTAAGTGCGGTGATCTGTACAGCCTGACCTGTTTCCCACCCAATCCTCCCAAAAGTTTTTATTATTTTGAAGACATGTTCACCATGAACGGCTTTACCGGCACTACGAATGAAACATTGGCCAATTGCCCGTAGCCTTTTCTCCGGATCAATATTGAACAGAATTCACATCTTTGCATGATCAAATATTTTTTATGAAAAGACTATTCATATATCTTTCTGTTTCGGTCTTGTTTCTTACAACCGGTTATTCCCAGGCTAAGCTGGGAGAAGTCGCCTGTGTATATCTTACAACCAGCAACCTGGATTCTTCCATGGCACTGTATGACAAACTTGGCTTCCCGGTTATCGCAGCCAATGATATTCCTTCGCCATGGGCGCAGCTAAGTGACGGCAGCCTGCTCATCATGATGCGTAAAGATGCAAATCCCTATATCGCTTTCCAGCACATTGGGATCCTAAGCTTAGAATTCCACGTGGACAAGTTGTCGCG
>JADMIO011276534.1_pt1 | contig 87808 bp, 74 predicted proteins | sample 8958161 | NCBI WGS metagenome assembly JADMIO01 (sample SAMN16585339, study PRJNA669376) | soil metagenome | isolation source: Crop rotation soil | place: USA: Cullars Rotation, Alabama | collected 2011 | reverse complement strand
GCCGCGACTTCAAGTCACGTGAATTCCAAGCTTCGGATCCCACTGTGCTGGAAAGCTCGTGAATTTATCACCCAGACGACAAAACTGTTATTTAACATTTCCTGTGCCTCCAATAGTAACCCCGGCTCGTCATTAATTCGCAGAAACGCTGAAACGGATGTTCCCGGACACATTGATATTATGACAACAGTAAAAAAAAGAGTAAATTTGAGACATAACCCTTAATATGAAATTGAAAAGCTACCTAATCGCAACACTTATTTTTCTTTTGTCAAGTCCTGTAGCTTCCGTTGCACAACAAAAAAATGTTGTGATACGGATCGTGCAGGATCAATCCACATCGCTATACGATTTTCAAACAGATATATCGCTTAAGAAGAGGGCCTTTAAGTTCCAGATCTTATTGAACCATGTGGAAGGGGTTTATGTTTTTGCCAGCATCCGCGATTCTATATACCGCTTTACAGACTCCAGCAAAATTTACGATTTCTCCTACCTGAAATTACTGGAGCTAAGAGAGTCGGATAAATTTAACACCAACAAAGAATTAAGCATCAGCGAAACAGGCTGGTCGTATTGGTTTTATAATGATACAACGGAATATCATTCCTTTAATAGGAAACCCACTGGCATGGGTGACAAAGGTATTATCTGTACTAAAGTTATCCGTCAATTGTATGACGTAGCAGATAACAAGCCTATAAAATTTAAAAATCTTACTACACCACTCTATCTTTTTTTCCTGGTTGTGAAAGATTATGATAAAAACGGCAAGCCAATTACAGAGTTAATGAGGCGTAAAGTAAAAATAGACTGGAAAGATGATGATTAATGATCATCATTTCCAATCTATTTTATCGTTCAATTGATCAGAAGGCTGTATAATCAAATTTTTGTCCCCCAATTGATGCTTCATACATTAATCCACCTTTCTGTTGTGTAAAAATCATTACCCCCTCTCTATACTTTACATTGCCAGAAACCCCTTTAGTGGCTGCAACTGCCGAGGCCTGTGCAGAAAATTCGAATTTATCTTCTTTAAACCTTGCAAGATCGGCAGCTGATTCAAAGAAAATAACTTCGCGATATGCCTGGCCGCCAAACTGAAAACCGATACTTACCTGTTTTAATTTTGCACTGCCAACGGCAGTACCATTTTCATACAAGATGCCATTTCCAGCCGCACCACCAATACCTATTGCACCCTTACCCACATTGGGGAATATTACCCACCCAGCTGCATTTGCAAACAGGTTTTTCATCAGTGGGTCAGTAGCAATAAATTCAGCTTTTGCCTCTTCGCTATCCCGTATCAACTTTCTTTCTTTACTGGTTTGACCTATAGCTGCGTTACCAATAAACAGGGCCGTAAGAAATATAACCAGCCTGGAACTTTTTAAAACATTCATCTTATTCATAACAATTGATTTTTAATGTTAAATACAACTGAAAATATTTCAGCTGCTTTTCTTCCATATAAAACAAAGACTTTGCCAAGCAAGGTTTTTCAATTGTTAATAGGTTGCGGGTTATTGCTGCCCTGCCCGGGTAATTTTTCAATTTGCTTGTTGTATATTCAGGCATTGATTTACTATTATAATTTTAATGATTAACCAATTGTCCACAATGAAATTTTTATCGCTCCTTATTATAGCCGGCAGTTTTACTTTTTGCAGTAATTCAATTACCAAAACAAAAAATGTAAATACTCATTCAGGTGAAATTAAAACCGGCGCAGAGCAAACTGAAAAATACCTGCCTTTATTAAAAGGCAAACGGGTAGCAATGATGGCTAATCTTACCACTATCATTGGTAAATCGCATTTGGTAGATAGCCTGCAAAAACTCGGTGTAAATATTGTAAAAGTATTTGGACCGGAACATGGCTTTCGTGGTAACGCAAGTGCCGGCGTGCAGGTGGACGATGAAAAAGATCCTGCTACCGGAATTCCAATTGTTTCGCTCTACGGAAAAAAAAATAAACCTACCAAAGAGGATATGGCTGATGTAGATATTTTGATCTACGATTTGCAGGATGTTGGCTGCCGTTTCTATACCAATATCAATGCACTTTCAAGATTGATGGAAGTTTGTGCTGAGAATGGAAAAGAAATTCTTATTCTGGACAGACCAAACCCGAACGGATATTTAATAGACGGGCCGATACTTGATATGAAATATAAATCTGGTATTGGTATGTTTCCTATTCCTATGTCGCATGGATTAACGGTTGCAGAATTTGCACAAATGGCCAATGGCGAAGGTTGGTTAACCAATAAAGTAAAATGCAAGCTTATAATAATACCGGTGGCAAATTACAATCATGATATGCCCTACACATTGCCGGTAAAACCATCTCCAAACCTGAATACGCAACAGGCTATTATGCTTTATCCTTCTACCTGTATGTTCGAAGGTGTGTATCTGAATCATGGCCGGGGTACTTATTTTCCCTTTACTGTTTTCGGCAGTCCTTACCTGAAAGGCAAATATAATTTCTCCTATACTCCCACCGGCATTAAAGGAATGTCGGAAACCCCATTGTTTATGGATCAGGTTTGCTATGGATTGGATCTCCGCACCTATGATGTGGAGCTGCTGAGAAAAAGTAAACAAATTAATCTTCAATGGATAATGGAATTGTATAAAGCCTCTCCTAACAAAGAGCAATTTTTTGATATATCGCTAAGTAAAGAAATGGGAACATTCGAGTTTCGTGTAGGTTCGGGTCTTATGCGCCAGCAGATAATAGATGGCAAATCTGAAAAAGAAATCCGTGATAGCTGGGAGCCAGGGTTGAGTGAATACAAAGTAATGCGGAAAAAATATTTGTTGTACCCATAGGTTTATTTATTGCTATCGCGACATTCACACAGATAAACTAATCCATTTTAACCAGTAATATGCTAATATCAGGAACATCTGCCAAACGAAAAATTAACTCCTGCAAATTGTCCCACTCATTATCTTTGCGCACTTATGGCAATACCCGAAAGCAAATTATCCGTTAAGCGATCTACCCTGCCCGATTCCGGCAAAGGGCTTTTTACCAAAGTGTTTATACCGAAAGGTACGCCCATAGTGGAATACAAAGGAACGATTACCACCTGGAAAGATGTGGACCATAGCGAAGGAAGTAATGGTTATATCTATTATGTAAAAAAGACTCACGTTATAAATGCCTTTCCGCATAAAGATGCGCTGGCCCGCTATGCTAATGATGCAAGGGGGTTAAAAAAAGTAAAAGGCATTTTAAATAATGCAGAATACAAAGAATTTGGATTGAAAGTATTTATCGTTGCCAATAAAGATATTCCTGCCGGGGCAGAAATATTAGTTGACTACGGTAAAGAATACTGGGATATTATCCGCTATAACATTAAAATAGAAAAACAGAATAAGCGTAATGCTGTGTAAATAAATCTACAGTTCCCTTCATTTTATTTTTTGGCTTTGGTTACCAGCCAAACGATTACCCCGATAAAAAGGAAAATAAGTATAAAGGCCCACCACATTCCTGCTTTAAAAATGGTCTCTACTACCCCACAACCGGGTAAAAATGTAATGGCTAAGGCCAGGAGAAAATATACTGGTGCATTTTTCATAATCTTCTTTTTAATAGTTAATGTAATATCATGCCATTTTAAAACATCCGGCACGATGTTTTAAATAATCTACAGAAAAAGAATATGGCAAAAGCAAACCCGACAAGAAAAGAAGAAGAGATACAACAAAGCCCTGACAAGCATATAGACCAGGATTACGAAGGCTTCCCGCACCTGCCAGCTAGCAAAAAGAATATTACGCCTGAAACGGTTAAAGAAAAAAAGATAGCTGGCGCTGACAAAAAGAAATCAAAAAAAACTTACGGGAGTTAAGAAATAAATCCGCTGGATAAACATTCCACAAAAGCAAAACCGGAATTAATAAAAAAACCGATGTCGGTACACGGTTATTCGATACATTAAATGATGACCTTACTTTAAGCTGGAAGCAGCAATTGCCTTTCTTTTATTTTACGTAATGCCAGTTCAAGCTGGAGCTGCGAAATAGTGGCATTACAATCCACTTCTTCGTCTGCAGTAAGCACTCTTCCATAATAGGAAGAATGGGCTATTATCATTGTCTGAATAACGCCTGTTTTCAGTCTTGTAAAATCATGTTCCATACAGCATAGAATTTAAGGTTAAAAAGAATAGTAGTAAAAAGACAATAATCATGCTGATTGCAGGGAATTCTATGCAACTACGACTATTGGGACATAATAATTCGTAACTCGATGTATTGGCGGGGAAAACACATCAGTTTAACATATCAGTAAAAAAAGAACGGCAATAAAAATTGCCGTTCTAAGTGTTTATTCCCTTTATCTCATCATTATTTAATCACATCCCATGGGGTTTTTATTTTCGCATCTTTCTCTTCATCTTTAGGACGATCATGATCGTTTGAGATTTCAAGAGGAATATGCGTTGTATCAGAAGTTGCATTTTCCCCAACTCCTACTTCTAGGTTTTTAAATTCCTCCTCTGTTATCACATCGTCTTTATTGCTAATATGCCTGTTTACTATCTGTTTGGCAGTTTTACCCTTAGCACCCTTCTTTTGGGGAATTTTTTCTACGCCCTTATCAGTATTTGTTGCTGAATTGGCTTTAATTACCTCATTGATCATAAAATAGTTTTTGTTCACCCTACTAATGAGGAAATTCATGCCAAAGGGCATATTCTAATATTAAGTCTGTGCTATAATTTTATAGCACTTTGCAGGGGATAAAATTCCCGCTATTTTATTGCCAGTAATAATGCCATTGTAGCCCAGGTACTTCCTGCTGCAGAAATGAATTGATTATCTCCATGCGGGAACCCGCTATAAACATACTCTACTGAAGGATAGGAACGGGTTTGCACTTGCCAGGAGCCATCAGGCAACTGTGTGTTTAGCAAGAATGCAATACCTTTTTGATATGCAGGTGCATCGGTGCTTAATAAGCCTGCCTGGTGCAAGGCATACAAACTCTGTCCCGTAGCATAAGCATCGGATGGTAATGAATCCAGTTGAGACCATCCACCATCTGTGTGTTGTGCAGCTATTAATTTAGCAGCTTGTTGTTGCATAAAATTTTTATCGCCATTGCACCAATGCAAGCCAAGCAATTGAAAAATTTTCTCCTCGTTGGCTAAGGGTTTTGTATTCATCATCCAGGCTTTTGCACTGGCAATACGCTGTTGTACTTCCTTATTAAAAATAGGTGGCAGGTAAGCTTGTATACCTTTCACCGTCATAGCCGTTGCTGAAAATGAATAATACTCTATCGGTGGCCTTGCGTTTGGTGCTACCCAACTCCCATTCTTCAACTGCCTTTGCATCATATTTTTTGCAAGCAACTGCAGTGTCTTATTGGCGGGTGTACGGTTAGCAGCAAATGTCCAGAGATCATATCCACCACTGATAATGATAGCAGCAGGATCTTCGTTTTGGGCGAAATAATGTTTTCGTTGTGTCCAGTTGCCATTTACACTATCCAGCACTTCTTGCAAAATTGTATCCTGCACGGTAAAGCCTTTTTCTTTGGCTAAGGAAAAAGCCACACCACCGATGCCCTGCCCATGACAACTATGACAACCCCCGGCGTTTATCAAAAAAGTATGGCTGCTGCTTTGCAGTAAAGGCAGGCTTTTATTTATTGCTGTTTTTATTTGTTCGGGATCGTTATGATGAGTTGTGAGTTTAGTAAACCCTGCAACAAGGATAGTGATAGCAATTATGATAAACCATTTTTTCATGTGTGTTTATTTTGCTTTATCGATTTTAACTCCCTCAATAGCTCCGGCCTTTTTTAATAAAACGACAGTGGCGGTATTTCCTTTTTCCAATGCCCATGTCAGTGCGGTCTTTCCTTTTTTATCTGCAAGATTGGGCAATGCTCCGTTATCGAGCAATAGCTGAATGATGGCAGGATTATCATATTCGCTGTAAATAGCCCACATCAATATGGTAGTGCCATCTATATCCTGCTCATTTATACCTCTTGTAATGGGCAATAATGCTTTTGCAATTTCCAAATCACTCAATATAACAGCGTACGATAAAGCGGTGGCTTTATAGTTGTCTTTAATATTTGCATCAGCGCCATTGGCAATAAGCCAGTAGAGCATTTCCTTATTAGATGATTTTATGGCATAGAACAAGGCAGTTTGGTGGTCATTGGCTTCTGCATTGATTCCAACACCTTTGTTAATCAATAACCTTGCACTGCCTGTGTCACCATATTGTGCCACTCTCATTAAAGTGGTTATATTTTTATTATTAACAGCTAAGGCATCTGCACCGTGATCCAATAATAGTTTAATGATTTCGTATTGAGAATTACCTACACAAGCCCCCAGTAGTGCCGTATTTCCATCTGTAGTTCTAAGATGGAGATTGGCTTTATATTCCAGCAATAGTTTTGTCTTCTCTAAATCGTGAGAGCACCACATAATGGCCGTTTCACCCAGGTCATTCGGCACATCGGGATGGGCCCCTTTTTGCAAAAGCAACTTCATACAATCTATGGTAGAATATAAAGCGGCATACATAAGTGCATTATCACCATCACTATCCCTTGCCTGCACATCTGCATTGCGATTCAGTAAGGTAATGACTTGTGAAAGATCATTGTTCCTTATGGCATCGAGCAATGGAGATTGTGAAAAAGCGGCTGGTGCAGACAGGAGACTGCAAATGAAGAAAGATAAGATAAGGAATGGTTTCATTGCTCATGTAATGGTAACTAAAGATACAAAAATCTGGATATAATTTATCGACCCGTGGCGGATGCATGGGGAAAGATGAGCTGCGTTAATGTTAGTGGTTAACAAAAAAAATAACACCCCGAAGGATGTTATTAAAAAAGTGTCTCGTAAATAACCAGTTATCACCGGCTCACCACTCCGCCTTTCTTACTGTCAACAGTTACGGTATACTTTCCGCTTCCCTGTACTATCCATCTTACCGTAATGGTTCCAAGGCCGGGAATATTTCTTACGGCTATGGTGGATGGGTTTGTTTTTTGTTCAGTGGTAATATTTAAATCAGCATTATCTACGATCATACCAGCTACAACATTTGCACCAGTAAGTGAAATATAATCAGGCCGTTCAATTTTAAATTTCAAATCCTGGCTGCTATGTGTAGGCATCATACGACTATTGGCAATAACTGCAGTTACTTGTTTCAATCCATCGCCCAAATCTTTTTCCATAATCGTATCAACACTCAACTTAGGTGTATGATAACCATGATAGATTGTAAATGACATATTACGATGTGCATCACTTTCCAGTAAGAAACCCGGGTGTGCACGGCCAAAATTCTTTTTAAACCCTCCAATCTCTATTTTGCCATACTGCGGATGATCATACGTATGCCATTCTACAAAAGCATCTTTGAACAAAGTATAACGATCAAACATAAAAGATGTGTTATCCTGCGGATCGCGGGTAGCATCTCTATTGTAAAACAAATACGGTGTCCATAATTCATTGGAATAAGTGTACACACCGCGGCCTCCATAAAACCAATCGAGTTCGCCGCCATAAGCAGAATACAAATCTTTGTACACCACTAAATATTTATAACCGGGAATTAATTCTTCGCCTTTTTTACCAATAGCATCGTACACCTGTAAATCCTGTGGATTATAAGTAGTCAAATCATTTGGATCGCCGGGGCCACGCAATATCATTCCACCTGCATTGTGAAATGATTGTGCTGCTGCAATATTTGGGTGCTTCATTACAAATTCTTCAACTGCCCTGTTCTCTGGTAAGGAGAAGGGATATTTATAGGCGCCATTCTGAATATAATTTGGTTGCCATCCCCAGCCCCAGTCACGGTTAGGGTCGTACTCGAATGTATATCCGTCTTCATTTACCTGGCCATCGCCATCATTATCTTTTCCTTCCAGTCCCAGTATTTCATACTCACCTGTTTCATCGGGGCCTACCTGTATCATTCTTCTGGGTTCTGTTGGATCGATGCGGAAACGCCCACTGGTACTTTTGCGGCGCATGATTAATATTTCATTGTCGCCATCCAAATCATCATAGCCATCTTCATCTACCTGTCCATCACGATCATTATCTACCGGTATTACACCCGAACGTGGAGAACTGGCAGTATTGGGTGCATGAAAATAACTGTCCCTTCCGTCCGGATTAATAGTAGGAACGATATAAAATGTTTTATCGGCAAGCAGTTCCCTTATGAATTTAGTATCGTTAAATGATTCTGTAAGATACCAGGCTGTGTACATAGCAAATTCAGCTCCCTGCACTTCGTTGGAATGTATGTTTCCATCTATATACATTGCCGGCTTTTTGTCCGGGCTTCCTTTTTTAAAGTCTGTAATGGTAAGGCACCATAAGTCACGTCCTTTGAATGATTTACCAATTGATTCCAACTTTGCCAAATCAGGATAGGCCGCTGCAATTTTTTTACATATTTCAGTAATGGCAGCATGATCATTATAACGGTTCCAGCTTATCGCTACTTTAGGATTTACGGGTGAGCCTGCCGCTTTGAATAATTGATCCGGCGTCTGCGCAGATAGTGAGTGGTGAATGGTGAATAGTGAAATGGCAAGAGCGATAAATTTCAGGCTCTTTCTTATATATGCAAGAGCAGCAACCTCTGACTGCTTACTTCTTATTTGTGTATTTATAATGCGTTTCATAATAATCAATAATTGAATAATGAATAATTAAAGTGTAACATCTACCACCTTAGTACCTGTAGTTGGGCTGCCTGCTTCAATAGAAACCTTACCGCTCCCTTTTATCAACCAGGTAAGTTGCTGTGTACTGTATCCTTCCAGCGAAGGCAGTGTCTGTATCTTCTTTCCGCTGATTACAGATTGATTGCCGCTGGTATTTACTTTTATATTTACCCGTTTTACCCAATAACTTCTTTCCCCCAATTTTGAATGGGAAGCCAAAGCACCTTTATTAATAATATCGGCAGTTATTCTTGTTAAGGCACCTACTTTTTCAGTTTTGATATTTATAATATCCACCTCAGGCTGATAACCTGCCAGCTTTACTAAAAATGCAGCATGTTTCTTCACTAAATCAGGAACTAATTTATATGGTGGATTAATTAATACAAACGGATCGATACCTCCTACTTCTACCTTCTGATTTGGAAAATCAGGATGCTGAATAGTTTTCCAGTCTGTAAAAGAATTAATGCCTTGCTGAGCAGCCCAACGCAAATAATTGGCGGCTGCATCATCCACTGTAAATGCTTTTTCACCTTTTGCGGTATCTGGTTTTGATTTTGGCACCCACCAACCAGGTGTACTGAAACTATAACGGCCATAATGATAATATGCCCAGGAAAGAAAATCACCACCAGCAGCATTTGCTTTAGGGGCATCTTTCATATTTACAACTTTGCCATACAAATCAGCCACCATACTATCTGCCTTTACATCCTGTTGCAACCAGCTACCAATTAATGGTTGATTAGCAGTAGCTGCGTTGTAGGTATAAGGAGTAGAAAGATTATTATTACTGCCAAAACTTATAACTGCATACACATTATACTGTTCAAACAAATAATCCAGCAAAGCTCTTGTTTCTTTTTCCGAAGCTGGAAAATCCCCAGCACCAGCAGAAAAAGTAGCATGCTTGTAAGTAAGATTTTTATTGAATGCTATTCCACCTTCACCATCTTCATTAAAGGTTCCGTCTTTATCATTATCACTTCCTTCAGTAAATAATATGTACTTACCTTTCTCACCTTTATTGGGGTCAGCTTTTATTAATACCCTTGCATCATCAGGATGTGTTCTATACTCTCCTACCGGAGACTCTACCCGCATCCAGGTTATTTTGCCATTGCCATCCAAATCTTCAAAAGGATCTTCGTCTGTTTTTCCATCACGGTCGTCGTCTGTTACCGTTGCATTGCCCTGCCGCTCATATTGCAGCTTTGAAAAATATTGCTCCATTGCATCGGGGCTCATGTTTGGAAAAATGTAGAAGGTAGTTTTATTTAATAACGCTTTAATGCTATCCGTGCCACTAGCCTGCAATAAATTTTCTGCAAAGCCAATGGCCAACTCCGTACCAACCAGGTAATTTCCTTCTACACCTCCAACAACTACAATGGCTGGTTTCGTTTCTGTATTTCCTGCACCAATGGTAATTTGCCAGATGTCTTTACCACCATTGGTTTTTGTCAGCGATTTTACTTTGGCCAGTTGCGGATAATTTTTTGCCAGTTCGTTAATGCGGGTGCTTTGCTGCGAAAAATTGCTATAGCCGTTTTGCGCCTGAACAATACAACAGGACAGAATGCAAATAAGGCAAGCAGTTATTGTTTTGTGCATGTGGTGTTTTTTTAAGTGAGCTAATATACAGAAAAGAATATCGCTGTAATGAAGATTGGATGAATGGTTTTTGCACTTGGTTTGCACGGAAAGAGGCAAAGGCTTTATTATAGATTTTCCTAATTGGTGTGATTTTTTTGTTGGCCAACTGATGCAGATCTCCCTACCGCTGGTACGGGAAGGGTTGTGTTAATGTGGATGGTTACAAAATAATTGCATTACACTATCTTCCCCTCTTGCAATTGTAAAAAATGATTAATGCATGAAGGAATATCTTTTGCATAATGGCTTACATAAATAAGTGTAGTGTTGAAGTTGCCGCAAATTTCGTTTACCAGTTCCTTGAAGTAATTTGTCTGCGCTTCATCCAAACCTTGTGTGGGCTCATCGAGAATTAACACCGGTGGGTTTTTGATCAATGCTCTTGCCAATAAAGACATTCGTTGCTGGCTGGTAGATAACTCGTATAAACGCTTATCTTTTACATCGGTCAATCCCATCAAATGCATCCACAACAAAACTTTTGTTTCCTGTACTTCAGTTAATTGGCGGAACAAACCAATAGTATCAAACAACCCCGACGCAATAACATTAAAGCAATATTCATCAAATTGAAAATATAAATGCAACTCGGGTGATACAAAACCAATTTTATGTTTTATCTCCCAGATGCTTTCATTACTTCCTCTTTTTTTATCAAATAAAATAATATCGTTGGCATAGGCCTGGGGATTATCCGCAGTAATAAGGCTTAACAAGGTTGACTTACCTGCTCCGTTCGGCCCGGATAAATTCCAGCATTCCCCCTTATTCACCTGCCAGTTAATTTCATTTAAGATTATTTTATCCCCATACTTAATTCTTACATCTTTCATTTTTATAGCGATAGAAAAATCAGCATCTGCAGGGGGCTGCAAATGTTGCAATATTTCTTTATTGATAGTATACTGTTTTGCGGGAGATGGAACTTTGTAATTCCCCCTTTCCTGGATGGAGATCAGTTGCCCATTTTTCAAAACAGCAATAGTTGTAATACAATCCGGTAATTCTGCGGGGGAAGTAATTAAAACAAGATGAATCCCCTTATGAGATATTTTATCGAGAATTGTATTGAGTGTTTTTCTTCCTTCCGTATCAAGCCCAACAAAAGGATTGTCCAGGATAAGTAAGCCCGGATTTTTCAGTAATGCTTTCGCCAGTTGCAATCTTTTGTTTTCCCCATTGGATAATTGCAACAAAGGTTCTTCCATTAATGCATCCAGGTGAAGAAGATTGATCCAGTTATCTGCATCAGTATATCCTGCAAGTGCATCAGCAACAGTTATACTATCTTCTGCATCCGACGAATTAAAACGTTGCTGGTAATAAAAATTGCTGACATTGCTGAGGTTTTTGAAATGATGCTGCTGCTCTACCATTTCAATGCCATTTCTTTCCTCGTTACCAAAGTAGTATTCTACTTTTCCGTAAGAAAATATTTTACGGGCCATTACATTTGCCAGTGTAGTTTTACCACTGCCTGATTCGCCAACTATAGCCCATTGCTCCTTTTGATGGATCGTAAAGTTTATATTATCGAGTATAACTTTTCCACCCACTTTAACTGACACCCCGAAAAGGAAGCCACTTCCAACCCTTTTTTATTTTCCGCTTTCATCATGTATATAAAAAAAGTGTTGGCGAAAATCGTCAACACTTTTCAAAAATAAAGTTATTATATTATTTGTCGTAAATAGCTTTGGTAGTCATTTCCCCTCTTGGAGATGAAGACACTGTTTGTAAAGAAAGTGCCCCGTCTTTCAGGCTCCATGTTTCTGTGCCCTTAAATTCCATAGTCTGCCCGTTTCTTTCCATCGCTATATTGTAAACTATAATTAGGGATTGGCCATCTTCCGACCATTTTGCAGTTGACTTCTTTTTAGCAGTACCAAATACAGTTGTTTCTGATTCTTTACCATCGTAGGTTAATGTTTCAGTACTTACATTATCATTAGCTCCTGTTTTTGAGATAGTAATCGCATCATCTTTCTGTTCAATCTTTATGCTTTTTGAAGCAAAGCGGCTGCCAAATTCGCCAAAATCGCTTTTCCCTTCGTTCAATTTCCATTCACCGGAGAGATTAATTTTTGAGGGCAAGGAAGTGAAGGACAGTAAAAGAATTGGTGCGACCAGGAACGGCAGGATTTTTTTAAACAACAATTTCATATCAAATTTTTTTTTATTGAGTAAGAAAAACAATTCCCTCTAAATGTATGAATATTTTTCATTCCTCGATTTCTATTGTGTGTATAACTAAAATCTTCATCACCCACCAGGCAATTTTCGTTAACATCAGTAAATAAAAGAATGTTTTCCCATGGTTTTATCAGATATAACGGCCTGTTTCAAATAACATATTTGTTTAAAATCTGGAAATTATGCGCCTTTACAGAAAAATTCTCCACTTATGGGTGTAATTACCCGACCAATGACAAATATTATTCATCCATCCTTGTTCCTTTCTCAGAAAGGAAGAAATATATTTGTTTATCTAAAAAAATAAGGAATGAAAAAGAACCTGCTGCTTATCTCACTTGTGCTTCTTCAATTTTCGCTCCAGGCACAAAAACTCACCAAACAGGATTATGAAAGAGCAGCAGCTCTTCACATGCGAAACCTGGGTAAAAAAATATTCAACCTGTCTGTTTCGGTTAACTGGTTTGCCGACAGCAGCGGTTTTTCCTACATCACGCAGACTAAAAAAGAAAAGCGTTTCAACAAGTTTGAATTTGCCTCTATGAAGGCTGCTCCTTTCTTCGATCAGGAAAAACTTGCTAAATCGCTGACCGATCTATTAAAGAAAACTGTTGCGGCTGCAGACTTACCCGTTACTGATGCACGGTATATTGATAAAAATAGTTTATCCATAACAGCAGATGGTAAAAACTATACGCTGGATCTTAATTCCTATACGCTGGCACCACGGCCTGAAAGAAACTTCAATCAAATGGAAAGAAAGTCGCCGGACGGTAACTGGACTGCGTACAGTGAAAACTATAACCTCTTTATCAAAAATTCAAAAACCGGTGAGAAAAAACAATTAAGCACTGCCGGCAAAAAAAATTATGAATATGCCAGCTGGTATGGCTGGGGTGAAATAATAGAAGGGGAAAATGGTGAACGTCCCCCTCATTTTGCTGTACAGTGGTCACCGGATTCAAAATGGATACAGGCCTTTATCTGCGATCTTAGCAAAGGACAAAAGATGTACCTGCTCGATTGGAGTATAGACAGCTTATACAAACCAAAACTGCTTTCTTATTACCGCGGATCGCCGGGCGATACAGATATGGTATACATGATCCCTGTATTCTTCAATGTAGAAACTGGGGAGGAAATCAGGAAAGACGAATTCAGAAATGTAAATGCTGCCAGTTTCGAATGGTCGAAAGAGCCGGGCGTTATTTATATCGAAAGTACAAAACGTGGTTACCAGCAAATTGATTTATACAGTTATAATGTAAATACAAAAACCCAAACGTTATTGTACACCGAAAAAAGCAAAACCAATATCGATAACTATAATTCGTGGACTATGGATGATTGGGGCAAGATGATTCTTACTTCGGAAAAAGATGGCTGGAAACAATTGTACTTGTTGGATACAAAAGATAAATCGGTAAAACCAATAACCAATGGCTTGTACTATGTTAACGATATTTCCTTTATAGATAAAAACACAAAGACGATTCTCTTCACGGCACAGGGAAAAGAAGGACGTAACCCTTATTACCAGCATTTCTACAGTACCAATGCGGATGGCAAAGCCCCTGTGCTGTTAACCCCGGAAAATGCAAATCACGATATTTCTGTCTCCCCGGATGGGAAATATTTTGTGGATAATATTTCTACATTAAACGAACCTACTAAAACCGTTTTACGGGAAACGGCCTCCGGCAAAATTGTATATGAAATGAGCAAGGCCGTTATTGACGAATTGCTGTCGATGAAATTTATTTTCCCGCAACCATTTACTGCAATTGGCAGAGACGACACCACTACCCTGTATGGTGCTATCTGGAAGCCCTCTACTTTTGATCCAACCAAAAAATATCCCATCATTGATCAAAGCTATACCGGGCCACACACTAATATGTTTCCCAGGAGTTTTGCTTCCGCATTTGGAAGAAATAACCAGGCACTGGCTGAACTGGGCTTTATTGTTATTACGGTTGATGGTATGGGTACTGCAGGAAGATCAAAAGCTTTTCACAATGTGTCTTACAAAAACATGGGAAAGAATTTAACTGATCATGTATTGGCCATAAAAGAGCTCGGCAGAAGATTTTCATGGATCGATACAACGAAAGTTGGAATCTTCGGCCACTCTGCGGGTGGATACGATGCGGGGCATGCTATGCTTGAGTTCCCGGATTTTTATAAAGTAGCTGTTGCCAGTTCTGCTGATCATGACTTCAGAATGGAAAAAGACTGGTGGCCGGAAATGTATATGGGCTGGCCGGTAGATGCGTCTTACAACGAAGTGTCGAATATCACTATGGCAAAAAAATTGAAAGGAAAATTATTAATTGTGCATGGTGGTATAGATGAAAATGTAAATCCATCTGCTACTTTCAAACTGGCAGAAGCATTGGTAAAAGCAGATAAAGAATTTGATATGCTTATTTTTCCAAGCCAGCATCATGGCTATGTTGGAAAGTTCAATGAGTATTTCAATAAAAAATTGTGGAATTATTTTGTGGAACATTTAATGGGCTCAAAAACAATATGGGATTTTAAGTTAGTGCAGTAGATTTTTTTAATTCAGCTGCATCACTACTATCACCTTCGTTGCACTTGCCCCGATGAATATCGGGGTTGAGATACAGTTGTAAAAGATCCACCGTATTCAGAATCAGGGGAATCACTGAATTTAACATACCCCATTTGCGCCTTCTATCGGGGCAATTTTACCCCAACGACATATATAATTTCCTTTTCATTTTTACGGTACAAATTTGGTATTATCTATACTAAATAAACTTTTATGAAAAGAATTCTTATTGTCCTGGGCTTGTTACTAATAGGCCAGGTATCATACCAGCAAAGTTCGGTAACAATTAAAACAACAGGTAACCGTAATAAACAATTGATAGTAGATAATAAAACCTATACTATTAATAACACTTCTACCACTTCAGTAAGTGAAATTACCATTCCGGATGTAGCAGCAGGTCAGCATACACTTGAATTGATAAGAAACAGCCAATATAGTACTACCAATAGTTCGAGCAAATCATACTTTGTTACAAGAACGGGGTATGATTTGGAATTAAGTATTGCAGCAAATGGCAGTATCAGCACTACAGAAACACGTGTCGGAAATTGGGGAAATGGAGGAAGAGGACAACTTTCAGCCACCGCTTATTCCAATTTACTGGCCAAGGTGAAGGCTAAAAGATCTGCCACTGAAAGATCAGCTATTATAGAGAGCCATCTTACCACTTCCAATAAAAAGATGACGGCCGCCCAGGCAAGTGAATTAATTAAATTGGTTAATTCGGAAAGCTTACGGTTAAAACTTGCCAAATTATCGTATTCAAAAATATCTGATACAGAAAAATTCTCCCTGGTAAGCAATTTATTAAACAGCACAGCTAACAGGACAGCTTTAAATGATTACATAGCCACCGTTGATAACAACCCGACAGATACTGAAGTTGCATTAACTACGGCAGAGTTCAATTTAATTTACCAGGAGGTAGTTGCAGAACCTACGGCGTTGGACAAGCTCTATTATCTCACTAATTTTTTTGACAGGGAAACAAATTTTTATACCGCGGCGCAGGCCAATCAATTGCTTTCCCTTATCAATAACCAGACAGACAAGAACACATTAATTTCAAAAGCTTACAGGGGAGTTACTGACAAACAAAACTTCAGCTATAACGGCGGCAGCACCATTAACACTCCAATGACGGATGCAACCTTTACAACCTTGTATAACAATATAAAAAATGCCTATAGCAATACTACAAGGTATAATCTGCTAAGTAATGCACTTAACTCAACAACCAATTATTTTACCACCTACCAGGCAAGACAACTCTTAACCCTCGTTAGTTCTGAAAATGACAGGTTAGCCTTCGCCAAAAATGCATGGAATAATATAACTGATCAGAATAATTTCTCACAGTTATATGATTTATTTAGTTCTACCAGCAACCGGAATGATCTGATACTATACGTAAATACTATGCAAAATGGAAATACAGGAACGGTAAAAGTTGCTATGTCTGAAACTGACTATAATACGCTATATAGAAATGTGCAGTATAATTTTGGCATAGGGGCAAAGTACAGCTCGCTTACAGAGATATTTAATACTGAAACGAATTATTTTACAGTAGCACAAACAAAAAAACTAATACAGTTGGTGAGCTCCGAAAGCAATAGACTGGAACTTGCAAAATTATCTTATAACAACATCACAGACCCGGGCAATTTCCCGCAGCTGTATGACATTTTTACCTCCCAGGCAAGTAAAAATGAATTGATAAATTATGTAAATAGTATTGCTTCACTTAATTAACCAGGTTGTATATATTTTTAAAGCCCGTAGCAATACGGGCTTTTTCTATGTATAGGGAATAGTGGAAGTATGCTGAGCAGCGAACGGGACGATGAAGAGTGCGACGCAACAAAGATGATAGTAGCAATACAGCTGGTAACAAAATCCTACAACCAAGGGGCACTACTTCCCATTCATCGCCTTCCAGATAAACCATGCATTCAGCAGGAGATAAGTTGCAAACATTATCCAGGCGATCTTATTATCAAATTTAATCGCCTGTTTTACTTTATCTTTTTTAATCAGCCGCAGCGAAAAAGAGTTGGCTGCTATCACCAATAAGATATAAAAGAGTGTTATTCCATGTAATGTATCTACCAATGTAAACGATGATGATTCGGGCAGTGATGAATCAATAATATATTTATTACCTACCACTGCAAAAAGGGCACCTACACTTAATCCAAACCTTGAATCCATTCCATCAGCATGTATAAAAAAACAAATGAACGAAATAAGAAAAGCCAGGTACATACCCAGGAACATTTTCCAGAATAAGCCACCGCCATCCCTGCTGATAGAAAGACGCACCTTGAAGGCACTATATTCGGATTGCTGTTTGGCAGATTCTAACCCAAAAGCAGTTTCGTAAACCCGCTTGCCGGTGGAAATAATGCAACTGTCAATATTCCATCCGCGAAGGGTAAAGCGTTTATCAAAATGATCGCCTGCAGTATCGGGCACAAATACCAGCGACGAAGCATCAAACTGCGAATTTTCAAGTGAGATCCGGAGTTTTTGTTCATCAAAAGGAAAATTGCCAATCTTCCACGAATCCTTCATTACACATTGCAGTTTCATTTGCAGGTAAACACGTTCTCCTGAAGTATCGATGGTAGAAAACGATTTTTCCACCGATTTTGCCTGTGGGACTTCCAGGTTGTTGACAAAATCAAAATCCCTGTTCTTGTATTTGAGCCAAAGCCAGAAGGTAATTACAAATTCTTTCTGCTTAAAATCTATATCGTGTATACTGGTAATATAAATACCAACAGATACGGTATCTTTTTTTACTTCCTGTGCTTTTAGTTTACTGGCGCAGCCTGTTATTATAAAAAGGAGGCTGCATAAGATTGCTTTTTTCATAGTTCTTGTTTTCCTGCCGAAAGATAATATTTTTCGCTTGCTCAAAAGAATGGAGCTTACAAATTAATACAGGAATGCAGATTTTTGGGATAGTAATGATGAACACAGAATGCAACATTCCCTTATCATTGTAAAACCGCTGTTCAAATTACCATAATATATTTTCTCCCGTTCTCCCAATATTCTCCTTACCTTAGGTAACCAATCCCCACCTCTGCATCCTCAACTCTGTACCAGATTCATTTTTAATCAACTTTAAAAACGCAAAGCCAAATGAAAAAGGTAAACATTTTCACCGCCATGCTTGCAGCGGCCGGTGTACTATTTCTTGTTTCCTGCAATTCGGGTGATGACAAAAAAGTGGAAGAAACAAAAACTGATACCACATCCACCACCGCTACAGATGTAACTGTTCCTTCCGGCCCGTCCTCCGTTATGATTGTAAGAATAAAAATTGCCGATTATGACAAATGGTTGCCCGGTTATGAATCCGATGACTCTGCACGCCTTGCCAGTGGCCTGCACAATTATGTAATTGGAAGAGGCACCGAAGACCCTAATACAATACTGGTAGCCTGCAGAATGGATGATCTTGCCAAAGCAAAAGCATTTGCAGCCTCTCCGGAACTGAAAGAAAAAATGAAGAAAGGTGGAGTGACTGGTACCCCTGTTATCGACTTTTTACATTCCGTATCAAATGACACCACTGCCATACAGGCAACTGTCAGGGTAATGGTACGCCACAAAGTAAAAGATTGGGATACATGGAAAAAATCATTCGATAGTCACAAGCAGACAAGAATTGATGCAGGACTTACTGACAGGGTCATTTCATATACGGATGGCGATAACCATAATGTAACATTGGTATTTGCAGTTACAGATATGGAAAAAGCAAAAGCCTTTATGAACTCTGAAGATTTGAAAAACAAAATGAAAGAAGCGGGTGTAGATGGGCCACCAGATTTTTATTTCTATAAGATTGCAAAAAAATATTAATCACCAGGTTTAAACTGGTTCTGTGTTTCAGTGCTTCAGTGGTTAACTAATTCATCCATTGAAGCACTGATACCTTAATCTATGTCAGTAATTTTAGAGTATTGTAAAACACTATTTATTGAAAACCTCTCTCCTATTTTCAATACTCCTATTCCCAGTTTTATGTTTTTCGCAAAAGGCGTATGATATTCATTGCCGTATTGCTAACAGCAACACTTCAACAACCGCTAAAGGCTTTCTGCTGATTGATGATAAGGGCAAAGGCTTTATTCGTCTTGTTACAGGTGTGGCCAATACAAAAAACATTACACTTTACGATCTTGATCTAAAACAGGAAATGCGGCAACTTGTATTTTATGCCGCTACCACAGACAGTTTTATTTACAACCGGGCAGAGGTGATACGAACCCTCTCCGGCAATAGCGATAAACAATTCAGCCATATCAATATCTGGCTTAAGAAAAACAAAACCACCAAAAGATATGATTTATATACTGGTGAAGCTCCCTTTACAATTCTACTGGCACCAAATTATGATGAGGAGTTCACACTTCCCTTACAGGCCATTCTTACACCATTATCAACCTCCGTCAAATATTCCCAATCGGCTGTAACAGATAATACGGTAACAGATGCAACGCTTAATGCTGATAAAACTTTTTCCCGTGCTTATCTGTTACCCTATTTCACACCTGCAGAATTATCAATAGCCGCAACATTCACAACCAGTGATCTTTTAAACCGCAGGCAGACAAACAAACCAAGGCTTCATTATATTTCTATCAATGCGGAGGATACTAGTTGCAGCTACGATGCGGAGCAATGTGAACAGATGGTCAACGCTATCGCTTATTCAGTCCGTATACAGGTAAACAGGGTGATGCTGAGCGATAAAAAGTTTCATATCTCTTACGTAAAAAAAGCAATTGCCAATCTTAAATGCAGCCCGGAGGATATTATTATACTTACATATTCCGGTCACGGGTTCAGCTATCGGGATGATGATGCTTTTCGCTTTCCGCAACTGGCCCTTTGGCAGGGTGATGCACCTTCCCGTGAGTTCTTAAGAAACAATTCTATCAATCTGGAAGAAATCTACAATCTCATCCGAGCAAAAAAAGCAAAGATGAATATAGTAATTGGCGATTGCTGCAATACGTACGTGGAGATGAAAAGATTTCATATCATACCAACCAATCCGGGCGTATTTCCACCGCGGAAATGGTATTTGAATACAAGGGCGGTCTCCAATCTTTTTCTCGACAACCGCAACTCCTACCTTATAGCTGCTACACAAAAAGGTGAAATGGCTGGTTCCCATTATTGGTATGGTGGTTTTTTCACCTATAGTCTTTTAGAAGAGATATTTGGAAACACTGTTTTCGATCAACCCAATGCTTCCAGCTGGCAAACCATATTTCCCCGTATAAAAGAACGGGCTTATGAACTAAGCCGCCAATACCGCTGCGAAGGAAATATCTGCGGGCAGCATATGATAATAAAGACGAATTAGGAAAATTATTTTGTTGGCTGTATTGCTACTAGCATCGTCCCTTGCGATCGCAATCTTGTACTATTTCTTAAAATCTAAATTTTCTAACGTTCTAAAGGGAGAAACAGACACCCTGCCCTTGCAGCAATTATTAATTATCAATTAAAAATTTATCAACTGCTTCACCTTCCGGGTAATAAGTGCCATATTGAGATATTTGATATTCAGGAATTCGAAATCAGGAATTAGCAATAAGGCAATAGCAGCTTCCTTTAATGCAATAGCATTATTAAAACAAGTGATGGCTTTATCTTTTGCACCGGCATGTGCATATTCAAGTCCCATCCATAGCTGAGAAATATATTCGCTGCGGCTGGTGAGTTGTTCGTAACGCTTGTCGATATCCTTTTCCAGCAACGAATGATCATCATCGTTGAAGTACTTAATCAATCCCATATCGCCGGATGATTTGGCAGCCGCTTTCGCAGCTTCTTTGTTATGGAATGTCCATTGCAGGCGAGCCAGCTCAGCATATCTTTTTCGTTGTACCTGCTGATCGTTTGCTGCCTTTGCCACCCTGTCTTCCTGCAATGCAATAGCAGCTTCTGTATGATTGAGATGGGCAAGTGCCATTACTTTATTCTTCAATAGAAAATCCCACATAGGATTAATGCTGATTCCCTGTTCATACACACCCAGGGCAGCTTCATGCTCCCCTTTTGCCTGCAATAAAATAGCCAGCCACAAATACACATTGGATTGATTGGCATTGAGACTGATTGCACGGCGGTAGGTTAACTCTGCTGCATGCCAGTCGAAACTCTGAAAATACCAATAGCCAAGGGAAGCCTGCGTTTCGCCGGAGAAGGGATCAAGCGTGGTAGCAATATCAATATATTTTTTTGCCTGCCATAGCATCATTACCGGATCTTCATATCCCCGGAAGGAAGACAATAAATAAGTATCTGCCAACCCGGAATAGGCCGCAGCAAATGATTGATCCCTGCTAACAGCCTGCTGAAAATGATCCCTTGCATTCAGCAAATCGCCTTTGTTTCTTTTTTCGGTCAATAACTTTCCGCGCAGGTAAAACTCATAGGCCTGCAAATCTGCTGTGGGAATATAATCTAGCTCACGGGTTTCTTTTTTAGACAGGGTTGTATTTAATACAGCAGCTATTGCCAATGCTACTTCCCGCTGTATAGCGAAAATATCGTTCATAGGCCTGTCGTAAGAATCGGCCCACAGGTGTTCATCAGTAGTCGCATTAATCAGCTGGGCAGTAATGCGTACCTGCTGGGCATGGCGTTGTACACTTCCTTCGAGTATCATAGCTACGCCAAGATCGTTGCCAATTTCTTTTATTGACTTCGGACTGTTTTTATATTGCATTACCGAGGTGCGGGAAATAACTTTATACGCCCTTATCTTGGATAGCTGCGTAATAATATCTTCTGTAAGACCATCGCTGAAAAAATCCTGCTCCACATCGCTGCTTAGATTAGCAAAGGGCAACACTGCAATACTATTGGCATTAACAGCCTTCACCAGTGAAGTAGCAGAATCAACAGGTTCTGCAAATACATTCGTGGTATCGGAATGAATTTCATAAATACGCACAGGCTCTTTTACATTCTTTAACTGTTCTTCCCTTACAAAACTTGCATCGAGTTCTTTTTTATTGGCAATACTGCGATATACTGTTTCGGAAATATAAATACCCCCGGCGGGTGCCAGCGATTGTATGCGGGAGGCAATGTTTACCACATCGCCAAAAATATTACCACTGTGGAGCAATACATCCCCCATGTGTATACCGATACGTACCGGGATACGGGGATCATTTTGCAAATCGTCCTGTAATAATTTGGCAAACTCTGCGGCATCTGTTGCGCTATTAAATAGCAGCAAGGAACCATCTCCGTAATACTGAACAATTTTCCCGTTCAGCTCTTCGGCTATCAGTTCCACTGTTTCGCGGAAGCGGTTTACTTTTTCTACGGCTGCTTCTTCATTTTCCTGCATAATGGCAGTATAGCCGACCATATCGGCAAAAAGAATTGCAGCTAGTTGATGAGAATGTTCGGCCATGGTTGAAGGCCACGAAAATAGCAAAATTGGAGCGACCGGAAGCGGATATTTATACAGTCCTTATCAAAAAAAATATGGAAAATTTTGAAAATATTTTAAAGTAACTTAGAAAAGGCAGAAACCAGTTGAATTTAAAAAAGTTATACCATGATTATATTCTACATTATTCTTATAGTACTGGCTGCCGTTCCGGTTGTGCTTATTAGCTGGCGTATGCAGCAATCCGCTAAAATAAAAAAGAATGGCACCTATACCAATGGAGTTATTTCGCATATAAGTACAATACATACAGGAAGGGCTGGTACGATTGATATGTTAACCATTACCTATACCGACAGGGCTACCGGCAAACCATACAATGGCAGGGCTACTGTTACACATGGGCAATACAAAACCGGCGACACGATGGAAGTAGCTTACTTACCCCACAACCCTTCCAGGTATGCCATTGATACAAAAAAAGGTTACCTGGGAATATTAATTTTCTGCATCCTGCTGTTCCTGTTTGTAATTTTTGCCGTATATAAACTTAGTGGCATGGTGGAATCCCGCCAGATTATTTAGCCAGCTGCAATGCTACCGTTAGCAGCTCTTCTTTCTTCCACTATTTTACTGATTCGTTTCAGTAAATAATCCATTTCAAAAGGCTTTGCAATGAAGCCATCGGCTTTAAATTCTTTGGCAATTTCTTCTATGCTGGAATTGGCGGATATAAATAAGATGGGAATGTTTTTTGTGGCCGGATTCTTTTTCAATCTTGCACATATTTCCCTTCCGTCTATACCTGACATCCAGATATCCAATAAAATAAGCTCGGGCAAATCCTCTTCGGCATAACTGAATATATCATTTGCATTATTACTGATGTCCACATTATATCCCTGTGTTTGCAACATCATCGCTATAATCTGCAGTATGTCCGCATCGTCATCCGCAATAAATATTTTTGCATTCTTATGTCGCATCTTTGTAAATTAATTATGATTATGAAAAAGGCAATTCAAAGTAAAATTCGGATCCATTTCCTTCCTTACTGTCTACCCCTATTGTTCCTTTATGCCTCTTAATAATTTCTGATGATATATACAAGCCAAGCCCAAGACCAGCATACGTATTTTCCTTTTCACTGCTCACCCTGAAAAAACGCTCGAATATTTTATTCAACTGGTCTTTCGGTATCCCGATTCCCCTGTCCCTGATACATAGTTTTACCCTGTTGGGCCCGACAGAAGTATGAACAGAAATAATAGAACCTGCAGGGGAATATTTCCCGGCATTTTCCAGCAAATTTGTAATTACCTGTCCTATCTTATTTCTATCACCATGAATTATTCGTGTTTCCGCAAGACTTGTAATAATAGTATGCTTGCTTAATACTCTTCCGGTTTCTTCTACTATTTCATTTACCAGCACATTAAAATCAAAAACATCTTCGTGGTATTGCAATTTTCCGTTTTCAATTTTTTTCACATCCAGCAAGTCGCCGATAAGGTTGGTTAGTTTATTAATTTGTGTATCTACTTTAGTCAATAATTCCGCGGCTATACTATTTCCTTCTTTCTGAAAATTAAAACGCAACAATTGCACATAGCCCTTAATGCTCGTAACCGGTGTTTTTAATTCGTGGCTGGCAATAGAAATAAATTCATCCTTTTTCTTCATTGCTTTTTTATGCTGCTGCGTTTCTTTCTGTAGTGTGATATCTGTTGCAATAACACTTAATGCCATACCTCCGTCTATTTCCAATGTGTTCATGGATAATAACACCGGTATCGTTTTAGTTTTTCCGGCAAGCATTATTTCGCCTTTACTTTCCTGCTGCTGCCAGGCTGCTTTCATAATTTCTGTGCCTTTATTTTTATAGGCATCCGGAATAAAATTTTTGAAAGGGAAGCCAATTACATTCTCCAGGGGAATGTTTATCATATTGGCAAAACTTGAATTGGAATACACAATCAGTCCTTCCCTGTTGAGCGTCATAGCCCCTTCATTCATCTTCTCTATAAAAATGCGGTACGCCTTATCAGCGCTTTGCAAAGTGTAAACTTCATGTTTGTCTTCACTTTTTACAATAAATGCATCTACCTCACCCTTACGGATAGCTTCAATGATTTCATTTGCCTCGCTAAGTTGTATCGTGAGTTCCTCCACCTTCGCACGAAGGTCATTATATGTATTATTTTCTTTTATCAAGTTATACGGTATTAATGATCTCTTCAAGATCGAGCCCCTTTAAAACCTTAGCGGTGTCAGACATATTGCCAATCAGCCGTCTTACAGGCAAAGGGTGCAATTTTATTAATAAGGGTAATGCTATTATCTGTTCATTTTTTGCTACCAGCGGTTGCTGGTACACATCTATAACCACCAGTTCATATTTATCCTTTATGTATTTATCACAAATAGATGTCAGGTTATTTACAGCCTTTACCGAATTCGGTGATACGCCGGTTATATATAATCGCAGGACATAGACCGGGGGTATAGATGTATTTTTTTTCAATTAGTTTAGTATTACGCTTTCATGAGTAAATTAATTTTTAACGGGAACAATATTTAAACCCACCAATACTTTTTCCTCATTTGAAAGATCTCCTATTATTTTACGAATTGGTTCGGGCACTTTTCTTACCAGCGTAGGTATGGCAAATATCTGATCGCCCTCTGCTAACTGAGGCTTAACCAACAGGTCTACCACCTCTATTTCATATTGTCCTTTTAAGTGTGTTTCACAATACTTTTTAAGGTTTTGTAAAGCCGTTACAGATTTAAGAGTCTGGCCCGCAACGTATAGTTTCAACTGCCATTTTTTTTCTTTTAGTACCATTATCATTTGCCATTTTTTTTATAATTATTGCTAGCATAATTTTCCGGGTTACGGTTGCTTCTCAGCAATGCTAATTCAGAGCGGTTTCTTTGCATTACTTCCTTTCTCAGTTCTTGTTCTATCGCATCGTTATTAAGTTCTTCCTGTATCGATTCAAATTCCGAGGTAAGCGTAGCAATCTTCGCTTGTAATTCTTTTGCCTTCCTTTGTATTTCTTTATCCTTACGGCCGAGCGAATGTTTCAGCAACAGGGCTTCTGTTTGTTGTTGTAATAAATGTGCCTGCCTTGCAGAACCAGTCAATATGCCGTCCGGTCCTAAATAAACATCCTCCAGTTTCAGGCCATGATTAGTAATGGTGAATTCCCTTACCTGGTTTGAATGCTTCATACCACGGCTTTTCATAATATATAAACCCCTGTTGCGTTCGCCATTCAATTCAATATCCCTTATCAGTATCCACGCATCTACCAGGGATGATACCCCCTCATCTGTTTGTTCGTTTATTATATTATTCAGCGATAAAGCTGTAAACAATACTGTTATCTGCTGGGTTTGTAAATAATCAATAAGCCTTACCAATATCGATTTTACTTCTCCCACATTTCCCACAGTGATAAGATTACTGATGGGATCAACAACGATTGTTTTAGGCTTAAACTGTTTTATCAACTTATATATCACCACCAGGTGCATTTCCAACCCATACATGGTAGGCCTTGAGGCATGAAATTTCAACAACCCGTTATCAATATGTTTTTCAAGATCCACACCAATGGAATGCATATTTCTTATTATCTGATCCGGCGATTCTTCAAAAGCAAAATATATACAGCGTTCATTTCTATTGCATGCCGCATCAGCAAAGCAGGCTGCTATACTAGTCTTTCCTGTACCTGCCGTTCCTGAAACAAGTATACTACCTCCTCTAAAAAAGCCTTTACCATCCAGCATTTCATCCAATGAAGGAATACCTGTAGAAACCCTTTGAGAAGAAATTTTAGCTTCCAGTTTCAAGGAGGTTACAGGCAATACAGATATTCCTTCTTCATCAATTAAAAAAGGATACTCATTCGTGCCATGCAACGACCCTCTATATTTTATAACCCGTAGCCGACGGGTCGAAATCTGGTTTGTAACCCGATGGTCTAATAAGATTACACAATCAGATACATACTCTTCCAGGCCTTCTCTTGTAAGCATACCAGTACCTTTCTCACCCGTAATAATTGCCGTTACATTTTTTTCTTTCAGCCATTGAAAAAGCCTTCTCAGTTCTGCACGAAGTATCGCCTGGTTAGTCAATCCGGAAAATAGGTTTTCAATAGTATCAAGCACTACCCTCTTCGCCCCAATTGAATCGATAGCATGGCCAAGGCGTATAAACAGACCATCCAGATCATATTCGCCGGTTTCTTCAATTTCGCTCCGTTCTATATGCACATAATCAATCCGCACTTTATTTTGCTTCACCAGTTTTTTCAGGTCAAACCCGAGAGAGGAAACATTCGCAGCCAGTTCTTCCACTTTTTCTTCAAAGGCTACAAAAACGCCAGGCTCATTATATTGTACAGCACCCCGCACAATAAATTCTATTGAAAATAATGTTTTACCTGATCCGGCTTCCCCACATATTAAAGTCGGCCGGCCCTGTGGCAAGCCACCCTGTGTAATTTCATCGAACCCATGTATGCCGGTTAAAGCCTTAGGAAATGTTGGGGGCGATTGAGCAGGTATTTTGTGTTTCTTTATTGCGGTGGCCATAGAAATAATTAATATTTTTTAAAACCAATATTGAAAGACAGCCCAAAAAAAACAAATATAAAGCCGAAGAAAAGAGGCTTAAAAAAGACCAGGTAAGACAATAAATTGTAGAAATTTTTACCCGTTTCGTTGCCGGATATTTTTTAATTAAATGGATTGGAAACGTAGATTAGTTCGCAACCTTTCTGCAAGTAAAAAAAATGTGAGAGCCACATTTCTGCGATATTAACATAGATAGATATTTACGAACACCCTGCATAAATTGCGGAGTCTTATCATTGGGGTTTCTAAAATTTTAACTAAATGTTTTATGTTGATTTTCTTTATCAAAGGGCAAACTCTTTTTCAAAAAGGTCTAGGATATCAGCCATATTCTTCGCTTGCCAATGTTTGTTTTGATTTGCTTGTGGTTCCCAATAACAATAAAAACGGTATTGATTTTTTGTCGCCACTTCAACATTATATGTACGGCCGTCAAACCCCCTCCCATAATCTTTAACGTCGTCTTGATTAGGAAGCGTTATTATTTGTAGGTCTAATATTTTTTTTGAAAAAGCCGCCCATCCGGATTTTGGAGTTACTTGCTTTATTCTTTTCGATAGAATAGTTTCAGTTTTACCATCCCAATCCACATTTAAGTAATAAATAGTCGCAGTCCAAACGGTGTCTTTATTTGTAATTATAACAAGTATTCTTTCTCTTACAAGAGCAAAGTCATACCAAACTCTGATTTGTAAATTGTCAAACCCTTTTTCAAGACTGTCAAGCCCTAATTGTTTCTGCTTGGTCTTTGCCAATTCGTAAAATATATTGACTCTGCCATTTTTATACGTTGGTATTTCTTTCTTAAAAGGTTTTGTTGTATCAGCAAATACAATAGACGAATTGGAAGATTGTGCCTGTCCTTTACAGCTAAAAAAGAACAGAAGCATAATAGTAAAAATGAAAATACGCTGCCGCATAGAGAAGAATGTTAAATCGGGATAGCATACAACAAATGTGTTCATGCTAAAATGCCGATTAAATATAGAAACAATTTTCTAATTCATCTTTATACCGATTTGCTTAAAGGTACGTATTCCGGATAGTGAGAATTGCCCAAAATTTCCAACCCCACACTTCCTTCTCAAGTAATGTTTACCTCGCCTATCTTTGTAACACTAACAGATGATAGCATGAATATAGAATTTAACCGGAACGAAGATGTAATGAAACAAAGCCTTGGCGAAATGCGCCGGCGGCTGGAAAAGATATATGAAGGCGGTGGTAAAAAAGCTATGGACAAACAGAAGGAGAAAAACAAACTTACTCCCCGCCAGCGGATCGATTACTTAATAGACAGCGATAAACCTTTTATAGAAATAGCTGCCTTTGCAGGATACGAAATGTATGCAGAACAAGGTGGCTGCCCTGCGGGTGGTACAGTGGCCGGTATTGGTTATGTAAGCGGAAGACAATGTATAATACTTGCCAACGATCAAACAGTGAAAGCGGGGGCATGGTTCCCCATTACCGGCAAAAAGAACCTACGCCTGCAGGAGATAGCAATGGAAAATCATCTGCCGGTTATTTATCTCGTGGATAGTGCCGGTGTATTTCTTCCTATGCAAGATGAAATATTTCCTGACAAAGAACATTTTGGCCGCATCTTCCGCAACAATGCCCGCATGAGCGGCATGGGCATTACACAAATAGCCGCCGTAATGGGACCCTGTGTAGCAGGCGGTGCTTACTTGCCTATTATGAGCGATGAAACACTGATGGTAGAGGGCAACGGCTCCATCTATCTCGCCGGGCCTTATTTAGTAAAAGCTGCTATCGGCGAAGACATTGACAATGAAACACTCGGCGGTGCGGTTACACATACAGAAATAAGTGGTATTGCCGATTATAAATTCAAAACTGAACAGGAATGCATGGATCACATAAAAAAAATGTTTTCTATGCTCGGCAATAAACCCAAAGCCGGCTTCGACAGAATAACACCAAAGCACCCCGCAAAAAAAGCAGAAGAACTATATGGTTTGTTTCCGCACGATGGCAAACCGTATGATATGGTAGATTTGATAGAACGGATAGTGGATGATAGTGAGTTTGAACAGTTCAAAGAAGATTATGGTAAAACAATTGTATGTGGGTATGGCCGTATAGATGGATGGGCTGTTGGTATTGTTGCCAACCAACGCAAGATTGTAAAAAGCAAAAAAGGTGAAATGCAGATGGGCGGTGTTATTTATAATGACAGTGCCGATAAAGCAGCACGTTTTATATTAAACTGCAACCAGAAAAAAATACCATTGGTATTTCTACAGGATGTAACCGGCTTTATGGTGGGCAGCCGTAGCGAACATGCCGGTATTATAAAAGATGGTGCCAAAATGGTGAATGCTGTTGCCAATTCGGTAGTGCCGAAAATTACAATCATTGTTGGCAACAGTTATGGAGCAGGCAACTATGCTATGTGCGGCAAAGCTTATGATCCACGTTTTATTTATGCCTGGCCTTCCGCAAAGATTGCAGTAATGGGCGGCGATGCGGCTGCCAAAACATTATTACAAATAGAAGTAGCTTCTTTAAAAGCAAAAGGCCAAACTATTACCCCTGAAAATGAAAAGAAACTTCTAGATGAAATAAAAGGCCGCTACGATAAACAAACTTCTCCTTACTATGCGGCTGCCCGGCTGTGGGTAGATGCCATTATCGATCCCGTAGATACCAGAAAAGTTATTTCAGAAGGAATTGCTGCCGCTAACAGTAATGCAGAAATTAATGATTTGAAAACAGGAGTTTTCCAGGTGTAAGGGATGTTCAAAGTCCACGGTAGACAGTCAATAGTCCACAGTATAAGTTTGATTGTTAGTGATTCACTCCTATATTCGTTTTTGAAATTCAACAAAGTATTCAACTACTATAAAGCTATGTCTGTGGTCTGCCGAGCATGGACTGTGGACTCAAATACATGTCAACTAACAACATCACTATATACACCGACGGTTCAGCCAGGGGCAACCCCGGCCCCGGTGGTTATGGCACAATACTAATGAGCGGCCAGCACCGCAAAGAATTATCGCAAGGGTATCATCATACTACCAACAACCGCATGGAACTGATGGCCTGCATTGCAGGGTTAAAAGCATTGAAGAAGGAAGGGATGCACGTAACTATTTATTCTGACAGCCAATATGTGGTAAAAGCTTGGCAGGAAGGCTGGTTGAAGAATTGGATTAAAACCAATTTTAAAGGCGGTAAAAAGAATCCGGATCTCTGGTGGGAGTTTTATGAGCTATCGCAGAAACATAACATTACTTTCAAATGGGTAAAGGGACATGCAGATAACCCTTTCAATAATCGCTGCGACCAATTAGCTACCGAGGCCGCCGACGGACATAAACATACCTTGTTGCATGATGAGGGCTATGAAGGAACAGCCGGCTAATTGCAAATTGCAGGAATAACACGGATACTTTTACTGAAACTCAATGGATTAAATACTTTATGAATAAAAATGCTCTCTGCTCCTGGAGTGGTGGCAAGGATAGTTGCTTTGCTTTAATGCAGGCAATGATGCAAGGCTATACTCCCAAAGTACTGCTGAACGTATTGAACGAAGAAGGAAAGATTTCCCGTTCGCACGGCATCCCCTCTTCTATCTTACAGGCCCAGGCCAATGCAGCCAATATTCCTTTGCATTGTATCAGCAGCTCATGGATGGATTATGAAATGTATTTTACCAACGCACTGAAAGAACTGAAAGCAAGTTTTCAATTAACCCATGCCATTTTCGGTGATATAGATTTACAACCCCACCGCGACTGGGAGGAAAAAGTTTGCAGCAACGCGGGGCTGCAGGCTGTGCTACCGATATGGCAACAGGAAAGAAAAAAACTGGTATTGCAAATGCTGGAAGCGGGAATAGAAACTATGATTGTAAGTTGCAACCCAACCATGGGAGAACGTTTCATCGGACAAATAATTACACCGGCAATAATAGATGAACTGGAAACAATGGGAATAGATGCCTGTGGCGAAAATGGTGAATACCATACTTTGGTACTGGATTGCCCCCTCTTCAACGAACGATTAAAAGTATCGGCTACAGAAAAAATACTGCATGAAAAATATTGGTTTGCCAGGCTGGAGTTGACATAATTTATTTACAAAAACAAAACCCATCCTTTTCAAGATGGGTTTTAATATTATTAAGCGGAATTATTAAGCTACAGTCAATACAGCCTTCTCTCTCGTAATATAGTTATAGCTAAACAAAATGATTGGCAGAAAAACAATAGTTGCAATCAATGCATTTTTATAAAAAGGAAGGGCTGCAGTATAGCAGGCTATTAATCCATTAAAGGTTTTTGCATATACTGCCTCTGTGGTTCCCAGCCATACAGAAAAGTTAGAAATAAGAAAGAAAACGGTAGGGGCAGCAACAGCACCTACTACCAGGCTTGTTTTGCTACGACCTTTTAACAGCATACCAATTAAGGCTGCACTCATCAGTATCAGGTAGTTTTTCCACTGACCGGTATAGAATCCCGCATAAGGGAATAAGTTAGCTTCGTACAGTAATTGTATAGCTGCATCACTTATAAACAAAGCCAGCAGCGGCAACATAAACGACATATCCTTTTGCTTGACAATAAAACCAGCAAATAAAGCAATAGCAATAACAGGAGAAAAGCCAGACCAGTTTAGATCAGGACCAAAGAAAAATTTACAGGCTGTTGCCAATGCTACGAGGATAATGGTGAATATTATTAACCTTCCGTTGATCTTCATAATTTGTAATTAATTAGTTCTTGTAATACACTGCAAAAATAAATGAATTGGAGCAATTGCCCGTTCTAATTATTAACGGCTGTTAACACCTGCTGCCGCCCTGAAAATAGTTGATTTCTCCGCCGCTGCCAGATATATCTCCTTCCCTGGAAAAGCAATAGCAGTAGGATTCCCCTTTTCCAGTTTTACGGCAATTACATCATCATCTGCTTCTGCCCTGCCACTGGTAAGCAACAGAATTTCTTCGGACGAAGGCGTAAAAGAAATAGTATCTCCTGCCTCCAGTTCTACAACAGATAGCTGAAAATCGCCGACAGGAACTTTATAAAGTATTGTATGCTCATCCGTATTTTCACCACTTAGTATAGCAGGAACTGTTGGCTCGCATCTCACATGTTTCAACAGTTCTTTTACATCCACATGTTTAGGTGTTAACCCACCCCTTAATACATTATCCGAATTGGCCATCAACTCCACATTCTGTCCTTCCAGGTAAGCATGGGGCAACCCTGCCCCCTGGAATAATGCCTGGCCTTTTTGTAAATGCAATACATTAAAAAGATATATAGAAAAAATGCCCCTGTCTAAATTATTGTCTTTAGAGAAAGTAATGGAAGCACGGGCAGCCCAAAAATCTTCGCTGCTTTTGGTTAGTTTATTCTCATTATATAGCGGTACTATCCTGTTCAGCAACGGCTGCAAAGTTTCATTTACTTCCTGCTGCTGCATGGTCATCACGGTTTTATATAAGCCTTCATACCCCGACTGCTTAAAGACCGGTAATAATCCTTTTAATTCAGGAACAGTTTGCAGTATGTTTAGTAACGCTGCTTCCGGTTTAAAGCCATGCAGCAAATAAAAATCGCTGAGCGCTACCAGCATTTCTGGTTTATGATTAGCATCTTTATAATTACGGTAGGGCGAGTCAATTGCAATTCCTTCTGCATTTTCCCTTGCAAATTCTTCTATCGCCGATGATTTAGATGGGTGTACCTGAATAGAAAGCATATCCTTTACATCCAATACTTTTAATAAATAAGAAATGCCCGGGGCCAGCTCACTTAATTTTTTCTCCCCTTCTGGTAATTGTACCAGCGCATCCCCCAGCGGATGTGCACCCATCCAATATTCTGCAAAGGGACGGTTATCGTTATTCTCCGTATCTAATAAAGATGTAATAAATGAAAAGCCTCCCCAATCATAATGTTTTATTATTCCTTTTAGCCTGTAAACGCCTTGCATACTTTTTTCGTCATTATTTGATGTAAAGATAACCCTCATATATGGCATCGCATAACGAAACAGGAAAACAGGGAGAAGAATTAGCAGCCAGGTGGCTGAAAGAGCATGGCTATGAACTACTCCATCGAAACTGGCGGCATTCGCATTATGAAATTGATATTGTAGCGATCAAAGGCAATTTTTTGCATTTTGTAGAAATAAAAACATTGAATGCACCCACCGATGGTTTTCCAGAGGCAAGTGTAACAAAGAAGAAATTTAAAAATCTGCAAAAGGCAGCGGATGAATATTTGTTTTTAAATCCGGGGCATAAATGGATACAGTATGATGTGCTTTCAATTATTATTTATCGGGGAAAGGAACATGAGTATTTTTTACTGGAGGATGTGTTTTTCTAGTTGTTGGTTGGCGTGATGACAGGTCAGGAGTCCTTAGTCGTTAGTCATTAGTCGGCGTGTTGATGTAAAAGTTATTTAAAATTTGGAGCGTAATGCAATTGATCACCCCCCTTAGTTTTCCTTAACTATAAATTTTCCGGTCCCCTAGAGGGAGATAGACAAACTCTGCCCTTACAAGAAGAATTATTAATTATTAATTCCTTAATTATTAATTATTTTATCACTCTTATATCATAACTACCACTATCCCTTCGCATATCATCCATCATCTTTTCTACTAATTTGTGTGTGGCAGGACAGTACTCTACATTCTGCTTATGCACATGGGCGTAATCTTTAAACTTTTTGCTTAGATGGGGAAAGCCTGCACAATCATCCGGACGAATGGCATAGATGCTGCACTTATTATCCTTGAGATTTAAAAACTGGCAGGGTTCATTTCTGTTCATCCAGTCTTTAGCAGCAGCACGTTCCTGGAAAAGCCATTTCTTTTTAAACTCATCCACTGTTTGCCCGAAATGGGCCGATATTCTTTTTAAATCTTTCTCATTGAAAGTTGGCGTCATTGTTTTGCAGCAGTTGGCACAACTAAGGCAATCCACTTCTGCCCACACTTTCTTTTCTACAGTGCCCACATAGCCATCAAAACCACGCAGGGTACTTTTTTCTAATTTGGTTAAAAACCTGCGGAAGCTGTTTTTAGTGGCTTTCACTTTTTTCCTGAATGATCGAAGATTGACAGGGGGTATTTTACTCATGGGCCGAAGATACAGATTCAGCCGTTTCGATGTACAGGGTAAAAGAATTTTCGTACCAGCAATTTTCAATGATTATTTTTGGGAAACATAAAAACCAATAAATAATGAGAGTACTTGCAATTTTTGCAGCTGTTGCCATAACAGCAGCCTCAGTTAGTTCCTGTGGTTCGGGATCATCCGCACCTAAAGCATTTTGTGATTCAGCCTGCCTGAAAGACACCTTGAAATTTACCGGCACACACAAACTGAAACCCATTGTATTCATCAGTGCCGCAAATTGCAAACCCGATACTATTATCTGGAGCTATGACGGTATGGATAATAGCCGAAAAACAAAATTTGATATTCCAACCGGCGTAATAATAAATAAGGATTTTGTACGCTGCCTGTTCAATGAGAATAAGTATGCTTATATTTTGTATAATGATTGTGGTACCGGCCGTGGCTTCCAGATAAAACTGCCCTACGATAAAAAAGAAAATTTTATAATGAAAAGCAGTGGCATCAACAATATGGATAAAAAGTTTTCGGTAGCTGATAACCTGGTAGTAAATACCGACCGTGGCAATATATATGTAGAAGACATGAACACCGGCAAAAAAGCCATGATGACTTTCGGACAGAAAGTAGATATTGACTACGATGCCATTCACGAACATGTAGACTCTGTAAATGTAACCGACACCAGGATATGGGTGAAAGTAAAAATTGGTGATAAGTGGGAAGTGAAGGAAAAAAGTATTGTGCTTGAGTAATTATAAATAAGTGCGGCTCTGCGGAATTGTTAATAGTTATAAGTAGTGTTTTTTTGACCAGGCTACAGTACTACTATCATCTTCGTTGCGTCGCACTCTTCATCGTTCTGTTCGCTATTCGGCATATAGGAAAGAACACTTTGCATAGCAAATTTCTTTCCATTCTAAGTTCCAGATTCCGGCAACACCCTGCACTCTTAACCCAAAACTTTAAACTCCCAAATGTGGGACCCTTACAAAAAAGGATTTAAAGCCTACCTGCAATTAGAAAAATCTCTCTCCGACAATTCGGTACAGGCTTACCTGCGTGATATTGAATTGCTCACCAATTACCTGCAGGAGAAAAAAATATTAGACGCCCCTGCAGATATTACATTAAAGAATTTACAATCATTTTTAAAATGGATTACTGAATTAGGAATGACGGCCACTTCACAGGCAAGAATTATTTCCGGTCTGCGTGCTTTTTATAAATATTGCCTGGTGGAGCAAATCTCCAAAACAGATCCTACTACCCTGCTGGAAGCACCCAAGCTAAAAAGATCTTTACCGGATGTGCTTGGTTTTGAAGAAATAGAAAAAATAATCAGCCAGGTAGATCTCAGCAAACCAGAAAGCGAGCGCAATAAAGCCATTTTGGAAACCATGTATAGCTGCGGCCTGCGGGTAAGCGAAGTGGTGAACCTGAAAATTTCCCAGTTGTATTTAGATGTAGGTTTTATAAGGGTTATTGGTAAAGGAGATAAAGAAAGATTAGTACCCATTGGCAGCACTGCGATCAGGCATATTAATATTTATAAAAACAGTATACGGATCCATGTAGCTGCTACTAAAGGAAATGAAGATGTATTGTTTCTGAACAATCGTGGCAGCAAACTATCGAGGGTAATGATTTTTTATATCATAAAAGATTTGGCATTGAAGGCAGGGATAAAGAAAACCGTATCTCCACATACATTCCGGCATTCCTTTGCTACACATTTGGTAGAAGGCGGTGCAGATTTAAGGGCTGTACAGGAAATGCTCGGGCACGCCAGTATCACTACTACAGAAATATACACCCATCTCGACAGAGAGTTTTTGCGGAAAACATTGGAGAAATTTCATCCGGGTTTTCAGTAGTTTATTGAATAATAATCTTCTCTGAATACTTTTTGCCTGTTTTTTTATTGGTAAGTACTAAAAAATAATTGCCTGCCGAAACAAATGGAACATCCGCAGTTGCTGATCGGGTTTCCGCATCCAGCCATATTTCCTGGCGGTGTACATTCTGTCCCGAAAGATTAAGTAATTGCAAAGTGTAATACCCTTCTTCTTTTTGTTTCCATTCTATGGTAAGGTTTGTACCTGACACAACGGGGTTAGGATAAGCTTTGAAGGTTTTTGTATCTGCATCTTTTATTATTTCAGGTATTATAGTTATTTCTTCGGTCTTTTTACTAACTGTGCAAACTACGGCCCCCATTAATTCATACTGCACCTCTGTAAGTTTTATTTCAAGTCCAGTATTTGCCTGGTAGCTGCTTTTGTCTACCAATACTTCTTTTGTTTCGCAAAGAATATTACTAACAACTAAAATAATTTTGCTCCAATTATTACCTGGCAGAAGACTAAATGAACCATCTTCCCCTGTTGCCATTCCAATTTTTGTTCCTTTTATTATTACTGAAGCACCCGGTATCACTTCTCCATTTTCAGCTATTACCTTCCCTGTTATTGGGGTCGGCTTTACAAAGGCAACTTTACCTTTAATGAGGTTTTCCATAGTGTCCTTGCAAACTGGCTTTTCTTCCAGTTTCGGCATTACCAGTCCCAATGTAATTCGTGGGATAGAAACTTTCGAAGTATCTGTAGCAGGCTTAGCTTTACTTACATCCTGTGCGGATGATTTTGAAATAAAAAAGGCCGGCAGCGCTATGGTGAAAAAATACTTTACCCATGGTATTCTTTTCTTTGGGATTTCAATTTCACGTTCAAGCTGGTCGGTCATAAATCGGCCGCAAACAGAACCGGTGGAAGGTTTTTTGAAAAACTCGGCCACCTGCCGGTCGCTCATGTGGCTGAAGTCAACAACTTGTTTCTGGCAGGAGCCACAGAATTTTCCTTTATCTACAGGGCTCATGTTTTCCCAGTTCTCGTGGCAGGGTTCGGCGATTGATAGTTGAATTTTTTTACTCATAAAAGGGTATTTATTGAATTACTACCTTATCAGATGCGACCAACTTGCCATTTGCATACAACTGAACAAAATAAATTCCGGCTGCCCAGCGGGGATCGGTGTTTACCGAAATCCGGTTAAGCCCCTTATAACTCTTTTGAGGTTGAGATAAAACCAGTTTTCCATCCAGGCTGGTTATTCTTACTTCTATTGGGGTATCGGATTGAGTTGTAGTTTTAATGGTGATTGCTTTTCCACGTTTTGCAGGGTTCGGAAAAATACTTGGCATGGTAGCTTTCAGAGAATCAACTTTCTTATCAGGATAAACTATAATAGATCTTACCCTGCACCCACATCTGCATGTTCTCGAATGAGTGATTTGAATTAAAATAACTTCATCACATACCTTAACATCTCTTTCCAGCATTACTATTTGCTCTTTGTACTTGCTATACTTCCAATTCTGGCTTAATGATTTATATCCTACTGCCGAAACAGACATTTGATAGTTTACAGATGACTTAAGCTTATCAGTAACTACGACTCCGCTATCATTTGCGGCCATCATTATTGTATCTCTTTTATTGGCTGAAACAAATGAAACAGTAGCACCAGCAATTCCATTACTGTTAAGAAAATCTTTGAAGATGAATTTTTGTAGTTTGGAATTTTTTGTAGTAATAACAATTACTCCCTTTGCTGCCAGGTAACCATATATTGCCGATGCAGCAGAATTCTTTAAAATATCAATACGCTCAATATCGTTGGGATTAATTTCCGATAATGTTTTTTCTTCTGCAAGAGGCTCTCCATCAACAATAATTAAGGGATTCTCTGTTGTCCGTGTTCTGCCACAACGAATCATAAATTTAGGTGGCATTGTATCACTTAGTACAACCTTTTTTTGAATTTCAGAAAGATCAGCAGGAGCGGATGAGATCACCATTCCCCTGCATAACTGCAGTTTATTTTCTTTATTTGAAGTTGAATATGTGCCATTTTCATACTCCGACTTTCTTATCATCTCGTATATCTGGGAGAAACAAACAGAAGAAAATAGCATTAAACACAGTGTAGATATTAATCTCATAAGCTTAGTTTTTAAAATCAGAAAAATCAATTCATCAGAAGTCAAAAAGGAGGAGTTCCGTAAAAACGGAACTCCGTTATCACTAACCGGCTGTTAAATGATTAGCCTCTTTATTTATTTTTGCTTAAGGGTTTTGATTTTATTTCTTCCCTTTCCGCATTTATATCGTTAATAGGTTCAGGTTTTGCTTTTGCTAATAACTGTGCACTTTCCACCAGTCTTATAAATTCCGAACGGTAGCCTTCATCATCACTTCCTTTTGCTTTGCGGGCAAGTACAAGCACGTCGGCGTAAGAAGACTCCGATTTAAATGCTGAATTACGGATCAACATTCCAAACTGAGCTACTGAAGCAGCAAAGCGGAAGTTGTCGGATGTTTTGGCTATGCCAATCTGTTTATCCACTACAGGATGAGTAATCAGTTTACTTACATCTCCATCGGGTGCTTTGTAACGAAATTTCACTGTTAATATCTCCTCTGTATCAGATTTTTTTATAGCCGCTTTTATTTCTTTCTGGTATTTTAAAGGGTCTACACTTTCTAAAAAGCTGCTTTCCACTCCTGCCGGTATTACTTCATATAAAGCTGTAACGGTATGACCGCTGCCTAGTTCACCTGCATCTTTCTTATCGTTATTAAAATCTTCCTTGGCCAGCATCCTGTTTTCATACCCTATCAGGCGATAGCCCGCTACTTTAGCCGGGTTAAATTCTATCTGTAACTTTACATCTTTTGCTATGGTGAAAAGTGTACCACCAAATTCATTTACCAGTACTTTTTTTGCTTCAGTAATTCCATCTATATAGGCATGGTTACCATTGCCTTTATCAGCTAGTTTTTGCATTTTGGCATCCTGGTAGTTGCCCATACCATAACCTAATACAGTCAGAAATACACCACTTTTCCTTTCTTCTTCAATCAATCTTTCCATGGCATCATCACTGCTTTCACCAACATTAAAATCGCCATCTGTACACAGTATTACACGGTTGTTGCCGCCTTTGGCAAAATTTTCTTTAGCAGTTTTATAGGCCAGCTTTATTCCTGCGCCACCGGCAGTAGAACCGCCTGCTTCTAAATTGTCAATGGCTTCTTTAATTTTTGTTTTGTTTGCACCGCTTGTTGTTGGCAATACCAAACCTGCTGCACCTGCATATACTACTATGGAAACTTTATCCTGCTCCCGCAACTGATCTACCAGCAATTTCATGGAGGCTTTTACCAAACCAATTCTATCCGGACCCTGCATAGAGCCCGATACATCAATCAGGAAAACAAGATTGGATGCCGGTAAATTTTCTGTTGGTATTTTTTTGCCCTGCAAACCAATCAATACCAGTTTATGCTTACTATTCCATGGTGCATCAGAAATTTCTGTGTTAATGGAAAATGGATCTTCATTAGTGGGCTGCGGATATTCATACTTAAAATAGTTTACCATTTCTTCTATACGTACTGCACCGGCAGGTGGTAATTGTCCCTGGTTTAAAAAACGGCGCACATTACTATAGCTTGCTGCATCTACGTCTATAGAAAACGTTGATAGAGGGTTATCTGTTACTTTTAAAAATTTATTTTCTGAAATATTATCGTAGCCTTCGCGGTTGAAGTCTGGTTTGGCTATATCCCCAGAAGCGGTTGAGGGGCTTTTAAAATAACTTTGATCTTGTACACTTATTCCCGGTATTCTTCCTTGCAACTGATTATTATTACTTCTTGAGCCATAAAGCTGTGATGGCTGTATTACAGCTACACTTCCTGTTATATCCTTTTTCTTTTGTGTAGTATATCCGACTACTACTACTTCCTGCAAGTTTGAACCGGCAGTTTTTAAAGTAACATTAATAGTTGTCTGACCTTTTATTTTCACTTCCTTGGTCTCATACCCAACAACAGAAAAAATTAAAGTGCCTGTAGATTTGGTAACAACAAGCGTATATACACCGTTTGCATTGGAGACAGTCCCCTGCGTTGTTCCTTTTACCATAACGCTTGCCGAAGGTATGGGGCTGCCTTTATCGTCTGTAATAGTACCGGTAATAGTAATAGAATTAATCGGGTGAAAGGCCAGTAGTATTAAAATAATGGGGGTTAAAATAAAAAGTATACGTCTCATGAGGTTCTTTTTTATATTAAAAAATGTGGAGTCTTATACCCTGATGCGGGTATTTTGGGGATTGCATAAAAGGGTTTAAAAAAAATCAGGAGCTCATACCCGGGAGGCTTGAGTCGGTTCGTGTTAATGTTGTTGAAGTGTGCGATACTTCGCTTCGCTCTGCACAAGTTGCACCACAGCTGATAGTAGTAATACTGCTGGTAACATAAATTTTAATTCATTAATTTTAGCCCGTTGGCATTTATAAAGAACATATCTAACGACCCACTAACCGATAAAGAGCTGGTTACCTTATACAAGGAAACGGGTAATATGTCCGTGTTGGGTGAGCTTTACCAGCGATACATGGAACTGGTATATGGTGTGTGCCTTAAATATTATAAAGACCCCGAACGCAGCAAGGATAGCGTGATGCAGATATTTGAAGAACTGGTGGTGAAGTTGAAAAAGCATGAGGTGGAAAATTTCAGGGCCTGGCTGCACCAGGTAGCCAAAAACCACTGCCTGATGCAACTGCGGACACCCAAAAACATGAAAACCGTAGAGTTTAAGACGGAACTTGTGCAATCGGAGGAAAATGTGCATCTGAATGGTGTGCTGGAAAAAGAGGAGAATTTTAAGAAGCTGGAACACTGCCTCGGCACATTATCTGATGAGCAAAGAGATACTGTAAAACTCTTTTACCTGGATGGAAAATGCTATAATGAAATTGTGGAACTTACAGGGCTGGAGTGGAACCAGGTGCGTAGTTTGATACAGAATGGAAGAAGGAATTTGAAAAATTGCATGGAGAAAACAGAGTCGGGAGTACGGAGTCGGGAATCGGGAGTCTGAGTCATCAATTTTTGAATTTTCACTTTTGACTTTTGATAGCAATTGGAATTTGAAATTTGTTTTTTGGAATTTGTTTTAAATAGGAACTTTACACCGCCCAATGGCAAGCGATAACAACATACAACATTTTACCGCCGTGGATATTGAAAAATACCACAAGGGTTTGCTTTCTTCTGCTGCTATGAATGCAATGGAGAAGGCTGCCCTGGACGATCCTTTCCTTGCAGATGCACTGGAAGGATATGCTCTACCCGGTGTAAATGCTACCGCCGATATAGCTGAACTAAAAAAAAGATTGGAAGAAAGAACGGAACAGGCGAAAGTAATTCCCATGAACCCGGTTGCGGATTCCAAACGAAACAATTTTAAAATTCTCCGTGCTGCTGTTATACTGGCTTTTGTAGCTGGTGCTGCTTTTTTAATGTACCAGTTTAATTATAAGAATAAACCGAATGAGATAGCACAAGCTCCTCCAAAAACCGAGACTATTCAACCTGCTGGTTCAACAGATACTACTACTGTACCTGCGGGGAATAATACAAGTACTTCAACTATTACTAACGGCGCTGTAAGTTCTGCCGACACTAAAATACAAACCGCACCTGCGGAAAAGGCCACTACTGGAGGCACTACGTTTAACAAAGACGTAGCCGGTGCAGAAATAAACACAACACCTGCAGCCCCAATTATAAATGATGCAGTGAAGGACGAATTAAAAAGAAAAAAAGAAAAAGAAGATGATCTTGTTATAATACCCAAAGAATTAGCCAAACAGGAAGTAAGTGCACCAGCCAAAGCAGCGGAAAAGAAAGAACTGGATTTCAAATCAAGAAATGCAAATAACGGATATTATGCAAAGGAGACTGAGTTAAACAAAGCATTTTCAGCTAACAGCAAAAGAGCCGATGAGCAATCCCGTACACAACTATCCAATACTTTCCGTGGCCGTATTACCGACGTAAACAATATAGGCGTACCATTTGCAAATGTTACCAACCCACAGGATAATGTAGGAACCTATACAGATGCAAAAGGGAATTTTAATTTAACCTATCCCGATAGTGTACTGACTGTACAGGTACGTTCGCTTGGGTTTGAAAACAGTAATGTGCAATTGAGAAATAATGTTGCAAGCACACAGATTGTATTGCAGGAGGATAAAAGTTTATCCGAAGTTGTTATCAATAGCCAAAAACCGAATGCTGCAGCCCGCAGCCGCGATGCAAATATTAAAATAGAAGAATCTGAACCTACAGATGGCTGGGACAACTATGATGCTTACCTGACCAACAACCTGAAAGTTCCGGACGATATAAAAGGAAAACAAACTTCCGGAGGTTCGGTACAACTCTCCTTTGAAGTAGATAAAAACGGGGAGCCAATAAATATCCGAATAGAAAAATCGCTCTGCGATAAATGCGATAAAGAAGCCAAAAGGCTGGTAAAAGATGGCCCGAAATGGAAACAGGGGGCCGCTAAAAAAGGAAGAACTACTGTTACGATCAACTTCTAAATCAGAAGTCAGAAATAGAAAGTCTGAATGTGAACGTCTATAACGATTTCTACAATTCTTTAAAATCGATATTTCTTATTTGCCCAGCTGCTTTACATCGTGCTAATGCAGGTACCTGATTGTATTCACGAGTCAGGCCGTTACAGCAGCCCGACTCATGATTCAAGACTCCAGACTCTTGACTCCAGACTCCAGACTCACAACTCCTTACTCTCCTCCTCTTCCCCTACCTTTGTCGTCTCTAAAATGAGCTTTTTATGAAAAAATTATTTATCGCAGCCTTTGCGCTCTGCACACTATTGTCTGCCGACGCACAATTAAAAACACCAGCACCAAGCCCTACACAAACCATTAAACAGGATTTTGGTCTTTCTACTGTTGAACTTTCTTACTCACGCCCCGGTATGAAAGGAAGAAAAATATTCGGCGACCTTGTACCTTTTGGAAAAGTATGGCGCACCGGTGCCAACCAGGCTACTACCCTCACTTTTGGTGAAGAAGTAATGATTGGTGGTAAAAAAATACCAGCTGGTAAGTATGGTTTGCTCAGCATTCCTGACAAAAACAGCTGGACACTTATCATCAGCAAACAAACCGATGTAACAAGCCCTGCCGCTTACAAAGAAGATATGGATGTGGTACGTGTAACTGCAGAAACAATGAAGATGAAAGACAATGTAGAATCTTTCACTATGCAGTTTGCAGATGTAAAGCCAAGCAGTTGCGCCCTTCATATTATGTGGGAAGGAACTGCGGTAGCACTTCCGATTACTGTAGATGTGGAGTCAAAAGTAATGGGACAGATAGACCAGTTGATGAATAAAGACAACAGACCGTATTTTGCAGCAGCTATGTACTATATGGATAATGGTAAAGATCTGAACCAGGCACTGGCATGGTTTGATAAGGCGGTAGCGGCACAACCAGACGCATTCTGGATGCACCATCAAAGAGCGAATGCGTTAGCGAAACTGGGTAAAAAAGAAGAAGCAAAAACTGCAGCAAAAAAATCAATCGAACTGGCTACTATAGCAAAGAATGATGATTATGTAAAACTGAATGAAAAATTGCTGGCAGAGTTAAAATAAAAAAATTGCACCCGATAAAAAATTATCAATGTAAAGTGCCTGAGTTTTCAGGCACTTTTTTTATTACCCAAAAATCTACTGAATATTCTTTTGCTTAAATACAGGCTGCAACAACAAACTGAAAAGAAGAACAGCCAATGCACCGATAGGATTCAGCCACAGGAATCCCATTTTAAAAATGCCCGCTTTCGTAAGTATAAAAACAGTGAGTACCAGCAACTCCGCCAGCACGGCAGCCCAAAAAACCACATGGCCGCTTTTAATTTTTTTGATAAAGAATGCCACTAAAAATACCCCGAGGATAACGCCATAGAAAAGGGAACCCAGTACATTTACTGCTTCTATCAGGCTATTGCCGATATTATAAGTAAACATGGCAACAACAATACAGAAGATACCCCAGGCAAGTGTGTACCATTTCGACAGGCGGTACTCATCTTCATTACTGTCTTTGTTTTTGGTAAAGCGTTTATGAAAGTCAACCATGGTGCAAGATGCCAATGAATTGATAGCTGCGGCTATACTTCCCCATGATGCAAGGAATATAATAGCAATAAGCAGACCGACCAACCCAACAGGCAGATTATCCACTACAAAACGAAGGAAAATATAATTAGTATCATTGCCATCGCCACCCACTTCTTTTGTATTCACCCATTTAATTACCTTCTTTCTTAAACTGTCGGATGAAGTTTGTAATTTATTTAGTGATTGAATGGTTTGTTCAGCTAATTGCTTATCCTTACTATCTGTTGCTAAAGAATAGTTCACAACTGCCTGTTGTTTTTGAATAGCAATCGCTTCGTATTGTTTTTGAACAATTAAAAAAGAGTCTTTATAAACAGATTTTTCCAGTTTTGCAATCTGCACATCATTAAAAAAAATCGGGGCTTTGTTGAACTGGTAAAAGGTAAATACCAATACGCCGATTAATAAAATGCAAAATTGCATCGGCACTTTTACCAGGCCATTCATTAATAAACCCATGCGACTTTCTTTCAACGATTTGGCAGTAAGGTACCTGCCCACCTGGCTTTGATCGGCACCGAAATAAGATAAGGCCAGAAAGAAACCACCTACTATCCCGCTCAAGAGGTTATATTGATCGCCCCAGTTAAATCCTTTTTCTGTAAAACCGGTGGTTATTACATTCAGCTTTCCCATTTTGCCACTTACCTGCAGCGCATCTACAAAACCTACATTGGATGGCAACATGTTTACTACCATGTAGGCAGCTAAAAACATTCCTGTAAAAACGATGATAAGCTGTAGCTGCTGGGTGTATGCAACAGCTTTGGCTCCGCCACTGATAGTATAAATAATGAGCAGGCCACCCATGAACAGGTTTGTCCAATAAATATCCCAGCCAAACAAAGAAGAAAGAATAATAGAAGGCGCAAAAACACTGATACCGGTTGATAAACCTCTTTGCAGTAAAAAAAGAAATGATGTAAGTGTCCTGGTTTTGTTATCAAAACGGTTTTCTAAATATTCGTATGCCGTGTAAACTTTTAATTTCCGGAAAATGGGTACAAAAAATATGCAGATAACAACCATTGCCAGCGGGATACCAAAATAGTATTGTACAAACCGCATTCCATCGGTATATGCCTGGCCGGGTGCTGATAAAAAAGTAATTGCACTGGCCTGCGTACCCATAATGCTTAATAACACAAGCCCCCAGGGCAAACTGCGGTTCGATAAAAAATAACCATCGAGATTATGAGATGTACGGCTCTTGTACAAACCATAGGTAATAATGGCCAGCAGCGTTACTATCAACACTATCCAATCTAACTGGCTCATCCAAATCGTTTAGTAAGTAAATAAAATAATACGATCAGCAGAACAAGAAACAGGATGACGAAAATGTACCAGCCATTCCAGTTATTGAATAATGGAGCTTTATCGTTATCGGGTGTATTCATACTAATCTTTGCGGGTGGTGCGAAGCCAGCCTGTAAATACAATTATAGATCCCAGTATAAGACCGAGTATTATACCAAGCCTTACTTTTTTTATTAAAACACCTACTACTAATCCGATAATGATGGCTACTATAAAAGCCATATCCCCTCTCCCTGCATCGGGCTTTCTTTCTGTTGCCATCAAAATGCTTTTTTCCTGTTTAGTGCAATAAGATTAGCCATCAAACGATATGCACCCGGCACACCGGCTGGCAACTCCCTGAAGAATACAATACCAGTATATGTAAAGAAGCCTTTGCCGTGTTTTGCAATGAGTAAACTTCCTTCGTCTGCTTTTTCGCCGGCATCGTTGCTGGAAAAAATTGTTTCAAATTTTTCTTTGTCCCAATTGGTGGCATGATAAATACTCCTTTCCTGTATCCATCCTTTAAAATCATCTGGCACTATTTTATTCGGAAAATTCAGTACCGGATGTTCTGGTTTTAAAATATTCATCGCTGCATTTTCATCCGTCACCCTTGTTCTTGAAATATCAAAATTGTAAGGGCTTATTTTAGCCCTTACAGGCCCTATCTGGTTGCTGGTATTATACTGCACAATCAGGTTGCCGCCTTCGTACACATATTTCATCAGCTTGTCATAGTATTTATTCATCCAGGCGTTGGTATTGTATGCCCTTACACCAGTAATGATGGCATCATATTTATCAAGCCCGTTTTTGCTCATTTCTTTTTCTGTAAGCAATGTTACTTCATACCCCATTTGCTCCAACGCTTCCGGCACTTTATCGCCTGCACCAACAATATAACCAATCTTTTTACCGTAAATTTTCAAATCAAGTTTTTGGTTATTTACCGTAGCTACAGTAAAGTAATTGATATACGGAACATGATCATACCGTATCTCTTTCATGCCTAAATGAAAAACATCTTTGCGCCCATTATTGGCATCGACCGCAAAAAAATAGTTGTTATCCTTATTTGCCTGTACTTCATAATTAACCGGAATGGTTTTGTCTTTATCGTCAAAGAGGATATTATCCGGGGCATATTTTATTTTTACCTGGTCAGCTTGTTCTCTTCCCACATCTTTCAAAATAGCATTAAATCCTTTTTTCTTTGAGGTAAGATTTAATGTACCGCTGAAATTATTATTGTCTTTTGAAATAATATGATTTTCATCGGTAGCTAATAATACCGGCGGCACTACTACCAATGGCTCGTATAATTCACCGCGGACAGGATCCGTTAATTTATATTTAACGGAGCGAACAAATGTAAAAGACTCTCCAAAAATTTTCACTTGTATCAATGCCTGGTAAGATGGGTCAACATCTGGCTGGCCGATAGCCAATACATCAGGAACATTAAAATACCCTTCTTCCATTTTTATGGCCAGCCAATAAGGCTGTGTAATTGGCTTATCTGCGGGCACATAAAATGTTTTGGAAAAATTCAGGTTTTTATTCTTCTCCAATGTTTTTGAAAAAGTGGAATCAAATTTATCTACTACTACTTTTTGTAAAACAGCATCGGTTCCCAGCCTGTTATTGAAAGAAAAATTAATTCTTACCGAATCTGTTTGCACAGCAAATTGATCAGTAGTGGTAGCATCGAGAAACAGGCCGCTGCATTGGGCTATTAACTGGTGTACTTCCAGCAATTTTTGTTTTTTCCAATAGCCATCCGGCAAGCTGTTTATGGCTTTATACAAATTCACCAATCCTGCTACAGATGATTCAGGATGCAGCAAATCGAAGGATGCGGCAATATTGTCTGCCATTTTTGAAATAGCTTCTCCGCCCGGTACTCTTTTCCAGGTAAGATCGGCACCTTCCATTAAGTCGGTAGTTGGTTGATCGCCTTTGGTAGCTCTGAAGAATTCAAAAGATTCTCCTCTTGAACCGGCGGAACCAAAGCCCTGGCTTTTATGATTGCTTCTGCTGATGGCTGCAATTTCCCCGTAGCTTTTTCCAAGCAATGGATTGTATCCGCCTACATCTATTTTAAACTGATCATTGGCTGTGGTATTGTTGCCACCAAAATTGAATGTATTCCATAACACTCTTTTAGCCTGCCAAACTGCTACATGTTTTAATTGTTCAGGAAAGCGTTTCGGATCAGCCGCAGCTGTGTATGCTTCATTGGCCAGGATAGCAGAAGCCGTATGATGTCCATGACCACCTTCGCCTGTTGTCGGAAACCGTGTAATGATTACATCTGGCTGAAATTTTCTTATTACCCAAACCACATCGCTCAATATCTTTTCCCTATCCCATTTTGTAAACGTTTCTTCCGGAGTTTTTGAAAATCCAAAATCAAAGGCTCTTGAAAAAAATTGTTCGCCACCATCTACCCTGCGGGCCGCCAATAATTCCTGTGTTCTTATTAAACCTAAATCTATTCCCTGGTCATCGCCGATAAGATTTTGTCCCCCATCCCCTCTTGTTAATGATAAGTAGCCGGTGCGGTACAACCTATCCTTAGATAAGTAAGCAATCAGCCTTGTGTTCTCATCGTCGGGGTGTGCTGCTACATATAAAACAGATCCTAATACGTTCAACTTGCGGATGGCAAGGTACATATCTGCAGATGTCCAGCTTTGGGGCGATTGTGAGAAAAGGGGAATAGATAAAATGAGAAAAAGTGGTAAAACAAGTATTCTCCGCATGGTTGATATTTATTAAGCGAATATAATGGGTATTTATGAAGGGGGTAAAACCGGCTATATAATTTATGTTTTTGGAAAACAAGAGGTTGGCAGTCCATTCTTTATTGGGTAAGCTACAGTCCTGTCATCATCTCCCGTTCCTCCAATCGGAGGACATTTATATTATGGTAATTAAACAAATAAAAAACCCGGGCATTTAACTGTCCGGGTAATACTATAAAAATATAGACTCTTACTGAAGTTTAATTCCATTTGCAGAAGCGAATATTCTTTGTGCAGCCTGCATATCTTTAGTTGCCTGTTCTTTTTCTTCAAACATTGTCTGCATACTCTCTGTAAGCATTTGACGTTCCTCATCTGTTTTTGCGGAACCCAATTTTTTAAATATTGTATAAACTTCTTTCAAAGCCTTAAAAGCCTTCAGATAGGAAGTCTTAAAATTTTCTGCTTGTTCTACATCAGGGGCTTTAATAGATTCTATTTCATCAATTTTAGACTGTAAAAGATTCTCTAATCTACCGCCGATAACAATTACACTATCATAATTACCGGCTTTATAATATTCTGAAGCCTTTTTCTCATCTCCGGTCATTGGACCAATCAGGCTATTTTCTATAGCTACCAGTTTATTATTAAAATCAACTGCCGTCTTCGATTTACAGGCAACCAAAGATGTAACGAGCAGTGCAACTGCAAAAAATTTTTTTCCCATGCTTTAAGGTTTTAGTTGCCTTAAAGTTAGTTATTTGTTTTTGGATCTTCTTTTTCTGTTATCTTTTTTCCCAGTTTTTCCAGCAATTGCAGGCCCAGCAAGCCACTGATCCCTCCATTGGCACCATCACCACTGCCACCAATTAATACATCCGGCATTATCTTCACCTTCTGGTTAGCTATTGATTCAATTACTTTCAGTTGTGTAAAATTATCTCCCCCCATTGCTTCTACAGAAAGCTTATACGACTCAGCGTTCGATTTACCAATGGCCAGGATTTTTTCTGCTTCTGCATTACCTGTCAATGAAATTTTTTCTGCTTCTGCATTTGCCAGCAATTGTATTTGCTCAGCATTTGCTTTGGCAAGCACCCGGATTTTTTCCGCATCACCACTTGCCAGCAATTTTAAACGATCGGCTTCCGCAGTTGATTGCAAACGAACACTGTTCGCTTCACCCGTTGCTTTCTTTACAGAAGCATCCGCAATACGTTCTGCAATCAATACACCCTGGTCTGCTTTTACAATTTCCTTTTGAATATCGGCAATAGCTGTTTCTTTTTCCAGGCTTTGTCTTGTTTCCTGTGCTTTCTTTTCTGTTTCGTAAGTTATTTTTTGCTCTTCTGCTATTTTACGATCCGTTAATGTTTTCATCAGGCTTTCGGGAGGAACGATATCACCTATCAATGTATCTACGCCATTAACGTTGTATTGATCCAATACACGACCAATATGTTCCTTCGCCGACATTTGTCTTTCCTTCCTGGTGCCCAGGAAAGCAATTACATCACTATCCTGCGCACTGTTACGGAAATAGTTACCAATCGTAGGCTCCAGCACCTGGCTTACCAGGTTATTCATATTACCAAAGCGTGCAATTACTTTTGGTGCTTCGGTGGTTGGTATATGTATTATCTGCGATACATCCAGGTTGAAGGGGAAACCATCTTTACTACGTACCGTAATTGTAGATAGATGTTTATCTAATTGATGTGATTCACTTCTTGCATTGGCCCAGTTGAGTACAAGGTTGGTTGTTGGCACCAACTCTACTTTCATTATATATGGGTTGATGGGATATTTTCCCGGACCCAACGGCTCTGCCCACACACCTTTAAATCCTTTTGCGAAAATATTGCCGTGCTTAAACTCGCTTCCACTCAAATCTTTTCCTTCTTCACCCACATAACTGATGATAACGCCCACATAACCGATAGCTATCTCCGTCATCTTTACCATTTCCAGTTTGGCAAACCATGGATTTAAGAAGTATGAACCGGCTAATATTACCTGCTCCTGCAAACCTTTGTAACCATCACTTTCTAAAAATCTATCAATGTCCTGGAATTTATTATGGCCATCAATTACTTTTCCGGCTATCTGTCCTTCTTCCAAAGGCTTACCTTCTGCAGTGGTAACTATACCTACTGCATTGTCAGGTATCATAGTCATATCTGTTAATTCCACTTCAAACAAAAATGTATTGATACGATAAGAACCCGGTGCAATGATAGCTGTCTGCCGTCCTTTACGTCCACCATTTGCTAAAAAAGCTTCTGCGTCCTGGTACGAATCACATTCAACTTTTCGTCCCAGTATCCGGCCTATCTCCAACTCTGCTCCATCCCTTGCCAGTATCAATCCTATTTTGCCGGTAGGTATAATAGTGAATGGCTGAAAGGTGATGGAGTATTGCCAGATCCATTTCCAGAAATAAACTCCCGGGGCCAGTGTTTGTGCCTGGAAACCTGCTTCGCCATGTGTGGCGATGATGCGTCCTTCCGGCAATTCCTGCTTACCGAATAACACGAACTTCTTTGTTACCAGCCCGATTCTATCTTCCGGCACTATTACTAAACCGAAAAATACACGGAGAATAAATTTGTAAAACACTAAAATAAATAAAGGTATACCGATGATTAATGACCAACGGATAATGTCTGCTTGTTCCATTTTGTAGTTAGGTTATATTTATTATTAAAAGTATCTGTTTAAGCAAAGGACAGGTTGTATTGCCAGCGAATGATGCTAACAATTTTTAAACAACAGGATTTCTGTTCGCTATTAAGCGTACGTCAATAATCATTGCGCAACGGCAATGTGCTTAACAGCAAACCCTGTTCTTACATCATTTATTTTGCAATAAAAGGAGGGGAAGTATTGTAGATGGTAAATCTTATCTCAGATTCAATGGAAGTAAAATTACATAAGTCAGGTTCCATATTTGGAAGTTGTAAATGTAAAATTATAACAAATAAAAACTCCCCGCCAAATATATTTTAGCGGGGAGTGTACACCAATTTTTATCGTTACTTATTGCCCCACCAGGAACACTGCATTGCAAAGCATCAGTTTTCCATTTTCCCAGAAGTTGCGGAACATTACATTGTCTGTTAAATACGTTACTGAACCAGCGCCCATTTGTTGTACACCTAAAACCAATCCGTCTTTCAGTTTATCTTTCAATTTAGCACCTACAAAACCTGCTACCTGGTTATCTTTTTTAATTACACCTACATTCCATCCATCTTCTTTTATAAACTCAAATACATTATCATCCATTTTCAATGTGTAGTAGTAGCCCGGATAACCATACGCCAATGGATGAGTATTATCCAATTCTACTTTGTAAATGGAACCTGGCGTTATGTTTGGAATAAAATCCCTGTCACGATCTTCAAATTTTTTCAAGGCTTCATAATCCTTCTTGTCGTCTTTCTTATCGCTGTCATCTTTTTTGGTTTTAATACCAAACTCAGCTTTAGACAGTGCACCAACTGCACCTTCTAATGCTATTACCCGGCCACCTTTGTTAATCCAGTCTTTGAATGCATCGGCAGAAGCTTTATCACTTAAAAAACGGTAATTACCATCAGGCATTATCAGCACATCAATATTATTCCAGTTGGCACGGGCAATATCTGCTGCATTTACCAGTGTAACAGGATAATCGATTTGTTGCTCGAAGAAATGCCATATCTCACCTGCACCAAGTGAACTAACACCATCACCAGTCAGCAATACCACTTTCGGAGCTTTGAAAGGATGAACTTTATCACTGCCAAAATCATAACCCTTATCTACAAAACCAGTTGAAACAGGATAGAGTTTGATATTATTTACTTCAGCCGCTTTTCTTACTTCAGCCCAAAGGTTGGCACCAAATGATTTGTTAGCAGTTTTGAGAACTATGATAGCACCTCTGTCAAACTTATTTCCATTTACTTCAAATGGCTGTTCGGCATAACGAAGCAAAATTCCTTTTTGCAATAATTGTCCTACAGTTTTCACGGTTTTCAAACCATTCCATGGAATTACATAGCCGTAAGTTGTTTCCTCGTTCGAAACTTTTGTTTTAGTAACAGCCCCGCCACTGTTAATTTTTTCGCGGCTTGCAAACCCTTCCAACCCATAAGCATACGGCAAAGCCCAGGCAGTTATATCGTACGTGGCTGAGTCAACCAATTTTCCTTTTGGCTCAAACAATACTTTTACCATTACCGATTTTGGTTGCAGCGAACTAATTACAATATCATTGTTCATATTAAAGGCTTCTTCCTTACCTGTTACATAATTAAAACCTTTTCCTGCGCCAGAACCAACGCCATACTGTATACCATTTTTATCCAGCAGTTCTAGTAATAAATCAATTCGTTCTTTATCTTTTACATTATTTTTTATTACATAGCTCTTGTATTCACCAGCCCCTGTGGTAACTGCATCATTAAAAAACTTACGGTATTCTTTTATCAGCTTTGCTGCATTCTGCGAAGAAATTTCGATAGTGCTTAATGATGTGGTGAAGTGATGTGTAGCCCTGTCAAGCAAAGTCAGTGTATCCCCTTCATTGTTTATTACGGCAGATCCGCCTGCAGGGCCACCTCCCTGCTCATACGTCATACCAATAGCCCCATTGTAAATAGGGTAAGTGTCGCCATAAGAAGGATAGTATAAATCGAATACTTCTTTAGTAAAATATAACCAGCCATTCGCATCAAAATATTTAGCATGGTTCTTACCAATTGTTACCTGGAAGTCGCGTTGCCAGGAAGTAATAACTTCATGATAAGGCTGCGCAGCAGGTGCGAAATAATAAGGGTTATTTAATCCCTGTTCATGATAATCTACATGTATCTGTGGCATCCATTCGTTGTAAAGTTTTACACGTTGGCGGCTTTCTACCTGTGTTTGCCAGGCCCAGTCACGGTTCAGATCGAAGTTGTAGTGATTACTTCTTCCACCCGGCCATGGCTCATGATGCTCACGGGATATACGTTGTGCATTCGCATTTTTTCCAACTACAGAGTTATACCAGTTTACATAACGGTCTCTTCCGTCCGGATTGATGCAAGGATCGATTACCACTACTGTATTTTTCAACCATTCCTTTGTTTTGCTATTGGATGGATCTACCAATGCCCAGATGGTCATTAATGCAGCTTCTGAACTGGACGTTTCGTTACCATGCACGTTGTAGCTAAGCCATACAATTGCCGGTGCATTTTCTTCAATGGGTGCTGCTTTGTCCTTTGCCATGTTAGCCAGACGAAGATTATTCATACGGATAGCATCCAGGCGTTGTATATTTTCTGCAGTGCTGATAAATGTGACCAGCAAAGGACGCCCTTCATTTGTTTCGCCATATTTTTCCAGTTTTACAGTGGAGGTATTATTAGCGGCTACATAATTAAAATAATTTACAATTTTCCAATGAGGTGTATAGCGGGTACCAATTTTATATCCCAGGAATTCTTCCGGAGATTTTAATTGCGCCTGCACTGAGAATAAAAAAGAGAATAAAAAAGAGGTGAGAAGGAATTTCCGAATCATGCGTATGATATTTTAGTGCGGAAAGATAAAGAATAGTTTAAGTAAAAATTCAAAAATCAAAATTCAAAAAGTTCTGGCAAATGCAGCAGAGCTGATAGTAGTAATGCAGCGGGTAACAAAAGTTTTCAGTAGCTTTATTTATATCTTAAATATTGTTTATATGCTAAGAAAGCTACCGTTCCTGATTGCCTTCTCCGTCTTTATTTTTTCTTGTAACAGTTCGAAAAAAAATACGGCAACCAGGCCGTTAATCGATCAATATCATTACAATATTGTAAAGAAAACAATTGCTGATAACGGCGCAGTTGTGTCTGCACATCCGCTGGCAAGTAAGGTAGGTGTCGAAATTTTAAAAATGGGGGGTAATGCCATAGATGCTGCTATTGCTACTCAGTTGGCATTGGCAGTTGTTTATCCTAATGCTGGTAATCTTGGTGGCGGCGGTTTTTTTTTAGCAAGATTAAGTAACGGAGAATTGGTGGCAATTGATTACAGGGAGAAAGCACCCGGTAAAGCCAATCGTGATATGTATATTGACCCCGATGGAAAAGCCCGTACCGATAAAAGCCAGGATGGGCACCTGGCAAGTGGCGTACCCGGTGCAGTAGCAGGTATGTTTGCACAGCATCAATATGGAAAACTTCCTTTCGCTAAACTCATACAACCTGCTATTGATTTGGCAGAAAAAGGTTTACGATCAGCGACAGGGAAGCAAGAGGATTAAACGGATTACAAAAAGATTTAAAAAAGTTTAATTCGGTAATGCCCGTTTTTGTAAAAGATGCGGGCTGGAAAGCCGGTGATACATTGGTGCAAAAAGATTTAGCTAATACATTAAAAAGAATAAGAGATAAAGGATCAGCAGGATTTTACGAAGGGGAAACGGCTACGCTGATTGTAGAAGAAATGAAAAGAGGGGGTGGTATTATTTCTTACGATGATTTAAAAAATTACCATGCACAACCAAGAGCGCCACATACATTCGATTATAAAGGCTATAAAATAGTGGGCATGCCAATGCCAAGCAGCGGTGGCCTATTGGTACACCAGATGATGAAGATGATTGAAGGAAGAAATATTGCAGCAATGGGCTTTCACTCAGTAGAAGCAGTGCAGCTGATGACAGAAGTAGAAAGAAGGGCTTATGCAGACCGTGCAGAATATATGGGCGATGCTGATTTTTACAAAGTGCCCGTAAAAAAACTTGCAAGCGATGCATACCTGAAAGAGAGAATGGCAACCTACGATGCTGCAAAAGCCACACCCAGCACGGATATAAAACCTGGCGTAGCTACCGGAAAAGAAAGTGAAGAAACCACACACTTCAGCGTAATTGATAAAGACGGTAATGCAGTGTCTATAACAACCACCCTGAATAATTCTTATGGCAGCCGAACTGTGGTAGGTGGTGCCGGATTCTTTTTAAATGATGAGATGGATGACTTTAGCATTAAGCCGGGTGTGCCCAATATGTACGGTGCTGTTGGCGGCGAAGCCAATGCCATTGCGCCGGGGAAAAGAATGCTGAGCTCAATGACCCCTACTATTGTTTTAAAAGATAACAAACCATATATTGTTGTAGGTACTCCCGGTGGCACTACTATACCTACACAGGTTTTTCAAACATTGGTAAACCTGCTGGAGTTTAATATGAGTACAGAAGATGCAGTGTATAAACCAAAATTTCATCATCAATGGTTGCCTGACGAATTGCTTGTAGAAAAAGGTTTTCCGGAAACAGTGAAAACTGCACTGCAAAAAATGGGTTATACATTAAAAGAGCGCAGTGCTATCGGCAGAACAGAAACGATAAAAGTGTTGCCCAATGGAAAATTTGAAGCGGTAGCAGATAACCGCGGGGATGATGCGGCGGAAGGATGGTAGTAACTATAGAAAATTAATAATTGATAAATAATAAATATGTCCTCCATTGCAAAAGATTTTTTAGGCACTGCTATTCGCCGGTTGAAGTATTACAAAGACCTGGGCGATAAAACATTTGAACAATTAAGCGAGAATGATTTTCATTTTCAGCCAGATGAAGGAACCAATAGTATTGCCATCATTATCCAGCACATGGCTGGCAATATGCTAAGCCGGTGGACAAATTTTTTAACCGAAGATGGAGAAAAAGAATGGCGGCAAAGAGATGATGAATTTGAAATACACAATTATAACAGGCATCAATTAATTGATCTGTGGCAAAAAGGCTGGGATTGTTTTTTAAATGCAATAGAACCTCTCGGTAAAAAAGAATTGAAGCAAAAAATCACCATCCGGCAGGAGCCATTAACGGTTATTGACGCTATTAATCGTCAGCTGGCACATTATCCCTACCACATAGGCCAGATTATTTTCCTTGCAAAAATGATAAAGAAACAAGATTGGAAAAATCTTTCCATAGCAAAGGGAAATTCACAGCAATACAATAATTCGGCAGATGTAAAAGATCCATCGAAGAAGTTTTAGAAAGTAGAACTATCCTGCTCACAAAGCAAATACAGCACAAAATATCCTAATCTTTTTCTATACTTAAAAGACCCGGTGTGTTCAGGGGGTTGATTTTCCTTCACCGAAGGCATTTATTATCATTAGTTAAGCCCCACCTTTGAATTACCACTTTTAGTTTCTACATTTGCAACCTCTTGCACCTATCCCACCGTCTACAATGCGGAAAACGGTTATCCTCTCTGAAAAACATAAATTAAACTATTAACTGATAATTCAGCGTATGAAACTTGTATACCTTACTATAATTGCCCTTTTAATAACCTATGTTGGTAACAGCCAGGTGGAGTTCAATATTTTTGCAGGTGCACAAGCCACTACTGCCAGTTATCGTATTTCAAATGTAAAGCAGGAAACTAAGATGAAACCCGGTTTCCAGGCAGGTATTGGTATGAAAGTTCCCTTTGAAAACCGTTTATTCTTTGCCCCTGCTGCATTTTATAGTATGAAGGGGTATAAGGTTACTTACAATTTATCCAATCCGTTGCCAGATGCAAATGCAAAAGACAATAACACTACCATTCATACTTTTGAAATGGCTGCTTTATTGCAATTTGATTTTAATACAAGCCCGAACCACTTCTTTATAAAAGCTGGCCCAGGCCTCGATTTCCAATTGATAGGAAATGAAAAATTTAATCTCACCACCGGCGGCAATGTAGACAGGAAAATGAAATTCAGTTATGGTGATTATGGACATTATTCCGGCAACCTCCATGCACAATTTGGTTACGAAACAAATAACGGCCTCCTCATTTTTGCCCAGTACACACATGGGCTTGCGAGCCTTAATAATTCTGATGGCGGCCCCCATATTACACACCGCATATTTGGGCTCTCCGTCGGAAAATACCTCAACCGCAAAAAGATTGTGATAGATACAAAAAACAAGGAGTAGGCTTTTACCTGTATTTTTTTTGTCATCGTCCCCTCTTTGGGTATCGTCTGTTCCGTCGATTGGCGGACTCTTCGGGGTTCTGTTCGCTATTCAACCCACCCCGGTTCCCTATAGCATTTAGTTTTCCTCAATTCGCCCCTCCGGGGAGGGAAGCAGTTTAAAGAATAACTTCCTCTTTTTTAATGAAATTCTAAAGAAAGGGATAGCAAATTTTTAATAGTCAGTTTCATCCCCTCCCAGGAGCGGCGAATTAAATGACTTTTACATAAAAGTAAATTGGGGTGGGTTGTATTTGATCATACGTGTTATTGCTACCGGGCAAATAAATCATTTGTTAAGAGCGAAAAAAAGGGTTAACAAATTGCTGTTTTTTAGCCCAAAAGCCAACTTTTTCAGGGTTTTAGCCATCCTACCCTAAAACCTGTCTTTCCTCCCCCTATTATTGGTATTGAATTTGCCTAAAGGATTCTATTGCATACTTTTACAAATAAATCCAGCCACCTGAAGAGATTTAAGAAAATATTGAAATGGTTTTTCCTGTCACTTCTCCTGCTTATTGTGGGGTTATACATTTTTATTCAAACAGATTTTGGTCAAAACTGGATTGCACGACAGGTTACAAAAAGGCTCTCCCGCGACTTACAAACAAAAATTTCCATTCGCCATGTAGACTTTGCCCTTTTCAACAGAATGCACCTGGAAGGCGTATTGATTGAGGATAAACAAGGGGACACATTACTCTATGCCGGCAATGTAAAAGTTAGAATTACGGATTGGTTCTTTTTTAAAAAAGAAGCGGAACTCAAATACATAGGGTTGGAAAATGCAGTTATAAAACTGCAACGTACCGATTCTGTATGGCGTCAGCAATTCATTCTCGATTACTTCTCCTCCCCTTCTACCGGCAAAAAAAAGAAAGCAGGTATCCAGTTTAATCTGAAACAGGTAGAAATGGCGAACGTAACTTTTTTAAAAAAAGATGCGTGGCTGGGAGAAGATATGACGGTGCATGTGGGTACATTGAATATGGATGCAAACGACATCAGCCTCTCGGGCAGCACTTTCGATATCAATTCCCTGCTGATTAAAGATCCCATTTTCACTATCAATAATTATAACAAACTAAAGCCAACCGATTCCCTGGCAATAAGCTCCAATTCACCTTCTACCAAAACATCATCGTGGAACCAGGCTCAAACTATTTTTAAAATCGGCAACCTGAAAATCGTTAATGGTACTTTTAAAACAGATCGCCAAACAGAACGGGATGCATTTTCAGGGTTTGACGGGCAACATATTTTATTTACAGAAATAAACGGCGATATAAGCAATGCCAGTTTTGTTGGCGATACGGTTTATTCCAAACTAAAATTGACTGCCAGGGAAAGAAGCGGGCTGCAATTAAAGAACCTGACAGCGGATATGAAACTAACCCCACAGGGCATGACGTTTGCCAATATGGACCTGGCAACGAATAGAAGTACGATTCGCAATTTTTTCCAGATGTCTTACAACGATATGCGTGACATGGGTAGTTTTATTCATAAAGTAAGAATGTCGGCCAATTTTGACAGCTCTTTTATTGACAGTGATGATATCGCTTTTTTTGCACCGGACATGAAATCATGGAAGAAAAAAATAATACTGAAAGGAAAAATAAGGGGAACAGTTGACGATCTTGTTGGCAGGGATATGCTGGTACAGGCGGGTAACAGCACATTATTAAACGGCGACGTTACTTTAACTGGCTTGCCAAACATCAACGAAACGTTTATCGACTTTAAAGCCAATGAATTCAGAACAACTTATTCAGATGCGGTAACTATTGTTCCCAAATTACGCACTATAACAAATCCTGATTTAAGAAAAATACAGTACGTTAATTTCAAAGGAAGTTTTACCGGCTTTATCCGGGATTTTGTAACGTTCGGCACTATTCAAACGAATCTTGGCACCATCGTCAGCGATTTGAATATGAAATTGCCCCAGGGACAAGACCCTGTTTACTCAGGTGTTCTCTCCACAGACAATTTCCGGTTAGGGGAATTCCTGGGTGATAAAAATATTGGCACCGTATCCCTGAAAGCAACCCTGAAAGGGAAAGGCTTCAGTGAAAAATCAAGAAATACATTAATAGACGGTACTGTTGTTTTTGCTGATTATAACGATTACCGCTATAAAAACATAACAGTAAAAGGCCGGCTTGATAAAAAATTATTCGAAGGCCTTGCTTCTATCCGTGATGATAATGCCGATCTTGATCTTAATGGTGTAATAGATTTCAATGGTAAAACTCCAAGGTTCAACCTGGTGGCCGATATTGCAAAAGCCGATCTTAAAAATCTTAAGCTCACAAAAGATAGTCTCACATTTAAAGGCAACCTGAACTTCAATTTCACCAGCAATTCTCTTGATAACTTTTTGGGCAATGCAAGAATTACCAATGCAGAAGTAACAAAGAATGGACATCGCATTCCTTTCGATTCGCTTACGATTGCCACATCGTATGAAGACACCGTAAAAGTGCTGACAGCATTATCCAACGAATTTAAAGCAACTGTAAAAGGAGATTTCAGTCTTAAAGATTTACCTAATGCTTTTACGCTTTTTTTAAACAAATATTATCCGGCGTATGTAAAAGCTCCCGCCATACGTCCCCGCAACCAGGCTATAAGTTTTGATATAGAAACATTTTATGTAGATGAATATATGTCATTGATAGATTCAAATCTCGCAGGTTTTAATAACAGCCATATTAAAGGAGATTTAAACCTGAATACAAACGAGATGAACCTTACGGCAGATATTCCACAATTTAAATACCAGCAATACAATTTTGACAATGTAAACCTGGTAGCAAAAGGAAATCTCAATAATCTTACATTAAATGGACTTGTGTATAATATCCGCATTAATGATAGTTTAAACATTCCAATGACACAGTTTGTCATTAATGCAAAGCATGACTCTTCAACCGTGAGGATAAAGTCGGGGGCCAACCGCACTGTAGATACCGCTAATCTTAATGCACTGGTGCTTACATATAATGATGGTGTAAAAATTCAGTTCGACCCTTCTACGTTTACTATCAATAGTAAAACGTGGAGCATAGATGAAACCGGGGAACTGGAATTCAGAAAAAACATTTCAGCCAATGGAAGCCTGGTATTAAGCGAAGGAGAGCAACGGATAGTAATGAATACACATCCATCATCGGATGGCAATTGGAACGATTTAAAAATTCAGCTGACGAAAATAAACCTGGGGGACTTTGCACCATTTATTTTACCAAAAAACAGGCTGGAAGGATTGCTCTCCGGGGATATATTGGTAGAAAATCCAACGGGCGATTTAAAAATCACTTCTGATAATATAGAAACCCAATTCCTTCGTCTTGATAACGATTCGCTGGGGGCAGTAAAAGCCAGCCTGGCTTACAACAATAAATCAAAAGAATTAACATTCAAAGGCAACACCCTTAACCAGGAAAACTATCTTGGCTTTGATGGTAATCTTTTCTTTGGTGATAAGCTCAAAGCAAAAAATAATCTTATCGCATTAAAAGCAAGAAATTTTCAGATTAAAATACTGGAACGTTTCTTAGGCAACCTGTTTACAGATATGCAAGGTTATCTAACGGGTGATGTCAATCTTGGCGGAGAATTTCAAAACCTGAGTGTAACAGGCAAGGGAAGATTAAAAGATGCAGGCTTAAAAGTAATTTTTACACAATGCTTTTATAAAGTAGATGATACAGACATAGAGCTTACCCCTACTGAAATAAATTTAGATGGCATTGTCCTGAAAGACACGGTAACAGGAAATCCCATTTACTTAACCGGTGGGATAGAACATGAATCATTTAAAAAAATGTTCTACAACCTTGACATCTCCACACAAAAACCAAATACCAGCGGTGAGGGAAATAATAAAGCGGTTCAATTGCTGAATACTTCGTACAAAGACAATAAGCAGTTTTTTGGGAATGTAAAAGGAACGGGTTCTTTGTCTTTACTGGGACCACAGGCAAACATGTATATGAAGATTGATGCCATTGCTTCCACTACCGATAGCAGTAATGTAACCATACCTTCATCTACCACCCGCGAATCAGGCATTGCAGACTTCCTGGTAGAAAGAAAATACGGACGGGAAATGAATGACAGCGACCTGAATCTTAGCAGCACCAATATTACGTACGATGTAGATATTACCGCCAACCCAATGGTAACGGTGAACGTAATCATCGACGATCTTACAGGCGATGGAATTAAAGGCAAAGGTTCCGGAACATTGAATATTAAATCAGGAACAACAGAACCCCTTGCACTAAGAGGCCGTTTTGATATTGAAGAAGGAAGTTACCTTTTTACCTTTCAGTCATTCTTTAAAAAACCGTTCGAATTAAGAAAAGATGCCGAAAATTATATTGAATGGAATGGAGACCCGTACAATGCCAATATAAAATTTGAAGCTGCTTACAGGGCCGAACGGGTAAGCTTTGCACCACTGGCAAGTTCATTAAAGCTCAGTTCCAATATCAGCAATGCACGTGGCGATGTGTATGTAATTGCAAACCTTACCGACAAGCTTTTCAGTCCCAATATTAAGTTTTCGCTTGACTTTCCCAATACAAGTGTTGCCATCACCGATCCGGAACTCGCACTGCTTATAGGACAAATGCAGAAGAATGTAAATGAACTGAACAAACAGGTAACCTATCTTATCGTGTTCAACAGTTTTGCGCCAAGCGAACTTGGTGGCAATAGCAATGACATTGGTATTGGATTAAATACTATCTCCGGAATTTTTCTGAATGTAATAAGCGATCAGCTCAATAAAATATTAGGTACCTTATTGAAGAGTGAAAAATATATTTTCAATTTCAATACATCGTTATACAACAGAAACGTTATTGGAAACAGTACCGATTTAAATCTTGCCAGTAATGTAAACTTTTCGGTGGGCCGTGCGTTCTTCAACAACAGGTTTATTATTTCATCTGGAATCGGGCTTGATGCACCACTACAGCAATCCAGCACAGTTGCCCAAAAAATACAACTGTTACCCGATGTAACGTTGGAGTGGCTGATTAATCCCAGCGGAAGCATCCGCGCCTCTTTCTTTTACAGGGAAAATACCGACTACTTTAATACAATATCATCCGGAGGTTCCGGCAAGTCTGCCAAACGGTATGGCGGCAATCTTTCTTACCGGAAAGATTTTGACAAACTAAGCGACATTTTTAAAAGAAAGAAAAAAGCGAAACCAGTGTTACCGCCACCACCGCCATCCACTATTACTCCTGCGGAAGCAGATTCAAAAAAAGAAGACGACCCTCATTAGGAAACCGAAATGAAATTCTATCCGTTTTAAATTTTTGTTTCCATTACTTACCGTCCAAAATCTCGTGCCCCATTTTATCCCTTTTTGTTTGCAGGTATTTTTCGTTGTGAGAGTTAGGGTCAGCTTCTATGGGAACGTTGTCAACAATCTCCAATCCGTAACCAATAAGCCCTACTCTTTTCTTTGGGTTATTAGTCATTAAACGCAGCCTGTTGATGCCAAGATGGCGCAGCATTTGGGCACCAATGCCATAGTCCCGCTGATCCATTTGAAAACCAAGGTGCAAATTGGCTTCTACCGTATCCATCCCCTGCTCCTGCAGTTTATATGCTTTTAATTTATTCAGCAACCCTATTCCCCTTCCCTCCTGGTTCATATAAAGGATAGCCCCTTTACCTTCTGCTTCCACCATCTCCATAGCTTTATGCAGCTGATCGCCACAATCGCAGCGCAACGAACCAAGTATATCGCCGGTAAAGCAAGATGAGTGAACCCGTACAAGAACAGGTTCATCCTTTTCCCATTTGCCTTTTAGTAAGGCCAAGTGCTCGTTAGCAGAATTTTTTTCTTTGAATGCTACCAGTTGAAAAGTGCCGTGCTTGGTCGGCATATCCACTCTTACTATTTCTTCAATCAGGGAATCTTTCTGAATTCGGTATTCAATTAAATCTTTAATGGAAATGATTTTAAAATCGAACTGCTTTGCTACTTCCAGCAAATCGGGAAGGCGGGCCATAGAGCCGTCTTCGTTCATAATTTCAACCAGCACGCCGCCCGGCTCAAAGCCTGCAAGGCGGGCCAGGTCGATTACAGCCTCGGTATGACCGGCACGGCGAAGTACACCTCCTTTTTTAGCCCGTAAAGGGAAAATATGGCCCGGGCGACCTAAATCTGCAGGATTAGTTAAAGGGTTGATCAAAGCCTGTACCGTTTTAGACCTGTCAACAGCAGAGATGCCCGTGCCGCAATCGGGGCCTAATAAGTCGACTGAAACAGTAAATGCGGTTTCATGCAGGGCAGTATTATTGCTTACCATTTGCTCCAGCCCAAGCTCATCACAACGCTCCTCGGGTAACGGGGCACAAATAAGTCCACGGCCGTGTTTAGCCATAAAGTTGATAACCTCCGGAGTTACGTTGCGGGTAGCGGTAACAAAATCACCCTCATTTTCACGGTCTTCATCGTCTACCACTATTACCAGTTTACCCAGTTTAATATCTTCAATCGCACTTTCTATAGAGTCAAGCATGAATTCTGAATTTTAGCAAAAATAATGATTCGCCATTGGAGAAAACAACCAAATACTTACGCTTTACGATGTATTTATTGTAAGTATTGAGAATAAACAAATAACAAGGTTTGGGATAAAAATGTTCAATATATTACAGGCAGCTATATGTGAGCAAAATCTGTCTTAAAGAGGTTCTGCTAACAATCAGGATTTGTTAATATTTGCCTATATTTAATTAGGAAATATTCCCTTTCTTTGCAACCGAAAATCAAACTATATGCTTAAGAGAATACTCTTTTTCTTTGCTTTAGCCTTATTGGCAAGTCCTTTACTTTTTGCACAGATAACTACCTCATCCATAACGGGTGTGGTAAAAAACACCTCTGATGAGCCGATGGTAGGAGCAAGTATAACTGCTACCCATTTACCATCCGGAACCAAATACACTACTATTTCCCGTACGGGCGGTGTTGTCAGCATCCCCAATATGCGTGTTGGCGGTCCTTACCTGATAGAAGTATCATTTGTAGGTTTTGACCCTGAAAAATATGAAAATGTGTTTTTGCAACTGGCTGAATCATTTTCTTTGAACCCTGTTTTAAAGAAAACCAATGCTACTCTTGAAAATGTAGTTTTGACTACCGGCGGCAGAAGTAAAATTCTTAATTCAACAAGAACTGGTTCTGTTACCAATATCGGTCTTCGCCAGATTACTAATCTTCCTACCATTAACAGAAGTTTAAATGATTTTACCCGTGCTACACCACAATCCAGTGGCCAGGCAATTGGTGGTGGTAATAACCGTCAGAATAACTTTACCATAGATGGTTCTGATTTTAATAACCAGTTTGGTATTGGTGGCAACCTGCCTGCAGGTGGTTCCCCTATATCACTGGATGCCGTAGAAGAACTTTCTGTAAATATTACCCCTTTCGATGTACGCCAATCTGGTTTTATCGGAAGTGCTATCAATGCAGTAACCCGTGCCGGTACTAATAATTTTTCAGGTTCAGTATATACTTATTTCAGAACTGAGAAACAAAGAGGTGACAGGGTAGAAAAAACTTACTTCGTTCCCCCTCCTGAAAAGTTTAACCAGAAAGGAGTTAGAATTGGCGGACCAATCATCAAAAACAAATTGTTCTTCTTCCTGAACTACGAGACAGAAAAACAACCAAAAACTATCCAGACAAGACTTGCAGCTACTACTGCAGCACCTTATAACAGTGCGCCAAACATCGCCAGGCCAACTGCCGATTCATTAAACTATATCAGGAATTACCTGCTTACCAATTATGGTTATGAAACAGGCCCTTACGATAATTACACGCCGGATATTGAAAGAAAAAAGATAATGGGCCGTATCGACTGGAACATTAACTCTAAACACCGTTTCAACATCCGCTACAGCCAGGTAGAAGGCGGTGAGCCCAGCAGCATCAGTAACTCAGTTACAGGTACTGGTTTGACTAACGTAGCAGGATTTAGCCGTACAGACAATAATGCTTTATGGTTTAAAAATTCAAATTATTTCCAGGGTGCCAATTTCTATTCTCTTTCTGCAGAATTGAATTCAACTTTTGGAAAATTTGCCAATACTATCCGCGGTACTTATACCTATCAGAATGACTCCCGTGAAACTGATAGCAAAATATTCCCAACAGTCGACATTATGAGTGCTACAGGAACTCCATCTCTAGTTCCTTATACAAGCTTTGGTTACGAGCCTTTCAGCTTTGGTAACTTAAGAAAAGTAAAAACTTATTCTGTCGTAGACAATTTAAGCTGGACTACAAAAAAACATAGCTGGACAATTGGTGTGCAAATGGACATGAACGAAACAATAAATGGCTTCCAGCGTTTTGCTACCAGCTATTACCGTTTTGCATCATGGGCTGATTTCGAAAGCACCCTGAACCCTAACCCGGCTCTTCGTAAAAAACCAACCGATTTTGCATTAACGTATTCTTTGTCTGACGGCTTTGCACCTGCTTTCTCTGCCTTCAAGTTTGCACAGTTCTCTGCTTACGGACAAGATGAAATTTCGCTGAATAAAAATTTCAAATTAACAGTAGGCTTAAGAATAGATCAACCTAGTTACCCAAGTGTTCCTCAAATTATTACCCACCCATTGGTAGCTTCTCTGTCATTTGAAAATGGGGAAAGAGTAAATACCGGGAACCTTCCTGGCAAAAGATTGATGTGGTCTCCAAGAATTGGTTTCAACTGGGATTTATATGGCGACCGCTCTTTGCAGATTCGTGGTGGTACAGGTATCTTCACCGGAAAGATTCCATTTGTATGGATAGTTAGCCAGTCTGGTGATAATGGAATGCTACAATTTACCTATAATGCAAATGGCCAGGCCAATACTCCTGGTATATTCAATCCAGACCCTGCAGCTTACCGTCCTGCTACAGTACCTGTAAAAGGATCGAGCATACCTGCTTCTGTAACTGCAATGTCAGATAATTTCAAAAACCCACAATCCTGGAAATCTACTCTTGCTGTAGATACGAAACTTCCATGGGGCATTATTGGTTCATTAGAAGCTATTTTTAATAAAGACCTTAATACAGCTTTCTTTAGAAATCCAAACTACATAACTCCTTCGCCTTTAAATGTGGCAGGCTACCCGGATAACAGACCAATATATGGCGGAACAGTTCAAACAAGATTTATCAATACATTAAATGCTGCCGGGCAACCAACAGTTAATGGTAGCTCAGCATTTAACCCGATCATTATAGACAATGGTAAAAGAGGATACTATTTCTCTTTGACTGCTAAATTTGAAAAACCTTTTAGTAAAGGATTCTTTGCAACCGTAGCATATACCAAATCATTAGCCGGCAACCTGCACGATGGTACCGGTGACCAACCACTTGGTTCTTACCAGGGTACACAAATGGTTTCAGGTTTAAATACACCAGCACTTGCAACTGCGAATTATGTAGTTCCTGATCGTGTGGTTGCTTCTGTTTCTTACCGCAAAGAATACATTAAACATTTAGGAACTACCATTTCCCTTATTTACCAGGGGTCTATTAGTGATAGATTCTCTTATGTTTACGGTTCTGACTTCAATCGTGATGGTGTAACCGGAAATGATCTGATTTATATTCCAAAAGATGCAAGAAATACAAACGAAATTCAATTCGGAACTGCAACAACTGTATCTGGTGTAACTACAATCAATACAACAGGTGCTGCTGCAAATATTGTTGTAAACGGTGTAACTTATACTCCAGCACAACAAGCCCAGTTATTTGAAGATTATATTAACCAGGATAAATACCTGAGAGCACACAGAGGCCAATATGCAGAACGTAATGGTGCACAAATTCCATGGCGCAACCAGGTGGATTTCAAATTCCTCCAGGACATATTTGTTAAGTCTGGTAAATACAGGAACACATTCCAATTTACAATTGACATTTTCAATGCAGGAAACTTACTGAACCCAAGCTGGGGCAAACAAAAAACAATAAATGCCAGCTCAATACTTACCCTGGTAAACCCTGCTTCAGGCTCTGGTTCATTAACTCCGGGTGGAAGCCAGGTACCAGTTTTCCAATTGGCAAGAGACAGAGGCCAGATGATTACCCGTACATTCAGGGATAACGTTAGCATCTTCTCTACTTACTCCATGCAGTTTGGTTTAAGATATATTTTCAACTAATCAATCTCAATTGCTTATAAAAAAAGCGGTGTCGTTTATAACGGCATCGCTTTTTTGTTTATGTGATTTTTTTTTATAAGCTGTAGTTACTTCGTACTTCCGGCTTCCGTCTTCTGACTTTGCCTGCCCCACCCCCATTTCAAAAATACCGGCATGGCCCTGCCCCAGGTAGGAACATCGTGATGGCCATCTTTTAATTCCAGGTACTGAATATCTTTTTGTGGATCGTATCCTTTTAATTCAAGTTCTTTTATCAAATCCATTGTATCGTCAATAGAATCGATAATACCGTTATTGTTACGATCCATCGTTTCATCCATATTACCGCATTGAAAAAAGAATTTCAGCCATGGTGCATACTTGCCATTGCGAATCTCCTGGTGAATTATGCGATGCTTATCATCATCATAAGCTTCATCATGCTGATCAAGATCCCTCCACCAGAATGAACCGGAGAAAGCACCCACTTTGGTAAACTCAGGGGCATGTTTCCATACAATATCCAATGCCATTAAACCACCTAAGGAAAAACCGGCAAAGGCTTTTTCTTTAAAGGAAGGCACAGCATATTTTTCCCTTATAAAAGGTAGCAACTCATCAAAAATAAATGAAGTGTATAAACCTGCATTGGCGCCACGGCCGAGATAATCCGGATGCCCTGCTACCCCGTACTCCATTTTACGATTGGGACTGCAGTGCATAGCCACGCAAAGAATTGGCTCAATAGATTGCTCCGCATATAGCTTCTCAAGAATTGATTCGAAGCCCATTTTCTCCATATCCTGTCCATCATTTATCAGGAGAAGGCTCATTTGAGATGGGTCAGGCACATTCTGGGGCAGGTAAAAGTCGACTTTTACCTCCCGTTTAAGAAACAGTGACTTAATAATGTCTGCCTCAACCTGGATGCCGGATACGTTTGCAGATTGCATAGCGTCAAAAGTAAGGATTTATTAATAATCGTATGGCCGGCTTAGCCTGAATAACAGCAAGCCGGGTGAATTATTTTTTTTATCCGGAAATGAAAAAATAAATTTGAGAAAGCCGCTGGTGTCAGGTAAATTGGGTAATAGTAACGGCTACATTTTTTATTCATTCTATTAAACATTGTTTATGAAGAAAATTGGTATTCTACACGGTAAGGAACGTTCATTTCCCGAAGCATTTGTGGCAAGAGTTAACAGCAAAAATGTTCCCGGTATTATAGCTGAACCTGTAAAGATTGATAAAGCTATGCAAGGTGTACATAGCGGCTATTCAGTAATTATTGATCGTATTTCGCAGGATGTGCCCTTTTACCGCACCTGGCTTAAGAATGCTGCTGTAACAGGTACTGCTGTTATCAACAATCCTTTCTGGTGGAGTGCCGATGATAAATATTTCAACAATTGCCTGATGACAAAAATTGGCGTGCCTGTTCCTAAAACAGCCATTATTCCATCGAGAGATTTGCCCGATGATACATCCGATGATTCATTCAGCAACCTTGCTTTCCCGCTTGATTGGGATAGTATATTCAAGTACACCGGTTTCCCTGTTTATATGAAACCTTTCGCTGGAGGTGGCTGGAAGAATGTTTATAAACTTAATAGCCAGGAAGAATTTTTTGAAAAGCATAGCGAAACAGGCCAATTAGTAATGCTTTTCCAGGAAGAAATTATTTTTACAGAATATTATCGTTGCTATTGCATTGGTGGTAAACATGTACGTATTATGAGCTATGAGCCGCGTAATCCGCATCACCTGCGCTATGTAGCCGACTTTAAACCATCGGCAGAACGTTTGCAACAGATGACTGATATCGTACTTAAAATAAATGCGTACCTGGGTTACGATTTCAACACCGTGGAATTAGCAGTGCGGGATGGTATTCCTTATGCTATTGATTTCTGCAACCCTGCCCCTGATGCTGAACGTACCAGTGTAGGTGAGGAAAATTTTGAATGGGTAGTAGAAACAGCTGCTAATTACGCCATTGAAAAAGCACTGGAAAATAAAGAAGGAGTTGATAACCTGACATGGGGAGAGTATGTAAGAAGAGGTGCGAATAAAAGCCCCTTAGTGTAAAAGACTTTCAATTATCCTAAAAGAAATTTTCACCAACTAACACGTATGAATTTAAACTACAAAAGCTTTACACTTGGTGTAGAAGAAGAGTACATGGTACTCGATCCTAAAACACTGGAACTAAAAAGCCACGAGCAAAAAATAGTACAGGAAGGACAGAAAATAATAAAAGATAAAGTAAAAGCAGAAATGCACCAGGCCGTAGTGGAAGTAGGTACAGATATTTGTGCTGATATTGATGAAGCTTTCCTGGATGTAGCCACACTGAGAAAAACAATTGGCGGTATTGCAGATGGGCTTGGTTTTGCTATGGGTGCATCCGGCACGCATCCCTTCAGCCATTGGGAAAGCCAGTTGATTACAGAACATATCCGCTACAATGAAATTGTGAACGAATTACAGGAAGCTGCCCGTAGCAATTTAATTTTTGGCCTGCATGTGCATGTAGGTATGGAAAACAGGGAAATGGCAAACCATATTGCTAATAGCACCCGCTATTTTCTGCCGCATGTATTTGCACTCAGCACCAACTCCCCTTTCTGGGAAGGAAGAAAAACAGGCTATAAATCTTTCCGCACCAAAGTATTTGATAAATTTCCCCGTACCGGTATACCCGATGCATTTGAAAGCATAGAAGCTTATGACAACTATGTAAAGATGCTGATCAAAACAAATTGCATCGATAACGCTAAGAAAATATGGTGGGACTTACGGGTACATCCATTCTTCAATACTGTTGAATTCAGGATTTGTGATATACCCATGACGGTGGATGAAACAATTACTATTGCTGCTTTATTCCAGGCGATATGTGCAAGAATATATATGCTGCGCAGCAAGAACCTGAATTTTATACAATACTCCCGTGCATTACTGAATGAAAATAAATGGCGGGCCAGTCGCTATGGCGTAGATGGCTACATGATTGACTTTGGCAAAGAGGAAGAAGTAAATACAAGGGCTTTAATTTATGAGCTGCTTGATTTCCTTGATCCTGTACTCGATCATCTTGGCAGCCGCCACCGGATAGCTTATGTGCATAAAATGCTGGAGAATGGCACCGGTGCCGATCGCCAATTGGCAGTGTTTGAAAAAACAAAGAGCCTGGTAGATGTAGCGAAGTTTATACAGGGGCAGTATTTGACGGGGATATAATTTTTAAATACTGCTCAACTATTTTTTTACCAGGCGCAGTTTTTCATGGCATCGTCCCTTGCATCCGCCGCGTCGGATAGTTCGCAATCTTTTCTTCCAGTGGAAATTGTGTATAGCTGGTATAGTTTATTATTGATTATCAGTTATAAACTATACCTGCTATAAATAAATACAAATGTAAGTAGCCATTTTATGAGACCTATTCTATTAGTTACTTTGACATTTTTGGTTTGCTCTTGCAATAATGCAGGACAAGCTAAAGTTGAGTCGACAGACACTTTAAAGACAAATCTTTCAGTGACCAATTATTTCGACACTACAATTAGGAGTAACACAAACACATTAAATAAAAGGCAGTTAGCATCTGATACTTTACCAAACATCTCAATCGACAAAATGATTTTGGTTTCAAGTGGACAAATTTCACCATATAAAACAATTAAACTGAATGGCTGCGATTTTGATTTGGTGACCCGAGATAATGACACAATTTATTTGGCTACTAGCGATAAAAAGTTTCAGACACCCGAAGGTTATAAAGTTGGGACAAAGTTTTCAGAATTGCAGAAACACATTCAAGGTGAATTGACCAAAGAACCAGGCTGGGGTTATTATTACAAATTGCCGTCTGGTTGGACAATAAGATTTTGTGAAGGCAATTCTTGTACGGACAACTTACCACAAAATTCTTCGAGAGTGAAATGGATTTTTAAGCGACAATAAGCTAAAACGCCAGCTAACATTCGGCGCACAAAAAAAGTGGATAGCTGAAACTGTGGAGCTTTGAAATCAATGATGGAAAAATAACGTTACAATAAACAATGGTCGACAGAAGATTTGCTGTTACCTTAGTAAAAATTTTCTTTTCCCAATGAACCCCAACGTAAAAAACCTTTCCACCGAAATTCTTTCCAATAACTGGTACACACTTAAAAAAGTAACCTACGATTATTTAAAAAGCAACGGAACCTGGCAAACACAAACCCGTGAGGCCTACGACCGCGGAAATGGAGCCGGTATTCTACTCTATAATAAAAAGCAGCAAACAGTAATACTCACCAAACAATTTCGCCTGCCTACTTACATCAATGGCAATGAATCGGGCATGCTGATTGAAGTATCTGCCGGCCTTCTGGACAAAGACAACCCCGAAGAATGTGCCCGGAGAGAAGCCGAAGAAGAAACCGGCTATAAAGTATCTGCTGTACGCAAAGTAATGGAAGCCTATATGTCGCCAGGTTCAGTAACAGAAGTTCTATACCTGTTTATTGCCGAATACGACTCCTCCATGAAAATAAATGAAGGTGGTGGTATAGAACATGAACAGGAAGATATAGAAGTAATGGAATTGCCTGCTGCAAAAGCAATAGCCATGGTAGAAGCAGGGGAAATAAAAGATGCGAAAACTATTATGCTTTTGCAATACATGCAGCTGCATAATATTATGTAAGCCTTCCCTTGCGGGCTATCATAAAATCAGTAATTTCAGTTACCTCAAACTGATTATTATGAGACCCCATCTTACCATTGGCTTCTTACTTATTGTTCTCTCCCTGAATGCCCAGACAAAAAGCGATTCCATAAAACAGATTCAGCAGGCTGTAAAGTTTTACGACCTTGAGTATACAGAGTCTGAAGCAGACTCTATGTTGGGTGGTATGAATAACTATATACAACTATACAAAGCATTGCACCGTACATTACCTGCCAACGATATCCCCTACCCTTTTGCCTTTAATCCTGCACCGGCAGGTATGAAAATTCCAACCAAAAAAATTAGAATCAACTGGGATATTCCTTACAAAATGGATTTACCTGCGGATATTAACGAACTTGCTTTTTATTCTATTCCTCAACTGGCATCGCTGATTATCAATAAAAAAATAAGCTCTGTTGAATTGACAAAATTTTTTATTGCCCGCTTAAAAAAATGGGGCGATACTTTACAATGCGTTATTACAATTACAGAAGATTTGGCAATGCAGCAAGCCAAACAAGCAGATAAAGAGCTAAGTGAAGGATTTTATCGTGGCCCATTGCATGGTATTCCTTATGGATTAAAAGATTTGTTTGCAGTAAAAGGATATAAAACAACATTTGGCACTACCCCGTACAAAGACCAGGTATTGGATATTGATTCCTATGTGTACACTACATTAAAAAATTTTGGTGCAGTTTTATGTGTCAAACTTTCGCTGGGGGCACTGGCCAATAATAATAAATGGTTTGGTGGCGAAACAAAAAATCCATGGAACCTGCAGGAAGGTTCCAGCGGGTCTTCCGCTGGCTCCGCATCAGCTGTAGCAGCAGGCCTACTGCCTTTTGCCATTGGTACAGAAACATTGGGGTCAATTGTATCACCATCTGCCAGGTGCGGTGCTACCGGGTTAAGGCCAACCTTTGGTTCCGTAAGCCGCTATGGTGCTATGGTGCTTTGCTGGAGCCTCGATAAAGCTGGCCCAATTTGCAGAAGCGCAGAAGATGCGGCTATTGTTTTTGCTGCTATTAACGGCACAGATGGTAATGATGCGGGTGCTGTAAAACATGCTTTCAACTATACCGGAAAAGCTGATTGGACAAAACTACGCATTGCGTATGCAGACAACTATTTTAAAAGATTAGCGGCAGATGCCCCGGAATGGAAAGTACTGGACGCTTACCGTTCGCTTGGCGCAAATATCAAAGCGGTTACTTTCGCAGACTCTGCCATGTACCCGGTAAATTTTATCAGTATTATTCTAAATGCAGAAAGTGCAGCCGCATTTGATGAATTAACACGCACCAACCGGGATGATCTTATTGAGCGGCAGGACAAGAATTTCTGGCCTAATTCATTTCGGCTCGGTCAAACCATCCCTGCAGTAGAGTATATAAATGCTAACCGGTACCGGTACACACTTTGCAAACGTTTCAATGATTTTATGAAAGATTATGATGTATTGATTGTTCCCAGTTTTGCAGGCCGTCAATTATCTATTACAAATCTCACAGGTCACCCGGTAGTTTGTATGCCGGTTGGTTTTAATAAAAATGGTTCGCCTCTCAGCATTACCCTTATTGGCAATTTATATGATGAAGCCAGTATCTTAGCGGCTGCAAAGGCTTTCCAGGATAAAACGGAGTTTAATAAAAAACATCCTGTTCTGTTTAGAAATTAATAATTAAAAACTAATAATGAAGAATTTTCTTATTGCATCAATAGCACTTGTACTTTTTTCTTGTGCATCAAAAGAAAAAGCGGACATGCTTATCTACAATGCTACTATTTATACAGTAGATTCTGCTTTTTCTGCTGCGGAAGCAATGGTGATAAAAGATGGAAAAATTTTGGCCACCGGCAAAACAGCCGACCTGCAAAAAGAGTATGAAGCTGCTGAAAAAATAGATGCACTGGGAAAATTTATTTATCCCGGTTTTATAGATGCCCATGCGCATTTTGTTGGGTACGGAATGAGTTTGCAAAGAGTTGATCTTACCGGTACCAACAGCTGGGAAGAAGTGCTAGAAAAAGTAAAAGCCTTTGCTGCTATAAATAAAGAAGGCTGGATAACTGGCCGCGGATGGGATCAGAATGATTGGGCAGTAAAAGAATTTCCAACAAATGAAAAGCTGAATGAATTATTTCCCGACAGACCGGTATTGATTACAAGAATAGATGGACATGCGGCAGTTGCCAATCAAAAAGCATTAGATCTTGCAGGGGTAAAAGCTGGTGATACATTAACGGGCGGTGAGGTAGAAGAAATGGAAGGCACCCTTACTGGTATCTTAATCGATAATGCAGTGGATCTCGTTTCTTCAAAAATTCCTGATGCTACACCTGAAGAATATAAAAAAGCTTTACAGGCGGCAGAGAAGAATTGCTTTGCCATGGGATTAACCACCATTGATGATTGCGGGCTCGGCTATGAAGCAGTAGACGGAATAAAAAAATTACAGACCAGCGGTGATTTAAAAATGCGTTTATATGTGATGCTGAGCGATGAGAAGAAGAACTATGACTATGCCGAAAAAAATGGTATGATAAAAACAGATCGCCTGAATGTAAGAAGCTTCAAAGTATATGGGGATGGTGCATTAGGATCGAGAGGTGCGTGCTTGCTACAACCATATAGCGATAAACCCGGCCATTATGGTTTCCTGCTAAGCAATCCTGCGCATTTCGATTCGGTAGCAAACTGGATATCGCAAAAAGGATGGCAGATGTGTACGCATGCCATTGGTGATAGTGGCAACAGAACCATGCTGAACATCTATGCAAAATACCTGAAAGGCAATAACGATTTGCGCTGGCGCATTGAACATGCTCAGGTGGTAAATCAAAATGATTTTAATTTATTCGGAACTAATTCCATTGTTCCCTCTGTACAGCCTACACATGCTACATCCGATATGTATTGGGCAGGCGATAGATTAGGTGCTGAAAGAGTGAAAGGGGCGTATGCTTATCAGCAATTACTAAAACAAAACGGATGGCTGCCACTCGGTACAGATTTCCCGGTAGAAGATATTTCTACATTCAAAACTTTTTATGCAGCCGTGGTAAGAAAAGATGCAAAAGGATGGCCTGCCGATGGCTACCAGATGGAAAATGCATTGACAAGGGAACAGGCCCTGCGTGGTATGACGATATGGGCTGCCAAATCCAACTTTGAAGAAAAAGAAAAAGGAAGTTTGGAAAAAGGGAAGTTTGCTGACTTTGTTATTCTTGATTCAGACATTATGAAAGAAACTCCTGAAAAATTGTTGCAGATAAAAGTGCTGAAAACATTTTTGGGTGGCGAAAAGGTGTATGAGAAAAAATGAGTTGCACGCAAAGGCGCAAAGGGTGAAAATATAATATTCATCTTTACTTCATAGTTTACAAGCTTTAATGATTGTTTAAATACAAGCCTTTGCGTGTTTGTGTGAAATAAAACTTTCACATAAACACGAGGCTGTAAAAAGATGCCCAATGATATGCAGCTGAAGTGTCCGCCGATCGGCGGTAAGGACGATCATCCGTGTTAATGTCGCCGGGTAAATAACTGCGATTCTCAATAGTAATTCTTAGCCAGTTTTACGGTTTACACTTAATCTAATAATCCACATTTGTGGAGAACCATACAAGCGTATGTTTACCCCCATAAATTAAAAAATTATTACTTTTGCTAATGGTTTGGTCTGAAAAAAAGTCTGTAAAAGTAGCCGTACTCGATTTGTATAATGGATTTGCCAATCAGGGTATGCGCTGTATCCGCTCCATTATTAAGGACTGGGCCGAGAGCAGTGAGATAGATGTACAGATGGATGAATTTGATGTGCGCCAGAAAAATGAACTTCCCGATACTTCTTATGATATTTATATTTCAAGTGGTGGCCCGGGCGACCCGCTGGTAAGCCGCTTTGAAGACTGGGATATTGCGTGGACAAGATGGTTGGATAAAATGATTCGTTACAATGACAACCCCTCCAACCTGCAGAAAAAATACATCTTCTTTATTTGTCATTCCTTTCAATTAGCCAGCCGCTTTTTTAATATCGGGCTGGTATGCAAAAGAAAATCAACTGCATTTGGTGTGTTCCCTTTGCACATGCTGGAAGCTGGAAAAACAGAACCCGTGTTTGATGGATTGAAAGATCCGTTCTACGGGGTGGACAGCCGCGACTTCCAGGTAATACAACCTAATCATGATTTGCTGAACAGCATGGGTGCAAGTATTCTTTGTATTGAAAAAAGCCGCCCCCATGTGCCGTACGAAAGAGCCATTATGGGCATTCGTTTTAATGAGTTCATGATTGGCACACAGTTTCACCCCGAAGCTGATGCACACGGTATGAGCCTTCACCTGCAAACGGAAGAAAAAAGGAAAACAGTAATTGATAGTCATGGTGAAGATAAGCTGCAAAGTATGCTGGAGCACCTGAATGATCCGGATAAAATACTATGGACGTACTCTCACATTCTTCCTAATTTTTTGAATTCGGCAATTGCCATTGAAGAGCCTGCTTATTAAACGAATAGGAAAAAGCAGAAAAGAGTTTACATTGTAAAACTCCCCGAAATAGCATGCCTCCTGCTATGCAACAATCCGCTTTTTATATGCCACAAAGCCTTAATTTTATAAGGATTAATGTTGTAAAATAAATAAATATGATCCCCTCTATTCGCAAGGCTTTCAACGAAAATTTTACTGCTTCGGCATACGAAGCATTTTTAAAAGAATTGAATGTGCCTTATCCGGGTGCAATTGAATTCAGGGTGGCAGAAACGGCCATCTTCGTTCCGAAAGATTTTACGAATAAAATGCTGGATGCCTGCGAAAGCATTATTGATATAATCGCCGATCCAAAATTTAAAGAACTTACCAAAAATGCAATTCCCAAAAACCTGCAGGTGCCCGGGGAAAATGAACACTCCCATTTTATTGCATTCGATTTTGGTATCTGTTTAAATGAAGCGGGCGAATATGAACCCCAGCTGATAGAGATGCAGGGCTTCCCTTCCCTGTTTGCGTATGAAGTATTGATAGATGAAATTTTCCGCAACCATTTTGATGTACCGGAAAATTTTTCTGCCTATCTCGGTGGACATACGGAAGAATCGTACATACATGAATTGAAAGACATCATTCTTGGTACACACAAAGCAGAGAATGTAATACTGTTGGAGATATTCCCCCACCAGCAAAAAACAAGAATTGATTTTTACTGCACACAGGAATATACCGGTATACAACCGGTTTGCATTACCGAACTGATAAAAGAAGGGAAGAAATTATTTTATATGCACGATGGAAAGAAAACTGAAATTAAACGGATTTACAACCGGGTAATTTTTGATGATCTCTTTCAGCAGCCAGCCGATGTGCAGGAAAAAGGAAAAATATTTTTTGAAGAACTGGAAGTAGAATGGGCACCTCACCCATCCTGGTTTTACCGAATCAGCAAATACACGTTGCCCTTAATCCGCCATCCGTATGTACCAGAAACGTTTTTCCTGGATCAGATAAAACAACTGCCGAAGGATTTAGAAAATTATGTATTAAAACCGTTGTTTTCTTTTGCAGGACAGGGCGTGGTAATAGATGTTACGCAAAAAGATATTGACGGCGTAAAAGACCCGGAGAATTGGATACTGCAACGCAAAGTAAAATATGCTGATGTAATAGAAACACCCGATGTACCTGCCAAAGCAGAGATACGTATATTCTATTTCTGGAAAGATGGTGCCGCAAGGCCAGTAGCCGCCAACAACCTGGCAAGATTGAGCAAAGGAAAAATGATTGGTGTGCGGTATAATAAGGATAAAGAATGGGTAGGTGGAAGTCTGTGTTATTTTGAGAAGTAACTCTTTAAATAGAAATGCCAAAAAAAAAATCACAATACAATTAGTTTAACAATTATTCAATGCAAAAGATAAAAGACATTCCGGCTAAAAAATTAATGGAAGGCATTGTAGGTCATTACGCTCATGGACAAAACATGAGTTTTGGTTTGGTTGAAATAACAAAAGGGACTATTATGCCTAAGCACCAGCATGTGCATGAGCAAACCACTTATATTATAGAAGGCCAACTGGATATGAATATTGGTGGTGTTGATTACTCTTTAACCGCGGGTAGCTATTTTGTCATTCCGTCGAATGTATGGCATGGGGCAAATGCTATTACTGACTGTAAAGTGATAGATGTGTTTGGGCCGGTGAGGGAGGAATATAAATAGAAAAAAATGTAGTAATACTTCGCTCCTGCCTATATTAATGAATTACAGACCAAAATTTAAGCTTCACTACTTTTTGTTTACAATACTTCTCTTGCTCCTGGAGATTTGTATTGCATTGTATGTACATGATAATTTTATTCGTCCCTATATTGGTGATGTTTTAGTGGTCATGCTGATATATTGTTTCATTAAATCCTTTTTTGATTTCCCTGTGGTGCCAACTGCGATTGCAGTACTTATCTTTTCGTTTTTAATAGAAACTCTTCAATATTTTAAAATTATTTATTTACTCGGTCTGCAGCACTCCAAACTTGCAAGAGTTATCATTGGAACCTCTTTTGCCTGGGAAGACATCATTGCTTATATCGCAGGAATAGCGCTGATCCTTATATTAGAAAAAAGGAAGGGCAATTTCTAAAAATTGCCCTAATGTTTTCCTGTACAAAATAAAAATCTAATCCTTAAAATTCTTCTTCAACTCCATCAGCTTCGCCTGGAAAGCATTCATTGGTTCTGGTTTTTTATTGGCAGGCTTCTGCCCTCCTCCAATTGATGGTTTAGAAGGTTTCACTTCTGTTGCGCCATCTTTCAATGATAAGGCAATCCTCTTTCTCGGAATATCTACTTCCACCACTGTTGCCATTACTTTTTGTCCAAGCTTTACTGCTTCATTTGGATCGCTGATGTAGCGGTTGGCTAAGTGAGAAATATGTACAAGGCCATCCTGCTTAACCCCCACATCTACAAAAGCACCAAAGTTGGTAATATTCGTTACGATACCGGGAACTTTCATACCAGGTTTTAAATCTTCCATACTGCTTACCCCATCTGCAAAGCGAAACTCTTCAATAACAGAACGAGGGTCACGGCCGGGTTTTTCCAGTTCTTTTAAAATATCTTCTATTGTAAACTGCCCGATAGTTTCTGTTACAAAATCTTTCGCCTTTACCTGTTTTCTTATCTCTGCATTTTGTATCAGTTCTGGTACGGTACTATTTACTTTTGCAGCCATTGCTTCTACTACATGATAGCTTTCGGGGTGCACGGCAGAGTTATCCAATGGATTTTTAGCATTTATAATCCGTAAGAAACCTGCGCATTGTTCATAAGCTTTTGGCCCCAGCATGGAAACTTTTTTCAACTCTTCCCGGCTTTTAAAACCTCCATTCTTTGTTCTGTACTCTACCACATTCCTGGCCACCGTTGCACTCAAGCCGGAAACGTACATCAGCAAATGTTTGCTGGCCGTATTTACATCTACACCCACAAAGTTCACGCAGCTTTCCACTACCTGGTCAAGTGCTTCTTTCAAACGGTTCTGGTTTACATCATGCTGGTATTGACCTACGCCAATACTCTTTGCATCAATTTTTACCAACTCACTTAGCGGATCCAGTAAACGACGGCCAATACTGATGGCACCACGCACGGTTACATCTTCATCCGGAAATTCTTCTCTCGCTACCTCGCTGGCCGAATAAATGGAAGCACCACTTTCATTTACCATAAACACAGCAACAGGTTTTCCAAAATCAATTCCCCGTACCAGTTGTTCTGTTTCCTTACTTGCCGTGCCATTACCATAACCAATGGCTTCTATATCATATTTCGCTACCAGTTCTTTTATTGTTTGTACCGCACCGTTCCAATCATTCTGCGGTGCATGCGGAAAGATGGTATTGTATTTTAAAAACACTCCGTGTTCATCCAAACAAACTACTTTACATCCAGATCTAAAACCAGGATCCAATGCCATAATTCTTTTTCTTCCTAATGGAGATGCTAACAATAATTGACGGAGGTTTTCTGCAAATACCCTTATTGCTTCTTCATCTGCTTTTGTTTTGCTCAGCATCCTGAATTCTGTTTCGATAGATGGTTTTAATAAACGTGCAAATGAATCCTCAATCGCCAAACCAACTTGTTGAGAAGCAGCATTGGAAACAGTAATAAACTTTCTTTTCAATTCATCCACTGCTGTTTCCTTTTCAATGTTGATATCCATAATGAGGAAACCTTCTTTCTCACCGCGGCGAATAGCCAAAATTCTATGGGAGGGGCTTTGTGCCAGTTGCTCTTTGTATTCAAAATAATCACGGTATTTCTGTGCGTCTTCTTCATCTTTCTTGCTCGTAAGCACCCTGGAAGTAACTTGTGCTTCTTCTGTAAACAATTTGCGGATGGTATTTCTTGCCTGTTCGTTTTCTGCAATCCACTCTGCCATAATATCTCTTGCCCCCTGCAATGCATCGGCGGCGTCTTTTACATTCTCTGTAATATATTTCGCAGCTTCTTCATCTACATTCACAGCTGCCTGGGTAAACAATAATGTAGCTAATGGCTCCAGTCCTTTTTCGATAGCGACGGTGGCTTTTGTTTTACGTTTTGGTTTAAATGGCAGGTAAATATCTTCCAACTCCGTTGCCACCACACAGTTTTCAATACGCAGTTTTAATTCGGGAGTAAGTTTACCAGCGTCTTCTATTGTTTTAAGAACAGTCTCTTTTCTTTTCTCCAGTTCATTAAAATATTTTACCTGTTCTATTACATTACCAATCACTACTTCATCGAGGTTGCCGGTTGCTTCTTTCCTGTATCGGGCAATAAAGGGTATGGTAGATCCTTCCGTGTGTAAATCGTATATACTGCTGACTTGTTTCAGCGACAAATTCAGTTCGGCGGCTATTTTCTGTGAGTATTTCAGCTCCATAGGTTATTTGTTTGGGGTGGCAAATCTAAGGGGTGATTGAAAACAAAAAAATTTGTTTTATAAACACTCCTGTAGTATTTGAAAGAAAATTACATTACTTTTGATTAAACTTTAGACATGTCTAAAATTTATTTTAAACAACCCATATTATTTTTCCTTTTGTGTCTTGTAGTCCAATCAGTTTTTTCACAACAAACTGGTAGAATGGAAACCGACAGGCCGGATCAAACAGAGGCCGTCTACATCACTAAGACAAAATACCTGCAGTTTGAATCTGGTTTCAACGTTGAAAAAAATAATAAGCTTACCAGTCTTATTCATCCCACCATACTTACTAAATATGGTGTGTGCAAAAAATTTGAATTCCGGTTAATTACAGAATTGGTTTCGGAGGAGGTATATTCTATTAATTCACCCACTAAAAAATATATTACAGGTCTGTTGCCTGTACAAATTGGAGGGAAGATTGCGCTCTTTGAAGGGAAAGGGATACTCCCACAAACTTCATTTATTGCTCACGTTGGCATTTCAAAATTTGCATCGAAAGCATTTCAAACAACTAAAATATTTCCAAGTTTTCGTTTCACCATGCAAAACGCTCTTACCGAAAATATTGCTTTAGGTTATAACCTGGGAGCTGAATGGGATGGCGAAAGCAATACACCTGATTGGATTTATACTTTTGCCCCGGGTTTTAATATCGGCAAAAACTGGTATGGCTACATAGAACTATATGGCGCTGTAAGAAAATCTGCTGCGCCGCAACATAGTATTGCAAGCGGTTTCGCATACTATATTTCCGACAATACAAAAATTGATTTTTCGGGCTCCTATGGTCTCAGCGAAGATGCTACGGATTGGTATACAGCAATTGGGTTTTCTTTCAGACTGCCTGTTTCGAAAAAGGGGAATTAATACTTTTGCAACCGGGCTACATTAACACGGATGATCGTGGTACTATAGCCTGGTAAATAAAAAAAGACAGCTTAATAAAACTGTCTTGTAAAATAGCTTATCCGGGTTACCTACTTTTTGTCGTACCAATTAAGGAAGGTTCGCTCCAGGCTTACCTGCCAGCTGTTGGCCGCCATACGTTCCATGTTGCCGGTGGCCTGGAAACGGTAACCAATATTTACTTTAAAATTACTGTTGAAGATAAATTGCAATGCCGGTGCAATGTCGATATAATGCTTCTGCTGATCCAATGTTTGCTGCGCCAATACTTCTGTATACAGGTTCAGGTTCATTTGTTTGTAATTAGTGTACTCTTTCGGAAATAATAAAATACCGCCGGATAATGAATAGTTCATTGCCTGGTAATTACGGGTGGGTACATAAATTACTTTATTATTTCTCGACTTATCCAACACCTGTGTATGGCTTACCGTTCCCGATAGGGCAAACTTATGCCAGAGCTGCGTTGCAATTATCCCTGCTTCTACCCCACTCTTATCGCCCATGAGTGTTATTTCATCATAATGAAAGGGTGCTTTTGTTTTGCTGGCATCTACAAATACTGCCATTCGGAAATGCTTATGCAATTCATCTTTTGAAAGAAAGCGGTATTTGCCATAGAAATTTACAGATTCGTATTTAAAATCTGCCGTATGCATATTACCGAACGTGGCACCCAAATGAAGCATCACTTTTTTATTAATACCAAACATCAGCTGTGGCATAAAACGATGTGATACCCTGCCGTAAATATTATCGTTGGTAACAAAATGATCGGTAAGTTTTACACTCAGCGACTTTGCGGGCATATTGGAAGCAGGTTCCGAAAAAACATATAACTCCTGTCCCAACAATTTACCTGAAATCAACAGTAAGAATATAATGCTGAAAGTTTTGATCATAAAAGATTATTTATCTATCAGGTATTTTAATGCTTTTTCCAATTCTTTACCTTCCAGATCCATAGCGAGTAATTTGCCATCTTTATCGATAAGATAAGAAGTAGGTATAGCACTGATTTCCCAGGCTATGGCGGTTTTTGCGTCCCAGCCGCCGCCTTCATTTACCTGTAGCCAGCTTATTTTATCCTGCTTTATGGCATTTTTCCATTTTAGTTTTTCATCATCCAGGGAAACACTGAAGATTTCAAAACCTTTGTCTTTATACTTCGAGTATAATTTTACAAGGCTCTTATTGGTTACCCTGCATGGCCCGCACCAGGAAGCCCAGAAATCGAGCAGTACAACTTTACCCTTTAAAGAGGAAAGGCGAATGGTATCGCCATTTACAGATGGCAATGCAATTTCTGCTGCCTGTCCGCCTTGCTTCGGTTGAGCATGGACAACAGCATTGAAAAATAAACCTAAAAAGAAGGTGATGATAATTTTATGGTTTGTCATAGAAAAAATTATAAAAGCAACTCCCTTCTTTGCAGAAGAGAGTTGCCAGAATGATTAAATAGTAACATGATAAACCCTTGACCCGGCAGTTACACCACCTTTGCTGCAACATTCAGCAGCTTTACCAGTTTGTACACAAGACATTTTAGTTGACGAACTTATCTTTTTGAATTGCTTCGCCGTTACAAAATCCTTGTCTACAACAGTTATGGTTTTTTCGCCATTCAATGTTTGATTAGTGATATCCAAAAAATGAAAATTTTCATCTCCAATTTTTACATGCTGATCGGGAGCAACTTTCAGGTTATCAAAATTGCCGGTTACTTTAAGCCCGCCAATTGAAAAACCAGCATCCTCTACGGCTTCTTTCAACGCATCAATATTTACATCAGCATCTTTTTTGAATACAATATCGAAGGCCGAATTTTTAATATCCGATTTTACTGTTTCAATAAAAGATACTTTTTGCAATGCTTTATTGATAGCATTGCTGCACATTGCACAGGTAAGTCCGGTAGCTTGTAAGGTTGCTTTTGTAAACTGGGCATTTGATTGCATCACCAGCATAATCATTGCTGAAATGATTAATAGCTTTTTCATATTACACGGTTTAGCTGTTATTAATGAGATGTTTTGCAGCAGTCTGCGGCGCCATTATGACCTTCCTTGGTGCATTTGCCATCTTTGCAACAATCCATGGCGCCATCTTTCTTACAGCAATCTTTACCATCATGTCCTTCTTTGGTGCATTTACCATCTTTGCAGCATGATGCTGTTGCTTCTTCCCTATCGTACTGGCAGCAACCGTGCAATTTCTTGTAGGCTTCAGTAGTAGATTTGAATCCTGCATTGTCATAACCTGCACCAGCTATTTTCTGTTGAATTTTTGCTGTATTGGTTGTCTTGCTGCTGTATTTTACTGTCAGGCTTTTTGTTTCTTCATTCCATGTAGCAGAAGTAGCTCCTGCAGCTTTTGCCGCTTTTTCGATATTTGTTTTGCACATTCCACAGTTACCAGATACTTTAAAAGTTTCCGTTTTTGTTTGTGCTGAAGCGGTAGTAGTTAAAGCCAATGATAAAATGGCAATAGAAAATAATCTGAATGTTTTCATTGTAAATAATTTGAGACCTGCATAAAACAGGTTGGTTATAAAAATAATATTAAACAGGCATTTTCCATAGCGGAAAACTACCCTATAAAAACTTATAGCCATCTGCTAAAAGTTCAAAACACTATTTTATCTCAAATTCTGAAAACACTATTCTGCAAATACGTATCCTGTGCAGATAGTAAGGGGGGTGAGTGATTATGAAAATGATGTGGTTCGTCAATATTGTAAGTAGCTGTACAAATAAAATCGGAAGGAATAATAACAACTGCTTCGAGGGTAGGAATATCGTAAGAAGCAATTGCAATTTTGTTTTGATCCTGCTCCAGCTTTACCACTTTCACTTCGTCGCGGCAACAGCCGTTAGACTCATGGGTATCCATTCCGCAGCGGCCGCAAACATCTACTGATTTTTCATACAGATGAACGGAAGCCAGCCTGTTCATACAATAATGCGAATTGATAATTACCCCGCAGGTAACTAACAGGTAACACATTAATGCTATGGAGACAATCAACTTTTTCATGGAACAGTTACAAAGGTAACAGCAAATACTGGTTTTTAATAACGTTTATTTGCTATGTGTTAATAAATTGAGGATCAATTAACAAAACTCCAGTAAATACCTATTCTTATTTGAAGACCCGGCAATGCATAGTTGGGAGCCATAAAATTATTGTTGGTAAACCCAAAGCCACTTTCCCCATCTAATCGGGCAGTATTCAGGTTCTCGGCCCTTACAAAAGCTTTGAAAGAACGGATACGGAAATGCATATATGCGGCAATATCGGGCAACCTGTTTTTTATTGTAATACTATCCTGGTAATAGAATTGACCTAACACTGGTGAATAGCCATCTGCTTTATAAGGACTGCGATATTTAACTTCTGCGCCTAATGCAATATCAAGATTTTTAAATCCTAAATTACCTTCATAAGCGATGCGGTTGCGGGTATAAATGGTAGGTACATTCACCGGAGCAGTACCAATTACCTGCTGGAAATAAATATCCGTATGCCAGTTCCATTTTTTGCCAAGTTTTATTGTTTTCTCCAACGACAACTGCAAGACATTGAACAAAGAACTTGCCTGTTGCAATTTATAATAATCAGTAATGTAAGTATAATTAGTAGCCAGGTAATAATGCCCTGATAGCCGAAACTTAAATGCGGGTAAAAAATAAGAAGCAAAGAGGTGGGTATTATTTTCCTTTTTAAAATTAACTGCAGTATTATTAAAGTAAAAACTGCTTCGCGGATCATAAAGGAAGGATGGCGTACGGCTGGCATTTTCAAAACCTAATTGGATATAACCAACCTTTTTTCCGGCAAAGCCCTGCAGGCTGATATGTGCGTTGTAATCCCCGGCATTTAAACCAGTAAAAAATAATTTGCCATTGGCTTCAATATCCCATTTTTTGTTTTTGCTTTTATTTCGATACTCGGCATGGCCTGCTGTATTGAAAAAACTTTTCCGGGATGTAGCAAACTCACCCCTGAGATTTTGTACTATTAAACCTAGTTTAATAAACTGGTTCAGGTTTTTTGCATCGGGATATTGGTAAATGGAAAAATCATTGATAATCTCCTTCCAGTTTTCCCTTACTGTAAAGGTATCTATTGGCCTGCGCAGGGTTGTATCATACTTTCTTTTATAATAAACTGAATCAGCTACATTGTCAAGGAAAGTGTATTTGTTCTGGTTTATCTGGAATGTGTGTTCAAAACGGAGACGGGGATAAAATAAAGGCACAACGGTAGAATCCGTTACGATGGAATCCTTTTTACCTAAGTCATATTGCTGCCGCAATAAGACTGTAAACTCATTGTATTTATTTCCCGTGGTAATATTTGTGCTGAAGAAGTCGCGGCCGAACGCACCATCGCCACCAATTTGTGTGGGGATATTAAACCTGTCTTTATAAATCTCGAGGTTATCAATATAGTTTTCTGTTTCCGGCATACCCCCATTTTCTGAGGCCTGCAATTTATTGCCCAGCAAAACGAAATAATTAGTGTACCGCCTGTTGGTAGATTGAAACCTTGAATTCAGTAAATAATTGTTATGATTTGTTTTCTGGTTTTTAAAAAATCCAGGTGAGTTGATTAGCCTGTAGTTGAACTGTGCATTCCAGTTAGGTGTAAGGTTTTGGGTATGCAATATTTCTATTACCTGCTCTACTCTGCTGCCCAATTGATAATTAAGTTCTGAATACGGCCTTGTTGTATTAAAGAACCGTACATTCTCTAATTTCCATTTGTAAATATCAAAAGCATGGAAGCCTGCATCAAAGCCAGCCGAAAGATTAGGGGAAAATAAAAGTGATTTTGAAGCCGTTCCTAAATTTCCCAGGTAGATATTACTGGCTGGAATAGGAAAACGGCGGGTAAAGTCACCAATAGAAGAGTCTAGCTTATATGTTTGGGTAGAATCTAAATATCTGAATGAAATGGTTATGGAATCTTCCAGACCGCTACGATGCCTGAGGCTATCGGCTTCACCACCTCCGCCGCCAATTGGCGATCTACCTCCGCCACCGCCCCCCATTCGTTTAATTTTATCCAGTGGATTTTGAGAAAAAGCAGCTTCTGATAAAAAAAGAAGCCCGGTAAGCAGCAGGTATGTAAACTTGTTCCTCAGAAAAATCTATTTAATGAATGAGAATAAAAAACCTTTGCAAATTAACCTTGCAAAGGTATACTTCAGTGGCAAAAAATGTTAATTATTAATACCAGGAGTCTTTAGACGATAGTCTTGAGCCGAACTCCGATAGTTTAGCGTTTAATTATCAAGCCTGATAGTTGTATGCAGTTGGCTATATAAATTTATGCCTTAAATAGCAGCTACCAGTTCCTTAAATATCGTTGCCCTTTCCAGCACATTGGGATCCTAAGCTTAGAATTCCACGTGGACAAGTTGTCGC